>Ga0302177_10002707_pt1 | contig 12441 bp, 7 predicted proteins | sample I_Palsa_E1_2_FD_198780 | JGI IMG/M metagenome (GOLD analysis project Ga0302177, IMG submission 198780) | Peat permafrost microbial communities from Stordalen Mire near Abisko, Sweden - I_Palsa_E1_2 | ecosystem: Environmental > Terrestrial > Soil > Palsa > Peat permafrost | place: Sweden: Abisko... | reverse complement strand
AACTGACCGGACCGATGTTTCAGTATCCGTGGCAAAAAGCGGTTTACGAAGATGCCGCCAAGATTCCCAAGGTGCTGTATCAGCTTCCCTGCTACTGCCGCTGCGACCGCAATATGGGGCACACCAGCCTGCATAGTTGTTTTGAAGGCCTGCACGGGGCGGAGTGCTCGACCTGCGCCAAGGAAGGGTATTATGCCTACCAGATGTCGCTTAAAGGCAAGACGGTACAGGAGATCCGTGCTGGGATCATGCGTATGGAATTCCAGAGCATCGATCTGAATTCCATTGGGATGTAACGGCATATAATTAAAGCAAGGGGGGCGTCACGGTTTCGACGGGATCGATTAGGCTGAGAGGCATGCCGGGGTGTGAGCACCCGTAATCGCTTGCAAAAACAATAATTGCTAACAACAACCTAGCACTTGCTGCTTAATTAATTAAGTAGCCGTTCTCCGTGGCTTCGCCTGTGGGCTACGAAAGAACGTCGCACAGCGGGCTGGTTCCTGGGACGCGGTCCGAGCCGCAGGAACGAGATCATCGGACTAGCATTACGCGCATCTTGTCGGTTCTGAGCGCGTCGTGCGAAATCTCCGGAACTCGACTAAGCATGGAGTCTCTCTACTGACATGGATTTCGGACGCGGGTTCGACTCCCGCCGCCTCCACCAAGTCATTTATTTTATATAACTTAAAAATCATAACTGCGTTCCGTTCGCGTCAGCAAGAGCCTGCGAAGTAGAACCCACGGTATCAAACCGCACTCCATAAGCTGTCAACAAGGACCATGCTATGCGGAGAAAGAAACCCCGTTCCCCTGGATCGTCACCGAGTTCAAGCCGGATTCGAGCGTCCGCTGGCACTGCGAAGCGGGTCCTGGACAGGCAGTTCATGGTCGTCGGGACCAATTGAAATAGACAACCTACTCACTGGAACTAGCTAGCGCCTTAAGTGCCTGCAGGAAGCCGTCTGCTCCCGGGTTGACGGCTACTGGAGAGCAGTAGCTCCATGAGATCATCCCATTCTTATCAATGACGAATAGTGCTCGTTCACACACACCTTCCGTCTCTCGATAAGCTCCATAGGATTTCGCGACGCTGCCCCTTGGCTGAAAGTCTGACCGTCGATCACACGGACATGCTCCTGAGTGGGAATCCTTTTTTGATGGTCTAAAGCCTGAAGGAGAGCTTTTGATCGGTGTGCGCTCGAATGATCTGGCCGAACAACGAGCTTAATTGCTCAGACTGTGCCGCTCCGAAGTGACAGGTTTGTCGTAGCCGGGCTCTCGAGGCCGCTAAGCGCGGTCTCCGGTCAATTCTCGCCGTAGCACCTCGGTACAGAGCGGACCGATGGTTGCACTGAGGACGCTGTGTCTGCTCGGATTGTCCATCAGCGATAGCACATAGAGCACCCAGGCGGTCACCACATCGCCGTAAAGCTGATGAAGCGACAGAAGACTACGGCGAGAAAGAGTCCCCCATGCTTCGATTGAACGGTAGCTGAACAACAGGAGGCAACGTGTACTACAGCAAAGGCAACTACGAAGCATTTGCACGTCCGCGTAAGCCTGCGAATATTGATGCGAAATCCGCTTATCTGGTGGGGAGTGGTCTTGCCTCACTGGCAGCTGCCGCCTTTCTCATCCGAGATGGCCATATGGCCGGCGATCGCATCACGATTCTGGAGGCATCCGCTATTGGAGGTGGTGCGCTCGACGGTGGCGGTAATGCGGAGACCGGCTGGCTAATACGCGGGGGGCGCGAGATGGAAGACCACTTTGAGTGTCTCTGGGATCTCTATCGATCGATCCCGTCGCTTGAGATGGAAGGTGCCTCGGTGCTCGACGAGTTTTACTGGCTCAATAAAGACGACCCGAACTATTCGTTGCAGCGCGCCACCATCGACCGGGGTCAGGATGCCAAGACCGGGATGGACTTCACGCTTACCTCGAAAGCGCGAAGGGAGATTATCGATCTTGTTCTTGCGCTACCCGAACAGCTCTATGACAAGAGAATCAATGAAGTTTTCGGCAAAGACTTCTTCGACTCGAACTTCTGGCTATACTGGCGAACCATGTTTGCCTTTGAGGAGTGGCACAGCGCACTGGAGATGAAGCTCTATGTTCAGCGCTTCATACATCACATTGATGGTCTACCTGACTTCAGTACTCTCAAGTTCACCAAGTACAACCAGTACGAATCTCTTGTTCTACCGCTGATGACGTGGCTTCGTCAGCAGGGCGTCAAGGTTCTGTTCGACACACAGGTGATGAATGTTGTCTTCGATGTTGCATCCGATTACAAGTTCGCACGCCGGATCGAGTGGATCCAAAAGGGACAGCAGGGCGCGGTGGATCTTACCGAAAACGATCTGGTCTTCGTAACGAACGGCTCGCTGGTGGAGAATTCCGCGTGGGGTGACCATCATACGCCTGCCACTTTTGACCCTATCGTCCACGACGGCGGTAGCTGGCATCTCTGGCGAAACATCGCGGCCCAAGACCCCTCGTTTGGAAGACCCGACAAATTCTGTACCAGGCCCGAGGAATCTCAGTGGGCATCCGCCTCGATCACGACGCTTGACACTCGGATACCCAGTTACATTGAGAAGATCGCGAAGCGGCCAACCAACTCCGGCAAGGTGGTGACAGGCGGCATCGTCAGCGTGCGCGATTCGGCATGGCTTCTCAGCTGGACTGTCAACCGCCAGCCACACTTCAAACAGCAACCCCCGGACCAGACGGTTGCGTGGTTCTACGCGCTCTTTACCGACAGGCCTGGAGACTATGTCACAAAGCCGATGCGAAACTGCACAGGCGAGGAGATCACAAAGGAGTGGCTATACCATCTCGGCGTGCCTCTTCAGGAAATCGACCAGCTGGCCGCGGAAGGAGCCATCACGCGTCCTTGTATGATGCCCTTCATCACTGCCTTCTTCCTGACGCGCAACGGCACTGACCGGCCAAAAGTTGTGCCGGACGGAGTGAAGAACTTCGCTTTCATCGGCCAGTTCGCAGAATCGACACGAGATTGCATCTTTACAACGGAATACTCGGTCCGAACCGGAATGGAAGCGGTTTATCAGCTTCTCCACATAGAGCGTGGAGTTCCTGAGGTATTCGGCTCCATCTACGATGTCCGCGAACTCATAAAGTCGACGGTGTTCCTGCGAGACCGTGAGAAGTTGCCCGTGCCATCCTTTGCTAAACGCTGGGTAGAGAAGACTATCATCGGGCGGTTGCTGGACGAGTATGGACTTATCTGAAACATTTTACGGGCATTTCGCCACTGCGATGTGAGTCATCATGAGTTTCCTCGTGTCGCGTAACGAGCTTGGCATCGGCGATGGCGTTCGTCTGAGCAAGAGTGCTCTCTCTCCCAGGCCGATCGGACCTATGCTCATTGTTTAGTGCGTATACTAGGTGGCTATCCGGCAGCATCTCATTTCCGGTTGGATTCCAATGGACCAAATGACACCTGAAGCCCACGCTTTCACGCAAGCCGGATCTAGTCCGGCTCGTCAGGAAAGGTTCGTCAACACTTCAAAGGAATGAAGGTCCGTCATGTTCGCAGAGAGTCGACATTGGACAGACATCGCGTTGTGGATCTGGTTTTCGCTGACCGCTGCTTCCGTGTTTTATGTAGCATGGGATTTGATCACGCGCACGCCTGAAATGAAGGTGATGAAGTGGGGCTGGGTTCTAGTCACGCTTTACACCGGGCCGGTTGCTTTCGTCGTGTATTGGTTGTCCTGCCGGGAACCCGCGCCCGGCACCCACGAGGAGTTCATCGCGCCGTTGTGGAAGCAGTCGGTTGGTTCAGCCATTCACTGCATTGCGGGCGATGCTACGGGCATCATCGTCGCGGCAACCATTACCAGCCTGCTTGGCCTCCCAGCGGGCATTGATGCAGCCGTCGAATACGTTGCCGGCTTTGCATTCGGCTTGTTGATCTTCCAGGCGCTCTTCATGAAGGACATGCTCGGCGGCAGCTACTGGCATGCAGTCAAAGCGGCCTGGCTTCCCGAATGGCTTTCGATGAACGCAGTGATGGCCGGGATGATTCCGGTGATGATCGTCCTCATGACGAAAGATAAGCAGGCGATGGAGCCTACCTCGTTGCGCTTCTGGGGTGTCATGTCGTTAGCAACGCTGGTCGGCGCAACGTTCGCCTATCCGGTCAACTTTTGGCTGGTCAAGAACCACTTGAAGCACGGCATGGGAACCGAGCGCGCGTTGGGTAAAGGCGGCACGAAGATCGCCGCAAAGCGAAATACAACAGTCCCCGGTGCATCGCCTGCACACACGCCAGAACAAGTCACGGCGGCGGGTCCGCAAGGATCCAGCATGGCCGGGAGAATGAGAGAAAGCGTTTCCAGCAGCCGAAAGCTGCTGGTCACTCTCATAACGGTTGCCCTTCTCGCGGCGGGGGTTACCTTGGCAGCTCTTTATGGAGACCTTGGGATGCGTGCTGGGGTGGCGAGCGACCCCCCCATGTCGATACCAGCAGCACACTGAACACCAAGCAATCGGCGACGCTTCTCGTACTGGCGGTGCGGAAGCCGTGACGGAATCGTCTGCCCGCTCGCAATCCATCCGCGAACCGGGGCGCGCAACAACACTGATCATGCTTCATAGCAGCTGCAGCCTAGAAATGATGCGCGCTGATTGTCCCGCAACAGCCGCCTGCTTTGTCCACCACCGGTAGAACTCGATGAGCGCATTGGCCTGTTGGCCGCCTGCTGACACCGAGACTCGCGCGCCGACCGCGCGGCTTGGGATCTAGTGAGTCAGGGTGTTGAGCAGTACAAAGTTCGAGGATAAGCGAGGGGATGCGCTTATCTCGGCGATCCAGGCAGAGGAAGAAGGAGGAGGACTTTCCGGCCGCCTCTACATGGACTCCATGGCACAGGCGCTTGCTTCGATGTATGTGATGCGCGTCACGTGAACGTGTATCGGCCGTCACATCAATCCGCGGGAGTCGACCCTACGATTCGATTGTTAAGAACAATCGATTATGTACGAGGGTGACTATGACAGGACTCCAGAAAGCCGCGGAAAACGAGCAAGCAAGCACATTCGAAGATCAGAAGCAGTCACAGAATGGCTTTCCCTTCAAGAAAATTGTCTACGTCAGCGATCTCTCCGGGGAGCCCTCATACGGGCTCCGCTACATACAAAAGCTAGTCCATGAACGTCATGCGGAGCTCGTGCTGGTGCACTCGCTCGATCCGATCGTTTACGCATTGCCTTCTGCGGAACTGCCCGATCGAGCCGCCAAGGCAGAGTTGACGGCCATGGAGCACGACCCTCAGCGCCACGGCGCCAACCACGATTCCTTGGTGCAGCGCGAGCAAATTTGCGCGGAAATCTTGAACGAGGCGCGGCGCCACTCTGCAACCCTGCTCGTTCTCAGCACAGCAGGACGAACGGCCGCCGGCAGAATGGCGCTCGCCACCATCGCGAGGCGTTTGCTCGCGGACACCCCATGTTCTATTTTGACCATCCCGACCCCGGCAGAGTCAGCCACGTTGCCGCGCTGGATGTGGCAGAACGTGATCGCAGCCACCGATTTTTCTGATGCAGGCATCGCTGCCCTGGATGTTGCGCAAAGGATCGCTGGGCGAGGACTGGTGGTGCTCCATAGTACGCAATGCGGCAAGGAGCATCAATGCAGCCACTGCATGACGCGACTTCGAATGCTTGCGCCCTTCAACGAGTCGCATACTTTGCCTGTCGAGCATCGAGTGGCCTCGGGCATAGTGACTACGGCTATCGCTTCCGTCGAGCAGCGGGTGCACACTGACTTACTGGTGCTGGGTGCACCTCACGTTGCGATCGACAGCGGCCACCTGGATGACAGCACCGTCTATCGCGCGATTGTTGAGTCCCACTGCCCGGTACTCCTGGTTCCACCCGGGACGGCCCGCGGTGAAGGAACAATCGACAAAGCGGCCTACGCGTGGCTGGACAAAGTCCGCTGCATCGACGGCCAGCCGCCTCTCCAGACCAGCAATGGAGTGGAGGCCCACGAATTCAGGTAAAGGAATTATGAGCACCGCAACAACCCCTGATTCAGTCCGGCGCGAACCGGAAGAGTACGACATTGTGATCATCGGCATTCTGAGGACTTAAAAGTCAAGCCGCAGGGCTGCCTGACCGGTACGATTGCCGGCATTCTCGGCCGTTTGCGGGCCGGTGAGGGCACCGAAGGTCGAACTGTCGATCGCAGTCACCGGCGGTGCAAAGTTGGTATGGTTCAGCACGTTGGTAAAAGTCGACTCAAACCGTGCATGCAACCTCTCTGTGATCTGGAAGTCCTTGGCCACGCCCAGACTCACTGCAGCAGTCCCGGGACCCTCGAGTATCCCCACCCCGGCATTTCCAAAGCGGCCTGCACCCTCGGGGGTCGGGGAAAACGCCGCCAGGTTGTAATAGCGTGCCCGTGACTGTCCCGCGTAGAAGTTGTTCGACACCACGTCAGGTCGCAAAGTGACCCCACGATTTGCGACATTTGTATTGGATTGATCGGCAGAACCACTAATGGTCGGGGTGAGCCAGGGACCCGTTTGCAACAACGTCACCGTCGTCATATCCCAACCACCCAAAAATGCGTCTTTGATACCGCCGCCGCTCATCCATGTGCGACCTTTGCCGACCGGCAGTTGATAAACACCAGTCAGCAGCATCCGATTGCGCCGCGTGCCTTCCACATTGCCCAGGTCCTGCTTGATATGAAAACGATCAGCAATCGGTAGACCATAGTTGACCTCGCCGGCAAATGCCGTCGGTGCATCGCCCTGGTTGTCGGCCTTATTCGCTGCGTAGGTGTAGTTTGCGTCGTAATACAAACCGTGCTGCATCCGGCGTGTCGCTTCCACTACAAATGCATGGTAGTTTGCCTCACCTGCATTGAAGGTGCTCGCGAGTGAAAACCAATTCTGATACGGAGCTCTGGCGTCCACATAAGGATTCGCAACCGTGCCGGAAACATAGGGTGTTGTGCTCGCAGGGATCTGATTGAGGTCCTCAGTGACGCTCAACCGGTACGTGTGCATCCCTACATAGCTCCCACGAATCGAGGTATTGCTGGAAATCTCCCTCTCCACCGTCAGGTTCCATTGATTCGACTGCGGATCGCGATAGTTCGGGTCGACACCCTGATCCAGGCTCCCGCCACCAAATTGCGCGGTCGTGCTGGGCGGCGCCGTGTTGGGGAATTGGATCAGCGGCGTATTCGCGCCCGCAGTATTCGAGTTGGAATAGCTATGCAAACTCGAAGTCGGATTACCGCTGTTATTGAACGAAAGCGGACCCAGATTGGTCATGGTAAAGATACCGAAACCAGCACGAATCACTGTCTTCGTATCGTTAAAAGGCCGATACGCGATTGCGATCCTTGGTTGAAAATTGCCCTTGTATGTGTTGCGCAGACTTTGCGGCAGACCGTCCTGGCTCGCCGTCACATATTTCGTACACGCCAGTGTAGTCACCTGCAGATTGCAGGCATTGAACGATTGCTGAAAGGCCACATTCGAGGCTGTGATGTTCTGGCTCACGAGGTACTTCGCGAGCGCGTTGGGCACAACAATTGAATTGTTGCGCTGGTCGAAGTTCGCGAGGTTACCGCCGTCTTCCTGAAACCCCGGCAGAATCTGCCAGCGAAGCCCATAGCTCAAGGTCAACCGGCTGTTCAATTGATATTCATCCTCGGCGAACAGGCTGAATTGTGTTGCCGTTCCACCCACATCCGGGCTCGACACAGCGAAGTTGAGCGTTGTCGGCGCTCCTTCCAGAAAGTCGCCAAATGCATTCCCCGTAAACGTCGGTTGAAAGACAAAACTGCCGAAGTCATCGGACGCAAATTCGGGAGCGAAGCTTTCCAGATCGAAATACCGCACGCGGCGAATATCAACTCCGGCCTTGACGGTGTGCTTCCCGAAAGTGCGCGTCAGGTTATCGCTGAACTGGGTTGTCTTTGATTGGGTAATTCCCGCTTTGTCCCTGCCGATCGGCGTCAGCCCGGTTCCGGCGCTGAAGTTGAAGGTCGGAAAGGCATGTGTCAGCGGATGTTGGCTGATGTTCACCCCGAGCAGGCCAAGTTGGTTGAGCGCGTCCGAACCCTGGATGGGGAAGTTCACAGTGGTCGTTACATTAGTAAAGCCATAGCGAAACTCGTTCAGCAGGGCGGGCCCGATCGCGTAGGTGTGCGAAAGCAAAAAGCTCCGATTGTGTACGGAATCGACATCGTTCGGGAGAAATGGGTTCGCCGCGTCTTCAGATATATTCTTTCGGCTGAAGCGAGCGTACGCGGATTGCTTGCTTGTGATGGTCTGGTCGAGGCGAATATCCGCGCCGTCGGTTCGCGCCGGGGTCGATTGAAAATTCTCGTAGTTATAGCCTGACTGCCCCGACACATTTGGCAGCGGAATATAGCTCAGTAATGCGGTGGCGGTGGGGCTGATATGTGTGACGCGCGTCGTGGACGACGCACCGAATTCGCTCAGATCGCCGCTGCGCTCCGCCAGGGTCGGTACCTCAAACTGCTGTGCTACAGCCGTGACTCTGCGGTTGCCCTCGTAATCCGCAAAAAAGAAGGTCTTATCGTGTCCATTGTAGAGATGCGGGATGCTGACCGGCCCGCCCAGTGAAAATCCAAATGTATTGAATTTCTTTGGCGCCTTCCCGCTGAAGCCATAGGGATCTGCGTCCAGAGCCTGATTTTGCAGATATTCAAACACGCTACCGTGATATTGGTTTGTCCCGCTCTTGGTGGTGAAGGTAACGTCCCCCACTTGGGAAAACTCAGCGCTGTTATTGAAGGCGGTCACCTTCACTGCGGCAATCCCTTCTTGCGAGGGATAGGCATCCTGCAGTGCACCATTCTGCCGCACGTTCGCCGTCGAAATGCCATCGACGGAAAAATTGACCATCGAGGAGCTTGCGCCGCCCAGGGCAATGTTGCCTGCACTATCGGTCTGCACATTGGAAGAAAGGCCCAGAGCCCCCAGTGGACTAGTGGTCGTTGCCCGGTTATTCAGTGGCAACTGCGTCATCTGTAAATTGTCCTTGGAGTCGGCCAGGGTGGCATTCTCCGTATTAATTTGAGCAGCGTCGGACGTCACCTGCACGGTGGTCGATTGCGCTGCAATGTCCAACGAAACCGTAAGCCGCAGGTCCTGCCGGGCTTCTACGGAAATTCCGGAAATAATCGTTTCCGCAAAGCCGTCGTGCGAGCCACTTAGCGTGTAATGCCCAGCCTTTACGTTCTCGAAAACGAACCCGCCGGTGGCATCTGCGTCTACCATCCTGTCGCTATTTTCATCCGTGCTGTGTAATACGACCTTCGCGTCGCCAATCACGGCGGCCGACTTGTCCTGCACGATTCCTCTCACACTGCCGAATGTGGATTGTCCGAAGGTCGGTGGAACCACCACCATCACCAGCCCAAGTACCAGAAGCCATACCCATGCACCCTCCGGCCCTGCGTTATTCGCCTCACTCCAAAAATAAGAAAGATTTCTTTCGTTCACGCCTCTCACCTCGTAAAACCGCCAACTTGGCGGCTGTACCCAGTGAATCAAGAAAGCCATCAATTACGCATAAGCGGAGTCCTTATGAGTTCTTAATGGCTTTCCGCCTAGACTCAGATTGGGGTGTTGGCATGACTGGCAGAGGAAGTCGGAAAGCGATTGCAAAAATGACCCTGGGTGTCGCTGCGGCTTTGTCTATCACCTTTGTTGCCTACAACCTCCGCTTCAACCTTTCTTCTGCAACGTCGCTGCATATCCTTCTGGTAACTCTCATCGCCCTAAGATGGGGCTTTCTTGAAGCAAGCGTAGTTTCCCTGGTATCGGTCGCATGTCTCGATTATTTTTTTACCGAACCGCTATTCAAGTTGTACATCGCGGATCCCCAGGATTGGGTAGCTCTTGTGTTGTTCGAAAGTGTCGCTTTGTTGGTGAGTCGGCACTCCAATCAGGTAAGCCGGCACGCGCGAGAATCTGAGGCCCATGGCAACAGCCTGCAGAAGCTCTACGAGCTCAGTCAGAGTATCCTTCTCCTCGACCACCAGAAACCGATCGAGCAGCAGCTCGCAAGCCTCATCAGGAACACCTTTCATGTCAAAGGTGTCGCATTATGGAATGCATACGACTTGCGCCTGTCGATAGACGGCATCTGTGATGTCACGGAAGATGACGTCCGCTCCACCTTTTTCACCGAACGCAACGAAGATGATGCGCTTACCCGTTCCTCTCGTCGAATTCTGCGCTCCGGGACCCGCCCGATCGGTGCGCTGGCCATCTCCGGTCACTCGCTGGACGCGTCTTCTATCAACGCAACTGCCTCTTTATCCGCGGTCGCCATTGAACGAGCTCGCTCTTTTACCGCTGAGAGCACCGCGGAGGCCGCGCGGCACAGTGAGCAGCTGCGGTCGGCGATGCTGGACGGCCTTGCCCACGCGTTCAAGACTCCGCTCACCACCATCAAGAGTTGTAGTTCAGGCTTGATTGAAATGGATCGTTTAAGTGGAACAGAAAAACGGCTGGTGGTTTTGATCGATCAGGAGGTGACCCGCCTCAGTGATCTGACAACCCGGCTGATGCGAACCGCCAGGGTCGACAACGCCACTCTGACCCCAAAACGTGAGCGCCTCCACCTCGATAGCATCCTTGAGGAGACCATCGCTGAGTCTGCCCAACTGTTAAGCGGACATCCGATCGCGATCCATCTTAGCGCGCAGTTCAAAACCATCTGGGCCGATAAGCAACTACTCAAGATGGCGCTGACGCAGCTTCTTGATAACGCCGCAAAATACGGATCTCCAGGCTCTTCCATCACTATCGAAGGCCTGCAGGAACCCGCGGAGATCCTCATCTCTGTTCGCAACGAGGGGTCATTCATTCCCCCTGAAGAGAGAGAGAAAATCTTCGAGCGTTTCTACCGTAGCCCTGGATCCAATCGAAAGGCGCCGGGTACCGGCATTGGTCTGTCCGTGGTGAAGCAGGTGACCGAATCCCACCTCGGCCGTGCCTGGGTCAACAGCGACCCACAAACAGGCACGACTTTCTTTGTAAGTTTGCCGAAAACGGCGAACGTGGAGCAATGATGGAACAACGGTGGAACGTCCTGGTGGTTGAGGACGAGGCCGCTCTGCGGCAGAGTCTTTTCGAGACTCTGAGCGCATTAGGCTTTGTCGTCGGGGAAGCGGGCACCGGGGAGGAAGCCCAGACGCGTCTGCGTATGGTCGAATACGATGCAGTATTGCTGGACATCAATATGCCAGGAATCGGTGGAATGGAAACATGCCGGCTGATTCATCGGGACTATCCGCACCTTCCCATCATCATGCTAACGATACGCGACGAAGAGGATGACAAAGTGGAAGCACTGGATGCGGGTGCGGACGATTACGTGACGAAGCCTTTCCAGATCCGGGAGCTGACGGCTCGTCTGCGAGCGGCGATCCGCCGCTCCAAACTATTGCCCTCACTGCCCAATTCACTTACAGTGATCGGCGGCCTGGCGCTTGACCCGGTGCGCTATCGGGTAGAGAAGCAAGGCCGTGAGATCCGGCTGACCCCGAAAGAATTCGAGATGTTGCGATACCTGATGCAGCATGCTGGAAGGCCCATCCCGCACGCTCTGCTGCTGAGCTCGATTTGGGGACCTGAATACGGGGGTGAGCGCGAATATCTCCGTGTGCTTGTAAGCCAACTCCGCAAGAAAATCGAAGACGATCCAGTCAACCCCACCTACATCTTGACCGAAAGCCATGTGGGGTATCGCTTTCGTGAAGCTTAGCCAGGTCCACTTAAGCTACATTGACTCAAAGCCGGCTCTACGACATCATCGAGCCTGTATGCACGCGGCTCTCCGCTAAGTCGAGCTCTCGCTGCAGCGTCCGCAACACTTCATCGTCGATTCGCCCCTCATTCCGCAGCCCGATCAATACTTCTCGTTCCACCTGCAGCGCTGCCAGAATCGCATCACCCCGGCGAGTCTGATCTCTGAGTCCCTGCGCCGGCTCTTCTCGTTCCGCAGGCAGCGCATCCAGCCTTCGTTGATAACTTGCGATCAACTCCCCGAACATCGCTGATTGATCACGATTTTTTGAGCGCTTTCGGTCCAGATGCACCAGGGCTTCCCGTAACATGACACGTCTCGCCTCCTGCTCCTCATCGTTTGTGCTGCCCGAGATTGATAACCCAAGACTTCGAATCAGCCATGGCAGCGTCAGACCCTGCAACACCAGGGTGGCCACGATCAAGCAAAATGCGAGGTAGATAATCATGCTCCTCTGTCGAAACATTCCTCCACCCGGCAGCGCATACGGCAGAGACACCGCCGCCGCCAGCGAGAGTACCCCACGCATGCCACCCCACCCAATCACAAACAGTCCTCGTGGGTCCGGCTCTTTCACCTCGACCTTCTGCACCCAACGCC
>Ga0302177_10002705_pt1 | contig 12448 bp, 8 predicted proteins | sample I_Palsa_E1_2_FD_198780 | JGI IMG/M metagenome (GOLD analysis project Ga0302177, IMG submission 198780) | Peat permafrost microbial communities from Stordalen Mire near Abisko, Sweden - I_Palsa_E1_2 | ecosystem: Environmental > Terrestrial > Soil > Palsa > Peat permafrost | place: Sweden: Abisko... | reverse complement strand
TGGGCGGTTCAGTCGTCGAGCTGTCCTTCTGACGGCTGTGCGCGTCAGGCTTCGAGTGCAGGAAGCTATCGAGCACCCGTGTAGGTCGAGCCCGGTGGGAGGCGAGCCTGGTGGTTCCCACGGCGACCGGAGGTCTGCCTCGGAGCTACGGCGAGGACTCGCGGCCGTTACCGGGCTAGGGCATCCACCAATTGCCCATCCCGAAGCTCTAGCCCGCCCTCCGTCAAAACCTTAGCCAGGCTGTCGCGGGGGGAAGAACTGTCTGGCAATGGCAACGTGGTCAGTTCCCATGCCCCACTGGCCTCCGAAATTTCGTGCCGCAAGTCGGGGAGTATTCGGTGCTGGCTGTCAAATGCACCCAAATTCTTCACGGTGAACGAGGCGAAGCGCTGGCCTGTCTCGCTGTCCAAGAGGACCGTACCGAGGGAGTCGTAAGTGACAAGGATGGCCGAATCGTCGGTGGACCATGACGCCCATTGTCCGACCCACGACGGGTTCGGAACATGCCACAATGGACGCAACCCATTTATGGTCCACGTCCCGATACGTCCGTGCGTCACAATCGCGAGCCTAGCGCCCGTCGAGTCGAACGCGGCGCTCTCCCCAACCTCGTCGAGCTGAAGCTCCTGATCAGGCTCAGAGCTCTCAGAGTGCGCGTACAATTTGCGCGCCCGTGCCCAAACCACCCAACGGCCGTCCGGGGAGATGCTGAGTGGGCCACTCAGTCGCCCAAGCCTCTTCGTTTCGCTCCAGATTAAGCGTCCCTGCTCGACGTCCCAAAGTGCCATCCGCGCTGCGTTTGCGGCCAAGAGACGGCTTCCGTCATTCGAGAGCACCACTCGCCAGCAACCCTCGCAATCGAAATGACCGACCGTCTGACCGCTGTCGGCATCTTGCACCCCAATTCCAGCTATATCTGCAAGCGCGATCCTCCGCCCGTTCCCGGACAGTGCGATGCCTCCCCTGCCCGGCACAGGACCAGTTCGAAGAACCTTCCCTGTGATGTCGCGCAACTCAAAGCTACGTGCGTTCGCGTCGACGAGGTAGACGAGAATGCGGCTGCTGTCACGGGTCGCATAGAAGGCCGTCACCGGTGCACTCTTGAATGCGTCGACCCGTAGGCGGGGTCCCAGCTCCCACTCCACAATAAGCGATGAGTTCGCGAGACCGGCCGTTAGAAGCCGATCCCCCGTCGACGAAAACGTAAAGTTTGGTCGCCCGGCCGCAAGAGGTACAGATGAAACGATTCTTCTTTGCAGCAGGTCGATGATATCGGCCTGGCCAGAATGCAGGCTCGCGACAACCAGAAAGTGACCGTCGGGAGACATAGCATTGCTCTTCCCGAACGGACGTTCAATCAACCCGCTGCCTCCTGGCGCTGCCCCCTGCAAAGGCCCTCCGGCGATTCGGCTCGGGACGTCGACGAGGAAATCTCCCTCCGGACCCCCAAAGACCTGGACTGACCTTGTGCGGACCGCAGCGAGGCCGTGGGCCGTGAAAAAAAGCTGATTTGCGTCCGGCACTGGCCAACTTGCGATTTCCTCCATTTTGCTGAGCGTCCAAAGGTGAACGACACCCGACAGATCCCGAAAGGCAAGCCGCTCACCGTCGTCGGAGACGGTGCATACCGGGGTGTTGCCAACCTTGGGTGCGTTTGAGGATTGGCCGGCTCCCCCGAACAGTAGCAGTCCATCGAGGGTATAGAGGACTCGGCTTGTGGGCGGGCTCCCCAGACACGGCGCGCCCGTCGCGCGTTCGAAGGACGCAACAACATTTCCGCTGGATAAGTCGAGATAGCGGGCGCTGGTTGCGGTCAAGAGGTTTACTTTGTTTCCGGAGATGAAAGCGCCGCGTACTGGCTCAGACAATTCGTAGCGCCACAACTCGCGACCTGTCTCGAGCTCTCGCAAGAAAACCGCCGACTCCTCAAGCCCGAGCACACTGATGCTTCCGTTTGGAGTGAGGACTGCGTCGACGTACTCACCCGTTTTGCCCTGTCGAGCGAAAAGTCGGCGAGGGATTCGCTCTCGCGACAGGGCGATCCCCCACCGAGCTTCTCTTGAATCATGTTCAATCCGGGACGCGGCGTAATAGCCGGCAGCGCGTGACCATTCGGAGCTTTGCTGCGCAGCTCCTGCGCGTTCCAGCAAGGATGTCGCGAGATTGATGCGCGTCTGTTTGAGTTGAAGCGCGATGACCACTGCCGAAACTAACAAGATGCCAAGGGCCGTTGCGCTTGCGGCTGTCAGTGCACGGTTCCGAGCAACGAACTTCTTGAGCAAAGTCCAAGACCGGTACTCGTACGCGCCGACGCGTCCTCCTGCTCGGAACGCGACGAGCTCCTTGGCCAACGCTTCCGCTCCCGAATAGCGCTCATTTGGATCGCTCCGCAGCGCACGCTCTGCCACAGCGGCGAGGTCCAGGGGCGCTCCTGGGCAGATGTCCCTGACCCGTCTGAAGCGGCCCGCGAGAACGGCCTCGATCATCTGCTCCGCGTTTACACCATCGAACGGAGGGCGAGCCGTTAGCAATTCGTAGAGAATCGCGCCCAGGCTAAAGACGTCGCTCCTCTCGTCAATTTCTGGAAGCGCTCCCCTCGCCTGCTCCGGGCTCATGTAAGCCGGGGTACCCAAAGCGACCCCGGCCACACTGAGAGACGAGTCCGACTCCGATACACCTAGGCGATCGACTTCGTCTGGCTCGCCTTTTTTCTTGGCGAGCCCCCAGTCGACAACGGTCGTTTGACCGAAATCACCGACCATTATGTTCGATGGTTTCAAATCCCGATGGATTATGCCCTTCGAGTGCGCATAAGCCACGGCGTGACAGGCATCGATGAGATGCGGGAGCAGCTCCAGCCGTTCAGCCACCGTTGCGCAGCGGGCGAGGCGAGTCTTAAGGGTCTCACCGCGGATAAGCTTCTGTGCGCAAAAGAGGGTGCCGTCCGCACGTTGCGCCAACTCGTAGACTGAGACGATACCCGGATGGTCTAACTGCCCAATTAGGCGGACCTCTCGGATGAAGCGCGCACGCGCAGCCTCGCTAGCATCCGAAGGCATGTCACGCGGTGTCGAATGGAGCTCCTTTAGCGCAACTTCGCGCCCCACGACTTCGTCAGTCGCCGCACAGACTACCGACTGACCACCTCGACCCAACTCGCCTAGCCTGGTGTACTGCCCCTCCCGTTCGGCGGGAATAGCATGGGGCCCGCCGATGACTGAGGCTGGAATCGGCCCCTCGGCGACGAGAGTATTACCAAAGGTGCGCAGCACCGCTGCCTCGCCGCCCAGGGTCTCGAGCACGCCTTGGCCGCTGCCGTTGCGAGCCATAAGGGCCTCGTCGGCCATCGCTTCAAGTAGTTTGCGCCGCGCCGGCGTCAGGACTCCGGCCACTTCGAGCCGCGCGAGCAAAGGGCTTTCGTCACCCTCGACTAGCTGGGAGGCGACAGCAGTCATGACCTGCGTCGGCGTGAGGAACCCAGCCTGTGTCGCGAGAACCCCAAGAATTAAGTCGCGCTCTCGCATGACTCAGTCCCTTTGATGAAAACTCCGAAAGGTCTCTGCGTCCAAACCGTAGCGACTCATCCAACGCACCACCTGTGTGCGGCCTTTGCCAAGCTCACGTGCCACGGCACTCAAGTTGCCCCGGTGCTTGCTTAGGAAACGGAGCAGTTCTTCACGGTGGGCAATCTCGTCAGATGTAAGCTCACGCTGAACGGGCTCCTTTTCTTTGTCTTGTAAGCTTCTCGGAAGGTGCTTGAGCTCAATCGTCTTCAGGCCAGACAGCGCCAGGCCCCCCGAAAGCGCCTGCTCCAGTTCTCTCACGTTGAGCGGCCAATGGTACTCGAGCAGTGCTCGAGCCGCCTCCGGTGATAGCGTCACATCGGGCCGCTCTAGAGCCAACTTACGTAGAAGAGCCGGAATCAGAACGGCGATGTCCTCCGGCCGGTCGCGCAGTGGAGGAATCTCAAGCGTCACACCGTCGAGGCGGGCTAGCAGGTCGCTGCGAAAACGGTCCTCCCGGGCCAGTTGGTGGATGTCGCGGTGGGTTGCGGCAACGATGCGCAGGTCAACCCGCTGCGGCTGCGTTGCGCCTACTGGCAGTACCTCGCTCTCTTGAAGCACACGCAGCAGTGCCGCCTGTCCTGCAAGAGGTAAATCGCCGATCTCGTCGAGGAACAGCGTTCCTGCATCCGAAGCGCGGACTAGGCCTGGATGGTCGCGGTCGGCCCCGGAGAAAGCGCCCTTCCGGTACCCGAAGAGCTCTGCTTCGAGCAAGCTGGGAGAAATGGCCCCGCTGTTGACCGCGACGAACGCGCCGTGCCGTCCAGACGAAGCGTGCAGTGCCCGGGCTAGCACCTCTTTCCCGGTACCAGTTTCGCCTCGGATGAGCACCGGCACGCGAGTCGGAGCGACAGCATGCAACTGAGCCATCAGCTCCGCGTAAGCCGGCGAAAACGTTGAAAGCTCCTTCTGCGATGGCCAGCCTTCGTGTGCTTCCAGGGGCGCTTCACGCTCGGCGAAGTCAGTGCGAAAGCGGAAGAAGGTTCTTCCGAGCTGAAGAAGCGCACCATCTTCAATCAGTGCCTCTCTTATTCGCTTTCCGTCGAGTACAATTCCGTTCTTGGAGCCGACATCGACTACGGTCCAACCGTCATCACTCCGTCTCATCTCGACGTGGGTGCCGGACATCCAGCCATCGGGCACCTCGACTTTGAAAGCGCTTGAGACCAGGTGCTTGGCAGAACGCCGAGCGCCTCGTCCAATAACAACCCTGTCTATACCGGCGAGGCAGAAGACTTCTGGACCCGCGAGGGGCCGTTCGCACTCGAGGGCGAGAAACAAGGCGGGAGTAGCCCGCCGCGCCCCAGTTCGGGACTGGACGGTTTGGGACAGAGTGTCGCCCTTGAATGGCACGTTTTCATTCTAGCCGGTCAGCACGCCGGGCTACGAACCGGACCCGAAAATCCAAGCTGGGCGGTTCGATGGCCGGGAATTGGCTCCGGAATCGGAAAATCGTCCGAGTTGGAGCACGGAGCGATCGGCGAGCGACCCCATCGACCCTGGTGCCGTTAAGAGCCATCCCGTGCTTCGCCTCGAGGCTGCGTTCCAAGAAGCGGCCGTCAGCCATCGCGTGCCGGCCCGCCGCTACCAGCCGCAGGTCGGCCTCCAGAAACAGGTAGGGCGCGCGAGGCTTCGAGAGAATGACTCTGCGAGGCGCTGTCGCCCTCGAACGCTCCATGGCTCCCTGTGTCGACACACGGCACCCGTGTCGAAGACCTGTGTCGTTTGGTGGCTGCAAGACGGAAGAATCACTGTCTGTGGCAAGCGAAGGCCACCGATGGGCGCTGGCACGCGCGGTGCTCTACATCTCGGCGTTCGGATTCCCCGAATCAATGAGCGCATAGCTCATCGTTTCCCTGAGGCCATCATGAAGAACATCGCAGCAGTTCTCGCAGTCTCATCCGCGCTTTCACTCGGCGCTATGGCTTGTGCCACTGCAACTCCTCAGTCGGCGCTGGCCGACGTGAACGACATGCCCACTGCCTCCTTCCAGGGCTCCTACACCGCGCACGCGAAACTAGCGCCGCAGCTTCCGATTACGGGCAGTTTTCAAGGCACCTATACCGGTCAGCCGACTCCGGCTCCACAGCTACCGGTGGAGACTTTGTTTGACGAAAGTGGAGTGGAGGATCCCTAGCGGAAGATGTCTCCCGAGCCTAGGGCGCCACGCCGCACGCGTAGCGTCGCTAGGTGATGGGCCGCGTCAGGGAGAGGTCAGCAGACGGACCAGTCCAAGGAACATCGCACCTACTAACAGCCAACCAAAGAGGAGACTCCCATGCTTCGTGCTTCCGCGCGCGCTCTTAAATACTGGAGCGCTATCAGCAGTTTCGTTGCTGTCGCCGTTTGTGCTGTGTACGTCACGAAGTCCGTGGCGCAGAGTGCTAAGCGGCCGGGTGCGCTTGCGAGCTCGACGAGCAACGCCTCGCCGATCTATGGCGTCACAATTCCGCCCGGATACCGCGATTGGAAGTTGATCGCTGTGGACCAGCTAGTGACAGGCAAGACCGACCAGCTGCGCGCCCAATTGGGCAACGAGATAGCAATCAAGGCCTTTAAGGAGGGAAAGGTCCCGTTCCCAGACGGCGCAATCATTGCCGGGCTACATTGGAATCGTGTCGCGTCTGAAGACAATCGCAAAGTGCTGGGCCTTGAATTCCCGGACGCTCAATCTTTTGTGGTCGGGTCCGCCATAAATGTTCAGTTTATGGTCAAGGACTCAAAAAAGTACGCCGCCACCGGCGGCTGGGGGTTCGGTGACTTCAAGGACGGAAAACCTAATGGCGACGAGGCATTTATGAAAACCTGCTTCCCTTGCCACGTGCCTGCCAAAGCGCACGACTACGTCTTCGCTCAGTACGCACCTACGCCCTGAACTGACGAAGGCCGAGCGGTGACGGGAGACCGTAATGTCTCAAGTCGAAACAGTGCCAACGGGTTGCGACGCTGGTTAGTCGACGAAGCCCCGAAATTCGGCCGGCCGATCGCGCCTTCTGAGTCGCCCTGCGCTGCCTATGGCCGGGCTGGGCGCGCGTCCTCTTCATTGCCGAGGCGGACACCGTCGTTCGGTCGCATCGCATGGGCTTCCGCTTCTACTGGGCTTTGGGGATGCTTAAGTTTTCGAGGCGACGATTTTCGCCACAGAACGAACATCGCTCGGGATCAAAGGTTAACTCGGCGGCTTCGGAAGGGCCGACTCCGGTCCATGCCTATTGTCTGCCCCCGATTCCTCCGCCCGCCACCGCCCGCTCGTAGAGCCGCAGCCCAGGCACGGTGTCTTGGTTGATTCGGCGAAGTGAAGCCGCGGGGGCCCGTGCTGGCTACTTTCTCCATCCGCGCGTGCATCTCAGCGTCGCCAGAGTTCGGCGCGCAGACCTCCGAGCTTCGGAGTTCAGACTGGTAGCTTACAGCAATGATGCTTGGTGCCCCGTGGCGATTCGTGGTGGGACTGCTCCGCTCGCGCGCCTCGCTCGTCGCAGAGAACGAACTCCTCAGGCAACAGTTGGTGGTGGCGAAGTGTCGGCTCAGAGGCAAGCGCGTGCGGTGGTCGCCCGTTCAGCGGTGGACCATCGCCGTCCTGGCGAGGTGGACCGGGGCGTGGCGAGCAGCGGTGACGCTGATCCAGCCGGCAACGGTGCTGCGGTGGCACCGAGAGGGTTTCCGCCTCTTCTGGCGATGGCGCTCCCGTCCAGGAGGCCGGAAGCCGACCGGCCTCGCGGCCCTCATCCGCGAAGTGAACTCGAACAATCCCCGCTGGGGCGCGGAGCGAATTCGCGGCGAACTCCTCAAGCTAGGAATCCACGTCACGAAGCGAACCATTCAAAGGTACATGAAGAGGCGGCCGCCCGGAGACGGGCAGCGCTGGGCGACCTTCATCGGCAACCACGTCACGTGGGCTTGCGACTTCGTGCAGACCTACGACGCGCGGTTTCGGCAAGTGTTTGTTCTATTCTTCCTCGACCTAAGTCGCCGGAAAGTCATTCGCGCCGCAGTGACATACAGTCCCACCGACGACTGGTGTGCACAGCAAGCGAGGAACGCGACGTTAGAGAGCGCACCCGAGGTGCTGGTCTGCGACCGTGACGCGAAGTTCGGCCGCTGGTTCGTCAGGGCTTTCGAAGGCGCCGGGGCGTCCGTCGTGCGGACGGCTCCCTGGGCGCCGAACATGAACGCTTTCGCTGAGCGGTTCGTCGGCACCCTCCCTCGTGAGCTGCTCGACCACGTGCTCATATTCAACGAGCCGCACCTCCGAAGCCTGGTCACCGAATTCGTGCGCTTCTACAATGGAGTTCGGCCGCATCAGGGCATTGACCAAGAGCAGCCGGTCCCTCGATTGCCAGAGCGGGCCGGCGACATCATCGCGATTCCGGTCCTCAATGGGCTGCATCATGACTATCGCCGCGCCGCGTGAGCCGTGAATGACGCTCGGATGAACAAAGTAGCCAGCAGGGGACTCCGCGATCACGGCTTCAGTGAAGCGAACAACGAATAGGGAATATCGGAGGGCGAGATAAAAGCTTTGGATACCCAAAGCGTGCGATGCCAACTTTCCGACATGAAGGAGAGCGCCTCAACGGGCACCGCACGAAGCCCAGCAGCTAGGTTAAGGTTAGCGTCCGCTTCCCGTCCACGTCCTCGCGCCGTACCCTGATGGCGTTACTCACCCTGACGTGCGGCAATTCTCTGCGCTCGATTAGGCCGTAAAATGTGACCCGACCGCGATCTGATTGGTATCTGTTCGGAGCTGTTTTCTGATTAGGCGCGCCTGCTGGCGGCCGAGCGTCAGCCTACTGAGCGCCAGTTTCACGCCACGAATACGCCACGACTGGCGCAAAATGGGGGGTTGTCGCGTGGACGCACGGGGAGTCGGCGAACGACTAAAATGCAAGCAATTCCAAAGAGTTTGACCATAAATAGGTGTGCGGTCGCATGCTTACAAAATATGCCTTAGACGCCTTCAAGTCCCGTACTCCTCGCTTCGTTTTTCGCTCGGTTCTGGGGTTCTTGTCACTCAGTGGTGTGAGAAGGGACATGAGACAGACAAGGGAAACTGCGCGGCGAGAGGCCGCCTAGATGACAATCTCGCGGCCAATCTCCACCACGGTGTCCGGCGGCATGCGGAAGTAGTCGGTGATGTGGACTGAGTTCCGCTGCAGAAAGGCGAAGATGGCTTCGACCCATCGTGGCAACCCCTTGCCGTCCTCTCGTCGCACGACCGTCTCGTGCCCCACGAAATAGGTGACGTCGCTGGTGTCAACGTCACAGCCGGCGGCCCGTGCCTTTTGCACCAACGCCGGGACGTCCGGGTGCTCCATGAAGCCATAGCGCGCTCTGGCGCGCCACATCCCCGGGAGAATCTCCTTCAACGTCAACCGTTCGTCCTCGTCTACAAAGGGCACCAGCTCGGTGGCGATGGAGAAAATGAACACCCGCTCGTGGAGCGAACGGTTGTGCTTGAGGTGCCATCTGATGATTGGGGGCACACCAGTCTCGGTGCGTGTCAGGAACACCGCGGCTCCCGGTACGCGCGCGATGCGCCCGCTGTCGAGCAACTCCATCGTGTCGTCAGGCGAGATGACCGACTCTGCAACCCGCGCCGCAACCGCGGCGGCTCCCCTGTGCCAAATCATCATCACGCTGTAGACCGCGCCGGCGAGCAGCAAGGGGATGTACCCGCCGTCGGCAACCTTGAGCATGTTGGATACGACGAAGGTCGCGTCGACGATGATGAGCGGTATGGCCACCGCGCATGCCGTCACCATGCTCCAGCCGAGAATCTCCCGCATGGCGAGGAACAGCAGCACCGAGGTCATAAGCATCGTCATCGAGACTGCGATGCCGTAGGCAGGGGTCAGGTTGTCCGATTTCTGGAATCCAATCGTCAGTCCAAGTGTGACCACCATTAAGAACCAGTTCACGACGCCGACGTAAATCTGCCCGTAGCCTTCGGCGGAAGTCTGGGTGATGTGCAGCCGCGGTAACCATCCCAGTTGAATCGCCTGCCGCGTCATCGAGAAGGCCCCTGTGATGATGGACTGGCTGGCGATGATGGTGGCTACGGTGGCCAGGACCACCATCGGGACCAGCAGCACCGACGGGCAGAGCCGGAAAAAGATGTTGCCTGCCGTCGGCGCACCGCTCAGGACCAGTGCCGCCTGTCCAGCATAATTCAGCACCAAACTCGGAAAGACCAAGGCCCCCCAGGCCAAGCGGATGGGCGAGGCGCCGAACTGGCCCATGTCCGCATACAGCGCCTCGGCGCCGGTCACACAGAGGAACACCGCGCCCAGCACGGGCAGCGCCGCGGCACCCCCGGAAACGACAAACCCAAGGCCGAGTAGCGGGTTTAGAGCCACGAGCACCGACGGATGCTGCCAGATGCCCCAGATTCCGAGGAGGGCCATGACGGCAAACCAGACGGCCATGATGGGTCCGAACATGCCACCAATGCGCGCCGTGCCGCGTCGCTGCACGGCGAAGAGGGCGACGAGGATGACCACCGCCCCCGGCAAGACAAAGCGGTGAAAGGCCGGGGTGATGATGTCCAGTCCCTCCAGCGCGGACAGCACGGAGATGGCCGGGGTGAGGGCCCCGTCGCCGTAGATGAGTGCCGCACCGAAGAGGCCGACCAGGACGATGACCTTCCGTTGGTGCTGCTTGATGCCCAACAGGGACATGAGGGCGAGGATGCCGCCCTCTCCGTCATTGTTCACCCGCATGGCCAGTGCGACGTATTTCACCGAGGTGACGATGATGAGCGTCCAGATGATGAGCGACAATGAGCCCAGCGTGGCCGCCTGGGGAGCATCTTCCCCCGTGACGGCGAGCACCGTCTTGAGCGTGTAGAGCGGACTTGTTCCGATGTCGCCGAACACGACGCCAAGCGCGCCTGCGCTCAGCGCCGCCAGACGCGGGCGAACAGCCTGAGGCCTGGTGGCCTCCACGACGCCATCGGCCATCGACGACCTCCCCGAAAGCAGCCCTCAAACTGCAGGGTGTGTCCTACGCACACTCAGTTGACAGCGTCTTAGAGCGGACCCCGTGGCTTGCACGTCCTGGCTGCCCCGCCACCCGGGAAAGCCTCGACGCCGCGACCCTTGCGACCAGAGGAAGCGTCGTCGAGGCAGAAGTGTGCGATGGGCGGAGTCGCTTGCCTGAATTTCCTTTTCAATGGGCGGCGCGCACTTGCGTTGCGGGGCTGGCTCGTCCGGTTCGATATCGCTAGCCGACGCGTACTAGAAGAACGTACCGGCGCTCCGGCCGACGCCACGGACCTCAGAAATTGGACACTCGAAGGCCACGCTGGACGGCCATGCCATCGCATTCGACTTCTGGCGGACCCTAGGCAAACCTCGTTGTCGAGGGGCTTAGTCCACCTCGGCGCGGAGGTCTCCGAAACGACTCCAGTGGTGTTACCGGAAGCGCAGGGACAGTCGGGGCGCATAACCTTTACCTTTCGCGCCACCCTACCAGCCTCATGGGGAGGCTCGCCTCGGAAGTTTGGTTCCTTGGACAGGAGCGTCAGCGAGAGACGGAGCCGTGCGTTCTTCTCCAGCATTTCTCCAAAACGGGGGAGGTTTTGGGGGAACTCCAGAGGATTCCAGGGAACTCAGAGACACGCCCAAGGCCCGAGAAAGACAACCCTTTCGGGCAAAAAGCCACGTGTCACCGAGAGGTTATCCAACCCCGTCCTAAGGGTTCAAGTCCCGTACTCCTCGCTAGCCAAGCATCAGAAGCGACTAGGGATTTTCGGTTTCTCTTCGGTGCTCGCGCCCCCACAGGTGGCGCCCGCAGCACTAATGCAGCAAACGGTTCTGGCTCGGACGTCTCCAACCCCGAGATTCCAAAGTTGAGGCGGTCGATTTCGCGCTGCAGGTAGTCCGGCGCGAGATGGCCGTACACATTCGCCGTCATCCGCGGGTCCCTGTGACGAAGGACCTTTTGTACGACGTGAATTGGCGCCCCGGCCTGCATCAACAAACTGGCAGTCGTGTGGCGAAGGTCGTGGAAGCGCGTCTTGCGCACCTTGGGCTTTGGCCAGAGCCTCGCGCCGTGGACGGGGCAGCGTCGCAGCGTCGCGTCCGTGGCTGATTCCTTAAAGGTGCAGCCCGGCCGTCGACAAACGTGAAGGTAGCCCTCGACGATGCCGGCGCGAGCCATTGCGCTGCGCAACACCTTTTCGGGCCTCAAGTGCCCGGTCATCCCCTCCCCATCGAGGCCGACGAAGACGAATTCGGACGGCGAGGAGTTCATCGCAGCGGCAAGGAAGGGCACGAGCTCCGCGGCAATAGGCACGACGTCCGCGTGCCCACCCTTCGTCGTGTCGCGGTCACCACTTCGTGCCACCGTCAGAAGGCGACGCTCTAGGTCGATGTCCGTCTTGCGAAGAGCCCTGAGCTCGCCTCTGCGGAGGCCCGTGTAGATGGCGGTCGCGAAGAGCGGACGCCATCGCGGTGCGAGAGCTGCCAACACGGGCAGTACTTCATTGAAGCGCAGGTAGTCGGGAGCGAGGCGCCGCGGAACGCGGAGCGGACGGACGTCGGTGACGGGGTTCGGGCCCGTCCACCATCCAGGTCTGCGGGCAACGTTGAAGGCGCGAGACAGAAAGCCACGAAGGTGATTGATGGTTTCCGGCGAGAGCCCCTCCGCGCGCTTTGCTGCCAGGAAGTTTTCTACGTCGGGACCGCGGAGCAAGCTCGCCGGCAGTTTGCCGACCTCGCTGCGGCCGAAGTGTTTGGCGATCGAGTAACCATCGCGCTGGGCTGAGGGAGCATCGAGGCGAGTTGCAGCCCAGCGCTGAAGCAGTTGGAAGACGGTGTCACTGTTCTCTTGCCGTGGGGCCGCTTCGAGGCCAAGCCTTTGGCGTTCCGACTGCCTTTCGATGT
>Ga0302177_10002704_pt1 | contig 12449 bp, 9 predicted proteins | sample I_Palsa_E1_2_FD_198780 | JGI IMG/M metagenome (GOLD analysis project Ga0302177, IMG submission 198780) | Peat permafrost microbial communities from Stordalen Mire near Abisko, Sweden - I_Palsa_E1_2 | ecosystem: Environmental > Terrestrial > Soil > Palsa > Peat permafrost | place: Sweden: Abisko... | reverse complement strand
GATGAATATGGAAAGCGTGCAGTTCGGTTGATCGATTCTCGATGATCCAATCCTCCACATCGCCTTGCTTTACGACGATGTTCGGTACCGAGGAAGAAGGATCAAACGGCGCTGGCGTCTGCCCTTCCACAGTGAGATAAAACGTGGTGGCACTGTTGGGATCGGCCGGGTCCTCGAGTTTCTCCGAGAAATATAGTCTTCTGACCCGTGTCGGGGCGACATCGCCGACCCAAGGCCATGGCGCCGACGGCAGCGGTTTGGGAGTGGCGGACAATCTTGAAACGGGTTCCGGCGCATCGGCTGCGCTGACGATGGCGGCAAGGGAGCGATTAGGATCATTCTCCCCGCCCAGTCCGGTGTCGACCGTTCGCGTAACGAGCAGTCCCGGCACGCCAAGTGGTGGTCCGTCGACGATGAATTCGACCCGTGCACCCGGCGGGACCCCAAGGTGATCGACCCAGACGACGGGTGGAGTCGAGCCACCGCGATGATTGATTGGGACGCCATCGATTGCGACGACCCCGAGGCGTTGCGGCACTCGCCGGAACAGCACCGCGAGATCCAGATAGGTAATCGCGGATGCATTGAGTACGCGCCACAGTTGCCGCTCGCCCGGCTTCATCGTGATGGATGCTGGCGGGTAGTCCGGGTAGGGCACGGGTACGAAGTTGATCGACAGATCTTTGGCCGGCTTGCCGAAGCCGGTGCCGTTGTTGGCGGCGTCGCCGTCACGGTCTATGAACATCTTGGGTACCACAGGTTCGGATTTTGCCGGCGCAGAATCCGGATGCAGCAGGTCTTGATCGCGCACGATCAGTACGCGCTCCGGAAGGTTCGCGACGGCGGCGTTCGCGCGCTCGATGCCTTCGACTATGAGGGCGCCGGATGCGCCGCCCAGCACCTGTAGCTTGCTGTAGCCGTGAACGTGAGGATGGTACCAATACAGTCCCGGGGGCTCGTCGGACGGGATGCGAACTCGGTATTCGAAGGCTGGATCGCCTGGCTGAATCAAAGTGTTGAGCACATCGTCCTGATGGCACAGCGGCGGCACGGTCAAACCATGAAAGTGCAGATTGGTCGAGAGGGCTGTCATGGCGCCGTTGCCGCAGGGTGCTTCCATTCCTGCCATCATCGGATCGTGCGATGGCTGGTCCAGCGCAGCGTCAGCCTCACGATCAACCATGTCATTCTTGAGGTGCAGCAGTAGCAGGTCCCCGGGATTCAATCGCAAAGTTGGCGCTTGGGTGCCATCGGCGAGCAAGTAGCAAAGGTGCATTGAGCCATCGGGCTCTTGGTAATTGTGCACGCTCAGCTCAACCCTCAGGATCCCGTTCCGGCTGCGCAGATCGCTGGGCTCTGGGACTGCGCTTCCCGGTACGGGGCGCGGGCAGGGATCCGGCTCATCCCTCGCTTGCGCGCTACGCTCCGCCGCTAACCACGCCAGCAAAGACCAAATGATAATGGACGGCCTGCCGCTCAAACGGCTGAGTCCGTTGTGCATCTGACTCCACTGCCTCGCCGTCACGCCGCCATAGGGGAACGCACAACATACATCGCCTTCCTTACACCGGCGTTACAAGCATGAGTGAGCTCACCGATCAACCAGCCGATTCAATTGCTCGGGGTAGCGGTCGCCATGCACCGTGATCTTCGACGCCGCGCCGTCGATCTCGCGAAGATCGTCCGCAGTGAGCTCGAGCGTCGCTGCGCCGATGTTCTCCTCGAGCCGTTTAAGCTTCGTGGTGCCTGGAATCGGGACGATCCATGGCTTCTGGGCAAGCAACCAAGCCAGTGCAAGCTGGGCGGGCGTCGCGTTCTTGCGCGCTGCGATCGCGCCAAGCAGGTCGACCAGGGCCTGATTCGTCTTCCGGGCCTCAGGCGTGAAGCGCGGAACGATGTTGCGAAAGTCCGCGCCGTCGAACGTCGTGCTCTCGTTGATCGTCCCGGTCAGAAAGCCCCTGCCGAGTGGACTGAACGGAACAAAGCCGATGCCAAGTTCCTCAAGCGTCGGCAGCACCTTCGTCTCCGGCTCTCGCCACCAAATCGAGTATTCGCTTTGTATTGCAGTCACGGGCTGAATCGCGTGCGCACGGCGAATCGTCTGCACTCCCACTTCGGACAGGCCGAAATACTTGACCTTACCCGCGCGGATAAGGTCTTTCACGGCACCAGCGACGTCCTCGATCGGGACGTCCGGGTCGACACGGTGCTGGTAAAACAGATCGATGACATTGGTTTTGAGTCGCTGCAGCGAGCCTTCCGCGACTTGCCTGATGTGCTCGGGACGGCTGTCGAGGCCGACCTGTTTACCGTCCACGATCTTGAAGCCGAACTTGGTAGCGATAGCGACCTGGCCGCGAAGCGGTGCGAGAGCTTCCCCGACGAGCTCTTCGTTGGTGAATGGGCCGTAGATTTCCGCCGTGTCGAAGAACGTAACCCCGCGTGCAACGGCTGCGCGGATCAACTCGATCATCTTTTGTTTGTCGCCCGGCGGACCGTAGCCATGGCTCATGCCCATGCAGCCGAGCCCGAGCGCCGATACTTCCAGAGTGCTGTTTCCCAGTCTGCGCTTCTGCATGACTTCCTCCTAAACGCTATCTTAAGCAGGCCGTCGCGGTTCTGCGACGGCCCTGGCTGTAGGTCATAATGCGCTGTCCGGCGTGTCCCCGGTCAACCGTCATCGCAGCCGCGCGTTTACCTCGCTAGGGATGCACACGTAGGGAGACGAACCGTGGCTAGCCCGCGCTTTGAGACGATCGGGCTGCCCGTTCCTCGCTGGGGGTTCGCGGCCGCATGCACCATGATGCTGGCCCTGACGGCCTGCGGAGGTGGGGGCAGCAGTGGCGCGGGTTCTGCGACAACGACCGCCACGAGCACTACACCAACAACGACCACTACGACCACTACGACCGTTGATCCCGTTGACGCGGCCCGGCTGCTCGATCAGGCGACCTTCGGTGTCACGGCCAGTGACATCGCCCATGTGCAGAGCATCGGTATCGATGCCTATATCAGCGAGCAATTCGCGTATCCCCCGACCCAGTACACCGGCTACAGCTATACGCCGCATACGGCTCCGACAAGTTGCTCGGGCGACGGCTCGAATCCGCCCGATGCCGCGAGCCTGTGCGCTCGCGAGCAATATTCACCGTTTCAGGTGCAGCTGGATTTCTTCACGCATGCGCTGAATAACCCGGATCAATTGCGCCAGCGTGTCGCGTTCGCGCTGTCGCAGATCATGGTGGTCTCGAGTGTGCAAATCTACGAAGCCTATGGGCTCGCGAGTTTTGAAAACATACTGCTGAACGACGCGCTCGGCAATTACCGCACGCTGCTGCAGGATGTGACGCTGAGCCCGACGATGGGTGCCTATCTTGACATGGCAAACAGCGACCAGACCAATCCGCAAAATGGCACCGTTCCCAACCAGAACTACGCACGCGAATTGATGCAGCTGTTCTCGATTGGACTCGTCGAGCTCAATCCGGATGGCACGCAACAGCTGGGCGACACCGGCGCGCCGATCCCGACCTTCACTGGCACGACGATCGACGGTCTCGCGGCCGTGTTCACGGGCTGGACCTATCCGCCGCTGTCGGGTGCGAGCTCGCAGTGGACCAATCCGATCAACTACAACGGCACCATGGTGTCATTCCCGAACCATCACCAGGCGGGCACCAAGACGCTGTTGAATGGCTATACCGTGCCGGCCGGCCAGACGCCGGAACAGGATCTCGGCAATGCGCTCGACGATATCTTCAATCATCCGAATGTGGGCCCGTTTATCAGCCAGCAGCTCATACAGCATCTGGTGACCAGCAATCCGAGCACGGCGTATGTTGCGCGCGTGGCGGCGGTGTTCGCCAATAATGGCGTGGGCGTGCGCGGGGATTTGAGCGCGGTGGTGCGCGCCATCCTGGAGGACCCGGAGGCGCGCGGGCCGACGCCAGCCACGAATGAGTTCGGTCATTTGCGTGAGCCCGCGCTGTTCATCACGAGCACACTGCGCAGCCTCGGTGGCCAATCCGACGGTGAGCTGCCACGCAGTGCGAGTTCGGCGATGGGGCAGCCGATTTACTCGCCAGAGACGGTATTTAGCTTCTATCCGCCGAGCTATCAGATTCCTGGCACACAGACACTGGGCCCGGAATTCGGCATCCAGAATTCCGCCACAGCGCTTGCCCGCTCCAATTTCATTAATACCGTGATCATGCAGGGTGGGGCGGCAGCCGACCCTACCGTGACAGGCAGTACCGGCACGAGCATCAATTTGACCGCGCTCTCGAGCGCCCCCACGACGGCGGCGATGATCGCGCAGCTGAATCAGACGTTGATGCACGGCAGTCTGCCGAGTGATGCGACCAACATCATTTTGACCGCTGCCGACGTGGCTGCGGGAACCTCGACTAACTCGCTCGCGGCCGCGCGCGCCGCGTGCTATTTGATTTTGACTTCCGCGCAATATCAAGTGGAGCGCTGAGATGAAACGTCGATGTTTTCTGCAGCACGCTGGTGCTCTGGCCGGTAGCGCGGCCCTCGGTCAGCTCGGTGCCTTCGCGGCGCAAGCTGCCACAGCGACCGATTACAAGGCACTCGTGTGCATATTCCTCTACGGCGGCAACGACGCCAATAACATGATCGTGCCGCTCGATACCGCGGGATATGCCAATTACGCAAAGACTCGAAGTTATCTGGCGCTGCCACAGGCACAGCTTCTGCCCCTGGCGGTCGCGAGTGGCACGCCGCTGTATGGGTTGCATCCGGCGCTGCCGGGTCTGCAATCGCTCTGGGCGGCGGGTCATCTCGCCATCGTCGCCAACGTCGGCACGCTCGTGCAGCCGCTCACGCAGGCGCAGTATTTATCGACCACGACGCTCAAGCCGGAAAGCCTCTTCTCGCATATCGATCAGCAGCATCAGTGGCAGGCTTCGATCTCGAGCACTTCAGCATCGAACAGCGGGTGGGGCGGGCGGCTCACGGATCAGCTCGCCGCGATGAATGTCAATGCGAGCGTACCGCCGATGATCTCGACCGGCGGCAACAACCTGTTCGTAACTGGCGCGGCATCGCAGGCCCTAGTGATACCGATCAGCGGCTCGTTCGGCCTCAATGGGTTCTCGAACGACAGCGCTGACACGGCGCGGCGCTCGGCATTTCAGCAATTGCTGAGCGTCGATCAGTCGGTCAATCTGGATCAAGCCGCGCAGACCATCATGACTGGCGCTCTCGCCAGCAGCGCCGTTCTGAATCCTGTCCTGACGACGACTAGTGCGACGCTGTCGGCCCGCTTCACGGGACTCACGAGTAACTTCGCGCAGCAGATGCTGGCGATCGCAAAGGTGATTGAGGCACGTGCCAGCCTCGGGGCCACTCGCCAGGTGTTTCTCGCAACGCTCGGCTCATTTGACACGCATACGAATCAGCTCAACACGCAGCAAACCTTGTTCAGCCAACTCGATCCCGCTCTTGCGGCTTTTCACGGCGCGATGGGCGACCTTGGGGCGGCCGCGGAGGTCACCTCGTTCACCTTGTCCGACTTTTCGCGCAACTTTCTGCCGAACACGGGCGGTGGCACCGATCATGCCTGGGGCAGCAACCCCCTGGTCATCGGCGCTGCGGTCAACGGTGGTCAGATCTACGGGACCATGGCCATACAGGAGCTATCGGGGCCGGATGATGCGAGCAATCTGGGCCGCTGGATTCCCACGATTGCCGTGGACCAATTCGCCGCGACCCTGGCCACCTGGTTCGGTGCCGATGCGACCGCACTCGCCACCATATTGCCCAATCTGTCGGCATTCAGCCCAAGCACGCTCGGATTTATCTAGCTGTCGGCCGACTCTCGCACCCGAGCGTATAATGAGCCGCGACAGCACTACCGCAAGACTTAAAGATCGCAGCACAAGAGCATGCGAAAAATCGTTTGCTGCCTGGCTCTATTGGGGGTTTTGAGCGCGCTCCAGGCGGCTGAGGAACACGTCGGCACCTACGCCGAGATCGACATCGAGCGCGGTGCCCGTATCTATTTCAGCGGCTGTGTGCTCTGCCATGGCCCGAACGGCGATGCCGTGCCGCAGGTGCAACTGCGCTCCAATCACTTTCGCCATGCCGTCAGCGACGAGGATCTGATGCATGTGATTACCAGTGGCATTCCTGGAACTGGCATGCCTGCCAACAATCTTGATGGGACCGATCAGAACGGGATCGTCGCCTTCATTCGCAACATGGATCAGCGGCTCAGCGACACGACATCCGCGGGCGATGCGACACGCGGCAAGCTGCTCTTCGAGGGCAAAGGCGGATGCCTGGGCTGCCACCGCGTCAATGGGGTCGGTAGCCGGACCGCGCCGGACTTGAGTGAGATCGGTCTAATGCGCACGGCGCAGGCGCTCATGCAGAAGCTGCGCGAACCGCAGTCTCTGATATTGCCGATCAATCGCAGCATTCGCGCCGTGACCAGGAACGGCACGGTGATCACCGGCCGGCGGCTGAACGAGGATACCTGGTCCGTGCAGTTGATCGATTCCAAGGAGAATCTCGTCGGTCTGCAGAAAGCCGATCTCCGGCAGTACACGGTGCTCAAAACCACATCGATGCCTGCCTACAAGGACGTTTTGAGCGAGGCCGAGATCGCCGATCTGGCGGGGTATCTGCTGTCGTTGAAAGGCCAGAACTGATGCGAATCTTCACGGCGCTGCTGCTGCTGTTGCCGGGGGCGCTCTGGGCGCAATCGGTGCCCGTGACCTATGATCGGCTGCTGCACGCGGCTGCCGAGCCGCAGAACTGGCTGACCTATTCCGGCAGCTATGACAGCCGACGCTTCTCCAAGCTGTCCGAAATCAATCGCAGCAACGTCAAATCGCTGGCGTTGAAATGGGTTTATCAGCTCGAGTCGCTGCAAAAACCCGAAACCTCGCCATTGGTCGTCAACGGTGTCATGTACCTGACCCAGCCGCCGAACGATGTCGTCGCGCTCGATGCGCGTTCGGGACGGGCGTTTTGGATTTATCAGTATCGACCAGCTCCGGGCTACAAGGTGTGTTGTGGTGCTGTGAACAGGGGGCTCGCAATCCTCGGTGACACGCTCTACATCGGGACCGTGGACGCGCATCTGATCGCGATCGATGCGAAAAACGGCAGACCCTTGTGGAACACAACGGTCGCTGACTACACCGTGGGCTACGCGATCACGGTCGCGCCGCTGGTAATCAAGGACAAAATCATCCTCGGCGTGGCCGGTGGCGAATACGGCGTGCGCGGCTTCATCGCTGCGTACGATGCCAAAAGCGGTAGCGAGAGCTGGCGTTTCAACACGATTCCGGCCGCTGGCGAAAAAGGCATCGAAACCTGGGAAGGCGATTCATGGAAGCACGGCGGCGGGCCAGCCTGGGTAACCGGATCCTATGACCCTGAGCTCAATCTGACCTATTGGGGTATCGGCAATCCTGGGCCCGATTGGGGGCCTGGGCAGCGCGAGGGCGACAACCTGTACACGGATTCCGTCGTGGCGTTGAATCCCGATACCGGAGCACTGCAGTGGTATTTTCAGTTCACGCCGCACGACAGCTCGGACTTCGATTCCGTGCAGGTTCCGGTCTTGATCGATGCGCTCTGGGACGGTCGGGCGCGCAAGCTCATGGCGTGGGCCAATCGCAATGGCTTCTTTTATATGCTCGATCGCACCAATGGACAGTTCCTGGGTGGTCATCCGTTCGTAAAGGTGAATTGGGCCAGCGGGCTGGACGCGAACGGCCGGCCGATCGAGACCCCACAGCCGGCCGGAGAGCCGGTGTTTCCTGGCAATCAAGGGGCTACGAACTGGTATTCCCCGTCCTATAGCCCGCGCACGCACTTGTTCTATGTTTCTGCCTGGGAGAATTACTCCTCGGTGCTCGTGTTTGCGCCGGCCGAATACCGCGCCGGTCAGGCCTTTCTCGGGGGTCGGGCCGTGCCACCCATACTTGGGGCCGCCAGTCCGTCCATACGCGTGACGCCGATCAACAATTACACCGCGGAGCTGGGAAGCGGCGCCGTGATCGCACTGGATCTGACCGGGGCGCCGCGGTGGAAGTTCGAGACCACCGCAGTTACGGACGCCGGAATCCTGACCACGGCCTCGGATCTGCTGTTCACGGGCGGTCGCGAGGGCTATTTCTATGCGCTCGACGCGCGCAACGGCAAGGTGCTGTGGAGGGCCCCGGTGGGCGGGCCTATCTCGGCGGCGCCAATCACCTATGAGCTGGACGGCCGGCAATATGTCGCCATCGCCGCCGGACACGCGCTGTTCGCCTACGCACTGGAGCACTGAAGATTGCGGCTCTGAGCTTGCATGCTCGCCGCTTTGCCAAGGCTCTTGCCAGCCGTTAAGCTCCCCGGCAATCGCCATCCTCGAGCAGGCGGGCGCAAAAGATCAGGGCAAGGGGGACACGTGCACAGCACCAGCAAACGAGATTTTCTGACCGGGCTTGGTCTGCTGGCCGGCATGGCAGCCGCGCCGGCCTTCGCGCAGAACGCGCCGATGAAGGTCGTTGACCCGATGGCACCGCCAGCAGCGGCGCCGCCACCCAAAGCGCTTCCCAACCGCATGGCTCGGACCACCAAGCTGTTCAAGGCGCCCGGCTTTTATCCCAACGGGCTCGCGCTCGCGCCCGAGGGCATATGGGTTGCGCAGCAGTTTTTGACCGACGAAGTCTGCAGGCAGATAGGCATTACCCGCCCCGCCGGTAAGGAGGCGGTCTGGCTGATGGACTGGAACGGTAAATTGCTCAATACGGTCACGAGCAATGCGATCAATACCTCGGGACTGGCCTGCGGCGGCGGCTCGCTCTGGCCCATGTCCAATACGTTCGATGCGTCCACGGGCATCCATCAGCTCAATCTCGCCACAGGCAAAGAAGTCGCACAACGCCAGATTCCGCTTAGCCCCGGCAATAAGAGCGGCGGCATCCACGGCGGGCAATGGCACGAAGGTAAACTCTGGATCGTCAACAATCGGATGCACTCGATTGTCTGCGTGAACCCCGCGAGCTGGACCGTTGAAACGCAGTTCCCGATCGCCGCGCCGATGGGGCTGACGCGTTATCACGACATCACCTTCGATCAGGATGGCACCATGCTGCAGGTGATTGCGAACGAAAGCACGAGCCACAGCAATAGCGTTGCTGCGCTGGTGCGCTACGATGTACGCAGCGGTGAGCCCATCGAGACGCTCACTCTGGTGCCGGGCGCCTGCGATCCGCACGGGCTGGAGAATCACAATGGCACGCTCATCGCCTGCGATGCGGGCTTCCACCCGGGCTGGAAGAACTTCGATAGCCCTTCCGGTGGCTGGCTCTTCAGCATCGATGTGATCTGATCGAGAAACACTATGGCAAGCCGATATAGATTGACTGCCGCGCTCTCGTGCATGGGGCTGATGGCCGCATTGTTTGCCGGGCCCGCACTATCCGACAGTACTCCCAACACGCATGGCGTGCTCGATGGGCTGATTGAGCAGAGCGGCGTATGGCACAAGTCCAGCGCCGGCTCAATGCCCAATTTCTTTATCGATCCAGCGTGGCCGGCATTGCTGCCGCATAACTGGGTGCTCGGCCAGGTCGGCGGGCTCTATGTCGACAGTCATGATCATATCTGGGTCTATAACCGACCACGCACGCTGACGAATGATGAGGTTGGCCTCGAGCCGGCGCTGCCCGGAGCGAGCGATGCCAAAGGCCAGCCGATCAACGGACTGGGCTTTGTGCGCGCGAATGGCTTTGGGGCCGATTGCTGCAAGGCCGCGCCTTCGGTGCTGGAATTCGATGCCAACGGCAAGTTGCTGCGCTCCTGGGGCGGCCCGGCTGACCCGGGCTTCATGGGCACTCGCTGCAAGGCATCCGACGGTTGCATCTGGCCTAACAGCGAGCACGGCATCTACATCGACAATCACGACAATGTCTGGATTGCCGGCAATGCGGCGGCTCCCCCACCCGGTGCTCCTCAGAGCACGGTCCCGTGGACTACCAACAGGGAGGGCGGCGACGGCTTTATCCTGAAGTTCGATATGAACGGTAATTTCAAGATGCGCATCGGCGGTACGCCCAAGGGACCCGACAGCAATGACAAGGACGGGGGCATCAACGGTACACCGGTGCTGTATCAGCCGGCCGATATCGTCGTAGATCCCAGGACGGATCGCCTCTATGTGGCAGACGGCTATGGCAATCGTCGGATCCTGATCATCGATGCGAACACGGGCAAATACATTGGCCACTTCGGCGCCTATGGGAACAATCCGGTCGACGATGCTGCGGCGGCGGCGCAGGGCCTATGGTTCGAAGATTCGGCCAGGGGACACATCAAGCCGGCGTTCTTTCGCAGCCCCGTGCACTGCGTGAAGATCGCCGATGACGGCAAGATCTATGTCTGCGACCGCGGCAATGACCGCATTCAGGTGTTTGACATCAAGGATCCCTCGCTCGGCAAGCCTTGCAGTAACCCGAACGGCGAAGCGGGCAAGTGCGGCTTTCTGACCGAGCGCGGGGTCAGCAGCAAGACCTATACCTTGCCGGTGCTGCCGGGAACCGCCGTGTCAATGAGCTTCTCCACCGACAAGGCGCAGAGTTGTCTGTACATCGGCGACAATACCAATCAGACGATTTATATCCTGAATCGCGGCAGTCTTCAGGAGCTTGGCCGCGTCGGCCACGCCGGGCACATGAGCGGGGATTTCCACTGGCTGCATCAAGTCAGCGTCGACAGCCGGGGCAACATCTATACCGCCGAAGTCGATACCGGTAAACGCGTGCAGAAGTTTGTGCGCTATGGGCCCACGGGCTGCAGCGGCAGCGGATCGGAAGTCATCGGCGGCGCACCTGCGAACTAGGGTTTCATCGCCTCGAAGAAATCCGGTCCGACCGGTTTGTGCTCGAGGATCTCCTCGCGCGTCAATCCCTGAATCTCGTGCGGGAAAACGAGCCACTGGTCGGTCGCGTGGATGAAATAATCCGGCACCAGCGCACTGCGATTGCGTGCCGGCTTGTAGTAAACCGTGGCGATGCGAATTCTTTCCGGCAGGTTGCGCTTGCAGCGCGCTTTGAGCGTCGCGATGACTGCATCGAGGCTGCGGCCGGAATCGAATACATCATCGACCAGCAGCAGCTCGTCCTCGGCTGAGAGGCGCGATACCAGGTAATCCACGGCGTGAACGCGAACTGTCTTGGATTCCTGCGCGCCGCCGTGGTACGAGGATGTGCGAATCGCAATGTGATCGGTCGCCACGCCGTGATATTCGAGCACCTCCTGGATTGTGATGCCAATCGGCGCCCCGCCGCGCCACATTGCGACCAGGAAGCTGGGTCGAAAGCCGCTCAGAACGACACGTCTGGCGAGCTCCATCGCGTCGCGTAACAGCCCATTGGCCGATATGAAGAGTTTTTCCATCTCAGGCCAGAATGCGCTGGAGCCAGAACGATATATCCTGAATCTCCTGCGCGCACAGCTCGTGCTGCATCGGATATTCAATCCATTGCACCGCATAGCCCAGTTGCAACAGCATATCGCGCGAGCGCTCGGCCAGCTGCAGCGCTATGACCCCGTCGTGGCGACCATGGCACATGAGAATGGGTGTGCGCCGATTGGCACTGCTGCCTTCGAGCGCGAGCCGCTCGTGCACGGGCAGATACGTTGACAGGGCCAGAATTCCACCCAGGCCTTCGCTGTATCGCAGTCCCGTGTGCAAGGCCATCGCGCCGCCCTGCGAGAATCCCGCCAGCACGATGTGCTCAGCCGCTACGCCATCGGCGCGTTCGCGACGCAGATACTCGTCGATGCGCGCTGCCGACTCCGCGATGCCGGCAGCATCCTGCGGCGCGCTGGCCGATATCTCCTGAATGTCGTACCAGGCGCGCATGGGCCAGCCTTGATTGAGGCTCACCGGGCGCACCGGCGCGTTCGGAAATACGAACCGCACGCTCGAGCGCAAGCGCAGCTCTGGCACGAGGCTTAGAAAGTCGTGGCCATCGGCACCCAGTCCATGCAGCCAGATCACACTGGCCGTGACCTTGCCGGCGCGTGGCGCTAATGTGACCGCTTCCTCATCTTCAGTCTGGCGGTAGGTCATGGTGACACGCGAGGGGCCTGAGCCCGATGTAATATCCCCGTAACGGCGTTGTTATATTTGTTGTGCGGTGTTGTCAAATTTGCGTAAGGAACCCTGATGCAAAGCTTCTGGAGCAGTCTGAAAGTTCAGCGATGGGATGATCATCGATATTATCACCATAGCCGCATCAACCAGTCGCTGCATCTGCTCAGCGCGTTGAGCTTCATTACCGCATATGGGCTGGTATTCAGAAACCCGGCACTCTCGGCCGAGATCGGTTGGCTCGTGGCCATGGTGAGCCGCCAGGCCGGGCATTTCTTCTTCGAGCCCAAGGGCTACGATGAAGTCAATCGGGCCACGCACGAGCACA
>Ga0302177_10002700_pt1 | contig 12464 bp, 7 predicted proteins | sample I_Palsa_E1_2_FD_198780 | JGI IMG/M metagenome (GOLD analysis project Ga0302177, IMG submission 198780) | Peat permafrost microbial communities from Stordalen Mire near Abisko, Sweden - I_Palsa_E1_2 | ecosystem: Environmental > Terrestrial > Soil > Palsa > Peat permafrost | place: Sweden: Abisko... | reverse complement strand
AATCCCAGAACGGCAGATCGAACCAGCGAAAATATTCCGGATGCCGCTTGTGCTGCAGATCGTGAAACACGGTGACCATCGGGCAAGCGGACAGTAGCGGCGCGGTAAATCCGGGATTGAACAGAACGTTGAGCCGATGTTTGCGCGTCGCAAGCGGCAGCGCGACCTGCTCCCAGAGGATGCGCACGGGGCGGAAACTTGCGTGGACGGGCTGTGGTGCACGCGCAAAGTTCGGGCGATCCGGCACCAGATCGTCGCCCGTCTCACGATTGGTGAATACGATGTATTGATTCTCGGAATCGATATCGGCCAACGCGCGCAGCAGGTTTCGTAGATAGATCTCGGTGCCTCCTACGCCACCGGGGATGAGGTAGAGCGCGTTCACTCCGATGCGAATCATTAACGGCTCATGCGAGCCAGAGCTTCGGTCGCCGGTGCATTGTGCGGATCTAGGGCCAGCACATGCTGATAATCTTCCCGGGCTTGCGCCTGATTGCCTTGGATGGCGTGGATGTTTCCGAGATAGTAATAGGTCATGGCGAACCCTGGTTCCAGCCGCTCGGCTGTTGCGAGAGCGTCTAACGCCTCCGGGTATTTACCCATTTTTCCGTATACCATCCCGACCTGCGAATACGTCTGACCGTTGGGCTGCTGTGCCGCTGCCTGCTGAAACTTCGCGACGGCCTGCTGCGGATTCCCGGCGCAATCATAGGCCAGCCCCCAATCGAGCAGCAGGTCCCAGCTTGGAGGTTCCAGTGTCGCTGCTTTGCCGAATTCATCCACGGAGTCGGCGCAGGCAGCGGCTTGAAAGTACGCTTGCGCCAATTGGAAGCGGGGCCGCAGTTTCTGCGGCGATTTTGAGACCGTGTCTTTCCACATGTCGATCGCGCTGCCCCACAACAGGTTCCGTTGGTACGTTAGCGCGCCTTCGATCACCAGCACCAGCGCAAGCACGCCGATGAACGTGTTCCTGGAGGCTTTCCAGCGCCGCAGAAATTCCACGGTGATGAACAGGAGTCCAATGAAGGGCAGGTACATGCGGCGCTCGGCCATGGGATCGCGGATCGGCGCGAAGGACGATGTGGGCGCCAGCAGAATCAGGAACACGAACCATCCGTAGGATGCGATCGGAAAGCGTCGCCGGTAGATCCACGCCAAAGCGCTGACCGCCAACAATCCAATGAGGCCGACGATCGCGCCGTGCGAAGTAATGCTCCGCGAGATGTCGATATCCGGGTCCAGATTCTGGCCGATTGGCACCACGAACAAACGAATGTAATCCCAGATGACGCGGCATTCGGTAAAGAAATATTGATACCAGGTGAGACCCTGAATCTGGAATCCAGCGGACTGGTTTCCGCGGAGGATCCGTAGGATGTCCAGTAACGCGACAGCCGCGCCAGCGGCGATGGGGACGTACAATTTCCAATTTCGCCAGATCACGGAGAGGGAAAATTCGAAGTTCCAATAGTAATCGGTGAGAATGAACAGGGCTGGAAGAACGACGGTGTGTTCCTTCGACAGAGCGGCGGCCGCAAAAAGAGCCAGGAGCGCCAGGATTCTAGGAATCGAGACGATGGCAGTCCTGCGATAGAGATAAACGCCAAAAGCCGCTAGAACAAAAAACACGCTGAGGGTTTCGGAGCGGCTGGCGATATAGCTTACCGATTCGGTCTGCACCGGGTGCAGCAGGAAGAGACCGGCGGCGAAGAACGAGAGGATGCGAGCGCGCGACTCTTCCCGGGCCCAACCGAGAACCTTGCGAACCGTCAGGAAGATCAAAACAGTGTTGAAGAAGTGAAGGAAAACGTTGAGCGCGTGATAATCGAAAGTGTCCTGCGCGCCGGACTGCTGATAGTTCAGCCAGAAGGTGAACATGAGCAGTGGACGCATCTGGCGGAGCCAATCGGCGAAAGGGATATAGGCGGCGTCCGGCCGCATATAGGTGAGGTACGTGTCGTCCAGCAGAAACGGTCCGTGGATGGCGGGCCAATAGACTTCGAACGCCGCGAAGAGTGCTATCCCGAGGCTTGCAGCGTAGATCCAGATCCACGGATTCGCGCGAGGTTCCGCGGCAGCGACCGACGGAACTGCGCGGTCTGATCTCTTCGTCTTGCTAGTCTTCATTGCGATTTTGCAACTGAAACTCAACAATCGCGAGCCGCTGAGCCATTGCGATGTTGGCATCCTTCAAATCGGAGATAATTACCGAAAGACGATAGAGCACGATCACGAACACGCAGAAAACCAACAACAGAAGGGCTAGCGGAGGGTCCGCCAGGCCCAGTTGCCGGGAGATCCAGTTGAGGGCGAAGGAAGAACGTGACAGCACGAGTAGAATGACGGATGCCGCCAACCAGCTCACCGAGTACTCAACCCGAATATGCGAGCGGCGAACGGAGAACAAAACCATCGTTACCAGCACAATGCTGAGAAAGGTAGTGACATTGAGGAGACGTTCCATGCTGATTTCCTACTCCTGCGGGGAATCCTTCTTTCGGCGACGCTCGAATTTCAGAACGTTGATAAACACGCCGAGCAGAACGTGAAAGATGTAATATAGCGATTTTACCGCGGTGATGGTACTGCGGCCAGTTTTGCGCGGACGCATGCGGCAGGGCACTTCCTGGAACTGAAAGCGCTTGCGCTGCAAAACCACCAGCGCCTCGATTTCCGGATATTCCAACGGAAAGCTGCCGGTGAACACTTGCAATGCCTGGCGGTTCACCCCGACGAAACCCGACGTAGGATCGTGAACCGGTTTTCCCAGAATGGGCCGAAGCACGAGGCGAAAAAACCAAATGCCCATGGCGCGAACGGAGTTAGTGTAGCCGCCATTGCCGTCCTGAAACCGCGAGCCGATCACCATGTGGCATCCGGTCTCGCGCAAGGTCGCGAGCAAAGCCGGAATGTACTTGGGATCGTGCTGGCCGTCGCCATCCACGCGAATCACATATTCGTAGCCGAGCTCATAGGCCAGCTTGTATCCGGCCTGGACGCCGCCGCCCAGGCCCAAATGATACGGCAAGCGCAGGACGTCCGCGCCAGCCGATCGCGCGGTTTGGTGAGTACCGTCAGTAGATGCGTCATCGACCACTAGAATGGGGGCTTCGGGGAGCACGCTCCTTACTTCGCGGATGACCCCGGCGATGGCGCCCACTTCATTAAATGCGGGGATTAAAACCAAAAGCTGATCGGGTCCGCTGGCCGCTCTCACAACGCGGCCACCTGGCGCGGGCTGATGGAGTGACGCCGGATCAATCGGCGAAATTGTTTGGAAGTAAGGCTGCGCTTCATGCGGCGTCGCTGTCGCCAAACTGTCGGAAATCGTGCGAGCAATTCCAGATGGCCGCGGATGACGTACCAAGGGAGACGAAAGAAGCCACCACCCTCTCGCTGGAATTCGGCGGCCTTGCCGCGTCCACTTAGCGCATAGACGAAATGCCAGAAGTAGCGAGACATGGCATAGAACGGAACCAGCATCAGATCGAGCGCAGGAAAATTCTTGAAGATCACGAAGAGCCGATTACGTTCCACATAGTAAGCCTTCAGCGCGGATGCCTTGCCCGAGGAATGCGAATAGCGATGTTCCACCACCGCATCGGGAACGTACAGGCATTCCCAGCCGGCCCAGCGCGCGCGCAAGCCCAGATCGGTGTCCTCGCAATATAAAAAGAAGCTCTCATCGAAGAGGCCGATGTCTTCCAGCATTTCGCGGCGGTACAACGCCGCGGAACCGCTTGGCAGGAGCGCTTCTTCTTTGCGCGAATAGGACGCTGGCGATTCTAAATGTCCGCGCTGTTTGCTGCTCCCGTCCAAACAAAGCAGCATGCCGGCGGAATCGAGTGAGCCGTCGCTCGCGTGACGGACTTGCGATGCGCACATGCCGACGTCGGGGCGTGGCTCCATGGCTGCGATCAGCGCTTCCAGCCAGCCAGGATGCGCGGCGGCATCGTCATTCAGAACCGCAATGTAGGGCGCCACCGATGTGCGGAAGGCTTGATTGAAGGCTGCTCCGAAGCCGACATTCCGATCGTTGGCGATCACTCGGACGCGCCCGCAGGCTTGTACGCCCTGCCGGGCGCTATTGTCTACTACGATCACTTCAAAATCGGAGAGCGTCTGGCGCTCCAGAGATGCGAGGCACTCATCGAGAGTTTCGTCCGCTGCGAGCGTTGGGACAACCACGGTCACCGTAGGGTGGACTTGACCGCGCCGAGGTTCTCGTACCATCGCAGAATGTGTGCAGCCCCTAGGCTGCGGGCCAAAACATACGGTAGGATAGTGGCTTGCACAGACACTTACTATACATTCTCCTTGCGAGTACCGTGTTAGCGCAAACGCCGGCCCATCTTGGCGAAATCCGGCAGCTCACCAACGGCGGAGAGAATGCTGAGGCCTACTGGGCTCCTGACGGGCAGCGGATCATTTTCCAATCGACGCGCGACAAGCTGGAGTGCGATCAGATCTTCATCATGAATCGCGATGGATCGAACCAGCACATGGTCTCCACCGGCAAGGGTCGCACCACCTGCGGATATTTTCTGCCCGACAACAAACACATTTTGTACGCGTCGACGCAAGAGGCTGGGGATGCGTGTCCGCCCGCCGCGGATCGCAGCAAGGGTTATGTCTGGGCCGTATATCCGACATACAAAATCTATCTGGCGACTGATGACGGCAAAATTCTGAAGACGCTGGCGGGGGCGCCGGGATACAACGCCGAAGGGACTGTGAATTTTAAGAGCGGCCGGATCGTGTACACATCGATGCAGTCTGGCGATTTGGATCTTTGGACCATGAAGCCGGATGGGTCCGACAAAAAGCAGCTCACCAAGACCGATGGGTACGATGGCGGCCCGGTGTTTTCGCGCGATGGCAAGAAGGTGGTGTGGCGCGCGAATCATCCACAGACTCCCGAAACCGAAAAGCGCTATCACGATCTGCTGAAAGATAATCTGACGTCGCCGATGAAGATGGAGCTGTTTGTGGCCGACGGCGAGGGAAAGAACCCGAAGCAGATCACGAATTTCGGATGCGCGAGTTTTGCTCCAACATTCACGCCGGACGGGAAGAAGATTTTATTCGCATCGAACAAGCATAACTGCGACGGGCGGAAGTTTGAGCTGTATTTAATCAATACGGATGGAACGAACTTGGAACAAGTAACCGATTTTGGCGGGTTTACGGCGTTTCCCGAATTTGCGCCGGACGGAAAGACCATCGTGTTCGCGTCGGATAAAGGCGCGAAGACGCCGTACGAGTTCAATATCTTTACTGCTGAGTGGAAGTAGCGTCGGCGCTTGCCGGCTGAACGTCATTCACCTGCTGCGCCGCTTCCTTCGAAGTCACTTTCGACGCCGCAGGCAGTTCTTTAACGTTCCAACCACCGCCCAGCGCCTGTACCAACTCAACCGCCGCGGTCATCTCATTCACGCGCAAAGTCACCTCAATCTGCTGGTTGCTCAGTAAAGTGAGCTGGGCCGTCATCACATTCAGGTAGGGATCGAGGCCGGTCTCGTATCGCGCGGTGGCTATATTCAGGTACCTCTGCGCAGCCTCTATGGCCGCATCTTCACGGTTGATCTGATCGGAAGTTACGCGCAGGGTTGCAATGTAATCTTCCACCTGCTGGAACGCCGTCAGCACGGCCTGCTTGTAAGATGCGACGTCGGCATTGTATTGGGCTGTATATTGAGCAACTGTGGCTTTGCGCAAACCGGCATCGAAGATCGTCTCGGAGGCAGCCGCTCCAAGCGACCAGAAGAGCCCGGGCAACGAAAACAAATTAGAAAAACTGGACCCTTGCAGGCCGCCGCTTCCGGTGAGGCTCAGCGTCGGATAGTAGGCGGTCTTCTCAACGCCAATCAGCGCATTCGCCTCCGCCATGGTTCGCTCCGCCGCTGCAATATCGGGACGCCGTTGCAGCAAATCGGAAGGAACGCCCACGGGAATGGGTGGAACCGGAGTGGTCAGCTTTTTCACCGGCATCTCGAAACTCGAGGCAGGCTTGCCGATCAGCATCGCGATGGCATGCTCGTAAATTGCGCGGTTGGCGGCAATGCCGGCGCCCGCTTCTTCCGCCTCCGCCAGCGTGACCTCCGCCTGCGCAGCGTCCTCCGGACTATCGATGCCAGTTTCAACCAGAGCGCGCGTAAGCTTGAGCGACTCACGGTCGGCCTGGATGGTGCGGTTATATAAATCCTGCAGCGCATCTTGTCCGCGCAGTTCAAAGAAATACTCCGCGAGGTCCGCCTGTTCGGTCAGGCGCTCGTTTTCCAGATCCGCGGCACTCACCTGAGCCGCGTACCGAGCTTCCAGAACCGTGTTCCGGACGCGGCCCCACAGGTCCGGCTCCCACGAAACATCGATCGGCAGGGAAATGCTGGTGTAGCTAGTCGATGGAGTTGTTGTCGTGACGCCGGTGGTGCTATTGGTTACCGCTGCGCCGCCGCCGGTTCCCGTCTTTGTAACTCCGGGATTCGCCGTCACCGTGGGAAAATAGCCGGAGCGCGCCTCGCTTACTTGCGCGCGTGCCGCCATGAAATTCTGAAAGTATTGCGCAATGTTCTGATTATTAATATCCAGTTGATCTTCAAGCCCGTTGAGTTCCGGCTCATGGAACATCTCCCACCATTTGCCCTTCAGCACTGCGTCCTGCGGGCGCGCGGGCTGCCAGGTGCCGGGTGCGACGGATTTGTAAGCCGCTGGAGATGACTCTTTGAAAGCCGGGGGCGCGGGAAGGGTCGGCGGATTATATTTCGAACTGATCCGGCACCCTCCGAGCACGATAACGAAGATCACCGCGCATAGCTCCCGCAGTCTTGGATGTTTCATCGGGTAGCCTCCTCGGGCCTGAGCATCCCCGGGCGATTCTTGCTTCTTGGCTGCTTCTCACCTTGCAATTTCAACCGCATGGTATCCATGAACAAATAAATGACGGGCGTGGTGTAGAGTGTAAGAATTTGGCTGACAATCAGACCGCCGATGATAGAAATGCCCAGCGGCCGGCGTAGCTCCGATCCCATGCCGGTCCCGATGGCCAGCGGGACAGCGCCGAAGAGGGCAGCCATGGTGGTCATCATGATGGGGCGGAAGCGTAGCGTAGAGGCTTCGAAGATAGAGTCCCGGGTGTTCTTGCCCTCGTTGCGCTCGGCATTCAGAGCGAAGTCGATCATCATGATCGCGTTCTTTTTGACGATCCCGATCAGAAGAATGATTCCGATTATGGACATCACGTCAAGATCGCCGTTTGTTAGTAGCAGTGCCAGAATGGCTCCCACGCTGGCCGGGGGAAGCGTGGAGAGAATCGTGATGGGATGCACCAAGCTTTCATAGAGGATGCCCAGCACGACGTAAACTGCCAGAAGTGCCGTGAGAATCAGGTAAGGCTCGCTTTTCAGGGACGCCTGAAAGGCCTCCAGCGTGCCGGCGAACTGTCCGTGAATAGAGGAGGGCATCCCGAGCTTCTGTTGGATGGCCTGGATTTCCTGCGTCGCTTGCCCCAGTGAGACGTTGGGCGCGAGATTGAACGATACCGTTACGGAAGGAAACAGGCCGGTGTGATTCACGGCAAGCGGCGATGTGGAGGGCGCGTATTTCATGACTGAGTCTAGGGGAATGGCGCCGCCGCCTGATTTCGGAACCACATAGGTTTGCTTCAGCCCCTCCGGACTTTGCCAGTATTTTGGAGCCACTTCCATCACCACATAGTATTGGTTCAGTTGCGTATAGATGGTGGATACTTCGGCCTGGCCGAAAGCATCGTACAGCGTGTTGTCGAGCAACTGAGGCGTTACGCCCAGACGCGCTGCGGTGGGGCGGTCATAGTTGAGCAAAGCCTGCAGCCCGTTGTTTTGTTGGTCCGTATTCACGTCCTGGAAACCCTGCGCATGATGCAATTCCGCGAGAAGCTCGGGGCCGTATTTTTGCAGGTCCTGCGATGTCTCGGCTTGCAGCGTGTATTGATACTCCGCGTTCGATTGCCGTCCGCCGATTCGGATGTCCTGAACGGCCTGCAAGAAAGTGGCCGCGCCCGCGATCCGTGCCAGCTTCGGCCTTAGCCGGTTGAGGATCTGCGCGGCGCTGGCCTTGCGCTCGTTCAGCGGCTTCAGCGCGATGAATTCGTTGCCCGTATTGGTGGCGCCTTGCCCGCCCGTAAAGCCCATTACGTTCTGCACGCCGGGATCGGCCTTCACGATGTCCACGGACTGCTGCACCGCTTTGCGCATCGCATAAAACGACGTGTCCTGCGGCCCCTGCAACCCGCCTTGCAACACGCCGGTGTCTTGCTGCGGAAAGAATCCTTTGGGAATTTTGGCGATCAGGAACACATTCAAAGCCAGGGTGAGCACAAAAATAATCAGAATCAAAGCGGAATGATCCAGCACCCAGTTAAGGCTGCCCTGGTAACCATCCAGCACGCGGTCGAAGAGGCGCTCGCTCCACTTGTAGAACTTGCCATGTTTGATTTCCCTTTCGGGGATCAGGACGCGCGAGCACATCATCGGTGTCGTTGTCAGCGAGATCAGCATGGACACCACAATCGCTGCCGAAAGCGTAATGGCGAACTCGCGGAAGAGACGTCCAATGATGCCGCCCATCAGCAGCAGCGGGATAAACACTGCAATCAGAGAAATGCTGATGGAGAACACGGTAAAACCAATTTCCGCCGCGCCCCGCAGTGCAGCCTCTATCGGCGCGAGCCCCTTTTCCAGATGCCGCGTGATGTTTTCCATCACCACGATGGCGTCATCCACCACGAAACCGCTCGCGATGGCCAGCGCCATGAGTGACAGGTTGTCGAGCGAAAAGTTGAATAGGTACATAACGGCGCAGGTTCCAATGAGCGACACTGGAACGGCCACTGCGGGAATGAACGTCGCACGCAAGTTGCGTAGAAAGACAAAGACTACGCCGATTACGAGGACCACAGAGATGATCAACGTTCGCTCCACGTCGCTGAGCGACGCGCGGATGGTCACCGTCCGGTCCAGAATGGTCACCAGATGCTGGCCACGCGGTATGGCCGCCTGTAACGACGGAAGGGCAGCCTTCACCGCGTCAACGGTCTGGATGATGTTCGCGCCAGGCTGACGGAAAACGATCATATTTACCGACGGCTTGCCGTTGAGGAAGCCCGCCTGCCGGACCGATTGCTGCGAGTCGATGACATCGGCGATGTCCTGCAGCCGGACCGCGCCTCCATGGTAGTAGCCGACCAGGAGCGGCTTGTAATCGGCAGCTTTGGAGATCTGGTCGTTGGCGATGATATCGGTGGTCACTCCGCCGTTCGAAAACTGGCCCTTCGCCAGATTCGAGTTCTGGCCCGCCACCACTTGCTGCACCGCAGGCAGGCTGATCCCGTAACTGGCAAGCTGGTTGGGGTTCAGCTCGATTCGCACGGCGGGCAACGATGCGCCCACCACCGTCACTTGGCCCACCCCAATGATCTGCGAGATGCGCTGCTCCATCACGGTGGACGCTTCATCGTAGAGTTGAGGGATGTCGTAGATGTCCGACTGTAGCCCGAGCACCATAATGGGCGAATCGGCCGGATTCACCTTGCGATAGGTTGGATTAGCCGGCAGATTCGCCGGAAGATAGGTGCGGGCCGCATTGATACCCGCCTCCACATCGCGCGCGGCGCCGTTGATATCGCGGTTGAGATCGAACTGCAGCGTGATTCCGGTTGTGCCGAGCGTGCTCGAAGACGTCATCTCGGTGACGCCGGCGATGTGGCCAAATTGCCTTTCGAGTGGGGTTGCGATGGACGATGCCATGATGTCGGGACTCGCGCCCGGCAGCGAGGCGGCCACGGTAATGGTTGGAAAATCCACCTGCGGCAGTGGAGATACTGGCAAAACGACGAAGGCGATCGCTCCGGCAAGCGCCACGGCCACCGTCAGTAGCGTGGTGGCAACCGGCCGTTGGATAAAGATGCGCGACGGGTTCATGCCGGCTCCGTTGCTGGCTGCGAACCAGTGTTTGTACGTCGGCTAGCTCTACTTGGCTTGCGACGCGCGAACCGCGCCCCCAGATTGTCGAAGAAGATATAGATCACCGGCGTGGTGTAGAGCGTCAGAACCTGGCTAAACAGCAGGCCGCCCACCATCGCCACACCCAGCGGCTTCCGTAGTTCAGACCCGATACCCGAACCGAAGGCCAATGGAATGCCACTCAGCAGCGCCGCCATGGTAGTCATCATGATCGGCCGGAAGCGCAGCAGCGACGCCTGATAAATTGCGTCCGTGGCATTCTTGCCGCCAATTCGTTCCGCTTCCAGCGCGAAATCCACCATCATGATGCCGTTCTTTTTCACGATACCGATCAGCAGGATGATGCCGATGATGGCCACAATGTCGAGGTCCAGGTGAAATAGCTCTAGCGCCAGCAGCGCGCCCACGCCCGCCGAAGGCAGCGTCGAAAGAATCGTGACAGGATGGACGAAACTCTCGTACAGGACGCCGAGAACGATATATACGGTCACCAGAGCGGCCAGCACCAGCAGGCCTTCATTGGATAGCGAGCCCTCAAAAGCCGCGGCCGTGCCTTGATAATTCGCGATCACACTGACCGGGAGGTGGGCCTGCGCGATCACCTTCTTCATGGCGTCCAGGGCCTGCCCGAGCGAGTATCCATTGCCCAGATTGAACGAAATGGTAACCGCAGGGAACTGGCCTTCATGCGCGATCGATAGCGCCTCGCTCTGTGTATGGAAGTGCGTGATGGCGCTCAGGGGAACCGGAGTCTGCACCAGGGTGGAGCTCGTGCTGGTCCCGCCCCCTCCGCCCCCGCTTGAGGATCCCGCCGCAATGGATGATGTGCGCGAGGTGCCGCTCAATGATGTCGTCGCGCTCGAAGAGATGCTGGTGGAGGTGCTGGTGCTCGACAAAACGGTCGCGTTCGTGCTGGCGGTTGAAGACGGCGATAGCGCAGAGGTTGAAGTGACGTTCGACGATGCAGCTGATGTCGTGCGGGTGTTGTTGCTCGAAGACAGGGCCGATGTCGACGACGTAGCAGACCCCACGCCCGTGGTAGAAGAGGGCGCCAGCATGGCATTGCCCGTTGAGGGCGCTACTCCTGACCCGGCTCCTGAGGACGAGCCCGCGGTGTTCGACGCCGTGGCGTCGGAAGTGCTGCTGGTCGAAGACGACTGGATGTAGATGTCGTGCAGCTTTTGCGGATTGAGCTGAAACCTCGGGTCTGTCTCCAGAATGACGTGATACTGATTCAACTGCGTGTAAAGCGTATTGATCTGGCGCTGGCCGAAGGCGTCGTATAGTGTATTGTCGATAGTCTCCGGCGTGATGCCGAAGCGCGAAGCGGTAGCGCGGTCGATCGCGAGCGACGTCGCCAGACCGCCCAGTTGTTGATCCGTCACCACGTCGGCCAATTGGGGCAGGCCTTTCAGCTTCGACATTAAGTCGTGTACCACGCTATTCAGCTCGTTCTGGTTCGGATCCTCGAGCGTATATTGATACTCGGTGCGGCTGACGCTATCGTCCACAGTCAGGTCCTGCACCGGCTGCATGTAAAGTTTGATTCCCTCTACCTTTTCGAGCTTCGGCCCAAGCCGCTGGATCACACCGGTCGCCGAAACGCCGCGCTGATCGAGCGGTTTGAGATTGATCTGAATGCGGCCGCTGTTCAGAGTGGTGTTGGTGCCATCCGCACCAATGAACGACGACAGGCTCTCCACCGCCGGATCGGCCAGCAGCACCTTCGCGAGTTCCTGCTGCATTTGGGTCATCGATTGGAAGGAAGTGGTGGCAGATGCCTGCGAGATGCCCTGGATAATGCCTGTATCCTGGGTTGGAAAGAAACCCTTAGGGATGGTGATGTAGAGAATACCAGTGAGTATCAGGGTGGCCGCTGCGATCAACAGCGTGATGGTCTGGTAGCCCAGGACGAACTTCAGTGTGCGTCCATAAAACGCAATGATTTTCTCGAATGCTCGCTCTGAGACTCGATAGAAGCGGCCCTGGTTTTCAGGCGGCGTATAGCTCAACAGGCGCGCCGACATCATCGGCGTCAACGTAAGAGAAACGAATGCCGACAAGATAATCGTTACGGCGAGTGTTACCGCGAACTGGCGGAACAGCCGTCCCGCGATGTCGCCCATGAAGAGCAGCGGAATCAGCACGGCAATCAGCGAAACCGTCAAAGAGAGAATGGTAAAGCCAATCTGCTCGGCGCCCTTCAAAGCCGCTCGCATCGGATTCTCCCCTTCCTCGATGTAGCGCGAAATGTTTTCAATCATCACGATCGCGTCGTCCACAACGAAGCCAGTGGAGATGGTGAGCGCCATCATGGTGAGATTGTTCAGGCTGTAGCCAGCCAGATACATCACTCCCAGGGTGCCTACTAGCGAGAGCGGCACCGCGATACTCGGAATAATGGTGGCCGCCAGGCTGCGCAGGAACAGGAAGATCACCATTATTACCAGCCCAATCACCAGAAGC
>Ga0302177_10002698_pt1 | contig 12467 bp, 22 predicted proteins | sample I_Palsa_E1_2_FD_198780 | JGI IMG/M metagenome (GOLD analysis project Ga0302177, IMG submission 198780) | Peat permafrost microbial communities from Stordalen Mire near Abisko, Sweden - I_Palsa_E1_2 | ecosystem: Environmental > Terrestrial > Soil > Palsa > Peat permafrost | place: Sweden... | reverse complement strand
CGCTCTGCGGCGTCTCCTGCTGCCGTGAACCAGACAGGCACTCTACCCGCGACCACGGAGCGGAACTCCGGATCGGGGCTTGACACCAGTAGGATCTGTGGTAATGTTGAAAACAGGAACCCAGCCCGACAGGCACAAAACCTCCGGGCTGGGGATCTGCCAACTAAATAGCACGTCTGACCACTGTCAGCCTGGGGTCCTGGTGTCGTAATTATGCCAGGTTTATAGGAGAAGATGGTCCGGGAGGTTGAGCACAATACGTGAGCTTGTCTCACGCAAATGGCGGGCTGACCAAGTGGGAGTGCAACTTTACAACTGAATAGGGGCTGGCTGCGGTACCCCGGCATTTATTGCGTAAGGGGGCTAAGGTGTAGAAGGCCAGCAGCGACGGGAGCGGCAATCCGGCGCAATAACAACTCAATAGCGTGTGAATTAGCTTTTACACGGGGGTGAAACAGTCTCGATTCTGTAGCTGTCCTCATGAGAAGCGAGCCGGGGACAGTGGGCTAACCTCGTTAACAATGGCCGACACCAAATAGTTGCCGTTAATAGCAACGATTTCGCGCTGGTAGCGTGAACATCGCGTCAGCCTCGTGTCCGGGCTGACTATGCGGTGTCGCAGGACACACGCAGTAAGCGTTGCCGATGGGGCGTAGTCAGGCCATCGGGAGTCAAGTGAGAGCCCACTCCAGCGGACTTTGTAAACGCGAATAGGGATACGCTCGTAGAATGCATGATGAAGTCACGGAAGACGCGGGGGCAGTACCCGCCACCTCCACTATCCCCGGCGCGGAAGCGCGCCCGACGCCGGGGGGCCTTTACTAGAGTTTCCCGTCAGGGTAGGCATGGAACTGATCAGCCACCTGGGAACTTGCAACGTTAACCGAAGCCCTGACACCAACGCCCCGGTGTCGCCTCTGCCCAGCATGCGCCCGGGGCTTCTCGTTCCTGGACGGGACGTCCTAGGTCCCGCCGCCGCGAGACACTCATCGGAGAAAGTTACCCGTGGCAGGAGTGCGATTACCGTACAAGGCGCACTCTCCCGTCCAGGATCGGTTTAACAATTAAATAGATGTGTCAGCCACATACTAGGGTGTATTGTAGACGTAGCGGTATAGAGGAGTTCGGTTGTCCTCGTCTGTCTCATAAGCAGAAGATCGCGTGTTCGAATCACGCTACCGCCACTAGGTGCCAGGTGGCCAAATTGAAAGGCAAGCCGAATACGGTGAAATCTGCGGGTATCGAGGCCCGTCCTGGCACCATGATATTATGGGAGACATGCAGTCCCCTGCAGTTGGAGTGGTACGACTTAAGGTGGTGGTCAGGGGATTATGGTGCTAGCATATTGGTGGAAGCAAATCCCTAATTTACTTCGGCGATAGACTTAGCCCGCTCCTCCTTTCCTGGTATACCGGCTTCGCCCCGGCATGGGCACCTATAGAAAGTGCCGAAGTCATCGTAATCGGTTCAGCCCTGGAGCATATCCCGCCCGGCTGGACCGGCCATATCATGGGCACCGGCCGCATACGAGCAGACTCTGTCCTTCACCTTGAGCATGCCAAGATCCACGCTCTGCGCGGCCCGCTCTCAGCCAAGGGAGTTCCGGGGACCTTCGCTCTCGGCGATGCCGGGTTGCTGGCTGACGAGATGGTTTCAGTCGAGACCCGTGATATCGAGCTGGGCGTCGTCCCGCACTGGTCGGACACTGACCTGTGGAACTGGCAGTGGCTTCAGAAACTTCATCCTGTCCTGATCTCCCCCTGGGATGACCCTCGTGATGTTATCCGCACAATAGGCCGGTGCAAGAAAATCGTCACGTCCTCTCTCCACGGCGCTATCATAGCCGACGCCTTCGGCATTCCCCGCAGGATCGAGCAGGCCCGGCGTCTTAAGGACGATCCGCGTGAGGGGAACTTCTTCAAATTCAGGGACTATAACGAGTCAGTCGGTGTCGAGACTGAATTCGGCCTGGTCCAGGAACCTAATGCCGGTGTCGTGTCAGACCGCAAGGCGGAATTGTACGACGCTTTCAATGAACTGGGGGAGCAACTGTGCTGAACCGTCATCACCACGAGAAAATATCCCTGCTCGTGCCATTCCGTGCGGACGTGCCAGAGCGCTGGCGCAACTGGGCCTGGCTGAGGCAGTACTGGGAGAATGAGCTGCCTGAGGCTGAGGTCATCATGGGCCGGGACGATGCCACGCCATTCTGCAAGACGCATGCCGTGAATGACGCGTTCGAGATGTCCAGGGGTGACATCCTGGTCATCCTTGATGCCGACTGCTATATCTCGGGTAAGTCTATTCTTGAGTCCGCTCGCAAGATCCGTGAAGCCAGGTACGAGCTGCGCAAGACATGGTTCATCCCGTATCGCAGGTTTTACCGGCTGACCGAATCGGCTTCAGTCGAATTGCTGGGGTCTGACCCCGCCGACCCGGTACGCTTCAGTGATCCTCCTCAGCCGGATCAGTTCGAGGGCCAGCCAGCCAGCGCGTCCTTCGGGCACTGGTTCGGCGCGCTCATCCAGGTCATGCCGAGGCAGGCTTTTGATGATGTCGACGGAATGGATGAGCGGTTCTGCGTTGATGAGGAGACCCAGATCCTCACCAGAAGCGGCTGGAAGTCACGGACGGAGCTGCGCGAAGGCGAACAGGTGCTCACACTGGATCACGAGATGGGACTCAGTGAGTGGCAGCCTGTGCTGGCCGTGAATTCGTTCGGCGGCGAGCACGAGATGATCTCCATCGAGAGCAAGACGCACTCCTCCCTGACCACCCTGAATCACCGCTGGCCGGTCGTACACCGCCCGGACTACCGGCCCGGTACAGGCTGGGGGTCGAGGAAGGCACAGCGTACCTGGACGACCACCGGGGACATCAAGGACAGCGACAATGTTCCCACGGCTGCGCCATGCAGTGACCTTCCGGTGGAAGCCAAGTACACTGATGCCCTGGTAGAGGCTGTCGCGTGGTGCTGGACCGAAGGCAGCATCACAAGGCTGCGTGGCAACCGGCCCGGCCGGGGGGTGACTATCTCCCAGTCCTTCGTCGTCAATCCGGCTAACTGCGACCGGATACGCGCCTGCCTGGCTAGTGCGTTCGGGCCGTCGTCGGCCTTCCCGCGCCGGGGGAAGTCAATTGTACCTGACATCCCGCGCTGGTACGAGCGCGAAGACCGGCGTAATGTGCTGTTCGTGTTCAACGCCGAGGCCGGGGAGATCCTTCAGCACCAGGCTCCGGGAAGGGTACCCACTCATGAGTTCCTGCTGGCGCTCACCAGGGCGCAGCTTGAGGTGTTCATCAGCGCCTCCATCCTGGCGGACGGCAGTGAGCGCACAGGCGGCGAGTACGAGATCAGCCTGGCCCAGAAGAACCCGGCTGCGGCCGAGGCCTTCCAGTTCGCCTGCATCCTGGCCGGGCATGCTACCTCCATACGTACTGCCCCGGTCATGGAGCGCTACGGGTACGGCATGACCACCGTGCGCATCCGCCAGCAACGGGAATTCCGGCTGGTAAAGGGAACCCATCGCGCCCTCACGCTCACCGGAACCGTCTGGTGCCCGACGACACCCAATGGTACCTGGCTGGCCAGACGGAATGGCACTGTGTACTGGACAGGTAACTCAGGGTGGGGCGGCGAGGACATCTCCATGATGCATGCCGTGGACACGCTGTGGGGCAAGCACAGGCTCATTGACGGCCCGGTCTACCACATTGCCCACCCTGTGATCAAGGGCGACTGGATGGCCACCAGGCAGTGGGAAGGCCAGGTAAAGCCTGAGATGAATGACGCCCTGTCCGGGCGGTATGAATACGCGAACGGTGACAAGAAGCTGATGCGCCGCCTCATTGCCGGAGGTAGCGTGTACGAGGACTGACCTAGCCAGCCAGTTTGACGTACCAGCCGGGGAGGGTGTACTGTGGGGGCATGGGAAAGACACTAGGTGAGATGACTCCCGCAGAGCGCGCCGCCGCGATCAAGCGCGCGGCCGAGAAGTTTCAGGCCGAGCTGGATCGTGACGCCGAGGCTATCAGTACAATCCTCTCGGAGGAACCATGACTAAGATCGACTCAGCAGTCCGCAGGGCTGCGGCTGAGACCGCTGTGCTCGCCGGAGTCTTCGGCACGGGCGAGCGGGCTGACGAGATCATCGCCGCCGCATGCGCCCGGCACGAGCGCCTGGTTATCAAGCGAATCATCGACAAGCTCCAGCTCACAGCCCTTACAGACAGTCACGATGAGCTGTCGACCGCGACACTCGTCTGGTTCGCGACCGAGCTGGACAACGAGCTAGGCCCGTCTGATCAGGCACCCTACACGCCTCAGGACGGGGACGTACTCCAGCTAACGCTGACGGGAACCATCACCAGCTATGAGACTGCCGGTTTCGGCCGGAACGGGCAGGGTAGTGCTGTACTGTGGGAACTGCAGTCTGCCGAGGGGATTATCATCCCGCTGGCCGAGGAGGATTTCGAAACACTTGGCGTTATCAAGCTGGCATGATGACTAACCGCCTGCGCCCGGCCTCAGACGTCATCAACTACTGTTACAACTACTGCTTTGGCTGCGGTAATTTCCGTCCGCTGAATGATACTCTCAGGTGTAGCTCATGCGCAGTAAGACTGCTGGGACAAATGAAGGAGCGTCATAATGCACACGAGAATGCAGGTCATTTCTAAGCGTCAGGCTGCGCACAAGGTGCTGGACATGCAGCCGCAGAAGGCGGTTATCGTCCGGGAGGGCGTGTACTGTCATACCTACGAGCACAGGGACCGCCCGGCCCGGCTCATTTCTAACTCGACAGGAAAGCGAGTCGCATGACATACCGAGGTGAGCCGTTGTCGTTCGAGGAACGACTGGCCAACTACACCAGCCACCCTGCGGCCAAGAGGAACCAGCGACCGGACGGACTCAGCCCGAGGCAGTACAAGCGGCTGATCAAGAAAGACCGGCACGCGTGGGTCAAGAGCACTGAGGGATAATGGCACTATCCGACGACATAAAGGCAGTCCGGGATCTTCTGGCTGATGCACTGGCAGAAGCAGAAGAGGACACCGAGGAGTCGGAGGACATTACGATCTACGACTTCCTGGCGACTGCCGATGATTATCTTATCGCAGCGCTGGGGGAACTCAAGCCTCCGGCGTGAGATACTTAGGGGAGAAGGTGGTCCAGATGATGAGTACTGTGGAAGCACCGGCAATCGAGATGCTCGACCCGGACGATATCCCGGAGCTGACGTCGCATGACCGGTGTGATCGGCATGCTTCGGGTGTCGCGCAGGCGTACGTCCGCATCCTGATCAGGATCGTGGACGGTAGGCCGCATTACCTGGACCTGTGCTACCATTGCGTGAACCTGCTGGAGGCAGAGCTTATCATGTACCCGCACCGCCGGGACCAGCGCGAGGACCTGGCTGTAAAACCGTAAGGCACCTGGAGGGGCAACGAAAGATCCGCTGCAGAAGTATCTTCTGGACGCAATGGGAATGGTAAGGACGCTGGATCAGCTAGAACTGTCACAGCGGAAGTACGTCAAGGACGCGGCGTGCGGGAGCAAGAATCCCAGGCTGTTCGACACGGACAGGCACAAGGGGGAATCTGAGGCGCGGATGGCAGACCGGATCGTAAGAGCCAAGGCCGTCTGCAATACCTGCCCGGTAGTAGCAGAGTGCTTCGCGGACGCCCGTGCCAATCACTACGAGCACGGGATCTGGGGAGGACTGACTCCACTTGAGCGCGGCATAATCCCGCGTAAGCGCTCGGGCAGGAGGAACCGTGCGAAGGTCTGATTACATCTACGTGGCCCTGCTTGAGGTCTACGGAGTCAGGACACCCAAGGCGGCGTTCACGGTCAAGTACGAGATGGTGCGCTGGCTGAAGCAGCAGGAGCATCCGTACTTCTACCTGATATGGCGCATCCGGGATAACGACGTCGACGCCAGCATCGGAATCGCCCCGGTAAAACTGTCCGTGGAAGAGCTGCTGAAATAGTGCCTACACCCCTCGTACGCGCGAGCGACGAAAGCAGTGGCCCGGACATCGACGCCACTGGCCGCCAGTGGATGCACCTGCACATCATGGTCTGCAAGGACTGCATAGAGCTGTTCCGGACCAATCGAGCTGAGGAGCTGGCCAGGAAATTGCTGCTGACAGGATACTGTGAGCACAATTACGTATGGGTCCTTAAGCCGTGATATCCTGATAGCACAATCCCGGGTCGTTTAATGGCAGGACGACAGGCTCTGAACCTGTTAACGCTTGTTCGACCCAAGCTCCGGGAGCTGAAGTGTTATGCTTTAATTGAAGCACGATCCAAAGTAAAGGACTTCTCATGGCAATTGCTTATGGTGTCACCGCCGTTAGCGCGCTGACGACCGCCTCTCTCGTCGCCGCGATCCTTCCGGCCGATGGCCAGGCGGGTCGTGACTTCCGCGCTTCTGCTACCAGCCTCCAGGCTGCGGCCGGGTCCGGTAACGTTTCCGCCTTCCTCCCTAGCCCCGCCGCTGCTCCCGTTGCTGTGAGCGTTCTCGACAACGCCGCGCCCTGGTACGGTATCTCCGGTCCTGAAACAGGAGACGCCACGACTCCGGTTGTCGGCTCGTACAAGCTCCACCTCGTGCCCGTCGTAGGCGACCCTAACGGTTCGAGCGTCCTGCAGTACCTTCTGCCGCCGAACGCGCTCGTGGTTACCGCCACCGGCTAAGCACGCCTTGACACGGTACGCTCACAAGGTGTACCGTCTGCGTTAAGGGAAATCCCCAGGTCGGGGTAAGAGTCTCCCCTGTCCTGGGGATTCTCGTGTTCAGATGGAGGAAAGCATGACACCTGAGAACGTGGCTGACATCCTGACCCGCGACCGGGAAAGCCATCCGCAGGAATTCATCCCGACAGGCAGTCTTGGCCTCGACCTCGCGCTGGGAGGCTGGCCGGTCGGTCACATATCTGAGCTGTCCGGTGAACCCGACTCCGGCAAGTCCTGCCTGGTTGACTACGCCATCGCCAATATCCAGAAGACAGATGAGTATGTTTACGCCGGGGTCGTGGACGCGCACGGGACCTTCAACCCGGATTACGCGAAGAGTATCGGCGTAGACCTGTCCCGCCTGTGGGTAGTCCGCTCTCTTTCTTCCCTCCCGTTCTTGCTGATGACCTGCGCCCTGGTAGTTATCGACCCGCTGCTGGAGGTTGTCTACCCGCCTCTTCTGCAGGGATCTACGGTCCTGGTCACGACTGAGCTTCGCAGGAACCTGAGCCGGAACCTGACCGGACCTGTTGCCAGGACCGGGCAGCTCAATGAGATTTCAGCACGGGTGAGCCTGCGGTCTGTCCTTCATGAATCCCGCCGGATCACATCGTGGAAGGTGGCGCTGGCAGCCTTTACCCCGCCTGCTGACACCGTGGAGGGCTGGTTCGACATCCTTGACTATGGTATCAACCATGCCCTGGAAGTCCTGGATTACGCTGTGGCACTAGGTCTGATCGAGAAGAGGGGAAACTGGTATAAGCCTCTCGGCTGGATCACCCAGAAGATCCAGGGCCGGGATAACACAGCTATCTGGCTGGCCGAGCACCCAAGTGTCATGCTCGCGATGGAGACGCAAATTCGCTACAATGGGTAGTATCTGGTGTAGCAAGGAGTAATCTTTTGAGCAGTAGCCTGGATAAAATAGCCGAACGTTCCCGGCCGGTGCACGCCATTCTGATGAGCGACGTTCCTGCCCCGAGTGCTGTAAGCCATATCGCGGGGCACGGCTTCAGTACCTCGGTCAGTGTTGTCAAGCGCTGGCGGAAGGAGAACCGGCCGAGCGAGGAGACAGTGCCTCAGTTCACGACCTCCGACCGGTCTGAATTGCATTCGCGGCTGGACGAACTACTCGACCGTGCCCAGGCTGATCCGTCATCTGTCAACGGATTCAAGATCGCGGCGTGGGATACAACCGTCAAGAACATAGCGACGGGCATACCCGAGACCCACCGGAACTACGGCCTGCGGCTTGGCGTGACTGAGAAGATGGTACCGGCCTGGCCTGTCGTCCAGCCCGCCGCCCCGGTCGTTATCAATGTCTTTGACGGGCTTACCGGGCATCACAAGCAGCGTACCCGTCCGCATACGCCGTCACAGGACAAAGTCGCTCTAATCTTGCCGGACCCGCAGATCGGCTACCGGTATTACATGGACACCCAGGAGTTCGACCCGTTCCACGATACTGCGGCCATCGACGTCGCCCTGCAGATCGCTGCGGACCTCCAGCCGGATTTGATTGTGTGGCTTGGCGACTATCTCGACCTCGCACCGTTCTCTCACTTCGAGCAGGAACCAGCCTTCGCCCAGACGACTCAGCGAGCTGTCGACTACGGCCATCAGACACTGGCTAAGCTCCGGATGGTAACCCCCGATTCCAAGGTCGTTGTCATGGAGGGTAACCACGACCGCCGGATGCAGACCATGGTGACAAAGAATGCCATGGAAGCATTTGGTCTGCGCCGGGCGAACGAGCTGGGTGGCTGGCCAGTACTGTCGGTGCCGTTCCTGCTCCGGTTCGAAGACCTCGAAGTTGACTATGTAGGCGCGTACCCGGCTGGCAGCTACTGGATCAACCAGCGGCTCAAGTGTGTCCACGGAAGTATCGTGAGGTCCAACGGGAGCACTGCCCTGGCCGTGGTCAAGGAAGAGCGGGCGTCTGTCATCTTCGGCCACATCCACCGGATCGAGACCCAGTACCAGACGTCGGACGTTTTCGGCGGCGGCTCTGTACGCTTCGCTCACACTCCGGGGAGCCTCTGCCGTATCGATGGTGCGGTTCCGTCTGTTAAGGGCTCCACGGACCTCTCAGGGCGTCCTGTGGCCAGGTATGAGAACTGGCAGAACGGCTGTTCGGTAGTCAACTACCGAGAAGGAGATAGTCCCTTCAGCCTGGAGTCGGTTTTTATTGATACCTTCAATAATTACAGAACTGTGTACGGTGGAAAGGTGTATCATCCTACTGTCGTGGCGTGATATTCCTGGGTACGAGGGGCTGTACACAGTCTCTTCGTACGGCGAGATATGGAGTTTGCGCAAGAATAAAGTGCTGAAGGCTTTTCTTGCTGGATCTACAGTTCCGCATTTTCAGGTACAGCTTGTGGACAAAGATGGTAATAAAAAGCACTGGTATGTGCACCAGCTCGTTGCTCTAGCATTCATCGGCCCCCGAAAGCCTGGGGAAGAAACCAGGCACAAGGACGGTAACGAACTTCGGAATTGCGCGGATAATCTGGAGTACGGCACCAAGGGGGATAACCAACGAGACTCAGTGGCGCACGGGACGCACAACAACGCTCGCAAAAAAGAATGCAAGAACAAGCACAAGTACACCAAGAAAAACACGTACACATTCCCAGACGGTAGACGTGCGTGTAAGACTTGCATGCAAGCTTCTAGGGAGCGTTACCTCGCCAAGAAATTGGTATCCTTAGAACATGGACCAGCGAGACCCTTACGACGCGATCGTGCACCGTCCGCCTAAGCTTCCAGTAGCTTCGGAGATTCTCCAGCGGCAGGAGCACGAGTCTATCTTCCGGGAGCAGATACCCGCACCGCGCGCAAGCGCTCTCACGCGGCCTCAGGTCGCACGGGATGAGGTCTGCGTCCTGGATGAACGTGGCGGGCATTACCGGCTTGGGCGTGACTGCCCGCATGGTGTACTCTCTAACGCGGAGAACATAGGGACGGACGCAGACGCGGAGCGGGCAGCCATGTACCCTCCCCGGCCTTCGCTGGGAATCCTGGACAGTGCAGATACCGATTTCGGACGGGGGACCAGGTGAGCCAGGAAGTGCTTAACCCAGCGCAGTTCTTTCACGGCTCTAACGCAAAGCTGGAGCCAGGCAAGGATCAGATTACCCCCGGCCGGAAACATACGTATTTCACCGAGCACAAGCCCACCGCTGCCCACCTAGGCAAGTACACGTACACCGTGCAGCCCACTGGTTCTTACGAGCCTGATGACGGTGGTATGCGGGATTCTCATAAGAGCGCGCAGCCATTGAACATTCTTAAGCGGGAGGATTCATAATGCCAGGCGCAACAGGTGCAGGCTTCTGGGCTAAGCACAAGGATGACACGGTCTCCCTGGAGATCGAGTCACCCCGCTATTCAGGTGCGCCCTCAATAGCCATGCCAGAAGGCTCTCCTACCTGGACGTACGAGCCCCGTTCGTCCCGTGTTGTCTCGATGAGTTACTACAAGGATGCCCAGCAGCTTTATGTCACCTGGCAAGACGGCGGTGTTCCGTACATTTACGAGAATGTGACACCGGCCAATGCCGGGGTCATGAAGAGGGTCAAGTCCGTTGGCCGGTATATCAACAGCTTCGACCAGCAGCACGTGTACGGCCGGGTGGGGTAAATGAGTCAGCAAGTCCTTAACCAGGCACAGTTCATGTCAGTCAGGAAAGTCGGCAAGCTGAAAAGCGGTAATCTCCGGGGTGAGGGAACGGTGTCTGACTGGGATGCCCTTCCGCATGATAGTCGTTACGAGGCTGATATAGCTGAGCATGGTGTCCAGCATCCCCTGACTATTACCCATGATCCGCACGAAGGTACGAGCCTGACTGAAGGGCATCACAGGTATTCGGCTGCAGTAAAAGCCGGGCAGAAGGATGTCCCGGTGACACACCAGTACAAAGATAAGCGCGGGTACATCTATGACCATCCCGTGCGTCCGTTAGGAATACCGAAATGAGCGCGCAGGATCATCTTAATCCCAGGCAGTTCAGGATAGAGCAGGACAGTGACTCAGACCTGCATGCGTTGGACACGTACCATCCTGATTTCGGCGCAGGCAAGGTCCCGGTCGGTTCCTTGTACTGGGATCGTCAGTCTGGTAAGATCACTAACGTAACTGTCCAGCCTGAGGCCAGGCGTCAGGGTGTTGCCTCCAGGATGTACGCACAGGCCCAGACGATGGACCCGCCAGCCCGGCACGCACCGGAGAGTGAGCGTACGGGGCTGGGGAAGAAATGGGTCAAGGGCGTAGGCGGGGATTCAACCGGATTTCATTAGGGGAACACATGGCGAAGACACACGAGATATGCTGGCCCCGGCTGTGGTGGTATCGTTCCTTCCTGCCCCCGGCCTGGAGCTGGACCCGTCTCGACCCGCACGCGCCGACTTACTCAGTCGCCTGCGCTTACGAGATTGATGAACCGTTCCGGGCCAGCCGGTCGGTGGTTATCCGGCTGGCCTTCACCAGGGGGATCATCTTCCACTGGTGGGAGGTCAACCCGGAAAGCCTGGTGGAGTACAACGACGGCCGGTGGATCGAGCGGCACCTTCTCCGTGCGCTTAATTCCACCAAAGGAAGCAAGAAATTCCAGGATAGTGTCACTGTAGACGAGGACGAGTACGAAGGAATCCATGTTAATTGCGAATACGGCTGCATGCCGATGGACCACGGCATCGGCCTTACAGACGAGCCGGATCACAGTCCTCTTTGCGAGGATCTGGATTGTCCGGGGAATGGCGGACCTCAGCGTGCGGCTGTCGATCAGGGTACGCTCTGGACTCGCCGTGGCAGTGTCGTCAGTCTAGGTGGCCAGGAATCGGATCACAGCCCGGATTGTACCTGGCAATGAGCCGTCTGCCCTGGCGGCATTTCGGTGATCTCCCGCCGGACTGGGATGGCCTCAAGTACCAGCGAATGGAGAAGCGCGTCTCCAAGATGAGCGATTATGAACTGCTCGAATGGGCAGACATCACCGGATCTGGTATGAGTAAATCATTTAGTGACTACCGGAAGGGCGCACCCGAGGAGAGCCTGATCGAGATCCGTGAGGGGCTACAGGCACTCTGGTCCCTCGTCAGGGAGCTGGACCTGCGGAGGCAGGCCGGGATTTGACAGTCTGGGCAGACTGTGGTTAACTGCTGTTGAGCACGGAGAGCAAATCTCCGGACTACCATGGAGGAACCATGAACTGCACCACCATCGGAACCCGCCTTATAGCTGGCGCTGGCGTCCTCGCTCTTGTCGCGGGCATCGCCACAATGGCCGGGGCCGAGGATAACTCCGCTACCGTCCGGAATGACTCGGTCGCTGCCGTCAAGGTAGACATCACCGTCGTCCCCCAGGCTACGGATTCGACCGATACGTCCTACTATATGAACATCAGCGACACCGTGGCGTTCGCCCAGCTCACGTCCGTGACCGGCTTTGTCACCCTCGTTAACGGCGTCGTCCCGGCTTCCCTCGCCAGCGGGGGAGAGAACATCTTCTCCTCGCCCTCAGTCTTCCCGAGTCCGTACACGACCGACTGGCCCTCAGACTACAGCGCGAGCTTCAATGCGCCGGTTGTCCCTGCCGGGCAGAAGGACAAGTATTCGGCCGAGGTTCTGGGTGCCGCCGGTCAGGTCATCGCGGTCTCGCCCGTAGTGACCGTTACCGCTCCGTGATGGATGATCTTCGGCTACGTGCCTACCTGTCGAACC
>Ga0302177_10002692_pt1 | contig 12483 bp, 14 predicted proteins | sample I_Palsa_E1_2_FD_198780 | JGI IMG/M metagenome (GOLD analysis project Ga0302177, IMG submission 198780) | Peat permafrost microbial communities from Stordalen Mire near Abisko, Sweden - I_Palsa_E1_2 | ecosystem: Environmental > Terrestrial > Soil > Palsa > Peat permafrost | place: Sweden... | reverse complement strand
GGCACCGGCGCACCGTCTGCCGCCGGGTGCACCAAACCCGGCTGCACCAGACAAGGTGACCAATCCCGCGCGGGTGCATCAATCACCTGCGGCGTGAGGACCGCAGGCGAGGCAACGGCCGCTCGCGCCGCTACTCCGCCGCGCCCTGTGTCTGGCGGAATGGCGCCGTAATGTAGACGCCCAGTACGCGCACCTCGGAGGAAAAGAACGTCAGCTCCTCCAGCGCGCGGCGCATTGCGGGTTGCTCTGGATGTCCGTCAGCGTCGCACAGGAACTGAGTGGCGACGAACTGGCCGGCCAGCATGTAGCTCTCCAGCTTCGTCAGGTTGACCCCGTTGGTGGCGAACCCGCCCATCGCCTTGTAAAGCGCCGCAGGTACGTTGCGCACGCGGAACACGAACGTGGTCATCAGGTTGGGCGTCGCCTGGTCGGGCACGCTGGGTTGCGGCGCCATGACATAGAAGCGGGTGGTGTTGTGCGCCGCATCCTCGACGTTACGGCGCAGGATCTCCAGCCCATAGATCTCGGCGGCCAGCGAAGATGCAATCGCCGCATCCTCGGGGTTGTTCCATTTCGCCACCAATTCGGCGGCGCCGGCGGTGTCGGCCTGCACCACCGGTGTGAGCCCTAGCTGGCGCAGGATATGGCGCACCTGACCCAGCGCCACCGGGTGCGAGTGCGCCCGCTTAAGCCCCGCAATCGAGGCCCCCCTCGTCGCCAGCAGGCAGTGTTCCACGCGATGGAAATGCTCGCCCACGACGAACAGGCCGGACTGCGGCAGCAAGTGGTGCATGTCCGGCACACGACCGGCCAGGCTATTCTCGCACGGTAGCATTGCCAGGGTGGCGCGGCCGTCGCGCACGGCCTCGATCGCCGCTTCGAAGGTCTCGCAAGGCAAGGTGGCCATGCGCGGATAGGCGTCGCGGCATGCCAGGTCGGAATAGGCGCCGGGCAGCCCCTGGAAGGCGATCATGGCGGTCATGCAGCGGTCCTCAGCAGTGTCCGGGCGCGGTCCAGGTCGTCTTGTGTGTCGACGCCGAATGGGCCGTGCGGCACATGGGCACAGCCAATCCGCATGCCGGCCTCCAGCGCGCGCAATTGCTCCAGGTGTTCGCGCTGCTCAAGTGGCGATTCCGGCAGAGCGACGAAGCGGGCCAAGGCGGCGCGGCGATAGGCGTAGATGCCGATGTGGTGCCAGCGCGGGCCCGGCCCCCAGGGGATCGGCTGGCGTGAGAAATATAGTGCGCGAGCGGTCGGCGCGCCGTCGGCGAACAGGCAGGCGGTCTTTACGAATGACTCGGTCGTGGCCTCCGCGTCCGACAGGAAGGGCACCACGATGGTGCCGATGTCGACTTCGGGGTCGGACAGGGGGGCGACGGCGGCGCGCAGGCTGGCGACCGGCAGCGTGGGAAAATCACCCTGCAGGTTCACCACTATGTCGTGCGTACCGCCCGGGTCGAGCGTCATGAGCGCAGCGTGGACGCGGTCGGACCCCGATGGCAGCGCGGGATCGGTCAGCACCGCCGTGCCGCCGGCGGAACGCACCGCGTCGGCGATCTCGGAGTCGCCACAGGCCACGGCAACGGGGCCCAGATCGGATGCCAGCCCCAATTCCAGCATGCGTATGATCATCGGCTTGCCGTTGATATCGGCCAGCGGCTTGCCGTGCAGGCGGGTGGAGGCCATGCGGGCAGGGATGATGACAATTGGGTTCATGCGTGTTGGGTCATGCCGAATGATGCTGGTTGGGATCTAGATCGAATGATCGGGAACGGGTTGAAGGCCTTAGATGGTTTCCCTATGGTGCCGCGCACCTTATGAAGGCGCACGTCCGCGTGCAAATTGGCGCGGGCGCGTTGAACGATGTCGGACGCAAGGCGGAGAAGTCAGGTCGCATGGACAGCATGGAAGTCAACAAGGGCATTGCCGCCGTCCTTGTGGTTGGCATTGTGTTCTTTCTCACCGGCCTGATCGGCGACCACCTGGTGCAGGAGATCGAGCCCAGCAAGCCGGCACTGGATATCAAGGTTGGTGCGGCGCCGGAGGCCTCGGCCGAAGCCGCCAAGCCGGCCCCGTTGCCCCCCGTCGCGCCGCTGCTGGCTACCGCCGATCCGGCCGCCGGTGAGGCGTACACCAAGAAGATCTGCGTCGCCTGTCACACGTTCAACGAGGGTGGTCACCCAGCGGTTGGGCCCAATTTGTATGGCGTGGTCGCTGGGCCGCATGACCACGAGACGGGCTTCAACTACTCCGACGCGTTGCAGAAATTCAAAGGTCAGCCTTGGACCTATGAGGCGTTGAACGAGTGGCTGTACAAGCCGAGTGCCTACGCTCCGGGCACCCGCATGACCTTCGCCGGCATTCCCAGCGCCAAGGATCGGGCCGACGTGATTGCCTATTTGCGCACGTTGTCGAAGGACCCAGTGCCGCTGCCAAAACCCGAGGCTGCGACACCCGTGGCCGCGCCAGCCCCTGCCAAACCCGCCCCGGCCGCCGCGCCAGCCCCCGCCAAGCCCGGCCCGGCCGCCGCACCAGCCCCTGCCCAACCCGCACCAGCCCCCGCCCCGGCAGCCGTACCAGCCCCTGCCCAACCCGCCCCGGCGGCCGCGCCGGCCGCCGGGGCGCCGAAGAAGTCCTGATCCACCCGGTCGTCGAACCGCGATGACCCAAGAGGTGCTCGACCGACTGATCGCGGGCGCCCAGGCGGCGGCCGACGTGGCAGGAGCAGTGATCCGCCCGCTCTTCCGCGCCACGCTGAGTGCCGAGCTCAAGTTGGACCGAAGCCCTGTTACGATCGCCGACCGGAGCGCCGAGCAGGCGATGCGGGCCGTGCTGAGCGAGCGCTTCCCCGAACACGGCATCCTCGGTGAAGAATTCGGCCACGATCGACGCGAGTCGCGTCTGTGCTGGGTGCTGGATCCAATCGACGGCACTCGCGCGTTCATCACTGGCCGCCCTGTGTTCGGCACGCTGGTGGCGTTACTTGAAGATGGCAGGCCGATCCTGGGCGTCATCGACCAGCCGGTGACCATGGAGCGCTGGATTGGTGCCGCTGGGCGTGAAACCATATTCCGCGGCCCGATGGGCGGCACGGCCGGGTGCCGGCCCTGCGCGACATTGGGTGAGGCCGAGCTGTCTTGCACCGGCCCAGGGATGTTGGACGCCGATATGCCACGGTGGCAGCAGCTGGCCGATGCGGTGCGGCGGGTTTCCTGGGGCGGGGACTGCTATGCCTATGGGCTTTTAGCGCTCGGCCATATCGACGTCATCGCCGAGGTCGCCATGAAGCCGTGGGACTGGGCCGCGCTGGTGCCGGTCGTCGAGGGCGCCGGTGGGCGCATCACCGACTGGTCAGGGCAGGCCCTGCGGGTGGACGGCGACGGGCGTGTGCTGGCGGTGGGTGACCCTGCGCTGTTGGACGCAGCGATGGCTAAGCTGACGGCCTAGCGACAAGCTGGGGCGGTAGGTCAGTCCGGCGGCGGGGAGGGGCGGACCGGCAAACGGAGATGGCAGCAGAGATCCGATGTGTCATTCCTCATCCGGGCATGGCATGGCGTGTCGGCCAACCGCTCTGGTGCCGGTTGAAGCTCGCTGGGGGACTGGTAGACACCCGCGGGCAAACCCGCCCGCCGAGCTGAGGCGCCAGCCGACCTCGCGACGGAATGGCGGGGCGACGCGAAACGGCGAAGCGTGAGGTCTTCAGGTAGCTGGTATGACATTTGGTATGACCACAGTTCAACGAGGCAATCCGCGTGGTCTTATTTGAAACAATCGCGCGCGGTGGCAGCGCATGGGCCGACGTGGCGTGGACCCGCCCGGTGGCGGTTCCGTTCGATCGGGACGGGCCGGCCGATAGCGGATTCAACCCGCCGCCGACTGACTTCACCGAACGATCAGTCCTTGACTTGCTGCGCCATGCAGCAGCGCCCGATTCGGACGCCATTGCCGTTGTCGGCACTGCTGAGCGTCTCACCTATGCCGAGTTGCTCGACCGCATCGGCCGCGTCGCTCGTCATGTCGCGGCCATAGTTCCGGAGGGTGGCGCCGTCGCCGCACTGCTGGTGAACTCGCCGTCCGGCTTCGCGGGGATGCTTGGTTGCCTGGTTGCCGGGCGGATCTGCATCGTGCTTGATCCCGCCCATCCACGGGAACGCACTGCCACGATCCTGCGGGATGCCCAACCGGCCGCGGTCCTGCTCCATGGCGAGGCGGAGCAAACCATGGATATTGGCATCCCCGACTGCGCGGCCCGCCTCACGCTGAAGGCAGCCCTACGTGGCGCTTATCATGCGGCATGGGCACCGCCTGGCAGGCTCGATCCGGACGCGCCAGCACTCGTCCACTATACGTCGGGTAGCACCGGCGGGCCGAAGGGCGTCGTGATCTCCATGCGCGCCGCGCTGCGCCGCGCACTGGTGTATCTCGATGCTTGGCACATAGCCGGTAGCGATCGGTTCCTCGGCACGACCCAGCCCAGCACCAATTCGGGCTTCTGCTCTAACCTCGCTGCGCTGTTCGGCGGTGCCCGTCTGCTGGTCCACTCGTTGGCCGGCGAGGGTGTCGGGACTTTGTTTGCTCTTGCGCGCGACGAGGGGCTGACGCTGCTCGATGCCGGCCCCTCCGTCGTGCGGCTGCTGTTCGCGCTGGACGGCGCGAAGTCAGCAGTCGCCCAACTGCGCGTGCTGCGCAGTAGCGGCGAAACAATCCTGCAGGCGGATATCGCCAACTGGCGGCGCATTCTGCCGGCTGACTGTCACATCGCTCACGCCTACGCTTCGACCGAGGCGATGTTCTGCGCGCATTGGTTCATTCCGCCTAATTTCGCAAGTGCAGAACCTCGCCTACCCGCGGGCTATCCGCTGGCCGATCAGGACTATGCGCTGATCGACGAGACCGGCCGCGCGGTTCCGGCGGGGCAGACAGGCGAACTCGTACTGCGCAGCCGGCATATCGCTTGTGGCGAGTGGCGCGACGGGCGCTGCGTTGCCGGCCGCCTGCAACCTGACCCATCACGCCCGGGCTGGCGCGTCCTGCGGACCGGCGATCTGCTGCGCCTGGGTCCTGACGGCATGTTGCGCTTCGTCAGTCGCGTCGATCGGCAGATTAAGATCCATGGTGTCCGCGTTGAACCGGCTGAAATCGAGTCGGTACTGCGGGCCACGCCTGGCGTCACAGACGCGGCAATCGTGCCACGCGAGCAGGGCGGCATGACCGTTCTGGTGGCCTACGTGGCGGCGGGGGCGCAAAAGCATGGTGCGTTGCATGCATTGGTGCAAGAACGGGTGCGCGCCGATCTGCCAACGACGATGCGGCCGGCGTGGATCGTCCTGATCGAGCGGATGCCGTACCTACCCGGCGGTAAGGTCGACCTTCGGGCGCTGCCTGACCCGGTCGTTCCGCCCGAGACGCTGCTGCAACGCCTGTTCGCGCGACGACGCCGGGGTCGGCGCGAGCAAGGCTGATCGCCGACGCGTCGTTTCGGGTGGTAACGTTGGCCAGACCTGACACAGTCCGGACTGTGCGCCGAAGGCTCGTCGCATTGAGAATATGCGGCCCTGCTGCTATGCCGCCGCCTGTCGGAACCGCGACGCGCTTGAAAAATATGGGTACGAGACGGTTGGTAATCGGTCACATCCGGCTCTCCCCGTTGATCGGCGACTGCTTCGACGTTTGGGGCTCGGCGGTGGGCGGCGTGGAACTCGGATATCGCCTCTTTGGCGAACGGTTACAGGCTGTCATGGCGCAGCCGTTGGCCCAAGCCGAACGTTGGTACGGCGGTCCCACTCGTGTTGGCCTAGTGTCTTTGGTACGACGCCAGTCTCTCCGGTGGGCCCAGGAACGCCATACCGCAGCGCAGTGCATTTCGGCTCACGGCTGCGTCGTGTACGACGCGCGGATTGCAGCGGGCTATCTCAGGGTCTTGTCGACGGCGCTTTGGGCGCTGGCGAGGCATAATTCGGGACATGCGCCGTCGGTGCAGTAAACTTGGCCGCCCTGCCCGCGTTCGTCGCTGGGTCGTCCTGCGCCTTCTGCTTCGCAACCGCGACGGCAACGGCCGTGGACTGGCGCTGCTGCTCCTGTGCTGCGTCATTCAGCAGCGCCAGCATCGCAGCGTCCTGTTCCAGTGTGGCCGCGACGGTCTGGGCGAGGGTAGGGGAGATACAGAACTGTGGCTGGGAGGGCTGTGCGAGCGCGATGTCCGGCAGGAAGATGGCAGCGGCGGCGAGGATCAGATTTTTCATTTTGGCTCCTGGTAGGCTGGAATGTAGCGGACCGTCCTGCGGGCATCGGTGATTGCGAACTGTTCTTGGATCGCCAGGTGCGCGTCCCTCGGTGTGCGCACGCAACTTCACCTCGACGCCAATGGCTGCCCGATGGGATGATGAGGTAATGAAGAACACTTGAACCACGTCCCGGACTAGGCCCTGTGGACAAACCTCGCCCAGATGGGGATGCATCCGAGCAAGACGAATCCGATGAAGCTTGTGGCGAGCTTGTCATATCCTGTGGCGATGCGCCGCTGCTCCTTGAGATGCCCAATGAACCACTCAATCCGTGACCGCAGCGCATAGAGTGGTTTACTGACCGAGTACTGTACTTTGCGGTTGCTCTTGGTCGGGATCTCGGGTGTCGCGCCGCTGTCCCGCAAGTCATGGCGGATGGCAGCGCTGTCGTAGCCGTTGTCCGCCAACATGGCGCCGGGATCGCTATGGCGTTGCTGCATCAACCCGTCGTAAGCCGTCGCGTCATGGGCTTCGCCCTCGCTGAGTACGACCCCGATGGGGAGACCTGCGGCGTTGCAACGCACATGGATCTTGGTACCGAACCCACCGCGCGAACGGCCGCGCGCCTGGTTCTGCTCCTCAGTCTTTTCGCCCGCGGTGCAGCGATGCGCTCGGACGATGGTGCTGTCGATCATCTGCAACATGTCCAGTGCGCTGCCGCTGTCAGCCAGCGCCTGAAGCAAAAGATCCCAGACGCCAGACTCGGATCAGCGACGGAATTGCTTCCACACGGAGTTCCATTTGCCGAACGCCGCCGGCAACTCGTGCCACGGCGCTCCGGTCCGGCAGATCCAGAGTATGCCGTCCAATCTGTGCCGATGGTTCCTGGGTGGACGCCCGCCACGCGAGAAGGGCATAGTCAGCAAGGGCGCGAAGATCGCCCACTCTTCGTCGGTCATCAGTCCGCGGATCTCAGTCGGGCCTCGAGTTTGCCTGCGCATTCCGGTGATCGTGAACGTCCAATCCGTTTGATCATGAACACCGGTTCCGGTGATCATGAACACCTGCTCGCACTGGCTTGAGCGGGCGCTGGCGAGCGGTACGCAGCCCTGGTTGGTCGCTACCACTGACGGTTGTCTCGTCTCATTTTTCCTTGGCGTTCGTCAAGCTTTCGTCGTCAGTCGGAGGGGTGACGGCGTGGCGTTTGCGTAGGCTGGCCCCCTTCAGTTCGATCCGGTGAGCGCGGTGAACGACGCGGTCCAGGATGGCATCGCCGATTGTTGGATCGCCCACGAGTTCATGCCAGCGGGCTACCGGTATCTGGCTGGTGACCAACAGCGAGCCCTTCTCGTATCGATCGTCTACGATCTCCAGCAGATCGCGCCGCTGTTCGGCGGTCAGCGGCTCCGGTCCCCAGTCGTCGATGATCAGCAGCCGGGTGCGTTCGAGCGTCGCCAGCATTCGCGGCAGCCGCCCCTCGCCACGCGCGGTGGCGAGGTCGGCGAATAATCGCGGGGCGCGCCGGTAGAGTACGGAGAAGCCCTCGCGGCAGGCCTTGTGGCCGAGCGCGCAAGCCAGCCACGACTTCCCGGTACCGGTCGATCCCACGACATACTGCCCAGAAACAGCAATTCGACGCTCTGATTCATTACCCGCACCATCCGCGGGTTGGGGAACGCGTCGTTGTGGTGCGGACAGTGCACCACGCTGGCGTTTTGCATTTTGTGATCGACTTGGCTGACGGTACCCGTGGCCTGCTGCCGGAGTGGATGGCTGATCCGAATGCGGCCAAGCTTCCGCTCGTCGAAGCTGCGACGCTTTCGCTTTCCGCATTACGAAATCTCCGGGCCACACTCGACGGTCGCCTTCTATCTTCTGCGTCCTTCAACAATACGCAGGAGATAGGCGGTCATGCCGGTGCGACTCCAGGATTACCATCCAGACCTGCTGCATCGGGCGGCAATGTCCGCCGACCGCGAACGGCTAGCACCCGAAGTCCAAGAAACGGTTGTCGTTCTGCTGAAACAACTCCTGAGCGAGTGCGTCCCGGGAACGGTGAAGACGAGGCCGGCCGATGAATAAGATCACACCGGAACATCTTGTGCGGGATGCCTATGTATATATTAGGCAGTCTACGGCTGATCAGTTGGCCCATAACCCGGAGAGTCGCCGCCGCCAGTATGCACTGAAAGAGCGGGCAGCAGCTCTCGGATGGCATAATGTGGTCGTCATCGACGACGATCTTGGTCGCTCTGGCAGTGGCGTTGCACGAAAAGGCTTTGAACGCCTGCTTGTCGCAATTGGCAATGGTAGCGCGGGCGCCGTGCTGGCGATCGAGGCATCCCGCCTGGCTCGCAATGGTCGAGACTGGCACACGTTGCTGGAGTTCTGCGGACTGGTGGGGTGTCTCCTTATCGACGAGGATGGCGTTTATGATCCTCGGCTGGTGAACGATCGTTTGCTGCTGGGAATGAAAGGGACGTTCAGCGAGCTTGAACTCTCCATCCTCCGTCAGCGATCGCAGGAAGCTTTGCGCCTCAAGGCCAACCGTGGCGATCTGCACACAAGCGTTGCACTTGGCTACGTTCGAGCCGCAGGCGATCGGTTGGAGATGGACCCTGATCGCCGGGTTCGTGAGGCAATCGATCTGGTCTTCCGCAAGTTCGACGAGGTCGGCAGTGTTCGCCAGGTCGCGGTATGGCTACGACAGGAGGGCATCCAGCTTCCGCGGTTCGTCTACGGGGAGGAGGGCCGTACCATTGCTTGGCGCCTGCCGCACTACAATTCGGTGCACCGAATTCTGACGAACCCGGTCTATGCTGGCGCCTATGTGTTCGGCCGCACGGTCTCGCAAGTCAGGGTTGAGGCGGGACGCAAAATGGTGAGGACCGGTGTTCGCCGCCGGCAAGAGGAATGGAGCGTTCTGATCCGCGACCATCATGCTGGCTACGTCACCTGGGACCAGTATGAGCGTAACCAGCGGCTCATCGGCGACAACGCCAACATGAGAGGAGCCATGGTGCCTGGGTCGGTGCGTAACGGCGGTGGCCTGCTGGTCGGCTTGCTTCGCTGCGGCCATTGTGGCCGGAAGCTCACGGTGCAACACAACGGACTGCGCGGCGTCGCCCGGTATCTTTGCAACGGCGCGTCGGTCAACCACGGTGCTCGGGACAAGTGCATCACGTTCGGCAACATGCGCATAGACGCGGCGGTCTCGGCCGAGGTGTTACGTGCAATCTCGCCGCTGGCCATTGAGGCAGCGCTTGCTGCTGTCGCCGAGCGTGAACGGGTCAGCACCGACGGTATCGAGCAGCTCGAGGGTGCTCTGGAGCAGGCGCGCTACGAGGCAGCCCGTGCTGGACGTCAGTATGACAAGGTTGAGCCTGAAAACCGGATCGTGGCCGCGGAGCTCGAGCGCCGATGGAATGAGCGGTTAGGAGAGGTGGCACGACTGGAGGAGCAGATCCGAATCGCACAGGAGATGCAACTCGGCCTCGGCCTCTCCGAGTCTGAGCGGGCAGAGTTGATGGCGCTGGCGAATGACTTGCCACGCGCATGGAACCATCCCGGCGCGACGGCGGAGACGCGCAAGCGGCTACTACGCACGATGCTTGAAGAGGTGGTCGTTCGGGCCGAGCCTGGCCATCTCCGACTGAAACTTCATTGGAAGGGCGGTGATCATACCGCGCTGGAAGTGCAGAAGAGCCGCCACGGCGAGCATCGCTGGAAAACCAGCACGGCGACTGAACAACTTATCCAAGAGCTTGCTCGTCTTTTGCCGGATGGCACCATCGCTGCGGTTCTGAACCGGCTCGGCATCCGCTCTGCGAAGGGTCATACCTGGACCCAGCTGCGGATCCGCAACTTCCGCGCCGAACGGGGAATAGCGATCTATCGCGAAGGTGAGCGTACCGAACGGGGTGAACTGATCTTGCACGAAGCCGCGACACAGCTGGACGTCAGCAAAATGACCCTCATCCGGCTGATCAAGGCAAGTGTACTACCCGCCAAGCAGTCCTGCCCGGGAGCACCATACGTCATTCGCAGAGAGGACCTGGAGAACCCGACAATTCGCCGAGCGGTCGAAAACGGCCGTCCAGTCTCAAACGATTCTCGACAAAAAGTCATGGAATATGAATGATATGGCGAAACGGTGTATCATGTCGCCGGATCGGTCGGACCACCGATCACCAGATGCTGGCTGTGACGGATCCAGTCACAGCTGGCCAATTTGTTAAACAGCGCGCGGTCGAGACCGCGCGGCGCGCGGAAGTCTGTGTCCTCGATCACCGCGTTCTGACGCAACCGCGCCTGGTTCAGCCTGCGGCCCAGACGCTTGTTGTCGCGCGCCGTCACTTCGCGGTCGACCAACAGGCCGAGCCAGTCCTCGCGCGACAACTCGTCGGCCGCCGATTGGCTCTGCATTTCGAGGAACGCGTTGGCCATCGCGGTTAGTCCGAGACCGCGCAGGCGTTCGATCATGGGGTGGATCAGCATCATCTTTCCTTTCAATGGTAGTAGCCGGGACCACGAATGTTTTCGTGGAACAGGCTGGGTTGTTCCGGTTCTGCAGTCTTCTTTTCCTGAGCATTCTTCAGGATCGCGGCGACCGAGCTGTAGGAGCGGGTGCCGAGTGCCAGCGCCCGCGCGCATGCACCATCAAGCCGTTCCGCGTCATAGCGCTTCGCCAGCCCAAGGATGCCGATGCAGGAACGGAACCCCTGCTCGGGATGCGGGCGCGAGCGCAGGATGATCTCGACCAGCGCTGCGGTGTCATCGCCGACCACGGCGGCTTCACGCAGGATCCGCTCATGCGTCCAGTCGCGGTAGCGCCGATGCGAACTCGGCATGTGCTCCGCCACCGTGGTCGGCCGATGTGCCCGCAGGCTGCGCAGATGGGTCGCGACCAACTTGCCGCGATGGAAGATCTCCACCGTCGTCGCCGTGATGCGCGCCTCTACCTCCGCGCGCAGCAACTGGAACGGTACCGAGTAGAAGTGCTTCTCGATCTCGACATGGTAGTCGAGGTTCACCCGGCAACGCTTCCAATCTGCGTATTCGTAGGGCGTCGGCGGCAACTGCAGCAGGGCGGGCCGGTCGATCTGCTCGTAGAGCGCGCGGCGGGTGGTGCCCCAGCCGCGCATCGGCCGATCGTTCAGCTGGGCGACCAGTTCGCGGATCGCCTGGTTCAGTTCGACCAGCGAGAAAAAGCGCCGGTTGCGCAGCCGTGCCAGGATCCAGCGCTGCACCACCTGAACGCCAACCTCGACCTTGGCCTTGTCACGCGGCTTATAGGGCCGCGCCGGGATCACAGCGGTGCCGTAGTGCGTCGCCATATCCGCGTAGGTGCGGTTCACCAGCGGCTCATAGAAGCAGGCCCGGGTGATCCCCGCGCGCAGGTTGTCACTGACGATCTGCCCGGGTACGCCACCAATGAACGCCAGCATGCGGACGTGGGCGCCAATCCAGTCCGCCAGCGACTGCGTCCAGGTCGCCTCCGCATACGTGTAGTTCGAGGCCCCCAGCACGGCGACGAACACCTCCGCGCTGCGGATCTCCCCGGTTGCCCCGTCGATCACCTCCATGGTGTGACCGGCGAAGTCGACGAATACCCGTTCGCCCGCCGTGTGTACCTGGCGCAACGTCGGCTTCAGCCGACTGACCCATTCGCGATAGAGATCGCAGAACCAGGAGTAGCCGAAGCCGTCCAGCGCACCGGGCCCGGTGCGATATTCCTCCCACAGCAGCGCAAGCGTCATGTTCGGCCGCCGCAGCTCGCGATGAACCACCGCCCATTCCGGCACCGGCCGTTGCTCCGTCGCCACGTCGGGTGGCGGCGGATAAAGCAACGCCTCCAGTTGCGTGTCGCTGAGTCCGTCCGGCAACGGCCAAACCACACCTGCCAGCCGCGCGCGGCTCAGACAGCTGTTCACGGCGCCCGTGCTCAGCCGCACACTGGCGCCAATCGCCCGTTGGCTCAGCCCCTGCGCGAACCGCAGGCGCAACACCTCGCGTATCTTCCGCATCGACAATCTCTCACCCGGCATTCTGACCCCCTGCTGCTCGGCAAAGGATCAGAACTACCCACGGTTGAAGACTGTCAGCAGTAGCGGCCCACCGTGACGCGCCCGACTGTGTTCATGATCACCGGAACCGGTGTTCACGATCGGCCGGATTCGGTGTTCACGATCAACTGGAACAGATGTTCACGATCAAACGGAATCGATGTTCACCATCCACCGGAACGCGCAGCCATGCC
>Ga0302177_10002684_pt1 | contig 12498 bp, 10 predicted proteins | sample I_Palsa_E1_2_FD_198780 | JGI IMG/M metagenome (GOLD analysis project Ga0302177, IMG submission 198780) | Peat permafrost microbial communities from Stordalen Mire near Abisko, Sweden - I_Palsa_E1_2 | ecosystem: Environmental > Terrestrial > Soil > Palsa > Peat permafrost | place: Sweden... | reverse complement strand
CGGACTAGACGGCCGTGGATGGCTTGGGCGGCGGCACCGGCAAGCTGTTGATGGGTGATGGAACGAACGAGCGCGGCGAAGTGGGTCTGGGTCGGTCGAGGGAACGAGGGCAGTCCGGCGTCCTCTATGAGGCGAACAATGACCGGATCGCGCTCGGCCAAAAGGCGAGCGGCGTCGCCTGGGCTGACCTTGCGAACCGGGCCGGGAGCCGTTTCGTCCTTCATCGCAGACAATTCCGGCCGGTCTGCCCATTGAATTCACCCATGTCGTAGAGGGGTCTACCACCGCAGCCCCCAAGTGTGCGCTGTACCTCTCCCACCGTCGGTTGGTCGTGGTCAGTTCCACTTGGGTCAGACCGTGGTCTGCAGCGGAAGCTGGAGGCAAACCAGTTGCCGTGTTGCCCATTGGGCACCCGCTGAGGGATAACCACCTGGGTCATGGGAGGGGCTGGAAAATCGGCGGCGTCCCATACCAAGAAGCGAGCGGAACAGTCGGCCCCGAACGACGAGGTGAGACTTCGGCAACTGATCCGAATACCTTTTTCCCGCCCTGTGGAACAATCACCGTGTTCTGTTTCCCGCGCTCTACACCTAGATCGGTACGTGACATGATTCGTCTCATCGCGGCGATCGACTCTCGACGGGGTATCGCCACCGACTCTGGCATCCCCTGGAAGCTCCCCGGTGACACGGCCTACTTCCGTGACAAGACCTCGACCGGAGTCATCCTGATGGGACGGGCCACCTATAACGAGTTCGCGGCACCGCTCCACCGAGGAACGAACTTTGTGCTCAGCACCAAGCTCGGGCCCTTGCGCACGGGCTTCCAAGAGGTTGGCAGCCTGGACCAATTGCGCGGTACGCATCCGGACGAAGATATATGGGTGATCGGTGGCGCCGCGGTTTATGCGGAGACGATCACAGAGGCCGACGAGCTGTTGCTCACCCAGGTCGTCGGCGACTTCCACTGCACCAAATTCTTCCCGTCATACCGGGCCGAATTCGGGCTCACGGTCCATAGTCACGATTACAGCGAGACGGGCGTGACCTATCGATTCGAAACCTGGCGGCGCCGCGAATCGGACCAAAAGAGCCCTGACTGAAGCCGAAGCTGGCCCCGCAGACTTGCTCGTTAGACGGGGGTTCGCCCGACCATCATGAGGGGCGCAGAGCGCCGTACCCGCGACGGGCTACGAAGTTCCGCCGGACGTCGACAAGATGAATCGTTGGACCGCATTGGCGAATCCCTCGTCCTGATTGGTCGTGGTTACCTTCCGGGCCGCCCGCTGCACCTCACTCGATGCGTTCCCCATGGCAATGCTCAGGCCGGAGTGGGCGAACATCAACACATCGTTTGGCATGTCGCCGATCGTGGCGATTTGTGAGGTGGGGATGGTGAAACGCGATGAAAGGAACTGCACGACTCCGCCCTTGTTGGCTTCGGGGTGGGTGATATCGAGATAGTACGGCTGTGACTGGGCCGCTGTGACGTGGTCACGAAATTCGTCCCGGGCGGCCTCCGTAGCTTGTGCCATGGCACCATGGTCGTCACTCACACCCACGATCTTCACCACCTCATCGCAGACGCCTTCAAAGCTCGGCACGACAGATGGCGGGAATTGGACGGTGGCCGCCTCCTGGCCGACGTGTGGACCGTTGGGATCGCTCACATACCACTCTGCGCCCCGGTAGATCCAAGCTACGAGTCCGTGTGCCTCGAGCAGAGACAAGATCGGCTTCACGAGGGCGTCTGGGACCAGCTTCTGCTCAATCACCTTCATGTCGGGCTCGACAATGAGTCCACCGTTGAAGGCGGCAATGGGAGTGGAGAGCTCCAGAGGTTCCACCAACATCGACATACCCCGTGGTGGACGGCCGCTGGTGACGGCAAAGACGACGCCCGCCGCATGCAACGCGTGAACCGCGTCGATGGCCCGCTGGGTCAGGACCTTCTCTTGAGTCACCAACGTGCCGTCGACGTCGGCCAAGAGGAGTCGGATCCCGCTCTCAGACATGTTGCGGTGCACATTCTTCTCGAGAGGGCTCCCCTGGGTCTCGTCTCTGGCCGAGGATGTCCCTCGCAAACTCGCCAGCTTGGTCATACACGTCCCGACTCTCCCTCGTCCATGGCAAGAGGAAGGGGAACACGTGGAACATTCCTTCGACTTCGGAGGCGATATGGGGCACCCCGGCGACGTCGAGCTTCCTCACCAGCTCGCGAATCGCATCGCGGAACATCTCGTCGGCTCCGTAGACGAGAAAAGTTGGCGGCCAACCTCTGAGGTCGTCCAGCAGAATGTCCACCCGATCATCATCTGGATCCACCCCATGGAGATAGGGACTGACCGGGATGTTCCACGGCAGCACATCGAGGGGTGCGTTCTCGGTGACCGAGGCCTCGCTGAGCGTCAGGCTGACTTCAGGCGAGAACAGCAAGGCGCCGGCAGGTCTACCCAAGCCATCCCTTCTCATCCGATAGAGAACTGTGCCCAGCAGTCCTCCGCCCCCGGAATCGCCGGCGATGAGCAGCTCCTCGGAGGCCACTCCGCTCTGCTTCAGATGGTTGATGATGCAGATGATGTCGTCCACCGCGGCCGGAAATGGGAACTCGGGTGCCAGCCGATAGTCCGCAGCGAATACTGAACAACCCGTGACACGAGCCAAGTGCGCCATGAACAGGGAGTACATCCGCGGCGACGTCCCGATGTAGCCGCCCCCGTGCAGGTAGACGATCGTGCCCGATCGACTTGGGACAGCATCATCGAACGGCGACACTGCCCCCCGAGTGGGGCGGAACCAGATACCCGGGACATCGCCGATCTTGTCGGCCCGACTCGCCACCCCCTGGAGGGCGACGAACGGCGGGAGGACCTGACCAGAAATCTCGTCGAGGATCCGCTCCAGGGAGCGAAATTCGTCAATTGGTAGGGACGATGCGTATCCGAGCAGGGTCCGCACGAGCTCGCGGGTGGCCGATACCGCCAAGTTGCGGGGCGGATGGCTCGGCCCTCGCCACGGAGCTCGGAAGGGGAGCCGGCCGAGCGCCCCGACGAAGTTCGACGCCAGGGTGGCGACGTCGACCAACGAAATAGGCCACGAGGCCGTGTGCACCTCGGGTCGATCTGACATCACCATGTCCCGACAGTACCCACCCGGCGACCGGTTCGAAACCGGAACACCATTCCCGTTCAGAGGTCGCCACCTCCCCCCGGAATCTCTCGTGCTCGCCCGCTGGCTGATAGATGACGGCATGATGATGGTGCCCAATGTGGGTCTCAGCCCTGAACCGGTCCAACCGCTCCGTCAGGCCGGCCGACCACGAATCATGAGGGGCGACGGATGCTCACCTCCATGCAGGAGCGGCGGTATTGCTGAGGGATCAGCCTGTGTATGCTCCCCCTTTTAGTACCTTGCGTTCTCTTACTAAGGGGTCCGTACGTCAACCTCCCCTCCCTCACCACACGATGCGATCGCCGCCCTCAACGGCATGTTGAGTGACGTTATTGACATGGTCCAGGACGTCAAGCAGGCGTCCAGAAAGGTCCCCCGTAGCCACGAACTGCACACCCAGATCGATCGGCTTTTCGAGGACTTGAAAGGCTGGGCGGGCCTGCTGATCGAGGAAGACGAGCAGCTTGGCGTCTCGCCTCTTGCGAGCATGCCGAGCGTTGCCGGTCGGACGCCGCTCAATCTTTGGCCCGGAACCCCCACGGACGAAGAGGTACGCCGGACCCTCGTGGATCATCTTCACCGAATGGCAGATCACCTCTCGGTTGCCCAGCAAGAACAGGATGATGACGGAGCGCGGGCTCTCCTCGAGACGATGCGAATAGAATTGATGAACCACGTTCGAGCGCTGAGCGATCCCTGAGCAACCGGAGCCACACCGGGTTGATCCTCGGCGACCGTGGCTCCTTGATCTCTCCACCGCTAAGCGGTTGGAGTCGATGTCGCATGGGGCCGCGGCGCATCGGGGATGGCACGCCCAGACTTTGGATGAGAGAATCCGTCCTCCCCTCATGCCAATCGAATGCGTCCTTTGCGGGTCGCGACATAAGGGCCGAGAAGGCCAAGGAGGTACATCGCAGTGTCGCCCTACAAACCTGCATCCGATCGATACAAGTCCATGCCGTACCGGCGGTGTGGGCGCAGCGGGATCATGCTCCCTGCGCTGTCGCTTGGGCTCTGGCAGAACTTCGGTGAGGATCGACCGCTGAATGCGCAGCGTTCGATCCTTCGTCGGGCGTTCGACCTCGGGATCACCCATTTCGACCTGGCCAACAATTACGGCCCGCCGTACGGCAGCGCAGAAAGCAACCTTGGCTCAATCCTCCGGTCGGACTTCGCCTCGCTGCGTGACCAGCTGATCATCTCCACCAAGGCCGGTTGGGACATGTGGCCCGGCCCCTACGGCGACCACGGTTCGCGCAAGTACCTCCTGGCCAGCTTGGACCAGAGCCTGGGGCGTTTGGGCCTCGACTACGTCGACATCTTCTATCACCACCGCTTCGACCCCGACACGCCCCTCGAAGAGACCCTCGGTGCGCTCGACACCGCGGTACGGCAGGGAAAGGCTCTCTACGTCGGGATCTCGTCCTATTCGGACAAACGAACCTCTGAGGCGATCGACATCCTGCGCGCATTGGGTACACCCCTGTTGATCCATCAGCCGTCGTACTCGATGTTGAATCGCTGGATCGAAGACAAGCTGCTCGATGTCCTCGGCCAGGATGGCGTCGGGTGCATCGGCTTCTCCCCGCTCGCCCAAGGGCTGCTCACCGACCGCTATCTCGATGGGATTCCCGAAGGTTCACGGGCTTCGCGGCCCTCGTCGCTCACCGCGGGCATGCTGAGCGACGCCAACCTGGCCCGTGTGCGGGCTCTGGGAAGCATCGCCTCAGAGAGGGGGCAGAAGGTATCCCAACTCGCGCTCTCCTGGGCCCTGCGCGATCCCCGGGTGACCTCGCTCGTCATCGGGGCCAGTAGCGTTGCCCAGCTCGAGGAGAACGTAGCGGCTCTCGGAAACATGAGCTTCACATCCGAAGAGCTCGAACGGATCGACCAGTACGCCGTTGACAGCGATATCGATCTTTGGCGCGGGGCGGCGACGAGTTGACCGCACTGCGGGTGGCGATGAGGAGGTTCGTCTCGAAACGGTCCTGCTCAAAGGGCCGAGACTCGTCGACAGCGTCTTCCGGCATGCCTCCTCGATGTTCCCGACCATTGAGCTCGGCGCCCCGCGGGACCGCTCGGTCGAGTACGTCTCGGCGGCTAGCCGCCCGGGACGCGGGAGGCGTTGACAATGCCCTCAGTCTCTTGAAAGATGAGGTCGACAGGACGCCGGCCGTTGCGGTTGGCCCCCGTCGGCGAACTCGACCGTAGCGTCGTCCGGCTTCACACTGCGTGAGCCACCGGGCAAAAGCCCAGGCAAAGCGAGAGAGGAGATCCCATGCCCGCTGTGACAGTCAGTGACTTGGCAGCGTTGCCCAAGGTTCCTGCGGTCGACCGCACGTCGGCGACACAACGTCCGGTCGTATCGCTCACCACTGCTCCCCACGGGTTGGAGGGCGAGGGGTTCCCCGTTCGTCGGGCGTTCGCCGGCATGACGATGTCCGCACTGGACCCCTTCGTGCACATGGACCAGATGGGGGAAGTCGACTACGCGCCGGGCGAGCCCAAGGGGACCCCGTGGCATCCCCACCGCGGGTTCGAGACCGTGACCTACATGATCGACGGGACCTTCGCTCATCAGGATTCACATGGAGGCGGTGGTCTCATTACCAACGGGGCCACGCAATGGATGACTGCTGGTCGCGGCATTCTGCATATCGAGACGCCTCCCGAGGAACTCGTGGTGTCGGGCGGCTTGTTCCACGGGATCCAGCTTTGGGTCAACCTCCCGGCCCGGGACAAGATGATACCGCCGGCGTACCAGAACCTCGAAGCCGATCAGGTAGCTCTTTTCTCCTCCGTTGACGGAGGAGCCTTGGTACGGGTGATCGCGGGTGAGCTCGGTGGGCACCCTGGTCCTGGGTCGACGCACACCCCGATGGCGCTGATGCATGCCACCTTGTCCCCGGGTGCCCTCTTGGAGCTCCCGTGGAATCCACGGTTCAACGCACTCGTCTACGTGCTGTCGGGTACGGGTGCATCGGGCAGCGAACGACGAAGGGTGCAGGGCGGCCAACTGGTGGCGTTCGGACCGGGAGGATGGGTGGCCATTCTGAATGACGAGCGTGCGAATGCCGGCAGTGGCGATCTGGACATTTTGGTTCTCGGGGGTCAGCCGATCGGCGAGCCCGTCGAACACTACGGGCCGTTTGTGATGAATACGCGGGATGAAATCATGCAGGCACTGGAAGACTTCGAAGCTGGCCGACTCGGTCGGGTCCCAGCGAACGCACTCATGCCGCATGTGCCGGATCCCGATCCGATCCGAGTTGAACATAGCGGGATCTGAGAATGAATTCGACTGATCCGGTGGTGGTTCCGTCCGGGCATACCCCCGAAGGCGGAGTCCTTGTTGGCAACGTCAATGCGAGTCAGGCCATGACCCTCTTCGAAGATCCCCAGTGCCCTTACTGCCGACAGTTTGAAGAGCTCACCAGATCCCTGATCACGTCGGCCGCGGAGGCTGGTGAGCTCAGCGTCGAATATCGCATGCGCTGCTTCCTGGGCCCGGAGTCGGTGAGAGCAGATAACGCTCTCGCTCTCGCCGCAGAGACGGGACGCTTCGACGAACTCCGCCAAGCGCTCTTTGCGGCACAGCCGCCCGAGGGAACTGGAGGATTCACGACCGAGGACCTGTTACGTCTGGGTGCAACTGCGGGATTGACGGACCCGGACTTCGTCTCCGGTGTGAAGGAGTCCCGCTATGAGACGTGGGTGCTGAACCGTGAAGCCGAGTACCAAGCGCAGGATCCGCAGGGAACTCCAGCCGCGTGGCTGAACGGCGCTCCCATCGATTCGGGGGTGCTCTTCGACAGGTTGGAGTTCGAGAAGCTGATTCGCGCCTAAAGGCGCGGCAACACGTGCACCGTCGTTTGCCTATGACGTGGAATTGGGGGATACAGCTCCAACGACGGGCCCTCGCTCGTTGACCAGACCCCGGCTTCGGCCGACGATGTCCGCCAGGTCGTCTCCGGAGATCGTCTCCTTCTCGAGGAGGGCGGCAATAACGGCGTCAAGTGCATCTCGGTTGTCGCTCAGGAGCATGCGCGCCCTGTCCTCAGCTTCTCTGAGCAGGCGGCTCACCTCCTGGTCGATGACCTGTTGGGTGCCCTCGGCGTAGGGTCGTTCCTGGCCGAACGGGAGTCCGGCCTGCTGCGAGGGTTGGTCCGATCCGTAGCCGATGGGTCCGAGCCGGGCGGACAAGCCCCACTCCGTCACCATCTTGATGGCCAACACCGTGGCGCCCGAGAGATCGCTGGCCGCGCCGGTGGAGGCCTCACCGATGACCAACCTCTCCGAGGCCCGGCCACCGAGCCGGACGGCCAGGGAGTCAAGCAGGTAACTCTCGGAGTAGAGGTGTCGCTCATCGACCGGGAGTTGTTCGGTCACGCCGAGGGCACGTCCGGCGGGCAGGATCGTGATCTTGGCCACCGGGTCGGCGTGCTCCGAAAGGAAGGCTACGACCGCGTGCCCTGCTTCGTGGATGGCCACGGACCGTTTCTCTTCGGGGAGAAGTGCATTGGATGCGTCGCGCCGACCGAGCAGCACGCGATCCCTGGCCTCGTCGATGTCCCGGGCGTAGATGGTGTCGCGGTCGTTACGTATGGCGACGATGGCCGCCTCGTTCATCAGGTTGGCCAAGTCCGCTCCGGAGAATCCGGGCGTGGCCCGGGCAACGGCGTCGAAATCGACGTCGGGAGCCAGGTGCTTGCCTTGGACGTGCACGGCCAGGATGGCGGCCCGTTCGGCCTGATTGGGGAGGGGGATCTCTACCTCACGATCGAAGCGACCGGGACGGAGCAAGGCCGGGTCGAGGATCTCGGGGCGGTTCGTGGCGGCCATGACCACCACCCCGGTGGTGGGGTCGAAACCGTCCATCTCGGCCAGAAGCTGGTTGAGGGTCTGTTCGCGCTCGTCGTTGGAGCCGAAGGAGGATCCACCGCGGCGCTGGCCGATGGCGTCGATCTCGTCGATGAAGATGATGGAGGGGGCCCGCTTGCGGGCATCGGCGAAGAGATCCCTCACCCGTGATGCCCCAACGCCCACGAACAGCTCGACGAAGCTCGACCCGGTGAGCGCGAGGAACGGCACGCCCGCTTCGCCAGCCACGGCCCGGGCCATGAGGGTCTTGCCGGTTCCCGGCGGGCCCACCATCAGCACTCCTCGGGGCCCGACGGCGCCCGCTCGGGCGTAGCGCTCGGGATGGCTCAAGAAATCGACGACTTCGGCGACCTCTCTTTTGGATCCTTCATAGCCGGCAATGTCGGCGAATCGGGTGGTGGGTTTCTCCTCGTCGTAGACCTTGGCCTTGGAGCCTCCGAAGCCCATGATCCCTCCGGTCAACCGCTTGGCGTTCCTCCGCCCGATCCAAATGAAGAAGGCGACGAAAAGCAGCAAGGGAAGGAAGGAGAGCAGATCGGTCAGGACAGACGAGCCCTGCGCCACGCCCGTGACGTCGACGTCATGGGATTTCAAGGTCGGGGCCAACTGGGTATCGGCGATGGCAGTGGGGATCTGGCTCGTGTAGTCGTCACCCCCTTTGAGGGTGCCGGTGATAGCCCCGCCCGGGTTGACCGATGCTGTGCGGACGTCGCCCGAGGTGACCTCGGATACGAACTTCGAATAGGTGAAGCTCTTGGTGGTCGTGCTCGACATATGGGGAATGAAGAACAGGAGCACCGTGATGAAAATTCCAGCCGGCAGGAGCCACATCCGCCACCGAGGTGGCGGAGGGCCTGCTGGTGCAGGTGGTCGGTCATTGGGGCTCCCCGGCCTGGCAGCTCCCGTGAGGTGACGGATCGTGTGCGCCATTGAGACTCCCTTTACTGACGACCGAATAGTAATGACGGTTTCGCTCCCTCAATCACTCCGGTGGGTTCCCCGGCTCCGTCGCTGATGGCGAGAAACCGAAGAGATTCAGGAGCCGGCAAGGTTTCCATCGTCGCCCGTTTGTCACCGCGCCAGGTCGGTGAGTGCCTCGTCGGGATTGGCCGGCGTGTGGACGAGGGCGGCAAGCACCGCCGCGGCCAGGCATGCCCCCGAACCAACCAGGAGTGCGGTCCGCGCCCCGCCGGCCGAGATGATCCACCCAGTCAAGATGCTGCCGATGGGAGTCGTCCCCAGGTAGACGAAGACCCACAGCGCCATGATGCGGCCCCGATAGGCGCTCGAGCTATGGAGCTGGAGCGTGGTCGAACACAACGTGACAAAGCAGAACGCCGTCGCACCCATGACGAGCAGCGTGACGCAGGCCACAGCGACGTTGGGGGCGGCTGCGGTGGCGGCTGAGGTGACCCCGAACCCCAGGGCGGCGAAGAGAAGGTATTTGCGCCTCGGATGGTGGACAAAGCCCACGGCGAGGGAGCCCAGGACCGCCCCGACGCTGAGCATGGTGGTGAGCAGCCCATAGGTTCCGCCGGTGCCGTGGAAGGTGTCCTTGGCGAACACGGGCAGCACCACGGCGAAGTTGAAGGCCAAGAGCCCGACCAACGACATCATCAGAAGGGGGAGCCAGAGCTGCTGCCGACCGGCCGCGTACTTCAAACCTTCCCTGACACCCTGGCGTCCTGGCGGAGCGGGTCCGCCCGCCTTGCGGGGCCGAATGACGAGCAGGGCGGCGATGACGGCCAGGTAGGACAGCGCGTTCAGCCCGAAACACACCGTCGTGCCTGTGGTCACGATCAGTACGCCGGCGAGGGCGGGTCCGACCACCCGGGCGCTGTTGACCACCACGCCGTTGAGGCTGACCGCACTGGCCAGGTCGTCGGGCGGTACCAGGCGGCTGACGAACGCCTGGCGGGCGGGCGAATCGGCGATCTGGACCACTCCCCCGGCGACGCCTATGGCCACCAGGGCCGCCACGCTGGCCTTGCCCGCCGCGGCCAGCCCCCACAAGAGCGCGGCCAGGAGGCAAAAGAGCGTCTGGGTGACCACCAGGAGCTTGCGCAGGTCGACCCGATCGGCCACCGCCCCGCCCCACGGGCCGAACAGCAGGGAAGGGATCCCCCCGGCCGCCAGGACAAGCCCGAGATCCCTGGGCGAACCGGTGCGAACGAGGACGAGCCAGCCGATGGCCGTCTGCTGCAAGAAGCTGCCGCTGGCCGATACCACCTGGCCGCCGAAGTAGAGACGGAAGGGCCGAGAGCGCAGGGCTCGGAACGAGCCGCCGGCTTTGACTGTCGTCGTGGCCGCCGACCGCGGCAGAGGTCGCGCCTCGGGCATGACCGCCAAGGCGTCACGGTCCATTGCGCACCCGCACCCGGGTTCTCGGGGTCTCGCACTGCGGAGAGTTGGCCGGATGAACTCCAGGGCATTGTGCGCGACGAGTTCCAGGCCCTGCGCGACGGCCCAGCAGCACATTCGCCGGGGATACCTCGGACCACGGCACCCTCATCAGCGACGGCATCGACGACATGCACGAACAGGCTCTTTGCGTCGGTACGGGTTCAGTGTCGCGGTCTTGTCTTGCTCCTTACGCATGAGCACTTCCTCTCTGTCGTCATCAGATCGGATCGCGGGCCGGCAAGCCATCTGTGCACGCCGTGTTGCTCTCATACTTTCATCCGGCCGCTTCTCGTGACAGATCCGTGCACGAAGCTTGAAAGCCGACGAGGATCCCTGCGAGAAGGGCGATTCGTGTTGCGATGAGGAACGCATTCGGGCCGGAAGTTTGCGCTGCTAGACGCTACGGGTCGCAGTCTGCGGGCTCGCTGACCCACGCAGAGAACACCGGCAGCCCATGCCAGGGCGTCGGCACACGGTCGCTCGAGGGAGCTCGGTGATCGTCGTGTGCCACGGCGATCACGGCAAAAGGATGCCCGAAGCGAAGGGTGGCTTCACGCCTGTGGCCCGGCCGGGTGCTGGGTCTCGACATGGCCACGGCGAGACCGGTGACCGCGGCGGCCTCGAAGCCGACCGCGTTGTAGCGGGCGACAGCGCTCTGTTTGGCCTCGTAGGTGAGGTTGGTGAGTCCGAGTGCCTTCTTGATGGCCCGCGCCGCCGCGGGGAGGCCCAGGTCCTCGTGCGCAAGATCGACCGTCGTGTCCGCCGACCAGGCTGGAAGGACCGAAGCGACGACCTCCTCTCGACCATCGCGAGATGTGGTCTCGACCTCGTGCTCGGCGATGGTCCAGATGGATCCCTCACCGAGCGGCAGGTCGAAGAGCGAGCGGCTGGTCGCGCGGCGCGGGTCTCGGGCCTCCCACGTGACGATGGAATGGGCTACGGCCAGCACGTCGGCGGCGGGGGTCTTCGGGTCCACCGCGATGACCGATCCGACCAGCAGGCCGCCGCGGGCCCCGGTGAGGTGGACGCCGACCGTGCCCGCCCGGTCGGTCTCGGCGATGTACTGGCGGTGCCGGGGATCACGCTGCGGGGCACGCAGCACCCGCCGCACGTCCGTGGCCCAGGGGCTCGGAGCCAGCGCAGCGGCGTCGACCACCGCGAACGGGACTTCCCACGAGACCTTGGTGGCCAGCGCGGTCGCCAGAAGAACGATGAGGTCAGGAGTCACCCGTATGGGGAAGCTCTCGATGAGCCCCAGGGTGCGCGCCTTCGCCCAGGCGTCGAGGGTCGCCTGGGAGGGAATGTCGCCGGTGGTCACCATTGTGGGGAGGCCGGACCGCCACTCCTCCATCGCCGGTGTTGCGACGGCAGGCGCCATCCACATCCCGGCGCCCGCGGCCACCAAAGGATGGGGCGCGGCCAGCAACGCAGCCGCGAAGTGAGACGCCTCGGTGGGGTCGGTGCCCAGCACCTCGGCCAGCTCGGCCCGGGCTTCGTCATCGGCCAGCGGTGCGCACAGTGCCACCAGCACCCAGGCCGCCAGAGCGGAGACGACATGATGGCCCGGACCGGCGCCACCGTGTAACCGCTCGGCGTAGGTGCCGATGGCCCTGATCCACCTCTCGTCGGCCATGTCGTCAGTCTGCCCGGTCTCTCGCAACTGTCGAGCAAGAGCCCTGCCGCGCCAGGACCGCCGCCCCCCGGCACCTTTCGCCCGGACGAAGGTGATACCGCCGGACGCGGCATGGCGCCAGGTTCTATCCTCTGAAAAATGACCAAGACGGCGTTCCTGGGTGCCGGCAGCACGGTATTCGCCCGAAACCTGCTCGGAGACATCCTCAGCCACGAGGAACTCGCCGACTCCGAGATCGTCCTGCACGACATCGACGCCGAGCGCCTCGATACCTCCGAACTTGTGGCTCGCCGGGCCTGCGAAGCGCTCAACGCTCCCGCCAAGATCTCCGCGACCACGAACAGGCGCGCCGCGCTCGACGGCGCGGACTACGCCATCAACATGATCCAGGTCGGCGGATACGAGCCGTGT
>Ga0302177_10002673_pt1 | contig 12520 bp, 10 predicted proteins | sample I_Palsa_E1_2_FD_198780 | JGI IMG/M metagenome (GOLD analysis project Ga0302177, IMG submission 198780) | Peat permafrost microbial communities from Stordalen Mire near Abisko, Sweden - I_Palsa_E1_2 | ecosystem: Environmental > Terrestrial > Soil > Palsa > Peat permafrost | place: Sweden... | reverse complement strand
GCTACACCGTCGACAATTTCTTTGCCGTCCGGCCCTACATTGAGTCGGGCATCCTCGACCCGGACAAGCCGATCAGCAAGTACACCAAGAAGGAGCGGCAAGACTTCCTGCACCACGAGCCGACCCGGGTGAAGGTCAACGGCGTCAACGTCACCTACGAGGGGCTGATCCCGAAGATTCAGAGGTCGTTCCTGTCCAAGGACGCCGACGCGCTTCAGCCGCATATCCGGGCGTTCGTGGACCGGGCGGTCACCTTCACCGCCTGTCCCGAGTGCGGCGGCACCCGGCTCAGCACGGCGGCCCGGTCGTCGCGGATCGGCAAGGTCAACATCGCCGATGCGTGCGCGATGCAGATCAGCGATCTGGCCGAATGGGTCCGCGGCGTCGACGAGCCGTCGGTGGCGCCGCTGCTCGCGGCGCTGCAGCACACGCTCGACTCGTTCGCGAAGATCGGGCTGGGCTACCTCTCGCTCGACCGGCCGTCGGGCACGCTGTCGGGCGGCGAGGCGCAGCGCGTCAAGATGATCCGCCACCTCGGCTCCTCGCTCACCGATGTGACCTACGTGTTCGACGAGCCGACGATCGGCCTGCACCCCCACGACATCCAGCGGATGAACGACCTGCTGCTACGGCTGCGGGACAAGGGCAACACGGTGCTCGTGGTGGAACACGAACCCGAGACGATCACGATCGCCGACCACGTCGTCGACCTCGGCCCCGGCGCTGGCACCAGCGGTGGGGAGGTGGTGTTCGCAGGCACCGTCGAGGGGTTGCGGGCCAGCGGCACCATCACCGGCCGCCATCTCGGCGACCGGGCCGCCCTCAAGGAGACGCTGCGGACGCCCGCCGGCACGCTGGAGATCCGCGGCGCGACGGAGCACAACCTGCGCGACGTCGACGTCGACGTCCCGCTCGGGGTACTGGTCGTCATCACCGGCGTGGCCGGGTCGGGCAAGAGCTCGCTCGTGCACGGGTCGATCCCCGCCGGGGCGGGTGTGGTGTCAGTCGACCAGGGCGCGATCCGCGGCTCGCGACGGAGCAACCCGGCCACGTACACCGGCCTGCTCGAGCCGATCCGCAAGGCGTTCGCGAAGGCCAACGGCGTGAAGCCGGCGCTGTTCAGTGCCAACTCCGAGGGCGCCTGCCCCAACTGCAACGGCGCCGGCGTCATCTACACCGACCTGGCGATAATGGCCGGCGTCGCCACCATCTGCGAGGTGTGCGACGGGAAGCGGTTCGAGGCATTGGTGCTTGACTACCATCTCGGCGGCCGCGACATCAGCGAGGTGCTCGCGATGTCGGTGACCGAGGCCGAGGAGTTCTTCGGCGCCGGCGAGGCGCGCACCCCGGCCGCGCACGCCATCCTCGGCCGGCTAGCCGACGTCGGGCTCGGCTACCTCAGCCTGGGCCAGCCGCTCACCACGCTGTCCGGCGGCGAGCGGCAGCGGCTCAAGCTGGCCACCCACATGGCCGCCAACGGCGGCGTCTACGTCCTTGACGAGCCGACCGCGGGCCTCCACCTTGCCGACGTGGAGCAACTGCTCGCCCTGCTCGACCGGCTCGTCGACTCCGGCAAGTCGGTCATCGTCGTCGAGCACCACCAGGCGGTCATGGCGCACGCCGACTGGATCATCGACCTCGGCCCCGGCGCCGGGCGCGACGGCGGCCGGATTGTCTTTGAGGGCACGCCCGCCGACCTCGTCGCCGCCCGCTCTACCCTCACCGGCGAGCATCTCGCGGCCTACGTTTACGCAAAGCGCCAGTGAATCCCCTATAGTAGTTAAAGTCGACTGGTTTAGTAGGAACATGGGTGCCATGCCGCGTGAGGTGGAGACGAGCTCCCACTGGGGCACCTACCTGGTCGACATCGACGACGATGGCCGTGTCATCGGCACGAGGCCGCACAGTGACGACCCCGATGCGGCCCCGGCGATCGGCAACGTCACCGAGGCGCAGCATGCCCGCGCGCGCGTTGCCCGTCCCACCCTGCGTCGCCGTTGGCTCGAGAACGGCCCCGGCCCAGATGACCACCGTGGCCGCCCCGACGACGAGTACGTCGAGGTCGATTGGGGCACCGCCCTTGATCTGCTCGCTGATGAGCTGGACCGCGTGCGCACCACGTTCGGCAATCAGGCGATCTTCGGTGGCTCCTATGGCTGGGGCAGTGCCGGCCGCTTCCATCACGCCCAGAGCCAGCTCCATCGTTTCCTGAACCGGATCGGCGGCTACACCCGCTCGGTCAACGACTACAGCCGTGGCACGAGCATGGTGATGCAGCCCTACGTCGTCGGCAAGCAGGGCGACCTCACCTTGCGCGCCCGTCCGGTGTCGTGGACCCACGTCGCCGAGCACACGGAGCTGCTGGTCACCTTCGGCGGGCTGCGCCGCTCCAACAGCTGGGTCGTCCCTGGCGGGCACAACCGGCATGTTGGCTCCGGGTACGCCCGTCGCGCCGGCGCGACCACACGAATCGTGTCGCTCTCGGCCCAGCGTGACGACGCCTTCGCCGACGTGGGTGCGGAGTGGATCAGCGTCATGCCCGGTACCGACACGGCGGTAATGCTGTCCTTGATCCACGTCCTGATCACCGGCGGACTGGCTGACAAGGAGTTCCTGGCTCGCTACACCGTCGGCGCCGGCGAAGTACGAGACTATGTGCTCGGCCACGCCGACGGCATTCCGAAGACGCCCGAGTGGGCTGAGGCGATCTCACGCGCTCCCGCCGACCGGCTCCGCCGACTCGCCCACGAGATGGCCGCAGGCCGCACGCTGGTCAACGTGGTCTTCGCGCTCCAGCGTGGCGAGCACGGTGACCAGCCGGTCTTTGCCGGGCTGACGCTGGCGGCGTTCCTGGGCCAGATCGGACTGCCGGGCGGCGGCTACACCCACGGGTTCGGGTCGATGGGCGACTTCGGCGTGGGGTTCGAGCGAGTGCCGACGCCGGCCTTCCCGCAGGGCAGCAATCCCGTCGCGGACTTTATCCCGTGCGCGCGGATCAGCGACATGCTGCTCCACCCCGGCGAGGAGTTCCAATACGACGGCAGCACGCTGCGCTACCCCGATATCAAGCTCGCGTACTGGGCCGGCGGCAACCCCTTCCACCATCACCAGGACCTTCGCCGCCTGACCCGCGCCCTCGGTCGGCTCGACACGTTTGTGGTCGACGAGATGCACTGGACGCCGACCGCCAAGCACGCAGACATCGTGCTCCCCGTGGCTACCACCCTTGAGCGCGACGACATCGCGGCCGGCGCCGGCGACGCGCGGCTGCGGGTCTCGCGGCGCGCGGTGGCGCCATATGCCGAGGCGCGCGAGGAGTTCGCGATCTTCACCGAACTCGCGCGCCGGCTGACGGCGGATTTCGACGAAGGGCTCAGCGCCGCCGGCTGGCTCCGCAAGATCTACGAAGACTGGCGAGCCACCGATGCCTCGCCGCCGGCGCCCCCGTTCGATGAGTTCTGGGAAGCCGGCGGGGTGCCGCTGCCGCAGCGCCCGTACGACGATCCGGTGTTCTCCGACTTCCGCGCTGACCCGGACCTTCACCCACTGCAGACCCCGAGCGGCCGCATCGAGCTCTACTCAGCGACCATCGCCTCTTACGGTTTGCGTGACGTCCCCGGCCACGCAGCGTGGATCGAGCCCACCCAGTGGTGGCGCTCGCCCCTGGCCGCCACGTACGACCTGCATCTGCTTTGCAACCAGCCCAGTCATCGCCTCCATAGCCAGCAAGACATGGGCGCCGCGAGCCGCTCCACCAAGGTGGCCGGCCGGGAGCCCATCCGCCTGCACCCCGCCGACGCGGCCGCCCGTGGCCTGCATGACGGGGATATCACCCGTGTCCGCAACGCCCAGGGCACTCTGCTGGCCGGCGTCGTTGTCACCGACGCGCTGTCGCCCGGTGTCGCACAGATGCACACCGGTGGGTGGTACGACCCCTCGGCGCCCGACATTGCCGACTGCGTCAACGGCAATGTCAACGTACTCACCCGCGACGTGGGCACCTCGACGCTCGCCCAGGGTTGCAGCGGCGCTCATGTGCTCGTCTCCGTCGAGCGTTATGACGGCCCGCTGCCGTCCATCCGTGCCTACGACCCGCCGCGCCTGGGCTGACCGGCACCGGACTCCGGGGGAGACGCGTGCGGCCAACATTCCGCGGCTGGGGGAGAGTGTGTAGCTCGGCCGGATCGGGGCAGGTTCAGCCAGGTCCGTATACGCGATTCCTGCTGAGGAGAGTTCTTTCCGTGACTTCCATTCCGGACATCACGCTGAACAACGGCCAGACCATCCCGCAGTTCGGCTTCGGCACATTCCAGATCGAGCCGAAGGACACGATGGTCGCGGTGACCACGGCGCTCGACGCCGGGTACCGGCATATCGACACCGCCGAGATGTACGGCAACGAGGCCGAGGTAGGCGAGGCCATCGCCAGGTCGGACCTGGACCGCGGCGAGGTCTTCGTCACCAGCAAGCTGAGCAACGATGCGCACGAGCCCGACGAGGCGCGCCAGGCCTTCGAAGGGACACTCAAGGCGCTCGGCACCGACTACGTCGACCTGTTCCTGATCCACTGGCCGCTGCCGACCAGGTACGGCGGCGACTTCGTGCAGACCTGGCGGACGCTGGAGGAGTTCTACCGTGAGGGCCGGGCCCGGTCCATCGGCGTCTCCAACTTCCAGCCCCACCATCTGCGGCGGCTGCACGGTGAGACCCAGATCATCCCGGCCGTCAACCAGATCGAGGTGCATCCGTACCTGACTCAGGACGAGGTGCGCGCCTTCTGCGCCGAGCACCAGATCGCGATCGAGGCCTGGTCGCCGCTGGGACAGGGGCGCGTCCTCGGCGACCCGGTTATCCGGTCCATCGCCGAGCGGACCGGCAAGACCCCGGCTCAGGTCGTGCTGCGCTGGCACATCCAGCGGGGCGACATCGTGTTCCCCAAGTCGGTCACCCCGGACCGGATCCGGGAGAACATCGACATCTTCGACTTCGAGCTGTCCGCCGCCGACATCGAGGACATCACGGCGCTAAACAAGAACGAGCGCACCGGCGGTGACCCCGACAAGTTCGACGGCCGGTAGCCCGTGCAGCTGCTCACCAGGTCGGGACGGCTGCGGTCGTGGCCACCTGGCCGACCTCGGGCGTGCGGGTCGTACGGCTTCCAGCCTGGCGGGCCAGGTCGGCGAACTGGGCCGAGTTGATCACTGCCGCCCCGCCCGGGTCGTTGTTGAAGTAGACGTACACGTCCGCCTCATCCGGCCAGGTCTCGGTCAACCGCGCCACCCAGGACCTCAGAGCCTGCGGCCCGTAGCTGGGCCACGGCTGGGCCGTGCCCTCGTGGAACCGCAGATAACCCCACGTCGCGGTGCGCCACAGCGGCGTGATCGGGCGGCCGCGCCGGTCGGCCCAGCACAGTGCCGCGTCGTGCGCGGCCAGGATCTGCCGTATCTCGTCGGTCCACCAGGTCTCGTGCCGCGGCTCCACCGCGACCCGGAGCCCGTGCTGGCCGAGTGCGGCGGCCGCCGTCCGGAACTCCTTCAGGCACGCGTCCAGCGTGTCCGGGTCGGCCTTCAGCGTCGGCGGCAGCTGAAGCAGGACCGGTCCGAGTTTGGGCCCCAGCCCCGCCGCCGCGCCGAGCAGCCGGGCCACCGGCTCGGCCGGGTCGCGCAGCCGACGCACGTGGGTCAGGTACCGGCTGGCCTTGACCGCCATGACGAAGTCGTCCGGGGTTCGCTCCCGCCAGGCGACGAACGTCTCCCGCGACGGCAGCCGGTAGAAGCTGTTGTTGTTCTCCACGGTCAGGTAGTGGGTGGCGTAGTGCTCGAGCCATAGGCGCTGGGGGACGCCCTCGGGGTACAGCCCGCCTCGCCAGTCACGGTACTGCCAGCCTGACGTCCCGATCAGCATCGGCATAGGCGTTACCTCCCCACCGGTCCCCGTTTTACGCAGAAGTCGTTGCCTTCCGGGGCCGCCCCGAGTGACCGCGGCTGACAAAATCGGCTTCGTGGATCATGCCCTGCTGGAGGCTTTCGGCCTCGACCGTGATGTTCTCCACCTCAACCACGGCGCGTTCGGCGTCGCGCCGGTCGTCGTGCGCCGGGCTGCCGCCGTTTGGCGTGAGCGTGCCGAACGTAATCCGCACCGCTTCAACCGCGTCGAGATCGGCGGGCTGGTGGCGACGTCGCGGGAGCGCGTGGCCGGGTTCCTCGGCGTGGACCCGTCCCGCGCGGCGTGGGTACGCAACGTGTCCGAGGGAGTGTCCGCAGTTCTCGGCTCGCTGGACCTGCGCCCTGGCGAAGAACTGGTCATCAGCACGCACAGCTACGGTGCGGTCCGCAAGGCGCTCAGCCATCACGCGGCGCGCGTAGGGGCGCGGATCGTCGAGGCCGCCTATCCCGTCGGTGCCGGGGATGACGTAATCGTGTCGGCGTACGCCGCCGCCTGCTCGCGCCGCACGCGGCTGGTTGTGATCGACCGGATTACGTCGCCGACCGCCACCGTCGTCCCGGTCGCAGCGGTGGCCGCCGCTGTCGCCGGTGCTGGGACTTCGGTGCTGGTCGACGCCGCGCACGCGCCTGGCCAGCTTCGAGACGACATCGCGGCGCTTGGCGCCGACCACTGGATCGGCAACCTGCACAAGTGGGCGTACACCCCACGTGGCAGCGCAATCCTGTGGAGCCGGCCAGGAGCTGACTTGATGCCCACCGTGCTCAGCTGGCAACTCGACGATGGCTACGCCGCGTCCTTCGACTATCCAGGTACCTGGGATTATGCCGGCTGGCTGGCGGCGCCGGACGGTCTGGCGTACTGGGAGGCGCTGGGTGGCTGGGACGCCGTAGCCCGGCTCGCCGATCTGGTGGCCGACGGCCAGAAGAAGGTGGCCGAGGCGCTGGGGGTCGCGCTTGAGCCGCTTCCGGTTACCCCTGCGCCTACTATGCGGTTGGTGCCGCTGCCAGGAGGCGTCCTCACCTCTCCCGATCAGGTCGACCCGTTCTACGAGGCCCTGTCGCAGCAGCGTGTCGAGGTCGCGCCGATTCACTTCGACGGACTCGGCTACCTGCGTATCGCCGCGGCACCGTACAACACCCCAGATGACTATGACCGGCTAGCGGACACCGTCCGGGAACTACTTGACCGACATGCCTGATGGCTGGTCAATTGACTTTGGTGTAGAGGGTGACCCGGTGGCCATTCGTGACGTAGACGGTATGGTATTCCCCGCGCTTGGAGGGCTTCACGTACCAGAACTGCCAGCCCATGGAGGTGGCTATCCCGTAGTGCTGGAAGATCCACTTGTGCTGGGGGACACTCCACACACCTTCCCAGTAATTGCTCGGGCCGCCTGAGAAGGACTGGTACCACACCCCGACCTGCAGGGACTGGCCAAGGTCGATCGTTCCCCCGTCGTAGTTGACCAGGACATCAGCTCCCGCCGCTCCTACCGATGTAAGCGCGATTGCCCCGGCCAGGATTATCGTGCCCGCGATCTTGGCTACCCAATTCCTCATCCTGGTCTCCCAAATATCGATCGACGCTGGCAGGATTTACGGTACTCCCACGGTAGTACCGCAATGCCTGAAGCTGACGGGGACCATCCAGAACCGAAGAGCGCTAAATAGGTCTCCCATACCTGTCAAGTGCTCTATATAGGTGCAAAACCGGCCAGCACTGACCCGCCCTCACTCGAAACGAGCTGCACCCTGGCTAAAATTCGAACCCCAGTAGGGGACCTGAATGCTTACGAGCCCGCGGGCCCCCAACTCCTTTAGCGGTATTCGGCCAGGCGCGGACGCGTCCCGGCGATCGCGAGGGCCGCGATCAGGGCTGTGCCCATGGCGGGGATCAGTGCGATCCACGGTGAACCGGTAGTCTGGCCGTCCAGGATCGCGGCGGTGAAGGCATTCTCGTTGATCGTGATCACCGACCCGAGTGCGCTGTCCCATTGGTTGAATGCCCAGTCGGACTGACCCGGGCTAGTACCGATGTCGAACGCGATCGCCTGGGCGACATTGGTCTTCGCCATGGCGCGGAGCTTGCGGTCGTACTTCTCGTAGACCTGGTAGGCCAGGAGTGCCCGGGTGGCGGCGGCCTGCTCGCCAGTGAACGTGATGTTGCGGAACTCGGCGCCCAGGTACCCGCCGAACCGCACGTCGGTGTTGTCCGCCTGGTACGCGCGGATGTCCACGGCCAGCGCCGCGTCGTAGGAGAAGATGCCTACGTTGCCTACGTTGACCAGTTCCTGCGACTTGCGCAGGAACGCGTCCTGATAGGCGGCGGCACGGGCTGGGTCGACCAGGTACCTTGTCTCGTCGGCATTGGCGTCGTAGCTCACCGCCCGGGCCTGGGTCAGTGCAAGGATCGAATCGAAGGCCTCCTGTTTGGCGACCTTCAAGTTCCCGGCCTGCGCGCCGAGTTGCACTGCGCCCGCGATGGCCAGCCCCACAGCCAGCACCGTGGCCGCCACGAGTGCCGGGTTGACCAGCCGCCGGAAGCGTGCGGCCAGGAATACCTGGGTACCGAGGAGCGCACCCGCCACGGCCAGGCCGAGCACCAGCACGAGCACCTGCCCGCTCGTGGCTATTGACCGGCCTTGGTTGTAGCTCATGTCCAAGGCGCTCGCATTGGCCGCGGTAAGCGACGTAGCCGCCGGCAGCACGGTCGTGCTCATCAGGTCGGTAGCCTGCTGGAAGTAGCCCAGCGTCGCCGCGGACGGGCGGCCCACCGGGTCGTTGCCGCGCTGGTTCACCACGATCGCCTCGGCGGCCAGTGCCTCGTAACGGCCGAGTGCGTCGAGCACGGAACTCACCGCCCGCTGGGCGGCCGGGTCTGCCGCCGCGGTGACAGCCACCTGCTGCAGGTCCTGCTCGGCGTGCTGCTCGTCGCTGGCGTAAAGGGCCAGATCCTGGCGCTGGTCCGCGGCCAGCGCCGGGTCGCTGGCGGTGAGCAGCACGTTACCGACCTGAGCGTCCATGTCGTTTACCGCGTAGTACAGCGCGTTGCTCTGTTCGACGAGCGGCGCGTCGTGGCCTCCGATGGCGGTGAACCCCGAGTTGAGCGCGGCGAAGACTATCCCGGTCAGCAGCCCGAGCCCGCAGGTGAGCAGCAGCGCGAGCGCCACGCCCGCGCGGAGCCTCCCGGGGGTCGTCCGCAGCCCCGCCAGCCATCCGCCGTTCCGCGCCCCGGTCGCCGGCATCGCATGGGTGACGAGCGGAGCTTTCACGAGCCCGGCCATGGAGGACCTCACAGCGCCCGGTGCGGCGATACCGCCGATTGGTTCCGAAATTACTCCGGGTCGCGGCGTGTGGACCGGCCCGCGCCGTTAGGGTCTCGTTAGCGTTTGCGGCAACTGCGCCGCCGAGCTGAGTTCCCGCCATGGACTGACGACGCCTAATGATCGCCTCGGTGAACTCGCGCGCGGCAAATCTGCAAGCCGCGCTGGAATACCTGTCGGCCGGTCGCAAGCATCTTCCGTGAGACGGGACAATCCCGTCCCGTGACGACCAACTCGTCGTTCAGAACCTCAGCTCTGCGCCGCCAGTGGTTGGCTAAGCCGCAGGTGGTTGCCGCTGGGGTCGCGGACGGCGGCGTCACGTACGCCGTAGGGCTGGTCGACGGGCTCCTGGAGGATCTCCGTCCCGGCGGCACGCAGCGACTCGAAGGTCTTGTCTAGGTCGTCAACCTGGATGAAGATCGCCAGGTCGCCCTTGGCGACAATCTCGCGCATCGCCTGCCGGTCGGCCAGCGGGATGTGGTGGTCCACAGCCGCGAGCAGCAGGTCGTGAGGGTCACCGGGAGCATGGACGGTGAGCCAGCGCATCTCCGGACCCATCGGGACGTCGTCGCGGACCTCGAAGCCGAGCCGCTGGGTGTAGAAGGCGAGCGCCTCATCTAGATCAGTGCAGTACACGGGCGTGTGCGTTATAGAAAGGGTCATGTCAGCGACCCTACGCGCGGCCGACCGGGAACGCTTCTCCGATCCTGCATGGCTGCGCGATCCACCCCGGGCGCGCCCAAGCGCGCGTCATGCACGGCGGAACCGGCGCGAGCCGCGAGTGGTCACGGGCCTTGTAGGTGGACGGCGGCTCGCCCACCAGGCGCGTAAACGTCGAGCTGAACGAGCCGAGCGAGGTGAATCCCACGGCCATGCACACGTCAGTCACGGACATTTGGCCGCCACGCAACAGCGCCATCGCCCGTTCCACGCGCCTGGCCTGCAAGTAGCCGTACGGTGTATCGCCGTACGCCTCGCGGAACCGGCGGGAGAACAGTGATGGCGACATCAGCGCAGCGCGCGCCATCACCGGGACGTCCAGCGGCCGCGCGTACTCCCGATCCAGCAAGTCCCGGGCCCGGCGCAGATGCGCCAGCTCAGCGACCTCCATACCAGGACCGTACAGCCAGCACCTTCGTGATCTCGCGCGGGCCCGGGTGAGCGCGCCAGAATCGAAGGCATGGACGGCGCCGGGACAGTTCATGAAAGGTGGGCGGTCGAAGCGACCATGACGACACTCAGATTGTCGATCGTAGTGACGGCGCATGGAGGAATGCCTGCGGCGAGCAGTTGCGGCGGCAGGGCATCATCGTCGAGAAGGTTGCGCAGGAGATCGGTGGTGATCCCGCCGTGAGTGACCACCGCGACCGGCCCGTGCGCGCCGGGCAGGCCGGTAAGGAATGCCTGCAGCCGGGCCCCGGCCTGCCGGGATGATCCCCCACCAGGCGGAACGAAATCGCGGTCGCTGGCAGTGCGAGCCCATAGAGCCAGGAAGGCCTCGTATGTCTGGCTGCCGTCCCAGTTCAGGCGTTCGGCCAGCCGGGCATCGGGTCGGACCGCGAGCCCGGTGACCGACGCGATGCAGTCAGCTGTTTCCCGCGCGCGCCGCATCGGGCTGCTGTACAGGGCACGCACCCTGCAGCCGTGCAGCCACCGGCCGGTACGGCTGGCCTGCTGGCGACCTGCCGACGCCAGCCCCGGATCACCCGGCAAGGGCTCCTTCTCCCCGTGCTGCACCAGATAAACCAGCGCCATGCAGATCATCCTGCCCGACCCGAAGCCAGGTTCACTAGCTGACCGAAACCTTGCGCGAGCCGGGCGGGGGAGTGCCAGCGGTCACGGAGTGCGGCTACGTACCGCGGCGGCCCGCGCGCGGGCGGCCTGACGGACCAAATGGTCGCGCTCGGCGACGTCCGTGGCCCGACGGGCGGCATCCGCGTATGCCGTGGCGGCGGCAGGGAGGTCGCCACTGAGCTCGTAGAGGTAGCCGCGGACGGCGTGCCACCGGTGCCGCTCGCCGAGCACCTCGCGCAGCCGGTCGGTCTCGCGCAGCCCGGCGGCGGCGCCCAGTACGTGGCCGACCGCGACCGCCCGCCCGAGCACCGCGGCGGGGTCCTGGCGCACCGGGTCGTCGGTGAGGGCGACGAGGTCGTCGTACCAGGCGAGGATCTGCGGCCAGTCGGTCTCCTCAGCGCTCGCGGCGTCGTCGTGTAGGGCGGCGATGGCGGCCTCGACCTGGTAGCGACCGGGGCGATGAACGGCCAGCGCCGAATGCAGGACGCGCACGCCCTCGGCGATCTCGCGGGTATCCCACAGCCCGCGGTCCTGTCGGTCGAGCGTGACGATGCGACCCGCTGAGTCGAGTCGCGCCGGGAGGCGGGCGTGGTTGAGGAGCATCAGCGCGAGCAGCCCGCGCGCCTCCGGTTCCTCGGTGGCGAGTGTGAGTTGGCGGGCGAGCCGGATCGCCTCTCCGGCCAGGTCCACCCGGCCTGCGTGGCCGGCCGTGTAGATGAGGTAGAGCACGCGCAGCACGACGGCGAGGTCGCCGGGCTGATCCAGACGGCGCCCCTGAAGGGCGCGCTTGGCCCGGCTGATCCGCTGCGCCATCGTCGCTTCCGGTACGTAGAAGGCGTCGGCGATCTCCCGGGTGGTGAGGCCGCCGACGGCACGCAGGGTCAGCGCCACCTGGGAGGCAGGCGTGAGGTCAGGGTGGCAGCAGCAGAAGAGCAGGAAAAGGGTGTCGTCGCCTTCCTCGATGGCGGCGGGCCGCGGCTCGGCATACGTCGCCTCCTCGCGGCGCTGACGAGCGGCCTCGCTGCGGCGGACGTCGACGAGCCGCCGGGTCGCGACCGTCGCCAGCCACGCGCGCGGGTCGCGCGGCGGGTGCTCGGGCCACACCCGAAGCGCCTCCAGCAGCGCCTCCTGCAGCGCGTCCTCGGCGGCATCGAAGTCCTCGCCCCGGCGGACCAGGCCTGCGAGCACCCGGGGGACGAGGGCGCGCAGCGCGCCCTCGTCCAGTCGTCGCGTCGGCTCGTCGGTCACGCTGGGTCAGTCGTCCGAGGGAGGTCCGGACATGACCTCCCGGACGCCGATCCACTCGTACAGCGGCTCGCCGCCCGGGCCTGGCTCCGAGGAGACGTAGGCCGCGAGCTCGACCGCGCGCTCGTATGACTCGACGTCGATCATGTACCAGCCCGCCACGAGATCGCTGGTCTCGGGCAGCGGGCCGTCGGTGGTGACTGGGGCGGCGTC
>Ga0302177_10002671_pt1 | contig 12523 bp, 12 predicted proteins | sample I_Palsa_E1_2_FD_198780 | JGI IMG/M metagenome (GOLD analysis project Ga0302177, IMG submission 198780) | Peat permafrost microbial communities from Stordalen Mire near Abisko, Sweden - I_Palsa_E1_2 | ecosystem: Environmental > Terrestrial > Soil > Palsa > Peat permafrost | place: Sweden... | reverse complement strand
GCCGTCACGATGGCCACGATGATCACCAGCGATCTCCGGGCGATCGGCCAATTCGGCACGACGATCGGCCTCGGCCTGCTGTTCGACACCTTCGTCGTCCGATCGTTCATCACGCCGTCGATCATGACGGTGATGGGACGCTGGTTCTGGTGGCCGAAGCGGGTACGGGTCCGCCCGGCCAGCCAGATGCTTCGCTCCGTCGGGCCGCGCCCGCTGGTTCGTGCACTGTTGTACCAGCCGCGGCAAGCGGTCCCGCCGGATCCGCAGACGTAGCATCCGGCACAGCACGCGCCCCTTGATGATGGTTATCAGAAATGGGGTAGTGGGCTACTAATGTGACGAAAGTGTCGGGCCGCCTGGCCGCGCGGCACTCATTATGTTGTCCGCCACATCCATCCATGGCAGCCAACATCGCGGATGCGGCGACTACTCCCGAGCCTACGAGTCATCGTCAACGGGCTCAATCATTTTCGCCGATAAGGCCGCGCTGTCGGCCAGGAATGGCATGGGCATGGAGGTCGTGGAGAGCAGTGATTCGGTGGCGTTGCTGGGGAGCGGACGAGACAGTAAGTAGCCTTGCGCGCGGCGACATCCATGACGCATCAGCGTCAGCGCGGCGGCCGGGGTCTCGACGCCTTCGGCGATTACTTGAAGGTCGAACGCCTCGGCAAGTCCGATGATCGAGCGAACGATGGCCAGGTCATCGGGGCTGGTGCCTAGATCACGCACAAACGACGCGTCGATCTTGAGGGCGTCGACAGGAAGGGATTTCAGGTGGGACAGAACCGCGTAGCCGGTGCCGAAGTCGTCGATGGCGATCTGGACTCCGCTCTCTTTTAACTCCTCAAGAGCTCTGCGAGTGATGTCGATGTCGCTGACCACTCCGCGCTCGGTGATTTCCAGGCACACCGAGCTGCCATCGATGCCGAACTCTTCGAGGGTTTCGGCGACACTACGGACAAAGCCACGGCTAACTAGTTGAGTAGGCGAAACATTGATACGCAACATGGCATTTTTTCCCACGCCGTGTGATCGCCACCGACTGAGATCGGCACAGGCCCTTCGCATAACCCATTGGCCCAATTCTGCGCCCAGGTTTGTCTGTTCGGCGACGCCGATGAATGCATCCGGTAGCAGCAACCCTCGCTCGGGGTGTCGCCAACGGACCAGCGCCTCAGCGGCCACAATCGCGCCGCTCCACAAGTCGACCTCGGGCAGATAGTGCAGCAGCAGCGTTTCATGGTCGATGTCGCCCCGTAGATGCAGTTCGATATCGTGGCGCAGCGCGTTCTCGAGCGACACGTAGCCGGTGGAGACCGCGACCTGGTCGCCGCCGCCGCGTTTGGCCGCCAGGACGGCTTCGTCGGCGCGGTTGAGCAAATCGGCGGTGTCACCGCGTCCGGGGATGGCCGCGGCCACCCCAATGCTGACAGCGGGGGTGATCACATCGTCGCCGATGGTGAGGCGATGACACAACTTCGTCTTGAGCTGCTCAGCAAATGCTTCAGCGGTATTGATCGACATGGCCCGGTCCGGGACGACAATGAATTCATCGCCACCGATGCGGGCAGTCATGCTCTTTCCTGCGCTCATGCGGAGCCGTTCGGCGAATACTTGGATGAACCAATCGCCGGCGGTATGACCAAAGCAATCGTTGATTGACTTCAGCCGGTCGAGGTCGAGATACAAGACGGAGACGGGTCCAGGACGCCCCGCTGCCAGTCTCTCGGAGATGTACGCCATAAGAGCCCGGCGACTATGCAGAGCGGTCAAATCGTCATGGTCGACGAGGTATTGAAGCCTTTCTTCGGCAGCAATGCGACCCTGGAATTGCTCAAACAGGGAGGCTACCGCCACAAGTGTGTTGATCGCTTCCGGCTTCCACTTCTTGCGACCGAATTTGACGACGCCGATCGTGCCGGTGATCAGTTCCCCCGAGCTCAGCGGGACGACGAGCACGGAGGGCGACGCAGAATGGCGGGTTTCGGCGATCCACCGTCGATACGCAGGCTCCATCTGATGGGGCGCAATCACGACCGGCTTCTTGCGCTGTTCACCCACCGCGAATACTGGGTCAGCACTGGTGAAGCGGATAACTGCGAACGGGTCGGGGTCTGGAGGGTCGGGTCGCGGTGGCCACTCGGCGACCAAGACCGAGGCCCGGAGCCCTTGGTCATTGCGGCGCAAGAAGCTGGCGTCCGCGTTGAGTTGCTCGACGACCTCAGCCAGCACCTGTTCGCTCACTTGGGCAGCGGTGGATGCCGTCGCCTCCATCAATCTCTGCGCAACGGCGGCAACGAGACTGCGCGGCACGGTAGCCTCCCGATGACGTGGTGCGTAAGGCTGCGGTTGCCTTCTGGTCGTTCAATTCGGCGTCTGTCTAAGGGGATTCACGGTCAGGCAGGGTCACGATAGGTATCTGTCGAGAGGCGAGAAGTCTTGGTCAGCTGGTCGCGACCGCGTTGGCAGCCTCGGCGCCCGCAGGCGATCCGGCGCTGATGCCGAGGGTGTTCAGAAAATCTCGTGAATCGCCGCCGCAACCGCATTCTGTGCACTCATCGACTACCCGATCGCGTGCAAGGTCCCAGTCGCCGACGTCAATGCTTCCGGCTGTGTGATCACACATGACATGCGCTTCTCCCAACGGACACGGACCGACCCGGAACACAGCCGCAGGCGCTGCGACGACGTGCGGTCGTGCGACGAAGACAGGGGGCGGAGCCGATATACATACCGATGATTCAGTTTGGATCAATTATACATACATTTTGAATGACAAAGAACCATAGCACAGACATCTAGTATCCGGATCGAGGAACCCCAGCAGCGTCAAGACCACGGGGTGCCGATCAGCAGCCTGGCACGAGAAAAAACCACTGGCGGGGCATGATTTGCGAGGTCGACAAGGACCACAGACATGGCCGACGTTTTGAAGTGCGCCGTCAGGGTTTCGAACCCCGGACCCGCTGATTCCTGGCAGCCGTATGCTGCCTGCGTGGCCGTGGTGGATCCAGATGACGACACCGTTGCCCGCTATGTCGTTGCGCACTACCGCTACGACCCGGATCGGCGGGAGCGTCGACACGTTGTGGTGGCGGCGTTCGATAATCCTGGCGAGTTCCACACGGACATCCAGGTGAGGGCGGAGCAGCTTCGCGCCCTCAGGGAGAGCGGCGAAGACGTCGATCGGCTCGAACACATCACCGGGCGCACCTACGCGGCGGGCTACCGTCGTCAGCAGCGTGACGCGCATCTCCTCAAGCGAGCGATCGAGCACGGGATTGCTCCCGTCCTTGACGACCTCGCCTTGCCGCCGAATGTCTCAGCCGCGCGAGCCGTGCGTCGGTCGGCTGACCCGGGCTAAACCACGAGCGGAACTCGATGAGGTTTGCGGTCGGCCCGGGTCTATGTCGAATGACAACGCGGACCTGACGGAGTAGGCGGTATGGCGAAACCCCACCACGACCACCTATGGGCACTGGCGCACGCCGAGCGCGCGGCGCTGGCGGACGACCTCTCCGGACTAAGCGATGAGCAGTGGCGACACCGCACCTTATGCGGGAAGTGGGACGTTGAGGAGGTCGTCGCGCACCTGACCGCCGCGGCGAGCCTGGGTCAATGGAAGTGGTTGCGCAGCATGGCCGGCGCGCGCTTTCGCCCTGGCGTGCACAACCAACGTCGGCTGGCCGAGCACCGTGGCAGCACACCCGCCGAGACACTCGATCGGTTTCGCGCCATCGTCGAAAGCACCACCGCGCCCTCAGCTCACGTCCCGGCCTACCTCGGCGAGGTTGTGGTGCACGCCCAAGACATTCGTCAGCCGCTGGGGCTGACGCGGACACCCAGCCTCGACGCCCTGACACCGGTCGCTGAATTCTTCGCGCACCGCAACTTCACCGTTCCGAGTCGTACCCACGTTGCCGACCTCGAGTTGCGGGCAGACGACGGGCCGTTTATCGGCGGACGTGGCTCCCTGGTCACCGGATCGACTGTCGCACTGGTCATGGCCATGGCGGGTCGCCCGCCCTACCTCGACGAGCTCAGCGGTCCCGGCGTGCAACTCCTTCGGGCACGAATACAAGGCGCCTCTGCCTGAATTCCGTACATCCCCAACGGATATCGCGGTTGCTGGCGCTCACGTCGACAAGCTGCGTCATGCTGAGCTTTGGCGCTGGCTTCGTCAGGGCCGTGGTCCTGATATTCGGCGGATTCTCGGGCCAAAATCTACCTATGCGCCCGGAAGGACTGAACATGACATCCCCTGGCTCCAGTAGCGGTCGGCGAATTCCTCAACTCGTTCCGCATCGGTTGCTACGCAACAATCAACTTCACCATCCCGCCGTGGTGGAGGAGGCTAAGCGACGAGGCGCCAAATTCCAGCTGCGGCTGGCCGATGGCATCACCGCATTCGCCGGCTCGATGAACTTCGTCTGGATTCACGCGGTGCTTTTCGCGGTGTGGATGGTGGTTTTTGAGAAAAACCCGTGGCCGACTCTGACTCTGGTGGTTTCACTTGAAGCGATCTTTCTGTCGACGTTCGTCATGATCGGCCAGAACCGGCAAGCCGCCTTCCAACAGGCCAAAGCCGACCACGACTTTGAAGCTCAGGAACTCGAGCTTCAAACCAACACAGACCTGACCCGCCAAATCCACGTCCTCACAGAGGAATTGCACAGACGGTTCATCGGTGGATCCGGATAAGCATGCCAAGGTCGGTCTGTCGTGTGCCTCGGTTGGGGGCGGAGCGGCGCCTTGGCATACGGATGGGACATGCTTAACGGATGGAGCAATACCGCCGCAATGACCTAACCTTCGATGTCCGCGACGCCGGACCGGCTGACGGACCTGTCGTGGTGCTGTTGCACGGCTTCCCGCAACACAACGACAGCTGGGACGCCGTCATCGACCGGCTCACCGCTCAGGGCTACCGCTGCCTGGCTCCTAACCAGCGGGGATATTCAGCGGGGGCGCGGCCAGCCCGCCGCCGCGACTACCGGATACCTGAACTCGTCGGCGATCTCGGCGCATTGATCGATGCCAGCGGTGCGCGGCAGGTGCACCTGGTCGGGCACGACTGGGGCGCTGCGGTCGCGTGGGCCGCCGCGGCGGAAATGCCTGAGCGGCTGGCAACCGTGTCGCCGGTATCGGTGCCGCATCCCGCCGCGTTCATCAAATCGTTCGCCACCAGTCGCCAGGGCCTGGCGTCTTGGTACATGTACTTCTTTCAGTTGCCGCGCGTGCCGGAGTGGTCGATGCAGTGGCGCAACGGCGTCATGATGTCCAAGTTGTTGCAGCAGGCCGGACAGACGCCGGCGGCGGCCGCGCGAGATACGCAGGCGATGCGCGAACCTGGAGCCCTGACGGCCGCGATCAACTGGTACCGGGCGATGCCGCTGTCCAATCCGCGGGCGATCAACCAGAAGGTCTCTGTCCCAACGCTGTACGTGTACAGCGATCAGGACACCGCGTTGATGCCCAAAGCGGCCCACAACACCGCCCGGTACGTCGACGGGGAATACCGATTCGAGATCATGCCCGGGGTTTCGCATTGGATTCCGGACGAGCAGCCCGACAAGTTGGCCGACCTACTGCTCGACTGGTTCGCCGCTCACCCGCTTCACTGACCCCGCGGTCAGCTGACGGCGCCGCGCTCCCCGAGCCGAGATCGACTGTCGCTCAACGCAGTTTCGATCTCGGACCACGTCTGCTTGACGATCTGTGAAGCCGGTTGCAGGTCGATGATCCGCGAGGACACCTGACCGGTGTTGGCGACGCTGGCTTCGAAGTCACCTTCGAAGTACAGATCGGTGATCCGGCCGAGCAGCTCTACTTCGGGATCGCCCGCGGCGACGCGGGCCGCAAGTCCGGTTCGGAGTACCCGCATCGTCGGGTTGCCGGGAAGGTCCAGCAGCACGGTTCCGTCATCTCCGGCCGAGATGATTTCGTTCTTGAAGTTGGCGTGCACGCCGGCTTCGTGGCTGGCCAGCATCCGGGTGCCCATCTGCACGCCCTCGGCGCCGAGAACGACGGCGGCCGCAGCGGACCGGGCGTCGCAGATTCCTCCCGCCGCGATGATCGGAATATCGACCCGGTCGGCGACCAGTGGAAGCAAGACCAATGTCGACGCACCGAGGGCCGACTTGAACCCGCCGCCCTCCACCCCCTCGACCACAAGCGCGTCGACGCCTGCGTCCACGGCCTTCCTCGCGCCCTTCAGCGATCCGACGACGTGGACGACGGTCATGCCGGCGTCGTGCAGACGCTCCGTGAATAGGGCAGGGTCGCCGGCGGAGGTGAAGACGTGGCGAACCTCGGCAGCGACCAGCTCGTCGACGATGGACGGGTCACGCTTCCAGCCCTGGATCATCAAGTTGGCCGCCACTGGACGGTCGGTGAGTTCGCGCACCCTGCGCAGGTCAGCGCGACCTTCGGGGGTCAACGTCTCGATCATGCCCATGCCGCCACCCTCGGAGACGGCGGCGGCCAGTTCAGCCCTGGCGATGTATGTCATCGGCGCTTGGACGACGGGGTACTCGACGCCGAGGAGCGCTTGGATGCGGTTGGTCACGTTTTGATTCTCTGCTAGGCCGCCGTCGCGAGGACCCCCGGATTGGCGCCAGCCACGTCGCCGCACTAATTCCTCTCAAGTGACGGATCATGCGGACGCGGCGAACCGGGGCCGGGTCACTCCATGAACGACTACGCCTTCGACCTGGCCCGCGCGGCGCACCACTAGGGACGCTGTAGCGACATAGGCCTGCGGGCACGCGCTGAACTGCTGCTGTTGCCGCACGTTAGTGTCTTTTCGTTGGCTTCAGCGAACAAGCCGATAGAAAAGTTGAGCAAGTCATGACGGCAGTAGAATCGTCGGCGCTCGAGGCGCGGGTCGGCCACCACTATCAGATGGACGGCACGTACCTGGTCGGCCGCGAAAAGCTACGCGAGTACGCCCGGGCGGTGCAGGACTATCACCCCGCCCATTGGGACGTCGGCGCCGCCGCTGAACTGGGTTACTCCGACCTGATTGCTCCACTGACATTTACCTCGACCCCCGGCATGACCTGCAATCGCCGTATGTTCGAGCAGATAGTCGTCGGCTACGACACCTACATGCAGACCGAAGAGCTATTCGAACAGCACCGACCGATCGTGGCCGGCGACGAACTGACGGTTGACGTCGAGCTGACGTCGGTGCGCAGGATGGCAGGCCGGGATCTGATCACCGTGACGAACACCTTCACCGACGCGGCCGGCGAGCGGGTGCACACCTTGCACACCACCGTCGTCGGCGTCACCGCTGAGGATATCGATCCGGCGATCAAGACTGCCGTGCAGAACGCGATGATGCACGACGTGGACATCTTCGGAATCGGCGAGGACGAGTACCACAAGACGGTGCGCCCCGAGGGCGAGATTCGGATCGCCGACGGAGGCCTCACCCGCACGCCGGGGACGGCATCGTTCGATGATGTGAAGGTCGGCGACGAGCTACCGGTGCACCACGCCCGGCTGACTCGCGGCGACCTGGTGAACTATGCCGGCGTGGCCGGCGACGCCAACCCGATTCATTGGGACGAGGACATCGCCAAGCTGGCCAGCCTGCCCGACGTGATCGCTCACGGAATGCTCACCATGGGTTTGGGTGCCGGGTACGCCTCGAGATGGACAGGCGACCCCGGTGCGGTAACGCACTACGCGGTGCGGCTGTCAGCCCCCGCGATCGTGTCGGCCAGAGAGGGCTGCGATGTCGAGTTCACCGGCAAAATCAAGTCATTGGACCCGGAGACCCGCTCTGGCGTGGTGATCGTCGCAGCGAAATCCAGTGGCAAGAAGATCTTTGGCATGGCCACGTTGGGCGTCCGCTTTCGCTGACTGGCGGTCGTCAAACGGGTTCGAACTCGCTCACAGCATCTCCTCGACATCGTTGCGCGGACTTGCGGCCAGGAACAAAAATTTGGTGTGATTCACTATAGGTCTGGCTGGGCGCCGCCCGTTGGGGGCGACGAACGACGGTGAACAGACCGCTCAGCTAGGTCTGCAAAACCAAATTTTCGTTTCTTTCGCGGCCGCCGCTATCCGGCAGTGGACGCGTCGACGAGGGGATTCCCACCATGATCGACTTCAAGGAGCAGGCCGCGGTCGTCACCGGAGGCGGCCGGGGCCTGGGCCGCCTGTACGCCTTGGAGTTGGCGAAGCGGGGCGCGTTGGTGGTAGTCAACGACTTGGGCGGCAGCATGCACGGAGACGGTGAAGACGCCGGTGTCGCCGACGCCGTCGTGAAGGAAATCGAAGATGCCGGCGGCAACGCTGTGGCTTCGCATCATTCCGTCGACACCCCCGAAGGTGGCGAGGCCATCGTCAACATTGCGTTAGAAGCGTTCGGTCGCCTTGACGCAGTTGTCAGTAATGCCGGCATTTTCAACAGCGTCCCGTTCGACCAACTCACGCATAAGGATTGGACGAGCATGCTACGCGTCCACCTCGACGGTGGATTCCACCTCAGCCAGCCGGCCTACCGGGTGATGAAACAGCAAGGCTATGGGCGGTTCGTGTTTATCTCGTCGTCGGGCGGGATGTTCGGTCAGCCATCGGAGGCGCACTACGCCGCCGCCAAGGCTGGGCTGGTCGGCCTTTCCAATGTGATCTCGATCGAAGGTGCCGAACATGGCATCAAATCCAACACCGTTCTGCCCTTCGGTTTTTCGCGGATGGTTACCGAAACCATTGGTGATCCGAAAGCCCTCGAGGAGATCGGCTTCACCAAGGTCATCAACCCCAAACTCGTGGTGCCGATCGTGGTGTTTCTGGCCAGTCGCGCCTGCGAGTTGACGCACCAGAACTATTCGGCCTGCGGCGGGAGGTTCGCCCGCGTGTTCGTCGGACTCGGCGAGGGTTGGCTCGCCGAACCCGACAGCCAACCGACCGCCGACGACATCGTCGCCCACCTGTCGGAGGTCACTGCCACCGATCCCTATACGGTTCCCGGCTCCATCTTCGAAGAGGTCTTCGCGATCTGCGAACGGCTCGGCGTCAACGCTATGTAATAGGCCGCGTCGGCTATGCCCCGCTTGGGCACCCGCTGGCGTTGCCGATCGCTAATCGATGAGCAAGGACCGCATTTCGTCGAGGCCGGCCTCGTCAAGCGGCAGCAGGGGTGGTCGCGGATCTCCGACATGGGTGCCGAGGAGATTGAGGCCTGCCTTGACCGTGGTGGGTAGGCCGCCGGCAACGATGAACCGCAGCAGCGGCGAAAGATCTTCGTAGATGGCTTTAGCGGCGTCATAGTCGCCGGCCTGGGTCGCCGCGTACAGGTCGAGGCAGGGTTGTGGTCGCAGGTTGGGGGCGGCTGTGCACCAGCCGCTCGCGCCGGCGGTGAGTGCATCGAGGATCAGCGGATTGCTGCCGTTGTAGAACGGCAGGGCGTTTCCGGTGAGTTCTTTGATGCGCAGCATGCGGTCGAGGTCGCCGGTGGATTCTTTGACCATCGTGACATTGTCGATCTCGGTGAACATTTGGGCGAGCAATTCCGGGCTCATGTCGATGCCGCTGGTGGCCGGGTTGTTGTAGGCCATGATCGGAATGTCCAGTGCGGCAGCGACTGTGGCGTAATGCTGGGCGATCTCGCGTATCGACAGTTTCCAGTACGACACGGGCAGGATCATGACAGCGTCGGCGCCGGCGTGTTGGGCGTAGCGTGCGCGGCGAACTGTGTTGGCTGTGGTCAGGTCTGAGGCGCCCACGATCACCGGAACTCGGCGGCCAACGGTGTTGACGGTCGTGTCCACGACGCTGTCGAACTCGTCTTCAGTGAGGTACGCGGCTTCGCCGGTGCTACCGAGCGGAGCGATGGCGTGAACTCCTGCGCCGATGAGCTTTTCGAGAAGCATGGTAAGCGTTGCGGTGTCCACGCCGCCATCGCGACCGAAAGGTGTGATCGGGTAAGCGATGATGCCGTGGATGGCCGGCACACCTGCCATAGGGGCCTCCTCGGTTGAGCGGCGTGGCCGCTAGTCGGACAGGACGTCGGGGTGGCGTGCGAGTGCGCGCCGGGCGTAGTAGGCGAAGTTGGCTCGGCTGCGTTGCGGAGTCAGGGTCCAGTCGTGGGCCTCGCGAGCCAGCGTTTCGGGCAGTGGCTTGATGGTGCCGGCGGCCATGGCGGCCAGTTGCAGTTTGGCGCCGCGTTCGATGACGACCGCCAGCGAGCATGCCTCCTCGACACTTGCCCCGGCGATCACGTGGCCGTGGTGGGCCAGCAGTACTGCTTTCTTTTGGCCCAGCGCGGCGCTGATGATTTCGCCCTCTTCATTGCCCACCGGCACCCCAGGCCAGTCGGACAGGAAGGCGCAGTCGTCGTAGAGCGGGGTGAGGTCCATGTGTGAGACGACTAATGGCACTTCGAGCATCGACAGCGCCGCGACGTGAAACGCGTGGGTGTGCACGATGCATTGGACGTCGGGGCGGGCGCGGTAGATCCAGGAGTGAAAGCGATTAGCCGGGTTGGCCATCCCGTCTCCGGACAGGACGCTGAGGTCCTCATCGACCAGGAGCAGGTTGCCGGCGGTTATCTCGTCGAATCCCAGGCCGAGTCGCTGCGTGTAGAAAGTGCCGGGCTGTTCAGCCCGCGCGGTGATCTGTCCGGCCAGTCCCGAGTCGTGTCCGCCATCGAACAGTGCGCGGCACGTCAACGCCACCTTCTGGCGCAGCGTCCAGCCCGCGTCGCCGAGCTGCCGGACCATGGCATCCTGCGCACGTCGCTTGAGATCTTCGTTGGAGTCGTTGAATGTTGCACCCACCTGACCATGGTGTCACTACCTCGGAAAGCTCCATCGCAGGCGTCCGGCCTGCGCCCGATAGCCACCGGAGGTCTGCACAGGTGTTAATCCAGTCGACCGGAAGAATTGATAACAACCGCTGCCCGATCGCGTCGCATGACGTATTTTCGGGACAGCTGGCAAACCAAGCTGGTCGGGTACGAGTTCCGCCGTTGCGATACAGCCGCGGAACTCCAGGCGTCCCGCCGCGACTCGACATTCACAGTGATTGTCTGCATGCCGGGATCACCATTGAGTACTTCACCTGATTCTTTTGCGCACCGCACGAACCAGACCGTGCCAGCCGACGCAGAACCAACGGCCACTACAAATCCATGGACTCGCAGCTGCGAAGGGGCGAAAGCAGCGTGATATCCGAGACGCTGTTCGTTCGTGCCACTGACCAGATACTGCTGATCGGCGTCACCGACATCACTGAGCTGAGCTGGACCACCCCGCCCGCACCACGCTGAAGCCGCGTCAGGGCGTCCTGCCCCCAACCGGTGTCATGTGCAGAGACAGAGCTTGAGAGCCTCTCAATGTAGGTTCGCATTTCGCGTGTCATATCGCGATCCCTTTGGCGCCCAGGCCCTGGGGTGTAATTGAGCAAACCGGGAAGCGAGGCGCGCAGGTGAGTCGACGCCGGCTGGCACTCGTCGCGCTGTGCGCACTCGTCGTCATCGTCGGCGGGTGGATGCTGACGCGCACCCACCCTCCCGAACCGGCACCAACGACAGGCAATGAAGTCGGCGAGCCGACGTGCCCGATAGCCACCCTGCCGCACGAAGTGGTCGACACCGTGCGGCTCATCCACGCAGGCGGCCCTTTTCGGTTTCCGCGCAGCGACGGAGAAGTGTTCACCAACCGCGAGGGCCATCTGCCGAAACAGCGCAGGGGGTACTACCACGAGTACACCGTGATCACCCCGCGTGCCCAAGACCGGTCGATGAGGCGCATCGTCACTGGTGGAGCACCATTGGCAAATCCGACCCAGTATTTCTACACCGGCGACCACTACGACTCCTTCTGTCTGGTCACTGACGCGGGAAAGCAACCATGACGCGAGAGCCGACCGAAAAGCTGCCGGTGATCTACCACATTGACGGCCGAAAGATCCGATCCGCCAGCGACTTCTACCGCGAGATCGGTTCCGCCGTCAACGGACCGGGCGGCTACTTCGGGCGCAATCTCGACGCACTTGCCGATTGTCTGAGGGGCGGATTCGGCACCCCCGAAAACCGTCCTTACGAATTCGAATGGCAACACAGCGCGCTATCGCGCCGCTACCTCAACGAGATTGGCTACGGGCAGCGGACATTGTTCGATGCGATACAAGACGTCTTCAGCGACGCCGGGGTAACGCTGCGCCTTGGATGACACCTCGCCCGACCTCTCAGTCGGGTTGGGTGCCTTTCTTCTTCTTGTTCTTCTTGTTCGAGATTTCGATGTGGTAGCCGTGAAGAACGGTGACGATCATCGAGATTGATACGACGCCTTCGGCGATGAAGAATGCGGCGAAGTCGATGAGCGAGCCGATCGGCGGATCCCCGGGAACGGCGTTTCGCAGCGGGATGAGCGCGAAGAGCAGTGTGCCAAGGAATCCCAGAGCAGACCAGAACAAGCCGAGCTTGCCGCTGGCGACGTACCACGCCGCGATGAGAGCGGCGATGGTGAGGCACCACATGAACGCCATGATGAACACCGCGAACATG
>Ga0302177_10002661_pt1 | contig 12540 bp, 6 predicted proteins | sample I_Palsa_E1_2_FD_198780 | JGI IMG/M metagenome (GOLD analysis project Ga0302177, IMG submission 198780) | Peat permafrost microbial communities from Stordalen Mire near Abisko, Sweden - I_Palsa_E1_2 | ecosystem: Environmental > Terrestrial > Soil > Palsa > Peat permafrost | place: Sweden: Abisko... | reverse complement strand
CCTTGATATGGACGTCTATCCTGCTCTGGTACTCGCCGTGGCTGGTTTTGCTGCTGGCGTTGGGTGTGCTCCCCACTTTTGTGGGTGAAACTCACTTTGCTTTCCTCGGCTATGCCAAGAACTTCCGTCAGACCCCGGCTAAGCGGCAAATGGACTACCTGCGCCAGGTGGCCGGGAGCCGGGAAGGGGCCAAAGAACTAAAGCTATTCAACCTGAGCCCCTACCTTACCAACCGCTTCACTACGCTTTCGCAGGGAATTTACGAGGAGAACGTCGCGCTCTCGCGCAAGAAGCTGGTTGCCGGCGGTCTGCTCGGCGTGGTTGCCACGCTTGGATATTACGGGGCTTACGCTTTCGTGATCTGGCGCGCAGTCAACGGCAACTACAACAACATCGGCGAGTTCTACTACCTGACCAACGCGATTATCCAGGCATCGAGCAATCTGCAGCAGGTGTTCTCGACCGCTTCGGGGATTGCCGACCAAGCCCTGTTCCTCACCGATCTGCTGGCGTTCTTTGAGATGAAGCCGACGGTGACCTCGAATCCTGACGGAGCGTTGATTCCCCGTCCTGTCCGTGGTGGCTTTGAGTTTCGCAATGTCAGTTTTGCTTATCCCGGCACCACGCGGCGGGTGCTGACCAACTTCAACTTCACCTTGAGGCCGGGGGAGCGGATCGCGTTGATTGGCGAGAACGGCCAGGGCAAGACGACCGTGGTCAAGCTCATTACCCGGCTCTACGATCCGACCGAAGGCCAGATCTTGCTGGATGGCATTGACCTGCGCGACTACAAGCTGGAAGATCTGCACCACGAGATCGGCGTGATCTTTCAGGACTTCATGCGCTACGAGATGACGGCGAGAGAGAACATCAGTGTTGGCCGGGTAGAGAGCGAGCATTCGCAGGCTGAGCTCGAAGACGCGGCGCACAAGAGCCTGGCAGAAAGCGTAATTGCCAAGCTGCCTGGCGGTTACGACCAGATGCTGGGGCGGCGTTTCGAGACCGGCGTGGAACTCTCAGGTGGAGAGTGGCAGCGGGTCGCATTGGCGCGCGCTTACCTGCGCGATGCGCAGTTGCTGGTACTGGATGAACCTACGGCCGCGCTCGACGCGCGCAGCGAGTTGGAAGTGTTTGAACGCTTCGCCGAACTGACCATGGGAAAAATGGCTCTGCTGATCTCGCACCGTTTTTCTACTGTGCGTATGGCGGATCGCATCGTCGTGCTGGAGGGCGGAAAACTGGTGGAAGAAGGAACCCATCCGCAACTGATGGCACTGGGCGGGCGCTACGCAAGTATGTTTGAAATGCAGGCGGCCAGTTACCGTTAGACAATTAAGAGAGAAGAGCTATGACTGACGCGATCACCGGCTCCGGCCAGGCCTTTACCACCGAATCGGGGCACACCTTTACGGCCGAAGCCTTGCGGGCTCATGCCGACCGGGTCGCTCCCACCTGGCACGTAGCGCACAAACCGGAAGGGGCGGGTAGTTTTGGGCGGCGCATCGAGGCCACCGCACAATCGCTCGACCAGCTTTATGTAATTCTCGACGCCAGGCCTGTGCCGACCTACCTGCCAGGGGAGAAGCTGGACCCGCTGCTCGAGTTGCGGCAAAATCCGCGGCTGCTGCGCTCCGTGGTGGCTGAAACCCGCACCATCCGCAAAAAGCTCGGACGTTTGCCGCGGGTGGTGCGGGACCATGAAAACGATGAACCACGCATTGTCACCGTAGCGGATGCTTATTTGCAGGCCATGGGCTCGGAATATCATCCGGACGCGATCAAGATCTTTATCAACGAGGTACAGAAGCACGATGCGCTGGAGCTGAATGAGCTCTGGGCCCTGGCTCCCGTCCTCAAATTTATGCTGCTGGAAGAAGTCATCACGCAGGCGAACGAGGTCATCCAGGATGAGGCTTCGCACACCGAAGCCGGCGCCGAGCTGCTGAAGACACGCATGCGAAGCCTGCGCGATGTGGGGTATGCTGACTGGTTTTCGATGATCGAACCGCTGGTGGTGTATGACCCGATCCTGCAACAGGACCCCACCAACGCTTACAAGTTTATGGACTTCGAAAGCCGGGAGGCTTACCGCAAACGAGTGGCGGAGATTGCCCGGTTTTCCGACTGTAGTGAGTTAGAGGTGGCCCAGGCAGCGCTCACCCTGGCGCTGGAATCGAAAGAGAAACACCGGATAGAAGATCCGCGACTGCGCACCCGGCGGGCGCATGTGGGGTATTACCTCATCGATCGTGGGTTCCCCATGCTTGCCCCTCGGGTCGGATATCGTCCCAGGTTTATCGACCGGCTGCGGCTGAGCATCTGGAACAACGCGGACGACTTTTATATTGGCGGCATTCAGATCATTACGGTGGTGCTCATCGGCTTGATCCTGGCGCCGTTGGTGCCTACCTACCCGATCTTCGGCGGCCTTACGCTGGCCTTTTTGCTGTTGCTGCTTCCGGTGACGCAGGGCGCGGTGGACCTGGTGAATAACACCGTGACCGCGGTGTTCAAAGCGTATGCCCTGCCCAAGCTCGATTTCTCGAAGGGCGTGCCCGAGCCGTTCACTAGCCTGGTGGTTATCCCGAGCCTGCTGATGAACGAGAAGCAGGTGCGCGAGCTCTTCGATGGGCTCGAGGTGCGCTACCTGGCTAACCAGGATCGCCACATCCATTTTGGTTTGCTCACCGATCTTCCCGACTCCGTCACTCGGCCGCGGCAAAATGATACCGATCCGCTGGTCGAGCTGGCCATTCAACTCACTGACGAGCTGAATGAGCGATATGCCAAGGCCGGCGCTGGTTCGTTTTTCCTGCTGCATCGCCACCGCATTTTTAATGCGCGCCAGGGTGTGTGGATGGGCTGGGAACGCAAACGCGGCAAGCTGCTGGACCTGAACAAGCTGCTCAAGGGGCAGTTTGATCCCTTCCCGGTGAAGGCCGGAAACCTGAGCGCGCTAACCCACGCGCAATATGTGATCACGCTCGATTCCGATACGCAGCTTCCCCGGGGCACAGCGCACACCATGATCGGGGCCATGGCGCATCCACTGAATCGCGCGGTGATTGATCCTGAACTTCGCATCGTGACCGAGGGATACGGAATTCTGCAGCCGCGGGTCGGGGTGAGTGTGCAATCGGCTTCGCGTTCACGGCTGGCGTCGATCTACTCCGGACAGACGGGATTCGATATCTACACCCGCGCCATTTCCGACGCTTACCAGGACTTGTATGGGGAAGGCATGTTTACCGGCAAGGGCATTTACGAGATCAACGCCCTGCATGCGGTTCTGGATCGTCGCTTTCCGCGCAATTCCCTGCTCAGCCATGACCTGATCGAGGGATCGTATGCACGGGTTGGATTGACCACCGACATTGAGGTGATTGACGACTACCCGTCGCATTACAGCGCCTACACGCGGCGTAAGCATCGCTGGTTGCGGGGCGACTGGCAGATTGCGCAATGGCTCTTCGGCAAGGTGCCGGATGAGTCCGGGCGGTATGTGCGCAATCCTATCGCGACCATTTCGCGATGGAAGATTTTCGACAACCTGCGCCGGTCGCTGGTGGAGACCTCTACCTTCGCCCTGCTGCTGGCAGGCTGGCTGGCATTACCCGGCGGCGCGCTGTACTGGACCGCGGTCACCTTGTTTCTGATGTTCGTGCCCACGATGGTGCAGTTTGTGTTTGGTGTTGGGCGCGCCTACGTCACCAAGTTGCCGGGCTCCATGCGCGATGCGGTCAGCGGATTTGGGCAGGGCACGTTTATCTCCCTGCTGAATCTGGTCTACCTGCCTCACCAGACCCTGCTGGCGCTGGACGCGATCATCCGCTCGTTGGTGCGGAGCTTTATTACCGGGCAGCGTCTGCTGGAATGGGAAACTGCGGCGGAGGCGGAGTCAAACCGGCAACCGCGCACCCCCGTGGATCGATATCTCGCGTTGACCCCGCTGGTAGCCGTGGTTGTCGGGGTCATCGTTTTTCTGCGTCATCCAGAATCGTTGCTGGTGGCTCTCCCGATACTTATTCTGTGGGGCTTTGCGGGGCTCATCACGGCATGGCTAAACAGCTCGCCGCAGCAGACCAGGCCCAAGCTCACGGGGGAGGAAGATACATTCCTGCGGCAACTGGCGCTGAAGACCTGGCGCTACTTCAACCAGTTTGGGGGAGAAAGCCACAACTACCTGATCCCCGACAACGTTGAGGAAGAAGGACTGTTTGAGGCGGGGCGCGTTTCGCCGACCAACTTCGGTTTGTTGCTCAATGCCAGGCAGGCGGCGACTACTTTTGGCTACTTAACGGTTCCCGAATTTGTGGAACTGACGGAGAGCAGCTTCCAGACCTACGAGAAGCTGGAGAAGTATCGCGGACACATCTACAACTGGTACGACACCCGGACGTTGCAGCCTATCCGCCCGATTACGATTTCTTCCGTCGATAGTGGCAACCTGGCTGCTTCGTTCTATACAGTTCGCACCGGTTGCCGCAGTCTTCTGCGCGAGCGACTGCTGAATCCGGCGCTGTTTTCCGGCATGCGGGATCATTGGGATCTGCTTACGAGTTTGCCGGATGCCCCTGCGGGCCTGAAGGCACTCGCGCCCCCGGCGGTGGATGCGGCGGCTGATGCCTGGGTCACCTGGGCGTTGGCCACTGTCGACGCGCCGGAATTCGAGGCCGCGGCGAGTGGAGAGGCAGCCTGGTGGCTGGCGGAAACCCATCGCCGTATCAGCGCCATGGTGGCGTTGGTTAGCGATTACATGCCGTGGCTCCTGCCCCGCTTTGCGCCACTCCTTGCTTTGCCCCAATTGTTAGGGTTTTCGGAAACTGCGGCGGCGATCCAGGTAAGCAACGCAAGCTTGCTGGCCGCAGATCTGGATACGCGGCTCGCGCGGGGGTCTACTGGCTTAGCTTCCGATCCCGCGTTGCTTGCGCTGTCCGACGAACTGCGTACAGCCTTGGCTTCGGCCCGGGAAGGGTTGAAAGCGCTGGCCAGTGAACTGAAGAGGCTTTCGGCCGAAGCGATGCGTTTCGCTACGGAGATGGATTTTGGGTTCCTGATGGATAAGTCTCGCTTGCTGCTTTCAATCGGATATGAGATTGAGCGGAAGCATTTGCATCAGGCTTGTTATGACTTGTTGTGCAGCGAAGCTCGTATTGCTGCGTTTATTACCGTGGCCAAAGGGGAAGCACCCCAGCAAAGCTGGTTCAAGCTGGGCCGCATCCACACCATGGCTTACGGGCAGCCGGTACTTATTTCCTGGACAGGAACGATGTTCGAATACCTGATGCCTTCGATCTGGATGCGTAGTTATCCCGATACGCTGGTATCGCGGACGTTGGCTGGGGTGGTGGCGATTCAGCGCGCTTTCGGCAAGGAGCATGGGATTCCCTGGGGGATTTCCGAGTCAGGCTGGGCAGGTAAGGATGATCACGGCCACTACCATTACCAGGCGTTTGGAATTCCCCAGATTGCGTTGAAATGGGACGCGGTGGCGGGACCGGTGATTTCGCCTTATTCCACTTGTTTGGCGTTGGGGATTGAGCCGGTCGAGGCGCTCAAGAATTTAAAGCGCATGGCTAAGATGGGGTGGACGGGCGCTTACGGTTTTTATGAGGCGGCGGATTACCAGGAGTCGACTAAGACACCGAAGCTGGTGAAGGAGTGGATGGCTCATCACCAGGGCATGTCGCTGCTGGCGGTGTTGAATTTGTTGTATGACAACATTGTGCAGGATTGGTTCCATGCCAATGCGCATTTAGAGGCTACGCAGTTGTTGCTGCATGAGAAGCCGGTGCACGAGGCGGCGTTGAAGGCTGAGTTTCAGGCAGCGCAGCCTAAGAAGAAGGCCAGCTGACGGGGCGGGATGGGCCGGGTGAGTTGGGAGCTAGTCCAGTCTCGAAGGGACGGCCGAGAGTAGCCCAGGACGCTAGTCCTGGGCTAGGCAACTAGAGCCACGAACAGTCCCGCAGGGACGGCTGAGAATGTCCCAGGACTCCAGTCCTGGGTACACCTCCGGATTGTGCCTCCTCGCGTGGACTAGTCAGCTCCTTAAGAATCCCAGGACTGCCGTCCCTGGCGGGACTGTTCCTGGTTGTCATCCTTACCCAGGACTAGCGACCTGGGCTACTCTCAGCCGTCCCTTGGGACTCAGTTCGTAAGTGGAGTTCTCACGCAGGCTCTTTAGCCCCTGCTCTCCTGCCTCTACTCTCCTTGCAATGGGTTCAAACCGGAGCACCCAGGTCTCAGAATCGAGACCTGGCCACCCACTCAATGTCTGAAGGTTGCAGCTTTTTCTTGGGACGGAGCGAAGCGTAGTGGAGGTGCCTGCTAGGCCGTTCCTAGCGCTTCTTTTACGCCGCGGACCATGGCTTCAGGGTTGAATTCGGCGCGGATGATCTCGTCGGGACAATCGCTCTCGATAGTGACACGGTAGTTGCAAACGAAGGCGATATGCTGGCCCGGCTGAACCTTCTTGATGTCGTCGCATAGCTCCTGGGCGCTTTGCACCTTGACGTCCGCTTCAACATCGATCAGTACCAGGTCGTAGTCGTTCTGGCTCACTTCGTCCAGGGCCGTGCCCGAGTAGAGGGTCGACTTCACTTCAAATCCGTGCATGCGCAGGATTTCGTCGCGCAGCTCCATGATGTTTTCCCTGCTGCTGACGTGGAAAATCCTTCTTTTCCCTTTGCTTGCTGAATCTTTGCCCGGCATGACCAAATGCTACCAGTTCCTACTTGACCGCGTCTGCATTGGCTTGCGCAGTACCCGGCATGCCGATGGTGGGCACTAACATGTCTTCTTTGCGATGGATAAGCGTCGTCGCATTGAGCGAGGCCAGCTCAAAGCCGTGTCCGTGAGTGATGGCGTCGGTAGGGCAGGCTTCGACACAGTAGCCGCAAAAGATGCAGCGGTTGTAGTCGATGTTGTAGACCTTGGCATAGCGTTCGGAACTGGAGATTCTCTGCTCGGCGGTGTTCTCGGCCGCCTCGATGTAAATGCAGTTGGCTGGACAGGCTGCCGCGCATAAGAAGCAGGCAACACACTTCTCCAGGCCGTTTTCGTCCCGCTGCAGCACATGGGCTCCACGGAAACGATCCTGAAAGTGGGCGCCGCGGTTAGGACCCGGGCCATCAGGGTAGTTTTCCACCTCGGTGGGTTGCAGCATCTCGCGGAACGTGATGCTCATTCCCTTCGCCACTCCGGCTATGTTTCGCACAATGGACATAAGAGGAGTATACGATGGGCGCCCGCAGCTATTGTTTCGGCTTCCTGTTCGACGTACGATGAGGCAAAAAAGGTCCCAGGAGGGACCCCCCTGCCTAATGCCGGAATTTCCCGACCAAGTCAAGACTCCTCCGGCGCAATTCGATCTGACGGGGAAGACTGTCGGCAGATTCGTGATTGAGGCTCGGCTGGGCGCAGGGGGAATGGGCGAGGTCTACCGCGCGGTCGACTCCCAACTGAAACGGACGGTGGCGATCAAGCGCATGTCCTGGCGCGCGGGCCTGACTCCTGAAGACCACGCACTCTTTTTGAAAGAAGCACAGCGGGCCTCGGCGCTCCAGCACCCCAACATCGCCAGCATCTACGACGTGTTCCAGGAAAACGGCGAGGTTCTGCTGGTCATGGAATACGTGGAGGGCTCGACTCTGCGCCACGCTATCGGCAAGCCCATGCCGTTGGAGCAGTTCTTCGACCTCGCGATCCAGTGCTCGAGTGCGCTGGTGGCCGCGCACGAGAAGGGAATCCTGCACGGGGATATCAAGCCGGAAAATATCATGCTGGACGCGAGTGGCCAGGTGAAGCTGCTCGACTTTGGCGTGGCGCGGCGGATGCCAGGGGAGGATCCGGCCGGGGAAACGCTCACCACGGTATGGGCGCCCGGCCAGGTTTCGGGCACGCCTACCTACATGGCGCCCGAGGTTTTGAAGGGGGGCGTGCCGGACGCCCGGGCCGATGTCTTCGCGCTGGGGATTGTGTTTTACGAGATGCTGGCTGGGCGGCATCCTTTTCGGGGCGCGAATGTCACGGTCACCACGGCGCATATTCTCGATGAACGCGAAGCCGCCAATCTCGACCGTTCCAAGCTGAAGGTTTCCCCGCCGGTGGCCGCAGTGGTGGCGCGGGCGCTGTATAAGGATCCGACGCAACGGTACGGGAGTGCGCGGGAGCTGCGCAAGGATCTCGAAACGGTGCGGCAGGGCGGGCGTCCAGCCAAAGCTCTCCGGCGGCCGGCGCCGCGGTGGCTTTGGTATGTGGTGGGCATTCTGGCGGTGATCCTCATCGCGGCGATGCTTCCTGCCGTGCGGTCCCGCGTCGCCAGCCTGTGGAAGCCCAGAACGCAGACGCCGGCAAAGGTGGAGGCGCCGCGCCTTGCGGTGCTGCCTCCACGGATTGTTGGCGGGAATGCCGAGCTTACCCCGTTTGCGGATGGGCTCTCGGCTACCGTCGCAGCCAAGCTTTCGAGTTTGTCCCAGAACCACGACCTGGTGGTGCTCGATACACCGCAAGTGGTGAAGGCGCAAACTTCGTCACCTGCAACCGCGTTGAAGGAACTGGGCGCGAACCTCACCTTAGAGTTGACTGTTCAGCAGGCAGGAGAAATGAACCGGGCGACGTACAAGCTGGCCAATGCAAGCAATGGCCAAGCGGTCGCGGAAGAGACATTGACTGCACCGCGTTCGGACCCGTTCTCACTGCAGGATCGGGTGGCGGATGGCGTGGTGCGGGCTCTGCAAATCGATTTGCGGCCGGAAGAGAGAACGGCGTTGGCCATCCACGGCACAACTGAGCCGGCGGCGTATGACTATTTTCTCCAGGGAAAGGGCTATCTGCAGTCAGCGATACGCCCAGAGAACATAACGAACGCCGTTCACGTGCTGGACCGGGCGCTGCAGTTGGATCCCAACTACGGACAGGCGCTTGCTGTTCGGGGGCAGGCCTATTGGCACAGTTACGAAGCTACGAAACAGAGCAAGTGGGTGGAACGGGCACGGACAGATTGCAAGCGCGCGGTCAGCTTGGGTAATGCGGGCGCTGATGGGCATTTGTGCCTGGGCTTAGTGGCGGCAGGAACCGGTGACTATGAGCAGGCAGTTAGCGAGTACCGTAGTGCGGTCGAGCTGGATCCCAGCAGCAATGACGGATATGTGGGGCTGGCCAATGCTTTTGCCAAATTGAATAGGCTCGGCGATGCCGAGCATACCTATCAGCAAGCCATCGGCCTCAATCCAAACTCAGGACGGGCTTATGAACAGTTAGGCCGCTTTTATCTGCAGCAGGCAGAGTATGCAAAGGCAGTCTCTGCGTTTCAACAATCCATACGTCTGGCGCCGGAAAACTACGTCGACTACAGCAATCTTGGCGGGGCTTACCTGTTTCTTGGCAACCGGGCAGACGCCATTACAGCTTTGGAAAGGTCCCTCAAGCTAAGACCGACGGCGGGGGCCTATGCAAATGTCGGAACCGCCTACTATCAGTCGGGGCGCTTCGCCGAGGCAGCCACCAACTACCGCCAAGCGATCAAGTTCGACGATAAGCGTCCTGATATGTGGGGCAATCTAGCCAGTGCACTGCTTTATGATGGCCAGCGGGCGCAGGCGATGGATGCGTTCCGAAAACAGCTTGAGCTGCTCAAGCAACAACTCCAGGTCAATCCTCAGGACGCAGAGCAACAGGGCGATGTCGCCTCATGTTACGCGATTTTGGGGGACCGAGAGAACGCTTTAGCGCACCTGTCACGATCCCTGGAACTGGGTCGCAGTAACAAGGAGCTACTCTTTAATGCCGCGGTAGTGTACAACGATCTGGGCGAAACGGGCGTTGCGCTGGAGTGGCTGCAGAAGGCCCTGACTACGGGGTACTCTGCCTCCATTGTCAGAGATTCACCTAGCTTCGATAATCTCCGTAACAATCCGCAGTTTCAGCAACTGTTAAGCCACGCGCTCGTGAAATAAAACCCCTGCGACCAAACGCAGAATGAAAGGAAAATTAATTCTATGTCTACGCGTTCTTTCAATGTCTTTAGTGAACGGATCGTCGTCTGGCCTGGTGAGTCTTTCCAGCTCGTTGTGCATCACGACGAGACAGGCTCAGGCGTAGCAGTTGAAGTTACGATCTCAGGCGTTTCACTAACTCCCCCCGGTCCCTACAACGTAACACCGACCGTCCCAGTTACGGTGACCGCCCCCGCCACGGCGGCCCAAGGCACGATTACTTGCGACCCGCCTGCTCCCGCCGTCGCTACTCAGAACATCGTTGTTGCTATGCTAAAGGCTGGCGTCTGTGACGATGTAGAGGTAACTCCAGGAGCCTACTTCATCTGGGAGAACACACAGGTGAACCCGGTGGTGATCAGAGCCGCCCCCGGCAATGAAAACTTCTGGCCCCTACCGGACGAGGAGCACGAGGTTCCTGCGAAGGGTTGGCTACCGCTCCAGATTCCGACTGATGCAATCGTGAACGACGACGAAAACCTCGCGTGCGAGCTCAAACTCACCCTGAATGGCAAAGACTTTATTTGCAATCCAAGGGGGACCCAGCCCAAAATCATTATCGACTCGAGCAAATGAGCTGTAGGAGCAAGGACCCAAATTTTCATCCCCGTCTCTGGATGAACGAGACAAACGGCTTCAAACATCGCCTCAGCATTTGAAGATCATTATCGAGTCAAACTAATCAAGCGTTGGCAGGGACGAAGCTCTACTTACTGTCCCTGCCAACACTCACCAGGCTGACTCCGTCGAAGGTGGTTTTTCCGGCGCTTTCTGGAGGGGTGCTGCTGAGAGCGATGATGCCGGTGTCCTTGGGCTCAAGATGAAAGTGCAGTTGCAGATAGTTCCGTACCAGCGCCGCTCTTCTGCGCGATTGCACGAGCTCCTCCGACGGCGAACCTGAGGAAGCGTAGCCCTCCACGATGAGAGGTTTATCGTAGAGCGCTTTGAACTGGCCTACGGCCTGGTCGATGCTCTGCCTGCCCGGCATCGACAGCACCTCTTCCCCACTTTGGTTGGTGGTGAACAGAGCAGGAGCAGCAATCCACTGGCGGCTCTCAGGCAGCTTCTTGAAAATCTCTCCGGCGCGATACTGCTCGACCGGCAGATCATCAAGGTTGTCGTAGCCGCGATGTTTGAAGAAGCCTTTAAAGAAAAACTCGTGCTTCAACGCTTCTGTATCGTCAGTCAGGTTGCCTGACGCCTGGTTGAGGTTGGTCAAAGATTGCTGCAGGTTGCTGCCTGCGTCTTCGCCATACTGGTCCTCACCGAATGCGCTCTTCAGCGTGGTATTGATCTGCTGCGAGGTCTGGTCGAGATTCTGTGTAGCAGACTTGGCGCTGACCAGGGTGTCATCGATTTTGGCGACCAACTGCCGGTTTTGCACGTCGGCTACGAGATTGTCGACTCGAGTAGTGGTGGTGTTCAATTTTTCAGTTGTCTGGCGGACGTTCGCAATCGACTGCTTTACGTCCGCCGCGGTTGCCGGATCCTCGAGCAACAGGCCGGCCGTGCCTTTCCCCTTGCGCACATCCAGCACCAATCCGTTGACGTTTCGGATGGTCCCGGTGGCTGTATCGAGAGTGGTGTCCAGGCGGCCGCTTACGTCCTTCATGGTGGCCTGCAGGCCGGTGATGGTGGTTCCCGCCTGGTTCATGATGCCTTGCGCCTGCTCCAGCAACTTGCCGATTTCGAAGGGCTCTTTGCCCTGGAGAGTGGTCTCCGGCGCCGCTTCGGCCGCACGATCCGTTCCACCCTGGATGAGCAGGAACTTATCGCCCACGAGTCCCTCGGTCTCGACGGTCACGAACGAATCTTCGCGGATCAAACCATGGAGCCGCTCCTCTACATTCATCTTCAAACGAAATTTTTGGGATGGGCTGGAGGGGATCTGTATGCTTTCCACTTCGCCGGCATCCATGCCATCCACCCGTACTTTGGCGCCTTTGGGTATGCTGTCCACGTTCTGGAAATTGGTGTAAAAAACGACGTGACGACGAAAAGCCTTGTGTTCATTGCCGATCAGAAAGAGAGCAGCACCGAAGAGTGCGATGGCGGCAGTAATGAAAACTCCAACGATCACATTATGGTTTTTCATGCGACTAGCGCTCCGCTATGAATTGTTGCAACAGGTTGTCGTGCGACTTATCGAGTTCGGCCGGTGATCCGAAGGCCAGGAGCCGGCCCTTATCCAAAACGGCAAACTTGTCGGCGATCTTGCGGGCTCCGTGAATATCGTGGGTAACGATCACCATGGTAGTGTGGCGCTCGGTTTTCACCTTGATGAGAAGGTCGTCGATCTCAGAGGCGGTGATCCTGTCCAGACCGCTGGCGGGTTCATCCACCAAAAGAATCTTCGGCTGCAGAACCAGGGCGCGCGCCAGGCCGGCTCGCTTCTGCATACCGCCGGATAAGGCATTCGGCATCTTGTTGCCGTCCTTCTCCAGACCAACTTCTCCCAAGGTTCGGTCGACGCAGCGCTTGATCTCTTCCGCAGATTTGTTGCGGTCCAGGCGATGAAGCGGCAGGGCCAGGTTTTCATTCAGGG
>Ga0302177_10002656_pt1 | contig 12553 bp, 10 predicted proteins | sample I_Palsa_E1_2_FD_198780 | JGI IMG/M metagenome (GOLD analysis project Ga0302177, IMG submission 198780) | Peat permafrost microbial communities from Stordalen Mire near Abisko, Sweden - I_Palsa_E1_2 | ecosystem: Environmental > Terrestrial > Soil > Palsa > Peat permafrost | place: Sweden... | reverse complement strand
CTCGTTCGCGGCGGCTTCGGCGAAGAGACCAATCAGCCGGCAGATCTGAGACATGGCTGAGCTTCGCCTGTTCGGCCGCAGCGCGGCGCCGGGAGTGGCGAAGGGCGTTGTGGCCGTTCTCGATGCGGCCAGGCGGCCGCGGCGCGAGGCCGCCGGCACGCAAGCCGAGGAGGCCTCGGCACTGCAACTGGCGCTGTCGCAGGCGCTGGCCGAAGTCGAGGCTCTCGCAGGACGGGCGACCGGCGAGGCCGCCGACATGCTCGGTTTTCAGGTTGCGATGCTGTCCGACGAGGAACTGGTTCGCCCGGCGCTCGAAGGGGTTGGAGCGGGAGAGTCCGCCGCCGCCGCCTGGGAGGCCGCGATGGAGGTCGAAATCGCCGGCTACCGAGACGCTAGGGACGATCATTTCTCCGCCCGCACGGCTGATCTCGAGGACATCCGCGACCGGGTGCTCGGCCATCTGGAGCCGGGGGGCACCGGTCCCGTCATTCCCGATGGTTCCGTGGTTGTGGCGGCCGACCTTCCGATCTCACGCTTTCTCGCCATTGACTGGGCGCGGGGGGGCGCGATCCTGCTCACGCAAGGCAGTTCGACGAGCCATGTCGCCATGTTGGCGCGGGCTCGCGGCGTGCCGATGGTCGTGGGCCTCGTGGGCGCCGCCAACGCCATGGCCGGCCGGGAAGCCCTGGTTGATGCGGCGACGGGCGAGGTCGTGCTCGACCCAACTGAGGCCACGTTGGCGATCTTTGCAGCAAAAGCCGACCGTGAAATGACGGCAGCCGCCGCGAGCGCCACGTTTCGTCTGCGCCCTGCGGTCACCAGAGACGGGACCAGGATCGCCCTCAACCTCAACACGAGTTCCGCTCACGAGCTTGAGGGGCTCGATCCCGCGATTTGCGACGGGATCGGTTTGGTTCGCACGGAGATTCTGTTTCACGGACCTGGGGCTCTGCCGGACGAGAATGCCCAGTACGAGGCCTACCGCCGGATCGTCGCCTGGGCCGACGGCAGGCCAGTCACCATTCGCACCTTGGACGCTGGCGGCGACAAGCCCATCCCGGGAGTCACCGTGGATGGCGAAAGCAATCCATTCCTCGGCTTGCGCGGCATTCGTCTTTCGCTGCGCCATCCGGCCCTGTTCCAGATCCAACTGCGCGCCTTGGCGCGTGCAGCGGCGCATGGCGATGTGCGCATCATGCTGCCGATGGTGACCGTGCCAGCCGAACTCGAGGCGGGGCGTAAGCTCCTGGGCGAGGCTCTCGCCAGCCTGGCGCGCGATAACCTGCCTGCTGGTCATCCGAAGCTCGGCATCATGATCGAAGTTCCCGCCGCCGCGATCGCCGTAGACCATTTCGACGCCGATTTCTTTTCGATCGGCTCCAACGACCTGACTCAGTACGTGACCGCCGCAGGCCGGGACATCGGAACCGTAGCCGATCTTGCCGACCCGATGAACCCCGCGGTGCTGCGACTGATCGCATCGGTCGCCCGGCATGGACGGGAGACGGGTCGCGAGGTGAGTCTTTGCGGCGACGCGGGCGGGGACGTGAGAGTGATCGGCGCGCTGCTGCGCGCCGGCCTGCGCTCGCTGTCTGTCGCGCCGGCCTACGTCGGAGCGGCCAAGCAGGCCATCGCCGCAATAGACTTGCGCGATGCGACGCCATGAATGACGCCGCTCCCGGCGCGACCGCCGCCGATTACAAGCGCGTGCTGCAGGAGGTGTGCGACAACCGCCCTTCCGGCACGCGCGGGCGGCTCGCCATCGCGCTCGGGACCAACAGGTCTTTCGTGTCGCAGCTGGTGAATCCGGTCTATGCGATGCCGATCCCGGCCCAGCATCTGGAGACCATTTTTGAGGTTTGCCACTTCTCGCCGGCCGAGCGCGAGGCGTTTCTGGCTGTCTATGACCGGGCGCATCCGGGCCGCCGCGACGCCGGCGAGCCATCGGCGGCAATGCGGGTAATCAGCCTCACCGTGCCCGATTTGGGGAATGCCCGGCGAAACCAGGCGGTCGACGCCATGATGGCCGAAACGGCACGCCAATTGGTGCGCCTGGTGGCCGCGCTAAAGGATTAAATCCGGCGACCTGGAACGTCGGGCAAAATGGAGGACAGCGGGATGAAGCGGCTGATGAACGCGGTCGAGACGATGCTTGACGAAAGCCTCGATGGCTTCGCCGCCGCGCATGCCGACATCGTCGAATTGGGGGCCGAGCGGAAATTCGTCCGCCGAAGAGCCTTAAACCCAGGCAAGGTCGCGCTTATTTCCGGCGGCGGCTCCGGCCACGAACCCCTGCATGCCGGTTTCGTAGGCTTCGGAATGCTGGACGCGGCCTGCCCGGGCCAGGTGTTTACCTCGCCGACGCCCGACCAGATGGTCGCAGCCATTGAGGCGGTCGACACCGGCGCAGGCTGCCTGTTGATCGTCAAGAACTACGAAGGCGACGTTATGAACTTTGAGATGGCGGGCGAACTCGCCGTCGCCGGCGACCGGAAGGTGGAAACGGTGGTGACCAACGACGACGTCGCCGTTCCCAGTTCGACCTGGTCGACCGGCAGGCGCGGCGTCGCCGGCACTCTGGTCGTGGAGAAGATCGTCGGCGCGGCCGCCGAGCAGTCGATGGCGCTCAAGGACCTAAGGGACCTTGGCCGAGAGGTGAACGAGCGTACTCGCTCTTTCGGGATCGCGTTGACTCCCTGTACCGTGCCGGCGGCTGGCAAACCCACGTTCTTGCTCGGCCCCGACGAAATGGAAGTGGGGGTCGGCATCCACGGCGAGCCCGGCCGTCGGCGCAGCAAGTTAGGCTCTGCCGACGCGATCGCTGAAGAGATGCTGAGCGCCATCCTGGGCGATCTCGCGACGCCCGCGGGTAGCGAATGTCTGCTCCTCGTCAACGGCTTCGGCGGCACGCCGCTTATGGAGCTCTATCTGATGGTCAACGCGGCCCGACGCATTCTCGCGGGCCGCGGCATGGCGGTAACCCGCCACCTCACTGGTTCGCTGGTCACCTCGCTCGACATGGCCGGCTGCTCGCTGACGGTCACCTTGCTAGACGAGCGGCTGACCCGGCTGTGGGACGCTCCGGTCAAGACTGCCGCCCTGTCCTGGTGGCACTGAGGTGCAACTGGTGCCTATTTGCGTGCCTTGCTTAACAGGGAAGGCGCGTGGCTGGGAAGGCTGGCATTCACCCAGTGCCATGGCGCATCGACGTGCGCCGAACGGCGCTCGCGGGGGAGGACTTGGACGCAGGCCAATCGCTTGCGACGAAAGCCCGCTCAGGGCGGATAGCGCCCCTATAGGGCCCGCCTCAGGAACGACCGGGAAGCGCGCCATAGCGGCCATCGCATTGCGAGCGCGAACTACGCTTCACCGCCCTGAGCGGGCGTTGATCGACGCGCCGGCGGAACATCGCGAAGGGTGGATTGCGATTATCCGGAGCCGCCGCCCGGGACGGCGGGAGTGCACAAATAGCGATCATCTTCGGCCGGATCGCTTTTGATAGGTAGACGCGCGGCTCAAGCCATTCTTGTGCTATTCTGCGATCGGCTGCGGGTTGACGTCCGCTATGTGACCGAGGGTAGCGTTCAGGGCGGCGGAAACTGCATGCGCGTCAACGTGCAACTGATCGACGCCGGGACCCGCAATCACCTCTGGGCCGAGCGGATCGATAAACCGCTCGCCGATCTCTTCGACATGCAGGACGAAATCGCGATTCGCGGTGGACCGGGGGCGAAATGCGATTGCGCGCGATCCGTTCGAAGCTCCGGTGCGCGCCGTGGATTTGGTCGACCCAGATGAGCATTGGCTTCCCAGGCGTCAACTGCGGTGATGCGTTAGCTGCAGCCCGTAGACCGGCGTTGGGATTCCCTCCAACCGCGCCTTGAGCTGGAGCGCCAGGAACTGCGAATAGTGACGCGACTGGTGCAGGTTGCCACCATGGAACCACAGCGCCTCCTGCTGGGTCGGCTTCCACATGTTGCGCTGCTCGCCCTCCCACGGACCGGGGTCCTTCGGCGTGTCGGAGCCGAGGCCCCACACCTTGCCGACCTTGTCGGCGACGTCCTGGCTGATGAGGTCGGCCGCCCAGCCGTTCATCGACCCGTAGCCGGTGGCGTAGACGATGAGGTCGGCCGGCAATTCCGTTCCGTCATCGAGCTTGACGCCCGCTTCCGTAATTTCGGCGACCTGCCCTCGTTTCAGCTTGATCTTGCCGTCGATGACGAGCTGGCTCGCGCCGACGTCGATGTAGTAGCCCGAGCCGCGGCGCAGATATTTCATGAAGAGGCCCGAGCCGTCGGGACCCCAGTCGTGCCAGAAGCCCGCCTTTTCGAGCCCAGCGTAGAACTCCGCGTCGCGCTCCTTCATCTGCTGATAGAGCGGGATCTGGAACTCGTGCAGGATGCGATAGGGGATCGAGGCGAAGATGAGATCGGCCCTATGGTGGTCAATGCCGGACTTCACCGCCTTCTCGGAATAGAGCGCGCTCAGGCCGATCTCCATCAGCGTATCTGAGCGCACGATGTGGGTCGACGAGCGCTGCACCATCGTCACGTCGGCGTCGTTCTCCCACAGCGCCGCCGCGATGTCGTGGGCGGAGTTGTTCGAGCCGATGATGACCGCCTTCTTGCCAGCATAGGCGTCCGGACCCGGATGCTTTGACGAGTGGTGCTGGTCGCCCTTGAAGCGCGCCATGCCGGAGAAATTCGGAATGTTGGGTTTGGCCGACATCCCGGTCGCAAGGACGAGATGTTTTGGCCGCAGTGTGATCTCCTTGCCGTCGCGCTCGACGACAACGGTCCATTCCTTCTTCGGCTCGTCGTAGCTCGCCTTTTTGCAGGTCGTCGAGCCCCAGTAATTCAGCTCCATGATCCTCGTATACATCTCGAGCCAGTCGCCGATCTTGTCCTTGGGCGAGAACACCGGCCAGTTCGGCGGGAACGGCAGATACGGCATGTGGTCATACCAGACCGGATCATGCAGGCAGAGCGATTTGTAGCGGTTGCGCCAGCTGTCGCCCGGCCGCGAGTTCTTCTCGACGATGATAGTCGGGACGTCGAGCATCCGGAGCCGCGCGCCGAGCCCGATGGCGCCTTGTCCGCCGCCGACGATGACCACGTAAGGCTGCTTCGTGAAGCCTAGCGTGCGCGCCTCTTCCTCCCGTTCCTCCTTCCAGGTCAGCCGATGCTTGCCCGCGCCGTGCTTGGCCCCGAGGGGGCGCTGAAAGCCGACCGGCTCCTCGTGGCCCTTGAGCTCCGCCGCCGTGGTGAGCAGCGTCCAGATCTTCCCGTCCTTCAGCCGCACGAGGCCGTAGCCGCGGGCAGCGTCCGTCTCAAAGGTGAACCAGCCTGTCGTGACGCCGTTTTCGTCCGAGACGCCCGCCCCGGAGTCGACGGTCCAGTCCGAGGGCTTGACCGAGGGAAGCTGCGCCTTCAGCATCCCGCGAACAGTGTCCTTGCCCTCCACCGTCTTGATGTTCCAGGTGAAGCTGACGAGATCGCGCCAGTAACAATCGTCCTGAAAGAGCGCGAGCGCGCGGTCGAGGTCACCGGCCGCGAGCGCCTCCCCCAGATTTGTCAGGACATGGCTGACGCGGCCCTCCGCCGTCACATCGAGCATCACTGCCTCCGTATGGTCGAAACGCTGTTCGTTCGATCAAACACGTCGTCCGAGACAACGCTAGCGCCGCCCTCGCACCGACGCAAACGCGCCCCCTAGGCGGCGGCGACTGACGGCATGGCCCTTCAGACCGTCCCCCGCTCGTCCGAAGGGGCTGACTGCTGAGCCGTCCGCGGGCGCGTACGGGACCGGAATCAGTAGCCTCTTCGTGCCGGTCATCGAGTGCGCCCTGCGATGCGCCCCCCACCGGGGCCTTTCGGCATCGGTCGTCCGCTACGCGCAAAGAGCGGTGATTCCGCCACGGCTTGACGAACGGACCCCTTGTGTGAAAAGGCGCCTGCGCGCCGAAGCCCCGCGTCCCTGAATCAGGGATGATAAAATACTTCTTCCATGCTCGCCCACCAGGCGCCTGCTTCGCGCGTCTCATAGGGCTCTTGGCACGGGTCGGTGAGCGCCCACCATTGGCGGGTCACCGGGTCGGCGGCCATCTTGCGCGCATCCGCTTCGAAATCCTCGCCGTGATATTCCCAGTAGGCGAAGAGAAGATTTTCCGGCGTCCGCAAAAAGATCGAGTAATTGCGGATGTTGCAGGCGGAGATGCACGCCAGCACGTCCGGCCAGGCCGCCGCATGGAGCGCCTTGTATTCCTCCACTTTTTCCGGCCGCAGCCGATTACACAAACCCATCCGTCGCATGCCGCCTCCCCTCATCAATTCCTGCCGAAACGTCGAAGGCTCCCCTCGACGGTCAGGCGTTCGATTGCTTCGAAATTCCAGTCGATCCCCAGTCCCGGCGCCTCGCTCGGCAGAGCGTAGCCCTCCTCGATCGTCATTCGCTCCGCGGTGATATCGTCGAGCTGCGGGATATATTCGAGCCAGCGCGCGTTGGGAACGGCGCAGCATAGCGCGACGTGGAGCTCCATGAGGAAATGCGGGCAAACCCGGACGTTGAAGGTCTCGGCCAGATGCGCGGTCTTCAGCCACGGCGTTATGCCGCCGATCCGCGCAACGTCGACCTGCACGATCGAGCACGCGCCCCGCTGAAGATAGTCGCGAACCTGCGAGGGGCTGTAGAGGCTCTCGCCGACCGCGATCGGAATGGTCGTTGCGCGCGAAAGGCGCGCGTGGCCGTCGACGTCGTCCGCCGGCAGCGGCTCCTCGAACCAGCCGATATCGGCTGCCTCGTAGAGTCGCGCGCGCCGGATCGCCTCGTCGACGGCAAAGGCCTGATTGGCGTCGGTGAAGATTTCGAAGTCGGCCCCAACGGCCGCTCTGAGCTCGGCCAGGCGTGCGACGTCCTCGTGCGCCGACCGGCCGACTTTGATCTTCGAGCCGCCGAAGCCCTTTCTTTTGGCCTCGAGCGCGTCCGCGACAAGCGCTTCCGTCGGCAGATGGAGCCAGCCGCCCTCGGTCGTATAGAGCTCAACTTTGTCGCGCGCGCCGCCGGCCATCACGTGCAGGGGCAGGCCTGCCTTTCGGCAGCGCAAATCCCATAACGCAGTGTCGATCGCGGCTAGCGCGAGCGAGGTGATGGCGCCGACCGAAGTCGCATGGGTCAGAAACAGGAGGTCGCGCCAAACCTTCTCGACCATCGCCGCCTCGCGGCCGATCAGCGCCGGCGCCAGCGAGCGAGCCATCAGTTCGACGATGGCCGGACCGCCCGTGCCAATCGTGTAGCTGTAGCCGACGCCGGCGGCGCCGTCTGCGTCGGTGATGCGGACGATCGGCGTTTCCTGACTCACGAAGGACTGAATCGCGTCGACGCGCTTTGTCTTCGGGATGAGATCCACCATCCGGATCTCGACGCTTTCGATGACCGCCATCGCGCCCCTCCCCCGCTCGTTCCGCTCTGACGCCCTTAGCCGGCGGGCGCGGGCGTGACATCGCCGACCGCATGAATGTAGCCGATGATCGCTCTGCTGGTCGTCTCGTATTGATGGTCGTTCGCGACTTCTCCGACCAGTCGAAAGCCGTGCATGACCAGGATGCGGTCGGCGAGCGTGATCATTTCCGCCATATCGCTCGAGATCAGAAGAATCGCGGCGCCCTCGCAGGCGATCTCGCCGATGAGCTCATGCAGGTAGGTCTTGGTCTTGATGTCGATCCCGACAGTCGGCTCGTCGATGATGAGGATCTCCGACTGGGCCGCCAGCCATTTGGCGATCGAAACCTTTTGCTGGTTTCCGCCGGAGAGATTGCCGACGAGCTGTCCGAGCGACGGCGTACGGACGTCGAGCCGCTTGATGAAGGGGGCGACGGCGCGCGACTCGGCGCGCGGGTTGATGAGCCCGATGACATTGGCGAGGCGTCGCCAGATGGTGACGGCGACATTGCGGGTGATCGAATGCATGAGGATCAGCCCCTCCTGCTTTCGGTCCTCGCTGACGTAGCCCATGCGAAATCTCGTCGAGGCGTCGTGCACGTCGCGAATGCGGGCCGGCTCTCCGCGAATCAACAACTCGCCGCCTGAAATCCTGGCATCGCCGAGGATGGCGTGCGCCAGTTCGCTGCGTCCGGCGCCGACGAGGCCGTACAATCCGAGGATTTCGCCGTGGCGAAGGGCGAAGGTAATGTTCTTGTGGCCACGCGTCGTCGAAAGCCCCCGCGCTTCGAGCACGACGCGCGACGGATCGACCTGCCGCTCTGCGATCTCGGCGACCCGCTCGGGGCGGCCGATCATGAGCGAGACAAGCGTCTGGCGCGTCATGTCCTCCATCGGCGCGCCACTGGCGACATTCTTGCCGTCGCGCAGAACCGTGATGCGGTCGGCGATGGCGAAGACTTCCTCCAGCTTGTGGCTAACGAAGACAATCGCAACGCCATCGTCGCGCAGCTTTCTGAGCAGCTTGAAGAGGGCGGCCGTCTCGTGCTCGGTGATCGACGCGGTCGGTTCGTCCAGCAGCAGGATCTTGGCCTCGCTGGACAACGCCTTGGCGATCTCGACGATCTGCATTTGCGCGACCGACAGGCTGAGCACTTTGGCCCGCGCGTCGATGCCGGGGTCGAGCAGTTCGAGATAGCGGCGCGCCTCCCGCGCGACGGCGCCATAGTCGACGAGGCCGTTCCGGGTCGGCAGGCGCTCGAGCAGAATGTTCTCCCCGACGCTGAATCGCGGGATGAGATTTCTCTCCTGATGGACCGCCGAGACGCCCTCGCTCAGCGCATCGCGCGGCGAGCCGAATTGAACCGCCCGGCCGTCCAGGAGAACGCGGCCGGAATCGGGGCGGATGAGGCCCGTGACGATCTTGATCAGCGTCGATTTGCCGGCGCCGTTTTCGCCCATCAGGGCATGGATCTCGCCCGCCTTGAGGTCGAGCGAAACGCCGTCGAGCGCCTTGACGCCGGGAAAGGATTTGCTGACGGCTTCGAGCGCGAGGCCCATCTCAGGCGACCCCGCTGTTAACCGCCCGCCAGCGGTTCAAGCCGACGGCTGCGAGGATGAGAGCGCCGAGCACGAACTGCACCCAATAGGGATCGACCTTCGCCAGCACCATGCCGTTCTGGATCAGCCCGAGCAGCAACACCGCGAACAGGGTGCCGAGCACCGAGATATGGCCGCCGGTCAGCGCGGCGCCCCCGATGATCGGCGCGGCGAAGGATAGAAGCAGCCAGTCGGCGCCGATGGTCGGTTGCGCCGACCCGAGCTGCGCGACCGCGAGCACCGCGGCCGCGGCGGCGAGCAGGCCCGACAGAACGTGAGCCGATACAACGACGCGCTCGCGCGATATGCCGCTGAGTTCCGCGGCCTGCGGATTGCCGCCAAAGGCAAGGAGCTCGCGCCCCGGCGCGGCGCGCGAGAAGAATAGGCCGAGCAGGAAGGCGACGATCAGCGGCGCAACGAGCAGGTAGGGCATGGCCCCAAGATGGTGGTCGCCGAAGGCGACCAGGGAAGCGGGCATTTTGTAGAACGGGATCGACCCGGTGATGCCGAAATTGATTCCCGTGAACGCGGATGCGGTCGCGAGAGTGATGATGAAGGCGTTGACGCCAGTGCGCGCGGTCAGAAGGCCGTTGATCAGGCCGCCCAGTGCGCCGATCGCCAGCGCGAGCGGAATCGCCAGAAGAAGCGGAAAGCCGTAGAGCTCAATGGTCGCGCCGAAGATGATGGCCGTCAGGCCGCCGAGCGCGCCGACGGCGATGTTCATCTGGCCGACGCCGAGCGTCACCATTTGGGCGAAGGCGACGAGCAGGCCGACGCTGAGGCTGCGCAGCATCACATAGAGGTTGAATTCGGTGAGGAAGTTGGGCGCAATGACGCTGAGCGCCAACGCGCCCAAAAGGATGGCGACCGCCAGGCCGGACCACTCGACTAGTAGAAGGCGGCGGAACAGAGTCATCGCATGGGGATTCCGCGACGCTCCTGGTAAAGCGCGCGATAGCGATCGACGAGAACGGCGAGAAGCAGGATCACGCCGAGGTAGAGCTGGAGCCAGTAGTTGCCGATCTGCAGCACCAGGAGCCCGCTGCGGATCGTGGTCACCAGCAGGGCCCCGAGCATCGTGCCGGCCACCGCCACCGCTCCGCCCGAAAGCGGCGTGCCGCCGAGCACCGGCCCGAGGAAAGAGGGCAGCAGCCAGTCTTCGCCGCCGACCGCCGGCATCGCCGCGCCAAGATGGGCGACCACCATCATGCCGGCCGTCGCCGCCAGAAGGCCCGAGAGCGCATGGCTGATCGTGATGACGCGATCGACCGGCACGCCCGACATTTTGGCGGCGCGGGCGTTGGCGCCGGCGGCGAGGATTTGCCGGCCAAGAACGGAATGGCGATAGAAGACGAATAGCACCAAGCCGACCGCCAGAGCAATGACGAGCAGCGGCGATACGAGGCCGGCGATCTTCATTTTTCCGAACGCGCCAACCTCCATCGGCAGGCTGTTGAGCGGGACTGCTTTGGTTAGAATGAGCATGGCGCCGGAGTAGAGATTGGCGCTCGCCAGCGTGATAATGAAGGCGCTGACGCCGCTGCGCGCGATGACGAAGCCATTGAGCCAGCCGAGCGCCGCCCCGAGCCCGAGCGCGCCGAAAATGGCGACCGGGACCGGCAATGCCAGCGTCTGCATGAGGTACCCGCCGGTCATAACGGCGCAGACGCCGATCGAGCCGACCGACAGATTCATGCCCCCGGTGGCGAGCGCCGCCATCTGGGCGAAGCCGATCACGATGTCGACCGCAAGCGCGCGTCCGACGGAAAAGAGATTGAACGGCGAAAGAAATCCGGGCGCGCGCCAGGCGAACACGGCCCAAAAGGCGGCGATGATGATCGCGAGGCCGAATTGCGCGGGAACTCCGCCCAAGCCGAAGCGCCGACGCGCCGACATTTCGCTCATGGCTTCGTCGGTCATATTTATCAATATTGCTCGAGCCCGCGTTAGGGCAATGGCTTCAGGCTAGCGAGCGCGGACCCGGAGCCGCCGCGCCCCTCCACCGCGCTACGCATGGTCGAGGCGGCAAACCAGGGGACCCCACCGCTTACTTGCAAGTCAGGTAGGTCGTCTTGAACTTGCTCTGGATATCGCCGGTCACCTTCTTAAGGTCGTCCTTGTAGGAGGTCAGGTTGGCGGTGTTGATCACGAGTGTTCCGGAATCGATGAAGCGCGTCGTCTGCGGCGTCTTGATCCACGGCGCGTCGGCCTTCACCGTGCACGTTCCGCTGGCGAGGAGATCGAGCACGTAGGCCGCGATGTAGCCCTGCCCATAAGGGTTCTGCGCCATTGTCCCCGATACGAAACCGTCCTTAATGGCGTCGAGCACGATCGGGTCATCGTCGATGCCGATGAACTTGATGCGCTTGTCGCCGAGAGTGCGCAGCGATTTCGACGCGACGACCGACGGGATGTAGCCGGTCGCGATCATGCCGCCGATCTCGTCCTTCTGGGCGGCGAGCAGCGCGTTGATCTTCTGGTCCGCGGCTTCCTGGGAGTCGGTGTCCGCCACGGTTTGCAGGAGCTTCACGGCGCCGTTGGACTCTGCGACCGCGGTTTCGACCGCCTTCACGCGCAGCGTCGTGTTGGGATCGACGAGGAGGCCCGCAAGGTGGACGACGTTGCCTTTGCCGCCCATCGCCTTGATGAGCTCCTTCGTCCCGAGATAGGCGGAGCGATAGACGTCGGTGCCCAGACAGAACGCGGCGTCGGTCGGGTCCTGCGCGCACCCGGCGAGCGCAATCGAGGGGATCCCATTGCCTTTCAGTTCCGACAAGGTCGAATTGATGCCGACCGCATCGCCCGGGAAGATGCCGAAGCCCTTATAGCCCTGGGCGACGAGGCTCTCGATCAGCTCGGTCTGCAGATTGAGCTTCCAATCCGACGGGACTTTGAAATCGACGGCCGCGATGCCGAAATCCTTCTTGGCGTCGGCGGCGGCCTGCTCCCAAGGTTTGAAATAGGGATGCGGCCCCCCGGGAATGAGGGCGATCTTGTTGTCGGAGGCGACGGCCGCTCCAGCGAAGAGAACCAGCCCGAGAAGCGCGGAACAGCGAACGAGACCGCGAATGGAAAGCATCGTATCCTCCCTTGAGCGCGATGGCTTCGCGGGCGCCAATGGCGGGCCGGTCCATCGATGGATCGCCAAGCCTACGATGAGCGCATATCGAATGCAATATGCGATCATTGCTGATAGAGATGGCCGAGATCGAAAGGGCCGGCGCAACGATGGGGTGAGCATGCCGTCGCAGGACCAGAGAGCAGAGGACCTCAAGGACGAGCCGCTTTATGGCGTCATCCATTCGGTGCTGCGCGATCACCTGGAGCGCGGCGCGCTGATGGACGGCTTGGTGTTGGGCGAAGCGAGCGTCGCGAGAGCGTTTCAGACGAGCCGTATACCGGCTAGCATCGCGCTCAAGCTGCTTCACAAGGAAGGTCTCATCTCCGATTTCGATGGGCGCGGCTACCTCGTCAAGGGCCGAAGGCGAAGCTCGCCTGAACCACGGCGGTTAGACCT
>Ga0302177_10002648_pt1 | contig 12573 bp, 17 predicted proteins | sample I_Palsa_E1_2_FD_198780 | JGI IMG/M metagenome (GOLD analysis project Ga0302177, IMG submission 198780) | Peat permafrost microbial communities from Stordalen Mire near Abisko, Sweden - I_Palsa_E1_2 | ecosystem: Environmental > Terrestrial > Soil > Palsa > Peat permafrost | place: Sweden... | reverse complement strand
GATGGGCCCTCCTGAGATATATTGGTGGTGAAGGAGGCGGCAATGGCCAAGACCCTGATCGATATCGATGACGAGTATCTCGCGGCTGCTCAGCAGGCGCTGGGCACCACTACCAAGAAGGACACGGTCAACGCTGCTCTCCGCGAGGTCGCCGCGCTAGCAGCCAGGCGGCGTGATCTGCAAAGGCTCACCTCGGGCGGTCTGCCCGATCTTGAAGACGAGGACGTGATGCGGGCCGCATGGCAGCGGTAGCACGCTACCTGGCGGACACCAGCGCGCTCGCCCGTCTGCGCCACCCGGGAGTGGCAGCGGTCCTGGCGCCGCTGATCGAGTCGGGAGTAGTGGCCACGTGCGGTGTCATCGAGTTCGAACTCAGATGGGCGACCCGTAGCGGCGCGGAATTCGACCAGGTGCGAACCGACCGCGACGCTGGCTATGAATGGCTGGCCACCCATGATGAGGACTGGCGGCGCGCGCTTGACGTCCAGGCTGCCTTGTGGCGCAGCGGGCGCATCCGAGCGGTCGGCCTGACCGACCTGCTGATCGCGGCAGTAGCCGAACGAGAACGTGTCACCGTCCTGCACTACGACGGTGATTACGAGCTGATCGCGCAGGTCACCGGCCAGCCGGTGCAATGGGTGGTACCTCGCGGAACGGTTCCCTGATCTCGATCCATCAGGAATCGAGAAGCGCCACAGTGTGGCCGGGGCCTAACCTTCGGTGGAGGGTCGGCATGACACCGAGCCCTGAGCGTCAAGAAGGGAAGCCCGACAATGCCCGCGAAGAATGCCACGACCGAGTCCGGCGGCTTCAGCGCCGAGGAGCGTGCCGCGATGAAGCAGCGCGCGGCCGAGTTGCGCGCCGAGGGCAACAAGGGCGCCAAGAAGGCCGACGGCCTGCAGGCGGTCCTCGACAGCATCGCGGAGATGGCACCGGAGGATCGTGCGCTAGCCGAGCGCGTGCATGTGACGGTGACCGCGGCCGCCCCCGGGCTGTCGCCGAAGACCTGGTATGGGATGCCCGCGTACGCGAACACGGACGGCAAGGTCGTCGTCTTCTTCCAGAACGCGGGCAAGTTCAACTACCGCTACTGCACCCTGGGCTTCCAGGACGCGGCCAACCTCGACGACGGCGACATGTGGCCGGTGTCGTACGCGCTGAAGAAGTGGAGCCCCACGGTGGAGAAGAAGGTCACCGAGCTGGTGACGGCCGCGATCTCCTGACCGCTGCCGGCTCGGACGCGAACTCGCGAAGGTGCAACGTTCGCGGCCACTCAGTCGAGACAGAACTCGTTACCCTCGATGTCCTGCATCACGAGGCACGACTCGTTGTCGTCATCGGCAGGCAGGAGTCGCACGCGTACCGCGCCGAGCGGGACCAGTCGTGAGCATTCGGCCTCAAGTGCGGCCAGGCGCTCTTCACCCACGAGCCCGGTGCCGACCCGCACGTCAAGATGCAGCCGATTCTTGACGACCTTGCCTTCGGGAACGCGCTGGAAGAACAATCGCGGGCCCACACGTGACGGATCAACGCATGCGAACGCTGAACCCTGCTGCTCAGGCGGCAGCGCGCGGTCATAATCGTCCCAAGTAGCAAACCCCTCCGGTGGCGGCGGTACGACGTACCCCAGCACCTCGCACCAGAAACGAGCGACACGCTCAGGTTCTGCGCAGTCGAAGGTGACTTGGATCTGCTTGACCGACGCCATCGGTCCACCATAGATGGCGGCTCAACCGACGATTCGCCGGGTGTCCGGGTAATCGGCGGCTCATTCCTGCGTTGCCGCGCCTGCCACGATTCGCCACAGCGTGGCGTGGAAGCTGGCCCGCTCGGAGGGGGGGATGGCGGCGAGGCGATCGTTGATGGCTGCGTCCCGGGCGACGGCGACCTGCCTGACGATCTTGACGCCGGCCGGGGTGGCCTGCGGGATACGCACCCGCCGGTCGCGCTCGGAGGTGGTCCGGACGATGAGGCCGTCCTGTTCCAGCCGGTCGAGCAGCGGCACCAGGGTGGACTTGTCGATGCCGAGCTGGGTCGCGATTTCCAGCTGGGTGCGCTGCTCCTGGTCGCGGCTGATCAGCGCGAGCACCAGCCAGTCCCGCAGGTCAGCCAGGCCGGCATCGCGGGACACCTTGTTGAATGCCTCGCCCAGCGCGTCGGCGGCACGGTAGGCCAGCCAGGTCAGGTCATCGACTCCGGGAGCCGCCGCGGCAGCAGTCCGCGCGGCGGGCTTCGCGGGGGACTTCACTGCGGGCTTCGCGGGGGGATGACGCCTGGCGGGCATGGCTGAACTATACGAAGGCGGGCCCGGATCGTCCACCGCACGATCATCTTGCATAAGACGATCTGGTGTCATACGTTTGACGGGTCAGCATTCCATCCGCGTGCGCCGGGAGGACCGTCCATGATGACCGATCTCGAATCCCGCATCCGCCTGCTCGAAGACCGGGCCCAGATCAGCGAGCAGGTCATCCGGTACGCGATGGGTGTCGACCGCCGCGACTGGGCGATGTTCGCCGGCTGCTTCACCGACCCCGTCTACGCCGACTTCGCCAGCGGCGGCATCCCCGCCGCCATCGTCCCGCGCGCAGAACTGGTCGCGCGGGTGTCTACCGCCCTGAACGGGTTCACTGCCACCCAGCACATCAGCCCCAACCACGTGATCGAGTTCGACGCCAGCGATCCCGACCGGGCCATCTGCCACTCCTATATGTACGCCCAGCACCTGCTGCGCGGATCAGGCAACGGCGAGTTCTACCTGCTTCGCGGCTCCTACACCAACCACATGCTGCGGACCCCGCAGGGCTGGCGGATCGAACGCATCATCCAGCACCGCAGCTGGGAATACGGAAACACCAGCGCCGTCACCGAAGCCATCGCCCGCTCCCAGGCACACGCGCCCGCGGTCAGGTAATGCGCCGGGGGTCTGTCAGCAGGACGCTCGGTCAGCAGGCTGGTCAGTCGCTGGTGGTGCAGGTGGCGCCGCCGACCGTCACCGTGATCCGGGCGCCGGGCGGGGGGCCGTTGAGGTAGATCAGGGCGTAGCCGGAGCCGTCGGTCTTGTAGCTGTGGGAGTAGCCGTCGGCAGTGGCGGTCGCCTCCTGGTCCGGCTGGTTGGAGTGCACGTAGACGTTGTTCTCGTCGCGGGCGGCGTTATACACGCTCGCGGTGGCCGTGCAGGTGGCACCGGATCTGGACGGGGAAGGCGGTGAGTAGGCCGCGGCCCCGGCGTAGTCGCGGGCCAGGGTGGCGCTGATGGCGGCCACGATGCGCGCGTTGCCGATGAGGAGGCCCAGTTCGCGGTTGTAGCCGAGGCTGGCCACGGAGAAGTTCTGCGACCCCACCAGCACCCGCTGGCCGGAGCGCCCGGCGTCGGCGACGATGGCCTTGGCGTGGATGTACAGGGCACTGGCGTTGTCCGGGTAGAGCCGGATGTGCGCGCCGGCCCGGGCTAGTTCGGTGAAGGCCTGGTCCCAATCGCGGTCGGCGGTCATCGTGATGGTCACGTGGACGCCGCGCCGGGCCGCCGCGGCCAGCGCGGCGGTGACGGCCGGGTCGTCCATCTCCTCGTCTTCCACGGCCAGGGTGTGCTTCGCCCCGTCGATGACCGACAGGACTTCACGCTTCGCGTTCGTCGGTGACCACACCAGGTCGGCACCGGCCGGCGGGGTGATGGCTCGCCCGGCGAAGTCGGCGTTGAAGGTGGCGACGATGGCGGCGACGTCGGCGTGGCCGGTGTCGATGACGGCAAAGTCGCGGGTGCCGGGATAGTCGCTGGCGACGAGGTTGAGGGTCATGATGACCGAGGTGGCGTTGTCGACGGTGAGGGTCTTCTGGTGGTAGGTGGTGCCGGCCGGGGCCCACCGGACGTGGACCCGGCGGGCGCTCAGGTAGTTGTAGGCGCTCGTGTTATGGGACTTCTCCAAGTGCCGGTCGAGGAGCACCCGGACGTCTACGCCGCGGGCGGCGTCGGCGGCCAGGTCCGCTTCCGCGGTGGGGTCGGCTAGCTCGTACATGGTCAGGTCGACCGAGGACTTCGCCCCGGTGATGAGGTTGTATATCGGCCCGATCCCGGACGCCGGCTCGGTCAGCAGCCGCAACGATGCCGAACGGCCCGCGATGGCCGACTCCAGCGCGACGGACCCAGACACGGCGGCTCGCGTACCCGCGGCCGCAGTCCGCGCGACCTGCTCGGATGCCGCGCTCTGGCCCGGCACCGCGGCGGAGCACGCAGCCACGCTCACGCCTAGCCCGGCTGCCGCCAGCATGATCAGGATCTTGCGGTACATGTCACCCTGCTTCCCCCCGCTCGGGAACCTGTCCCGTCGGACTAAATGTAGACCCTGCGCAAAGACCCCGTCGGAGTGCGCGCCTCCGGGACGACGATAAGGGTGTGACGCACCCGCAGGTGCGGCCCGACCCGGCGCTCGGGCTGCTGGAGCTGTACGACGATGCGCTGCCGCACGTCTACGGCTACCTGCTGGCCCGTTGCGGCGACACCGGCCTGGCCGAGGATCTCACGGCCGAGTCGTTCCTGGCCGCCGTGCACGCGGTCCGCAAGCCGGGCGCGCCCGAGCCGTCGATCCCGTGGCTGATCGGGGTGGCCCGGCACAAGCTCGCCGACCACTGGCGGCGGGTCGAGCGGGAGCGGCGCGGGTTGCGCCTGCTGGACGGCGAGCCGGCGCGCGTCGACGACCCGTGGGAGACGCTCATCGACCGGATCCGGGCCCGAGAGGTGCTCGACCGGCTCGGCGCGCATCACCGGGCCGCGCTCACGCTGCGCTACCTCGACGGGCTGCCGGTGCCCGAGGTGGCCCGGCACCTAGACCGGACCCTGCACGCCACCGAGGCGCTGCTGGTGCGGGCCCGCGCCGCGTTCCGCCGGATCTACGAGGGAGAGGAGGGCTCGTGATGGCCGATCCGTTCGAGGTGCTGCGCGAGCCCGTCACGCCTGCCGATCCCGACCCCGACTTTGCCAGGCGGCTGCGGCAGCGGCTGACCCTGTCGGTGGTCTTCGACCTACCAGGAGGAACCATGTCCCAGCAGAGCGTCGCGACCCCGGTCGAGCGAGAGCCCGCCCAGCCTCCTACGCTGAGCCCCCACATCATGGTGTCCGACGCCCGGCGCGCCATGGACTGGTATGGCGAGGTGTTCGGCGCGCAGCCGCGCGGCGAGCTCTACGTCAACGCGGACGGCACGATCGGCCACGCCGAAGTCAGCATCGGCGACGCGGTGCTGATGTTCGCCGAAGCCTCCGACCTGTGGCCCGACGTGCCGGTGCGCGCGCCCGACTCCCCCGTGACGTTCAGCCACACCCTGCACCTGGAGGTCGACGACGTCGACGCGAGTACCGAGCGGGCCCGGCGTGGCGGCGCCTCGGTGGAACGGGAGCCGACCGACCAGCCCTACGGTCGCGGCTCGGTGATCGTCGACCCGTTCGGGCACCGCTGGATGCTGCTGCGGCCGCCGGGGCAGACCACCAGGCTGCGCCAGGGCGACGTCGCGAACGTGGCGATGATGGCACCGGACGCGCACCGGGCTAAGGAGTTTTACCAGGCCGTGCTGCAGGTGCCGTTCCCTCCCGCTCACCCCGGCACGTGGCGCACCGACCAGACCAGTCCGCCGCTGAGCATCTTGCCGGGGCCGGGCGCGGAGCTCGAGGTACAGCTGTCCTACCGCGTCGACGACATCGCGGCGGCGGTCGAGCGGGTCCGGGCGGCCGGCGGCCGCGCGGACGAGCCCGTGCGCAGGCGGTTCGGGCTGCTCGCCGACTGCGTCGACGACCAGGGCGCGACGTTCCGGCTCTGGCAGCCGGCCGGTTAGGCGTCGCGGCGCTCGAGCAGGTAGGCGGCCACGGCCAGGGCCAGCACCGTCCAGATGCACAGCACCCCGAACCCCTGCCAGGGCGACAGCAGGTCACCGGACTGCTCCTGGGTGTGCGTGATCAGCGTCCCGGCCTGCTCGGGCAGGTAGGCATTGATGTGCGCGCCCCAGCTGCTCGGCAGCAGCCCGGACAGGATCGGCAGCACGAAGACGACACCGATGATCGTGGAGATGGCGCCGGCGGTGTGCCGGATCATGGTGCCGATCGCCAGCGCGAACAGCCCGAGCACGGTGAGGTACAGCCCAGCGCCGATGACGGCGCGCGTGACGCCCGGGCCGCTCAGCGATACCGGGACGTGGGCGTGCAGAATGGCCGAGCCGGCGAAGAACGAGCAGAAGGCGACGATCTCGGTCACGACGAGCAGCAGGACGGCGAACACCACCGCCTTGGCGGCCAGCACCGGGATCCGGCGCGGGACGGCGAGCAGCGAGGCACGGATCACCCCGGTCGAGTACTCGCTGGTGATGACCAGTACGCCCAGAACGCCGATGGCGAGCTGCCCCAGTCCGACCCCGGTGCCCAGGATGAAGCCGACCGGGTCGAGGATGGCTCGGGCGTCCCGTGGTGCGGCCTTCGGTCCGTACCAGTGCGTTTCGGTCAGCCAGGTGATCAGCGCGGTGAAGCCGACGCACACCACGACGAAACTGAGCAGCGTCCAGACCGTGGAGCGCACCGAGCGGATCTTCGTCCACTCGGCACGTATCAGGCCGGCAAATCCGGCGCTGCGCCCGGCCGCCGGGTCCGCGGGCCCCTGGGTCGGGGCCACGGGCGACGTGGTCGTCATCGGGTACTCCCCTCCCCCGCGTTCACCGGATCCTGGCCGTGCTCGCCGAACTCCAGGCTGCCGGAGGTCAGTTCCATGAACGCCCCTTCCAGCGAGGCGAGCGGGGTCAGCTCGTGCAGCACGACTGACCCGGACGCGGCAAGCTCGCCGATCCGGGACGACTCCAGGCCGGTGACCGTGAGCAGCCCGGCACCCTCCGCCGGGGCGCCTCGAACCACCTTTCCGCCTGCCGCCGTGATCAGCTCGGCCAGCCGGTCCGCGTCGGGGGTGCGCACCCGGACCGACTTGTCCGTGCTGCGCGCGATCACATCCTCGGTGCTGGCCTCGGTGATGAGCTTGCCCCGGCCGACGACGATCAGGTAATCGGCGGTGACGGCCATTTCGTTCATCAGGTGACTGGACACCAAGATGGTGCGGCCCTCGGCAGCGAGCGCCTTCATCAGGTTCCTGATCCACAGGACGCCCTCGGGATCGAGCCCGTTGACTGGCTCGTCAAGCAGCAGGATCTCGGGGTCACCGAGCATGGCCACGGCCACCCCGAGCCGCTGGCTCATGCCGAGCGAGAAGCCGCCTGCCCGCTTGTCCGCCACGTCCTGCAGACCCACCAAGGCCAGCATCTCCTCGACCCGGTGGGTAGGCAGGCCCTGCGTCTGGGCCAGGAACAACAGGTGGTTCCGGGCCGTGCGGCCGGGGTGCACGCTCTTGGCCTCGAGCAGCGCGCCGACCGTCCGGAGCGGATCCCGCAGGTCGCGGTAGCGCTTGCCGTTGATGAGCGCGACGCCGGTCTGCGGCCGGTCCAGGCCCAGGATGAGGCGCATGGTGGTGGACTTGCCGGCGCCATTGGGCCCGAGAAACCCGGTCACCCGGCCCGGCTCGACCGTGAAACTCAGGTGGTCCACCGCCGCTTTGCCACCGTAAACCTTGGTCAGATCGCGCGCCTCAATCATGCAGCCGCTCCTTACCACGAGCCTTGCGTGCACCGCCGATCGCGAGCGTCGACACACACGGTATCCGGCAGCTCGAAGGAGCGCGAGCGTCTGCTCATAGGTGAGCGCCTGGCTAGCGGCCAACGACGGGCTTGCTTAAAACTTGTCGATGGGCGGTGAAGGAGGGCCGTTCGGGATTCAAGTGGACGGTCGCCGTGCGGCCGGTCACCTTGTCCGCCGTGGATCCGGGGGCGCGAAGCGGGCCGGAGCGGAACAGCGTGCCGCAGATCACCGCGCCGACGGCGAAGATGGCCGCCGCGACCCAGAACCCGGTGGTGTAGCCGTGGATCAGCGACATCGCGGTCAGGGCCGGCGCCGGGTGCCCGTGGCTGGTCAGGTAGTGCGCCACCGCGCTGGCGAAAATGGTGTTGAGCAGCGAGGTGCCGACGGACCCCCCGACCTGCTGGCCGGTGTTGAGCGTAGCCGAGGCCGCGCCCGCGTCCCGCGGGTCCACGCCGAACGTGCCGGTGTTGTTCGACGGCGCGATCGTGAAGCCGATACCCCGGCCGGCCGCCATCAGCGGGCCGAGCACCGCCAATGCGTAACCCGAGTGCAGGCCGATCCTGGTCAGCCACACCAGGCTGCCCGCGGCGGGGATGGAAACCCTCACCAACAGGGAGCGCGAGGTCGCGGCTCTCGTCGCGCACGGCCTGTCCAACGACGAGATCGCCGACACCCTGGTGCTGAGCCCCGCGACCGCCAAGACTCACGTCAGCCGCGCGATGATCAAGCTCGGCGCCCGCGACCGGGCGCAGCTCGTCGTCTTCGCCTACCAGACCGGCCTGGTCACCCCGCGCGCTCTCGGGGCATTACCCTCGCTGCATGGCCATACGAACGCTCCTCTGGCGCGGGCTCGACGAGCCACGGATGGAGATCGTGCGCGTCGAGAGCCTTGATCGTGCCCACGGCACGCAGATCGGCATCGCCTACGAGCTGCGCTGGAAGCTCGACGGAGCAGTGCTGGAGCTCACGATGGACGACGGCCCCGGCAGCCGGGTTGAGCTAGGCGACGCGGACTTCTTCGACCTGGGTCATTCGGCGTTCTTCAACTCGCTGCCGGTCGCCCGCGACGGGCTTCTCAACGAAGGCGCGGCCACCCGCGAGTACACCATGCGCTTCGTGCGCGTCCCGGAACTGACCGCGGAGCCAGCCTGGCAGCGGTACGAGCCGCTCGGGAACCGGGTGGTGCGTTACCGCTCCAGCGGCTACCAGGCGGACATCACCTTCGACGCGGACGGATTCGTCACCCTCTACCAGGACTATCTCGAACGGGTCTCATGACACCCTGCGCGGCGTCTTGCAGAGCTACGTCAGCAGCGGATCGGTGCCGGGAGCGGTGGGCCTGGTGGCTCGCGGCGATCAGGTCGAAGTGCAAGCGGCCAGCTCGGCCGGCTCACCAGCTACTACCGGACCGTGTCCCAAACTGTTCATGATCACGGGCAGAAACGGCCGAGTCCATGATCACGGACAGAAAGGGCCTCATATGGGCCAAAAGTACCCATGATCATGGTCGACGCCCGGAATGTCTCAATATTAGATTCAGACATAACGGGGCATAACGGGATCGGATCTCGACAGGTCGTTGTTCGCGTGAAGGCGGCGAACCGCCTCCCGCGACTCGAGGTGGCGCAGCTGCTGCGCCTGCGGCAGGTGGTGGTCTTGAGGTCTGGGGTTACGGGGGTTACCGGGCGGTCCAGCCGCCATCGGCGAGGATGGTCTGGCCGGTGATCAGCGAGGCGGCCGGAGAGGCCAGGAACACGACCACGCCGGCTACTTCGATGGGCTCGCCGATGCGGTGCAGGGCGGCGATGCGCTCGATGACGTCCGCGCGGAACTGCGGGTCCGATAGCGCGGGCTGGGTGCCTGGGGTGTGGATGAACGTCGGCGCGACCGCGTTCACGGTGATCCCGTGCGGGCCCCATTCGACGGCCAGGCACCGGGTCAGGTGCGCGATGGCGGCCTTGGTCATGCAGTACACCGATTCGCCGGGCAGCGCGACCGCTCCGGCCTGGGAGCCGATGTTGATGATCCGCCCGTACCCCTGGCTGATCATGATGCGCCCGGCGGCCTGGCTAACCAGGAACGTCCCCTTGAGGTTGACCGCCAGGGTCGCGTCGAGGTCTTCTTCGCGGACGTCTTCGGCCGGATTCCCGGGCGCGATGCCTGCGTTGTTGACCAGGATGTCCAGGCGGCCGAACCGGGCCGCCGCCGCCTGCACCGCCGCGCCGATCTGGCCGGGCCGGGCGACGTCCATCTGCAGCGGCAGCGCGCGCCGCCCCAGCGCCTCGACCTCCGCGGGCACCCCGCCGTCCGCGGCGGCATCGCGCAGCCCGAGCGCGACGTCCGCGCCGGCCGCGGCCAGGGCCAGCGCGATGGCCCGGCCCAGCCCGCGGGCCGCGCCGGTCACGAGCGCGACCTGGCCCTGTACATCAAACCTCGGCAGTACCGGCATCATCGCTCCTCGGTCCGGCCCCACACTAGCGTGAGCCCGCGCCGGCCATCCGGCCGCCGGACCTCACGTCCTGCTGCATCATCCGCGTCCGGACCTGCGGGGCGGCGGCTAGCCCGGGTACCAGATCACCCGGGGATCCCCGGGGACGCGCTGGTAGCTCCAGGCTTCATCGGCCATCCGCCGCAGGTCGTATCGCGGCCGCCAGCCGAGCAGGTACTTGGCCTTGGCGTTATCGAGCCAGGTGGAGTGGTAGGGGGTGCGGACGCCGACGGTGGGCAGGCCCCGGGACTGGGCCAGGTAAGCGCCGAGCTCGCCGTAATCGACCGGCTCGTCCATGCAGATGTTGAAGGTCTGCCGCCGCGCTGCCGGATGGTCGATCGCGGCCAGCACCGCGTCCGCCAGGTCGTCGGCGTGGACGAAGTTCCGCTTGACCGGGCGGCCCTGCTCATCGAGCATCACCGGAACGGTGCCGCTGGCCGCGTAGGCGTCGGCCCGGTCCGCACCGACCAGGTCCCGCCAGCGCGGCCCGCCGAAGACATCCTCGCCAAACGACAGCTGGTACCGGAAGTCGTCTTTCTCCATGATCCACGGCGCCCGCAGGCAGCAGACGTTCAGGTCATACTGGATTCCGTACTGCTCGGCCATCACCTCCTCCAGCACCTTGGACAGCGCATAGCAACCCGGGTAGGCGCTGTGCGGCAGCGCCTCGGTCACCGGCACCGGCTGCGGGTAGTAGAAGTGGCCCAGCGCCGCGTCCCCGCCGATGAGGATGAACTGGCGGAGCACCGGGCTGGTCCGGCAGGCTTCCAGCAGCCAGAACAGGCCCTTGACCGAGACGTCGATGATCGTCTCGGGCGTCTCCTTGCTGGTGGCCAGGTGCAGCACGTGCGTCACGCCGTCCACCGCCCGCCCGGCGGTCTCGCGTTCCTCGATCGAGCCGCCCATCACCTCCAGGCGCGGCCCGGCGGGCAGCATCCGGTTATGGCACAGCGCCCGGATGGTGAACCCGGCGAAACGATCGTCACCGGATGCGAGCAACCGGCGGATAAACGCCTGACCGACCTTGCCGGCCGCCCCGGTGACCAGGATCCGCTGCACGTCCGTCACGGCCCAAGTATGGACCAGCGGCCCGGATCCGCGTGGCGAGCTTCGTGCGCGTCAGTGCTGGCCGTCTTGCCTGCTCTCGTGGCGCCAGTGCGGGCCGTATGCGCCGTCGTGAAGCCTGCGCAGCAGATGCGCGTGGTGATCCAGCTGGTCGGCGGCCCGCAGCATCTCGTCATAGTCCTGGCCGTGATCGCGGGCCGCGGTCTTCTCCTCCGCCCGCTTGCGGACGATGCTCAGCTCTTCCCGGCCTAGCTCGACGACCTTGGCCAGCGCCTCTTCCAGATCCATCGCTTTCCTTTCTCCGCTCGCCACTGCCTGGCATGCATGTAGTCAAGCAGACGACAGGCGACGTCGAACCTACCTGGTGCGGAGGTGAGGCAGGGGCGGGGAGCGGGCGCCACGGGTCGTTCGGCATAAATAAGGAGGTCCAGGCGGCGCGGCGGTGTAGCAGCCAGATGGTGGCACCGAGCGCGGCGGCGGTGAGGGCCACGAAGATGCCGGCCTCGATGAACTGGAAGGGCCAGAACCGGTCGGCGGGCTGATAGATGAAGCCATTGCGGTTCATGCCCAGCACCCAGTCGCCGATGTGGCCGGTGGCCTGCGGTACGGAGCTGATGCCGGTGCTGCATGCGTTCGTCGGCGGGCAGTTGACCTGGATCATCAGCGGGGTCATGAAGTGCGGGCGGAACACGAACTCGACCACGAGCCGGATGGTCAGCCACGGGATGAACGCGGCGATCATGGCCGGGATGCTGCGGCGAAGGAGGAGCCCGGCCAGCACGGCGAACGCGAACGCGCACAGGATGTAGGCGGTGGGGACCAGGCCCTCGAAGTCGAAGATGTTGTGCTGGAGATGCCCCGTGAGCCGGTCCATGGGTGCCCGGTACCAGGTGATCACCGCGGTGATGGCCGCGCCGAGGACGATGAGGCCGCCGGTGACCAGGGCCAGCTTGACGGCCAGCCACCGGGTCCGGGGAACGGTCTGGCTCCAGGCCAGCCGCCAGGTGCCGTATTCGAGTTCCCGGGCGATCAGCGGCGCACCGACCAGGACCCCGATCAGCCCGGGCACGATCAGGGCCACGGACCAGAACGCGATGTTGACCTCGGAGCCGAACTCGTTCATGAACGCGGTGACCCCGCCCGGGCAGCCGGTTCCCTGGCTGCGGGCCAGGCACCCGGCCAGGTCGTCGTGGCTGAACGCGGAGCGCATCGAGGTGCTCTCGATGACCGCGTACACCGCAAGGGCGATGAGCACGACCAGGCAGCCGATGGCCTGGCTGCGGTACTGACGCCAGCTGACCCAGATCATCGGGTGACCGCCTTCGTGCTCGGCCCGCGCCGCTGCGCGGGGGCGGGATCGTCG
>Ga0302177_10002647_pt1 | contig 12576 bp, 13 predicted proteins | sample I_Palsa_E1_2_FD_198780 | JGI IMG/M metagenome (GOLD analysis project Ga0302177, IMG submission 198780) | Peat permafrost microbial communities from Stordalen Mire near Abisko, Sweden - I_Palsa_E1_2 | ecosystem: Environmental > Terrestrial > Soil > Palsa > Peat permafrost | place: Sweden... | reverse complement strand
CCAACTAAGGGGGACGCCATGTCGAAATTTTGAAAAGAGAGAATGACTAGTTGCGGGGCAAGGAATCGCGCTCAAGAAACATCCCAGAAACTGCCTGCCGCGAAGCGCCGGCTGATCCTGCAACCTCCGACCGGCCGATCATACCTTTGCCTGCCACTGCAACGTTGTCTCGCGTCAGTTTTGCTTCATACATCATGGTGTCGGCTGCTCGCAGGATTGTCTGCACCGTATTGCCGTCTTCCGGATAGGTCGCCAACCCAAAGCTTCCCGACAAGCTGAGCGAAAGCCCTGCCCCCTCCAGAAAGCGAGCCGACCGCAGATCCTCACACAGCGCCATCGTAGTCCCGCTTGCTGCAGCCTTTCCCATCCCGGGCAGTATCGCAACAAACTCGTCTCCGCCATAGCGAAAAGCGGCATTATTGGGCCCCAGGCTACGCTTCATCAACCCGCCAACCTCTGCCAGAAGCCGACTGCCAATCAGATGGCCGTGAGTATCATTCACCGACTTAAAATGATCTAGATCGACGAACATCAAACTAAATACCTGCCCCCGTGCCACCTCTTCCTCCAGCATCGTGTACAGGTGCCGGGCATTGAAAAGCCCCGTCACATCATCGGTAATCGTCAACTCCTGAATCAGCGTCATCGACCGGGCGTTTTGAATCGCGATCGCGGCGTAATCACACAGAATCCGCAAAAACGAGATCGAATGCTCGGACAGTAGATCCAGCTTACTGTTCAACAGTTGAATAACGCCCAGCGTTTTGTTTCCAGACCGCACCGGCACACAGGCGATTGACTGAATCTTCAGGTCAGGATGCTTACTCGAAAATGCGGACCAGTGTGGATCGAGCGCAACATCCGGGACCACCAGCGGATTACCAGTTGCAGCTACCCAACCTGCAACTCCCTCGCCTAGGGGGACTCGTAACCCTTTCAGGCTCTCCGCATTCTCCCCAACAGCGATCGCATAATAGAGTTCGCCCGACTTCTCATCCACCATGAGCAGCGACCAGCGCTCAGGTCCGAAAAATTGAGCCATCTTGTTCATGATGGCCCCCAGAATCTCTTCCAGTTCGAGGCTCGAAGTCAGCGCGCGCGCCACGTCATGGAACACTCGGAGGTGATCCATTTGACGACTCTCGATAACCTCAAACTGCCGTCTATCCTTCAATTGCTGTCCTTACACGTATATGCATTTTATTGCACATACTAGATGTCAGCCTCTCATAGCTCTTGCAATATTTCAAATAAACGTCGTGCCAGAAAACACACCTTAACCTGCCCGATCAGCCGCCGATATGAACCATACTGCGCGATGGCTTTTCAAAACCAGGCTCACCAATGTGATGACGTGCTTCTTTCCTCATTACGATCATGCGGATGTACGTAGCCAACTCCTCATCTGTTCCGCCTCGCAGCATCTCGCCATACAGATCGTGGTCGCTCTGAGAAAACAGGCAAGTTCGAATCTTTCCATCCGAGGTCAATCTCACCCGGCTACAGTGCCCGCAGAAGGGGCGCGATACGGGCGCAATAATTCCTATCTCTCCCAGGCCATCGTCAAAGGTGAATCGCTTCGCGGTCTCACTGGCCGTATGCGGCGCCAGTTCCGCCAGAGGACGGTACGCATTCAACCGTTCCACGATTTCGTCCATGGAAACGACCGTCTCTCTCTTCCAGCTGCGGTCTTCCTCGAGTGGCATCCATTCGATAAAACGAACGATGACCCCTTCCTTTCGAGAGAACTCCGCAAACTGCTCAATTTGTCCGTCATTGAATCCGCGCAGCAAGACACAATTCACCTTCACCGGGCCAAGGCCCACAGTCTGCGCTTTACGAATCCCGCCAAGCACCTTCTGGAAGCTCTGTGGAACTCTCGTGATTGCGCTAAATGTCTCTGACTCTACTGCATCCATGCTGACGGTTATGCGATTCAGCCCTGCATCCTTCAGCGGCTGTGCCAACCCTTCAAGCAGATGTCCGTTCGTAGTTAGGGCAATATCCAGGGAATCGCCCTGACCGTTAGCAAAACTTCCGTCCGGCAGAAAAGCGGTTCGCATCCCAGCCAGTTCCCGCACCATCTCTACCAGGCCTGACCGCAGCAGCGGCTCCCCCCCGGTCAATCTCACCTTTTCCACTCCCAGGGAGACGAAAACCCGCACCATTCTTAGATAATCTTCAATCGAGAGCTCGGTGTACTGCGCTCCCTCATTGCCTGTCCGGCAGTAGACGCACTTATAGTTGCATCGGTCAGTCACTGAGACGCGCAGATCTGTAATAGACCTGCCAAACTTATCTCTCAGTCTGCCCGGACCCTCAAAAGCCCGTTCCTCCAGCTCAAGAACCGCGCTATTTCCATCGCCAATTATCAAGTGACGCACCTGGGTGTCTTAACTTCATTTCTCTATAAACTTTAGATGCAACGGCTCAGCAAGTGAATCAATAGAAACGGAATCCGCGCAAAAACAGTTGCTCGACGGGCTGATCGCGCCACAAACAGGCGGCCATCGCTCATAATTTCCGATGTTCTTGTATTTTGTCGTAATTCGCGTCAATACTCCCGGAACACGGCTTCAGCCGCAGCACAACTCTTCGACCGGGCAACCAACTAGAAATGGCAGAGGCAGATTCTCCACCAATTCTAAGGCGCAGAATAACAGGATCTTGGTCGGAGCAACAGGATTTTAGATGCACACTGTAACGTCGGATAAGTGACATAAGTCGTGCATTTCGTGTTCTTTCTAGTAGCTCAAAAACTCGTTGCTCCCACGTTTCAGTCGAACTCCCAGGATCCCGAAGATCAACGCAGCCGTGAAGGTGATCGCATTCCAGTAGACAACCGGATGGGCCCATCCAGGCGACAGAGTCAGATCCTGACCGCTCCACAACGTCAGAAGCGTGGCCACGATGAGGCTCTGAAAGCAAAGCACCAAAAAGAGTTGGCCGCGGCGTCTGCGCTTATCCAGCCGTTCCACTTCGTCCGGCGTCAAATTGCGTTCTTCGATGGGAAGCAGCGTATTCGCCATTGCTTTCTTGGTCTCCGGGTCTTTCCTGTTCAATTTCAAACGTAAAGACGCTTATCAAAGCGTCGATCCACTTTTGTATTAAATCACAGCCAGCCCAGATCAACCGAGTCGGCGCAAAAAGTCTTATCTGACGATCCAAATTAGCACTCAGAAATCGTCACTCGGCTAGATAAAAGCCACCGACTGAATCCCCACCACGTCGAAACGCTTGCGGCACCGCACGTTCTTACAACCCATCGGGTCATCGCGGCGAACCATGTAGCTCTGAGCCTTGGCGAAACGAGCCCGGTCACGGTCATCAGCTCCCCTTGGCAGCTGAGCCTTCTTCCTACGAACCACCCACTCAATCTGGTACTCCCCTTGTTGACCACAGTGGGGACAAGTCATCACATGGGTTCGTTGTTCCGCCCGTTCATCAAAGAAATCCCGCTCTTCCATCCAACACCTCATCCGGTCTTCGGCCCATCCTGCCAGCCGAATCTCCTCTGCAATCCTGCCTGAGAAGCCCCCTCACAAGCAAGAGTCATGCATAATCACGCATGGGCTCCCAAGCCCGGAACCGACGCAGGAAGGAAGACGGATGAGTAAGCCCAAAAAGCAGGTTTTTTCCAAAATCAAGGCGGTTAAGGCCAACGCCCGCGAACGCGTCGGCACTCCTCCCTCTGAGCGCGTCCTGCCCGATCCCAAACAAAAGCTCGCCGCCAATCCCAAGCATAAAACCACCCTGGCCGACCTACTCAACTCCTCAGGAGAAGATCAATGAAAGTCCTCCGCCTCGCTCAGTTTGCCCTTTGTGCTACCTTTCTCGCCATGACGGCGCCCGCTCAGACGATTCAAGTCAGCAAAGAGAACCGCACGATCGCCATTACAGCCACGGATAAGGTCATCGTCCTCGCCGATGTCGCCACGATCCACATCGGTTTCACCGCCTATGGCCCGGACAGCGACTCTGCCTACGCCACTGGCTCCCGCAGCTCGAACGCTATCGTAAAGGCGCTGACGACGGCCGGCGTCCCAAATGACTCCATCGAAAGTGAAAATCAAAACGTCTCGCCTGTTCAGGACTATCAGACCGACAAGCTCACCCCAGCCGAGAAGGTTCAGCGCAAGTTCCAGGTAACGCAGAGTTGGACCGTTCGAACCAACGCCAACGACGCCGCTAAAGTCCTCGATCTCGCCGTGAAAGCCGGAGCTAACCAATCCGGGCAGATCGACTGGAGCCTGAAGGACGAAAACGCTCCCGAGTCCGAAGCCGCCTCCAAAGCCTTACAACGGGCCCGCACGGTGGCCGCCGAAATGGCCAAAGGTCTCAATACGAATCTAGGAGCGCTTCTCTACGCCAGCAACGAAACCCAGGCCGAGCCGCCACGTCCGCTCATGAGAGCCATGGCTGCAGCTCCTATGGCGCAGAAGGTCGAACCTCTCGCCATCAACCCCCGCCAGATCGAAAAAACCGCCACCGTCTATGCCGTCTTCGCCATAGAATAGGGAACCAAAGTTTGCCAGTCCGCCATCGAACCAACACCGAGCCAAGACAGCAAACCAAGACAGCGAGGGAATCATGCCAATCCACACCTACCGCGAACTCAAACCCACTCCCGAAGCTGAAGCCCTCTACAGACGCTGGCTCGCCAAGCTCAACGACGAGTTCACCCGCCAGCAGTCTCCTGATCGTCGCTCCGAGATCGTCCGCGACGAGCTCTACCAGATCTACTTCGGCCGCCCCCACGGCGGCCACATCAAGGCAGTCCTCAATAGCGAACTCGCCATGTACTCCCTCTCCGAGAGCTTCGACCCTCGCAACATCACCCTCGAACCCGAGTACTACGGCGATGTCGATGCCGAACAGTACGCTATCCGCAAGCCGCTCATCTGGTTCTGGCAGATGTTCGACCGCTCGCCCCTCGGCCTCAACCACTGGCTCGGGTTCCGCTTCCGCTGCATGCTTGGCCGTCACATCTTCCGGCACCTCGGCAAGCACGTCAAAATCTTCCACAACGTCGAGTTCACCTACGGCTACAACCTAACGGTCGAAGACTCCTGCACTATCCACAAAAACGTCCTGCTCGACGACCGTGGCGAGATCATCCTGCACGAAGGCACCAGCATATCCGACTACGCCAACGTCTACTCGCACACCCACGACATCAACAATCAATCGAACATCACCAACAAGGTGACCGAACTCGGGCCGCGTGCCCGCGTCACGTATCACGCAACTGTCCTCGCCGGAGCCAACATCGGCGAAGACGCCATGCTCGGCGCGATGGCCCTGGCCACCAAACCAGTTTCTCAGGAGACTGTCTCAGTCGGCATCCCTGCCAAAGCAAAGATCAGAAAGCAGGCAACTCAACTCGCCGCGCATACGCTCTAGGCCACTTCGTGAGGAGAGCATACCGGCTTCGCCCCAGGCCTCCCGATAGCCGGCAGAAGAGATCTCATCGCGACCAACGGGAGCGCCAACCAAAGGGGCATACAAATCACGAAATGACCACCCCGTGCGTAGCTCGGCCCGGCCGGCAGGCCATAGTGATGCCATCTTTACGGTCTCCTCACGCGAACTTCAGTAGACTTGGACTTGTATGAATCAGGAAGTTGTCCTCATCGTCTTTCAAGTCGTCGTATTAGTCCTTGCCTTCAGCATCCACGAGTCGGCCCACGCATGGACCGCCTGGCGCCTCGGCGACCCCACCGCGAAGATGCTTGGCCGCGTCACGCTCAACCCGCTCAAGCACCTTGATCCCTTCGGCTCGGTCCTCATGCCGCTGATGGCTCTGGTCTATCACTGGCCGCTCATCGGCTGGGCAAAGCCCACGCCTGTCACTGCCAGAAACTTCAAGAACTACCGCCGCGATGACATCCTCGTCACCCTCGCCGGTCCACTCAGCAACCTGCTCTCAGCCACCGTCGCGCTCATTCTGCTCGTCCTGATCAAACATCTGGTTCCGGGCGGTGTCCTCGCGATTGGCACTGCCATGGCACTGGCCTCGCACATCCCCGGCATCTCCACAGAAAACCTGCCTACCCTCTTTCCCATCGCGCTCTTTCTCTACTTCGTCATCCTGATCAACCTGCTTCTCTTTGTCTTCAACCTCATCCCCATCCCACCGCTCGACGGTAGCCACGTCCTGCGTCATTTTCTGCCCTACAAAGCCCTTCAGATCTACGACCGCGTCGGCATGTTCGGCATGATCATCCTGTTTCTCGTTGGCGGAAGCTTCATCTTCAGCGTCTTCTTCACGCCGTTGCTGAATACCTTCAACCACATCCTCTTCACGTTGTAGTCCTCGCAACTATGCAAGTAGAACAGCGGCCGCACACAGGCCGCTCTAATCATTTACCCTTGCATTTGATCGCAATGACAGAAAACACCAACGACACCCTGACCTCCTCACGTCCCCGCGTCCTCAGCGGCATGCGACCCACCGGCCGTCTCCACCTCGGCAACTACATGGGCGCGCTCTACAACTGGGTCAAACTGCAGCACGAGTACGATTGCTACTTCTTCATCGCTGACCTTCACGCCCTGACGACCGACTACGCCGACCCTACCGCGCTCCGCCAGAGCATCCGCGACGTAGCCCTGGACTTCCTCGCCGCCGGCCTCGATCCCGAGGTTTGCACCGTCTTCATCCAGTCGCACGTTCCCCAGCACGCCGAGCTCTTCACCCTCTTCAGCATGTTCACTCCGCTGCCCTGGCTCGAGCGCGTGCCCACATATAAAGATCAGCAAGAACAGCTCCGCGAAAAAGATCTCAACACCTACGGCTTCCTCGGCTACCCGCTGCTTCAGTCGGCCGACATTCTCCTCTACCAACCTGACTTCGTGCCCGTCGGCCAGGATCAGGTAGCCCACGTCGAGCTCACGCGCGAAGTAGCCCGCCGCTTCAACGCCCTCTACTGTTCACAGCCCACACCAGCGATCGACAAGGCGCGCGAAGATCACTCCGACAAGGAGATCCTCACCGCTGAACTCTCCGCCAATACTGTCGTGACCGGCATTCTTCCTGAGCCAAAAGCCCTCCTCACCCCATCACCAAAACTCCCCGGTCTCGATGGCCGCAAGATGTCCAAGAGCTACGGCAACACCATCATGCTCGCCGAGCCCGAGGCCGACCTCCGCGCCAAGCTAAAGACCATGGTTACCGACCCAGCGCGCATCCGCCGCACCGACGTCGGCAACCCGGATATCTGTCCCGTCTTCGACCTGCACAAAGTCTTCTCGACCGAAGAGACGCAGCAAGAGGTCCGCCAGGGCTGCACAACCGCTGCCATAGGCTGCATTCAGTGCAAAGGCTGGCTCGCCGACTCCATCGTTCGTGAGATCGCCCCCATTCAAGAGCGCCGCCGAGCCCTTGAAGCCGATCCCGGTCAAGTCGATGCCATCCTATGGGACGGCTCTGCCCGTGCCCGTCACCGTGCGATCCAGACCCTCCAGCACGTCCGCCAGGCCATCGGCCTCGAGTAACGACCATGCCCGACGAAACTCTACCTCCCCAATCCGCAGCCGAAGAGGCCCAGCTCGACGACCAGACGGTCGCCGCTGAAACAGTGCCAGAAAACGCCACTGCCGAACACGTGCCAGAGTCGCCTAGAGAAGCAACAACTACCGAAGTCAGTGAGCCCTTCGCGCTTCAGCACCCACCAGTCAGGCCTCCAGCTCCTGAGCCAAAGCGCACAGCAAAAGATAAAGAGAAGGAAGAAGCATCGCAGTCTCCCTTCTCCGTCACAGTAGGCCAGGTCTACGACGGCCCGCTTGACCTGCTCCTCGACCTCATCCGCAAACAGAACATCGACATCTACGATATCCCCATCGCACGCATCACCAGTCAGTTCCTCGAGTACACCCATCACCTCAAACAAGTCGACGTCGACTCCGCAGGCGAGTTCATCTACATGGCCTCGCTGCTCATCCACATCAAGTCGAAAACCCTGCTTCCCCGCGACCCCTCAGACGTTCTCAGTGGCGACCCCGAAGACCCACGCCGCGAGCTCGTCGAGCGTCTCCTTGAGCACGAGCGCTTCAAAGCCGCCGCGCAGATGCTTCTACAGAAACAGCAGATTGAAGAAGCCACCTGGACCAACTCAGGTCTCAGAAACTTCCGTCGCGACATCGGCGAAGCCGGCGCTCCCACCCTCGACGAGGACCGCGAAATCGACGCCGACACGGTCGATCTCGTCCGGGTATTTCAAGATGTTCTCATTCGTCTCCGCGAGCGCCCCATCCTCAATGTCGATGAGGAGTCCGTCACCGTCGCGCAGATGATCGACTACGTAAAGCGCCGCCTGCTCATGGAAGACAAGCCCATCAGCCTCAAGCGCCTGCTCCACAACACCCACACCGAGCGCGCGCTCATCTGCATGTTTCTCGCAATGCTCGAACTGGTGCGCCTGCAGGCCGTTCTACTCCACCAGCCGGTCCTTCAGGGAGACATCCTGATCAAGAAGACGGAAAACTTCGATCAGGTTCTCACCGACCATGCGCAGCAAGCTCGCGACGACTGGCGCTAACGGCGCCAGTCCGGATGTACCACTAGCGATTCGCTCTGCGACGAACGGCAGCGGTGAACCACAGCAAACCCGTCCCGACCAGCAAAAGGCTTCCCGGCTCAGGAACCGGCGACACAGACGACGTATCGATTGCCTCGAACAGCTCTTCACCGCTGCCATCGGCCCAGGTCAAATCGCCAACTGAATTGAGGAAGATCTGGTCAGCAGAACCGATGTGCAGAAACTGGAAGTCATCTCCTGACCCAATGTATGCGCCATTGGCATCGCCATTCGGGTTGTATACCGTTCCCAGTCCAACGAAGCCCTGATTGCAGACACTCTTCGTCGCACTTAGGCCGCTTGGTGTCGTATTGCACGGAGTTCCGTCATCATAGACAAGATCCGGCGCGGACGAGGCCGGAGTTCCTGCTACGCCATCCACATAGGTCACGTAGCAAGTGAAGCTTCCCAGGCTGCATCCGAAGTTCTGAGAAACCACCACATCGCCGGCCGTGTCCATCCCGTAGATGTTCCGGCCATTGTCATTCCCCAAATCCAGGATCGTATACGTGTCGGCAACCGCCGCCTTCGGGCAACAGAGGAGAGCTGCTGCAAAGAGAGTGGCCGAGGCGCTTAGCCAGTGTGCAGGATGTTTCATGCGAAATGACCCTCGAAAAGCTGAATTATAGTACTGATTTTTGACTCTAGCCCCGAACAATAGTTGTAGACGCCTGCAAGACTAAGAGCACGTCTACGGCCGTTTCGAGGAAATAGTGTTGTACGGAGCGATTCCGTTACAAGCACTATAAGTTAACTGGCGATGCCGGGAAAATAATGCGACCCCATATTTGCCTACACACTGCAAATTCTTGCAAGCAGCCTAGGTATTGTGTCATCTCTCGACCTACCGTCTTCACCGGCCTGTAGCCATTTCCCGGCCAAAAGAACCTATGTTTCACGCTCCTGTAACACTCCATTCGCATAGCAGGCCTATCGTCAGGCTCACGCACTCATCTTGAATCTTTAGGCGAAATCATCATGGCCACTCCCGTAATGCATCCCACCGGCTCACTTCTTGACCAGAAGATGGGAAAGTCGTCGCCCGGCAAGATCGGCGCCATCGTATTTGGCTTACTGGTCGTCTGCGGTCTTGGCTACATTGCCAACCGTCTCTACACCGATCTGCTCCCCGTCCACGAAGGCTCGCTCTTCCCGTACTTCTTACTCGGCCTCGCCCTCTTCATCGCGCTTGGCTTTGAGTTCGTCAACGGCTTCCACGACACCGCCAACGCCGTTGCGACCGTCATCTACACCCACGCTCTCGAACCGCACGTCGCAGTAGTCTGGTCCGGCCTCTGGAACTTCATCGGCGTACTCACCAGCTCCGGCGCAGTCGCTTTCGCTATCATCTCGCTGCTGCCAGTGGAGCTCATCCTGAAGGTAAGCAAAGGCTCGGGTTTCGCGATGGTCTTCGCTCTTCTCATCGCAGCCATTCTCTGGAACCTCGCCACCTGGTGGAAGGGCCTTCCCGCCTCCAGCTCTCACACCATGATCGGTTCGATCATCGGTGTCGGCGTTGCGAACCAGTTGATGCACGGAACCAGTGGCGTCAGCGGCGTGGACTGGGAACAGGTCACCAAGGTCTTCAAGGCGCTGCTCGTCTCGCCCCTGGTTGGATTCGGCGCCGCAGCTCTGGTCTTCCTGCTGCTCAAAGCAGTCCTCAAGGATCCGCGTCTTTACGAAGCACCAAAGGGTGCTGAGCCGCCACCGTTCTACATCCGCGCTCTGCTGGTGCTCACCTGCACCGGCGTCAGCTTCGCCCACGGCTCCAACGATGGCCAGAAGGGCATGGGCCTTATCATGCTCATCCTCGTTGGCACAGTCCCAACTGCCTACGCGCTCAACCACACCGTCGGCGTCAACCAGGTCCAGACGTTTGCGGCCGTCTCACAACAGGTCATCAGCGCAGTCGGCAACTACGTCGATCCGAACACCACCGTGGCAGACAGTGGCCCCGAACTCGAATCCTTCGTCAGCACGCACAAGTTCACTCCGCACACCATGCTCGCTCTGCAAGAGATGGTTGGCGACATCCGCAACGAAGCCACGCAGTACAAGTCCCTCGGAGCTGTGCCTTCGAACATGCAGGCCAACGTTCGCAACCAGATGTATCTCACCAGCGAAACCCTCCGCCTGATGCCAAAGTATGGCCCACAGGTAAGCGACGCCGACCAGAAGATCTTCAAGAACTACAAGGGCCTTTTGGACAACTCAACCAAGTTCATTCCCCCATGGGTGAAGGTTGCTGTCGCCCTCGCGCTCGGTCTTGGAACCATGATCGGCTGGAAGCGCATCGTCGTCACCGTTGGCGAAAAGATCGGCAAGACTCACCTGACCTACGCACAGGGGCTCTCGGCTGAACTCGTCGCCATGCTTACCATCCTCGCCGCCGACGGATACGGTCTGCCCGTCAGCACGACACACGTGCTCTCCTCCGGAGTAGCCGGCACCATGGCTGCAAACAAGAGCGGCCTCCAGATGTCTACGCTGCGCGACATCGCACTCGCTTGGGTCTTCACTCTCCCGGTCGCGGCGCTGTTGTCCGGCTGCCTCTTCTGGCTCTTTAACATCATTGCTAGATAACTCTTCAATACCGCATCACAACGAAGGCCCGCTAACCAGCGGGCCTTCTCTCTTTTTAACGATGGTGACGATGCTTTCTTGCCAATTACAGAAGCCTCGGGCCTATCACCAACTCCGTCGATCTCGCTTTTATAACGACTTATCCACCTCGCAAGGAAGAAGACCCTTTGCGTTGGTATGCTTAGAAGTACACCAACGAGACTATGAGCCTTAAAGCAAAGATCGAAGCCGTCATCTACGCCTCAGAAGAGCCTGTAACCCTGGCCCAACTTGCCGGTCTCCTCGGCCACGAGGCCCAGGCCGAGCTGGATCACCTCGACTCCGCGCAACATTCGCTGGCGCTCGACGATTCCACCGCCAATCCCTCCGTAATGGACCAGGACGGCCTCAACAGCGAAGTCCTCTCCAACGAAGCTGAAGAGCCATCAGCCGACTCCCAGCAAGCGGACGCTGTTCGTCACGAAGCCCTCGAGCAGCATCTCCATGAGGCTGCCGCTCAGGAGGCCGCACACGCCAGGGCACTTCGCGAGCACACCGCCGCAGATACAGCCGCCATGAGCTCATCCGACGATCTCGAGCTCAACCACGAAGCAGAGTCTTCTGATTCGCACCAAACTTCTGAAGCGGCCGCCGCGCCGGAGCAGGGAAGCGACCCCTCTGCCGAATCCATTCCCTCAGAGAAGGACGAAAAGAAGCTCGTCCGCGAAGCTCGGGAAAAGGATCGCCGTCTCCGCGAGTACTTCCGCACCATCCTCGATCAGCTCATCGCCGACTATGCCACCTCCGAACGCGGCCTGGAAATCCGCGAAGTAGCCGGCGGCTACCGCCTCGCCACCAAGCCCGAGTACCACGACGCCGTCCGTGGCTTCGTCAAATCTCTTAAACCACCCCTCAAGCTCTCCCTGCAGGCCCTGGAGACCCTCGCGGTCGTAGCCTACAAGCAGCCCGTCACCGCCCCCGAGGTCTCCGAGATCCGTGGTGTCGACTCCGGCGGCGTCCTCGGCTCCCTCATGACCCGCAAACTCGTAGCTACCGCTGGCCGCAAACAAGTCATCGGCCGTCCCATCCTCTACAAAACCACCAAAGACTTCCTCCTCCGCTTTGGCCTCAAAGACATCAACGAGCTTCCCAGCATCGAAGAGTTTGAGAAGATGGCCGGCGAACTCGCCGAGCAGGAGGAGATCCCCATGCAACACCACGCCCCTGAGACCTCAAGCGATCTCGAACAGGAAAAGAATCAGACCGAACCTCAGGCCGACGGCGACAGCAACGAAAATAACGACAGCAACGAGAGCGGCGGCGAAGAGGCGATCGTGGACGGTCGAATCTCTGGCCTTCCACCGAACTACGACACCGACCAGGCAGTCGCCGGCGAAGACTCTCCAGCCCTCGACGCCGAGATTCAAAGTGAGCA
>Ga0302177_10002643_pt1 | contig 12582 bp, 9 predicted proteins | sample I_Palsa_E1_2_FD_198780 | JGI IMG/M metagenome (GOLD analysis project Ga0302177, IMG submission 198780) | Peat permafrost microbial communities from Stordalen Mire near Abisko, Sweden - I_Palsa_E1_2 | ecosystem: Environmental > Terrestrial > Soil > Palsa > Peat permafrost | place: Sweden: Abisko... | reverse complement strand
GGGCATCGTCGTGGCGACGTTGCAGAAGCCGACCTCGTTGAGATCGAGCTGCTTCGCCGCCAATTTCTCGAAATTGTTGACGTCGAGGCGATGCTTGAGCTCGGTGATCGATGCGGGCGTCGTCCGCCCGCCGATCTTGAGCAGGTAGGATCGGCCGGGCAGCATCGGCTCGGCGCTCATCCAGATGATATGGGCGGTGAACTGGTCGGCGACCTCCGGGCGGCTGTCGGGCTTCGCGAGCACGTCGCCCCGGGCGATGTCGATCTCGTCGGCGAGCGTCAGCGTGATCGCGTCGCCCGCCTCTGCCGCCTCGACCTCGCGATCGCCGATGAGGAGGCTCGCGACCGTGCTCTTTCGCCCGGAATCGGCGGCCACGATCGCGTCCCCCCGCGCCACCCGTCCGCTCGGGATCGTGCCGGCGAAGCCGCGAAAATCATGATGTGGGCGGTTGATCCATTGCACCGGCAGGCGGAATGGGGCGCTGCGGCGGTCCTCCTCGACCTCGATGGTTTCGAGCCGCTGCAACAAATGCCCGCCCTGATACCAAGGCGTCCTCGGGCTGACCGAGGAGATATTGTCGCCGAAGCGGGCCGAGATCGGAATCGCGAACAGCGAGCGGAAGCCAAGCGGCTCGGTGAACTTGCGATAGGCGATGACAATGTCGCGAAAGATGCGCTCGTCATAGTCGACGAGATCGATCTTGTTGACCGCGAGCACGACGTGGCGCACGCCGAGCAGCGACACGATGATCGAATGGCGGTGGGTCTGCGTGAGCAGCCCCTTGCGCGCATCGACCAGCACGATCGCGAGGTCGGCGTTGGACGCCCCGGTCGCCATGTTGCGGGTATATTGCTCGTGGCCGGGCGTATCGGCGACGATGAAAGAGCGCCGGGCGGTGGCGAAGTAGCGATAGGCGACGTCGATGGTGATGCCCTGCTCGCGCTCGGCTTCGAGCCCGTCGACCAGGAGCGCGTAGTCGATGTCGTCGCCAGTCGTGCCGAATTTCTTCGAGTCGCGTTCGAGGGCCGACAGCTGGTCGTCGAGGATCAGCTTCTGCTCGTACAGCAATCGCCCAATCAGCGTCGACTTGCCATCGTCGACCGACCCGCAGGTGAGGAGACGCAGGGTCGGCAGGGTCGTGTCAGTTGGAATGACGTTCATCGTGGCCGTCATTGCGAGGAGCGAAGCGACGAAGCAATCCAGGAGTCCCAGGGCGCCTTACGTTCTCTGGATTGCTTCCCCCCGGGCTTGACCCGGGGGTCGCATTGACGGATTGAGTCGTGCCAAATTCGAGCATCTCTAGAAGTATCCCTCGCGCTTTTTCTTTTCCATCGATGAGGCTTCGTCGGCATCGATGAGGCGGCCTTGACGCTCCGACGTGGTGGTCTTGCGCATTTCGGCGATGATGTCGCGGAGGGTGTCGGCCTCAGACTCGATTGCGCCGGTCAGCGGATAGCAGCCAAGGGTGCGGAAGCGCACCCGCCGCATTGTCGGCTGTTCGCCGGGCTCGAGCGGCAGCCGGTCGTCGTCGACCATGATGAGGGCGCCCGAGCGCTCGACCACCGGGCGGAGCTTGGAGAAATAGAGCGGCACGACCGGAATGTCCTCGGCCAGCACATATTCCCAGACATCGAGCTCGGTCCAGTTCGAGAGCGGGAAGACGCGCATCGATTCGCCCTCGCGCAGGCGGGTGTTGAAGAGCCGCCACAATTCGGGGCGCTGGTTGCGCGGGTCCCACGCATGCGCGGCCGAGCGAAACGAGAAGATGCGCTCCTTGGCGCGGCTCTTCTCCTCGTCCCGCCGCGCGCCGCCGAACGCGGCGTCGAAGCGTCCGCGGTCGAGCGCCTGCCTCAGCGCCTCGGTCTTCATGACCTGGGTGTGGAGCTGCGAGCCCGAGGCGATTGGCGATATGCCGCGCCGGACTCCGTCCTCGTTGATGTGGACGATGAGATCGAGGCCAAGCCGGCGCGCCGTCGCGTCGCGGAACGCGATCATCTCGCGAAATTTCCAGGTCGTGTCGATATGCAGCAGCGGGAACGGCGGCTTGCCGGGATGGAACGCCTTCATCGCCACATGAAGCATGACGCTCGAGTCCTTGCCGATCGAATACAGCATCACGGGGTTGCGCATTTCAGCGACGACTTCCCGCATGATCTGAATCGACTCGGCCTCCAGCCGCCGGAGATGAGCCGGCAATGTGCTCGCCATCGACAATTCCCTTGAGAAGCCGCGTTCCATAGGCGGCTTCCGAGGCGAAGGCAATTGATTTAAACTATATAGAAGAGTTGTTAGATATATATCCCCATGTCACCTTGTTTATTGAGGGCGGCAATGCCTGGCCCGGCCTGGCAGAGTCTCATCTGAATTTCGGCTTCCGACCCCAGGCGGCATTCCCCGACCCTTCTGCACACAAATAGCGGCCATTCGCCGACGGTTCGGCGAACGTCTCAGATGTGACCGCAAGCGCGCATTCCTGCTCGGTCCCGGTACGGAAGGCATTCGCCAACTGCGGGCATTCGCGCTTAGTCGTGCGACGCGCTCGGCGTTGTGGACGTGACCCCGGCTTTGCTTTGAAACTGCATCCTATCGACGTTTTCCGCGCGCACAGCGATCGTGTCGCCAAACTCGACGTATTGCTCGGATCCATCGGTCCATGCGGGCCAGGCGACGGCCTCGGTCGCAGGATCGCCGGTCCTCGCGAACGCGACCAGACAATCCGACATCTTGTCGGCAAGCTCCCGGTCATACGACGTCCAATTGCGCGTGGTCCGGAACAGATTCAACGCATCCAGTGTCTCGAACCAATAGGGGACATCGGAAGTGTGATAGGCGCCGATGGTTTGCGGATGGTCGAACAGCTTCGGATCTTCAACGAAGGGATGAACGCGCGAAAACATGTACATGTAGAACGGCGCCTTCCCAGTCGCGCGCGCCGCGAGCGCCCACGTCCGGGTCCCCGTCTCGACCAACGCTTCGCGCGCCGCGGTATTGCCCATGATTTTGGCTTCCGCGTCGTCATGAGCCGGATACAGGTCGAGGAATTTTTCGGCCCGGTCGCCATAAAGCTCGTGGGCGGCGGCGATGTAAGCGCCGAGATTGGCCGCGCTCCTGAGATCGTTCGAGCTTTCGTCGCGCGTGAAGCCGACGACCGTCGGGACGTCGTTCTGACGGCCCGCAGCGAAGACGGCGGGGACAGCGTCCGGCAGGAAATAGCCGTCTACCGCCGGCGAGACCGCGACGGCGCCGGCGCAGCCAAGCTGGCAGTCCTTTTGGAGCGCCAAAATCTTGTCCGCGGGCATCGCGCGCATGTCCGCGATCGACGCCGCGCCGAGCGCCTTCTGGACTTCAAGTCCTGTCTTTTCCGCATCCGCCAGCTTGGGAAGCGCGAGCCGGTCGTCAAAGAAGCTGAGGCTCATTGCGAACCCGTGCTGGAACAGATCTTTGGCGAGCGGGCTCGCCTCCAGCGCTGACACCGACGCTGAGCCCGCGGACTGGCCGGATATCGTGACATTGTCAGGATCGCCGCCGAACTTCACAATGTTGCGCTTGATCCACTGCAATGCGGCGATCTGATCGAGAAAACCGTAATCGCCCGAGGCGCGATGGGGCGACTCGGCCGTCAATTCAGGATGCGCGAGGAAGCCTAGCGCGCCGACACGGTAGTTGAAATTGACGAAGACGATCCCCTTCTTGGCGAGCTCTTCGCCTCCATACATCGCCATCCCGCTCGAGCCGAGCGTGAAGCCGCCCCCATAGATGTAGACGATCACGGGCAGCTTTGCTCCAGGCTTCGCGGTCCCGCTCGCCCATACGTTGAGGTAGAGGCAATCCTCGCTCGTCGCCTCCTCGCCGAAATAATGATTGATGTCATGGCGTCTTAGCACCTGGATGCATTCCGGCGCCTTGCGGTCCGCGTGGTAAACGCCCTTCCATGCCGCGACCGGCTGTGGCTCGCGCCAACGCAAGTCGCGCACCGGCGGCGCCGCGAACGGGACGCCAAAATAGGCGCGGACGCCGCTCTCCAGTAGCTTTCCCGATAGCGCGCCGCCATCAACGACGACCGGATCCTCTGGGATAGTCCGTTCGACAATTTGGGCAACGGCTCGAGAAGTCGCAAAAGGCCCTGCGACCGCGAGTCCGAGCAGGATGGCTACGCCGGGATGGAAGAAGCGCCGCGTCACGCTCGACAAACCCCGCAGCGGCTTGACGCCTTTGTTGAGCATTCTACAGCCTCCCTAGAAACTGACGCTTCGCTTGACATACTATCCTTGCGAAGTTTTGGACGTAAAGATCGTTGAGATCCTATCCGCGTATCTCGTCACACGACGTGTTCGTAGAAGCCAATGATTCTCGCGTGCTACAAGCGTGGAACGCGCTCTAGCGCTCATCGTCGGTGGTTAGCCCGCCTAGCAGGCTCAGATTGCAAACGGTGTAAGTCTGCTTCCCGCCCTATGCCGACGTCCGCACCGGGAGCCTCTCCGCGTCTGACTTGACCGTGTAGCCGCCCATCGATAGGCCGACAAAAAAGGAGTACGTGCCCCGTGACCAACCCGGTGATCATGGCGCCGTCAATTCTGTCGGCGGATTTCGCCAAGCTCGGCGAGGAAGTGCGCGCGGTCGCCGCCGCCGGCGCCGACTGGATCCATCTCGATGTGATGGACGGCCATTTCGTGCCCAACATCACCTTCGGGCCGCCGGTCGTGGCGGCGCTGCGGCCGCATACGAACAAGCCCTTCGACTGCCACCTGATGATCGAGCCCTGCGATCCCTATCTCGAGGCCTTCGCCAATGCGGGCGCCGATCACATCACGATCCATGCCGAGGCGACGAAGCATCTCGACCGCTCGCTGCAGGAGATCCGCAGGCTCGGTAAAAAGGCCGGGGTCGCGATCAATCCGGCGACGCCCGAAAGCGCAATCGAATATGTGCTCGACCGGCTCGACACGATCCTCGTCATGACCGTCAATCCGGGCTTCGGCGGCCAGAGGTTCATTCCCGCGATGCTCGACAAGATCGCGCGGGTGAAGCGCATGATCGGCGAGCGCAAGATCATGATCGAGGTCGATGGCGGCGTGGCGGCGGAGACCGCGCCGCTGCTGGCGCGCGCGGGCGCGAACGTGTTCGTCGCCGGCTCGGCGGTGTTCGAAGGCGACGCTAAGCAGTACGGGCGCAACATCGCCGCCATTCGCGAGGCGGCCTGAAAGCGCTTCGCTCTTGCAGGCCGCTGCATGGCCAGGTCGCCCGTCAGTGCGCGTCGTGGTCGTCCAGCCCACGTCATGGCCGCGCTTGACGCGGCCATCCACGGGAGCGCCATCGCTTCAGGATAAGCCCTGTATAAACAGCACATTTAGATATCCAGACATTTCAGCGCCGCTGCGTGGATGGCCGGGTCAAGCCCGGCCATGACGATGACAGGCCAAAAGAAGAGCGCGACAAAAGATTGCAAAAGTCAGAAATTCTGGTTACTGTTTCTCTTTACCAGAAGTAGCGAGCGAACCCATGGACGAGCAGAGGCGACGGAAGCCGCACACGCAATTCAGCCGGGCGACGCGGGGAAAGCGCATTCTCGACCGGCTTCGCGAAGGCTGGGCCTATGACGAGGTCGCGCGCGAGGAGGGGCTGACGGAACGGCGCGTCCGCCAGATCGTCGCCGAATATTTGAAGGATCGCGACGCGGTCGAAGGCGTGACCCACGCGCATATGCAGATCGACCGGCTCGGCTGGGCGATGCGGGTTGCGGCGGAGGCGATGGCTGAGGGCGACGTCAGGGCGATCGGGCCGTTCATCAAGGCGATCGACCGGCTGGACCGCTATCAGGAGCTCGCGCGTCGGACCGGCACGCAGCCGAACACTTCAGAAGCAGACCTTGCGGTCATCCGGGCGCTCGTCGCGCGGTTCCAAGGCGCAGCCGCGCCCGGCCACGCGGCTTCGGCGGACGAGCCCAAATCCGGCGGGGCAGGCGCCGATCCCGCCGCCGAACGTGAAGCCCCGGCGCCTCTCCCGGCGGCCGACGGGCTTCCTTCCGAGACTGGCGCGCAGCCGGTTTTTTCCGGCTCGGTCTCGCCGTAAGCCATTGACAGGGCTAGAATCCGGGCAGCGGATTGAAACGCCCGGAAAGGGTTCGAAGGCGATCGACAAAGATCGATGCGCTACTCGGAAGCGCCCGGATGGCGCCCGGAAAGAAAAGGCGTGCGCGACCGCGCGACGCGCGAGCGGCCTCGCGGAGCGCCCGAAGAACCGCGCCTTGGAATCTCGGCTGGGGCGCGATTTGCGCGCCCGCTTGCGTTGCAGGCCGCCCCGACCTAACTCATGGGCCTCCGCGCGAAGAGCGCTTGTCGAGGCTCCATGCTGCAAACCCTTCTGGCCGAAGGCCGGCCGCTGCTCGCCGACGGCGCGACCGGCACCAATCTCTTCGCCATGGGCCTGACCTCCGGCGACAGCCCGGAGCTTTGGAACGCGGTCCATCCCGACCGGACCCAGGCCCTGCATCGGGCTTTCGTCGACGCCGGCTCCGACATCATTCTGACCAACAGCTTCGGCGCCAATCGCCGCCGCCTGATGCTGCATGGCCTCGAGGCCCGGACCCGCGAGCTCAACCGCCTCGCCGCCCAAAACGCGCGCAAGGTCGCCGACAGCGCCGGGCGACCCGTCGTCGTCGCCGGATCGGTCGGGCCGACGGGCGACCTCATCGCCCCGCTCGGACCGTTGAGCGAAGACGAGGCGGTCGAGGTCTTCATCGAGCAGATCGAGGGCCTGCGCGAAGGCGGCGCGGACGTCGCCTGGATCGAAACCATGTCTGCCGCAGAGGAGATCCGCGCCGCGGCTTTGGCGGCGGCGAAATGCGGCATGCCGTACACGATCACCGCCAGCTTCGACACCGCCGGCCGTACGATGATGGGCGTCGCCCCCGCCGCGTTCGGCGCCCTGGTCGAAGCCTTCGATCCCGCGCCAATCGCCTATGGCGCGAATTGCGGCGTCGGCGCCTCCGATCTTTTGGCCGCGATCCTCGCGATGAGCCCTGCGCGCCCGGGTGCGCCGCTGATCGCCAAGGCCAACGCCGGCGTGCCGCAATGGCATGGGACGCACATCCACTATTCCGGCGCCCCGGAGCTGATGGCGACCTACGCCGGGCTTGCCGTCGATTGTGGCGCGCGCATCATCGGCGGCTGTTGCGGCAACACGCCGGCCCATGTGGCGGCGATGCGGCGCGGCCTCGACGCCCACGAACCCAGCGCGTGTCCGGACGTGGAGGCGATCGTCGCCGCGCTTGGGGCGCTCGTCGCCCCGCCCGCCGTGGAGGCCACGGTGCGGACCCGCCGGCGCGAGCGGGCATGAACGCCAAGGCCAAACGCCGCGCCTGGAGCGGCGCAGGCGAGCCCGAACCCGTCCCGTCTCCCGAACTCGCCCGCCAGCCCTTGGCCGCCCCATCAGGGCCGCAGGTGTTCGAGGTCGATGCGGCCAGCGCGGGCGAGCGGCTCGACCGTTTCCTGGGCGGCGCGGCGGCCGCGCGCCGAATTGCGCTGTCGCGCACCCGGCTCAAGGCGCTGATCGAGGCCGGCGAAGTGAGCGTCGACGGCAGCGTCGCGCGCGATCCCTCGACGCGGCTCGCCGAGGGCGCTCGGATCGCCTTCGAGGCGCCGCCGGCGGAAGATTCGCCGCTCGTCGGCGAGGACCTACCCCTTGCCGTCGTTTTCGAGGACGAGCATCTGATCGTGATCGACAAGCCGGCCGGGCTTGTCGTCCATCCAGCGCCGGGCCATGCGGCGGGCACGCTCGTCAACGCGCTGATCCGCCACTGCGGGGCGAGCCTCTCGGGCGTCGGCGGCGTCAGGCGGCCGGGAATCGTGCACCGGCTCGACAAGGACACTTCAGGGCTTCTGGTCGCCGCCAAGACGGACGCCGCCCATCGGGGCCTGGCCGAGCTGTTCGCCGATCACGGCCGAACCGGCTCGCTTGAGCGCGAATATCTCGCGCTCGTCTGGGGCCGCTTCGACGCCGCCGCCGGCAAGATCGCGGCGCCGCTCGGCCGCGATCCGCGCCATCGGGAAAAGATGGCGGTCGCCAGCGAGGAGCGCGGCCGCCACGCTACGACCCATTGGCGGCTAATGGAGGCTTTCGGTCCGGCGAGCCTCGTCGCCTGCCGGCTCGAGACCGGGCGGACCCATCAGATCCGCGTCCACATGGCCTCGATCGGTCATCCGCTGCTGGGCGATTCGGTTTATGGAGCGGGGTTCAACACCAAGGCAGCGCGGCTCAGCGAGGCCGCGAGGGCCGCGCTCGCAGGGCTCGGGCGCCAGGCTTTGCACGCATCGATACTGGGCTTCGAGCATCCGGCGACTGGCGCGCCGCTTCGCTTCGAGAGTCCTCCACCGGAAGATTTCTCTCATCTGCTCATTGCATTACGAGCCGCGCGGGCGGCCTGACGTCTTTCTTCGGCCGCAGCGACGCTGAAACAATTTCGTATTGGCGACGAATACCTTGGTAGCGGCGGCCCTTTTTCGGCCACGCTTGCTCGACCACAATATGTCCATCCGGCCATAGCGCCGACGGAGACGGCCAGGAACCGGGCTCCGATCCAGAGGAAAACATGGCTGCGTCGCTTCCCATCATTGCGGGCGAATCCGGACTTGCCCGCTACCTGCAAGAGATCAAGCGGTTCCCGATGCTGGAGCCGCAAGAGGAATACATGCTCGCCAAGCGCTGGCGCGAGCACGGCGACCGCGAGGCCGCGCACAAGCTCGTCACCTCGCATTTGCGGCTGGTGGCCAAGATCGCCATGGGTTATCGCGGCTACGGACTGCCGATCGGCGAGGTGATTTCGGAGGGCAACGTCGGCCTGATGCAGGCGGTCAAGCGTTTCGAGCCGGACAAGGGCTTCAAGCTGGCGACTTACGCCATGTGGTGGATTCGGGCGTCGATCCAGGAATACATCCTGCGGTCATGGTCGCTGGTGAAGATGGGCACGACGGCGAGCCAGAAGAAGCTGTTCTTCAATCTGCGCAAGGCCAAGAGCCGGATTTCGGCCCTCGACGACGGCGACCTGCGCGACGATCAGGTCGAATCGATCTCGAAGCGGCTCGGCGTCGGCAAGCAGGACGTCATTGACATGAACCGGCGCCTCGGCGGCGACGCCTCGCTCAATGCGCCGCTGCGCGACGGCGGCGAAGGCGAGTGGCAGGACTGGCTGGTTGACGACAGCGCAGATCAGGAAACGCTGCTCGCCGACCGCGAGGAATCGGACGTGCGCATGGACGCGCTGCGCAGCGCGCTCTCCGTTCTCAATCCGCGCGAGCGAAGGATTTTTGAGGCCCGCCGGCTCGCCGACGAGCCGATCACGCTCGAGGAGCTGTCGGCTGAATTCGGCGTATCGCGCGAGCGCGTTCGGCAGATCGAAGTGCGCGCGTTCGAGAAGGTGCAGGAGGCGGTGAAGGCCGGCGTGGCCAGGGCGCAAGCGCCGAAAAATCGCTCGCCCGCCGCACTGCCGGCTCGGTGAGGAGCGAGGCTGACGAGCCGCAGCCGGGCGTCGCCGGAGGCGGAATTTGTCGCGCAGCGGCGCAGAATCTGGAATAGGCTGGCGCACACTCGGGTATATCCTCGCTGAACCGAAAAGGTCGCCCTATGCCTCCCAACCGCTTCTGTCGGAGCCGATCGCGTCGGCGTTTCGCGCTCGCGTCGTTGGCCGCGGCGGCGCTATGCGCGTTTCCCGCGCTCGCCGCCGACCGGCCCGCCACGCCCGAGGGCGCGGATGCGCTCAGAGCCCTGATCGCCAAATATTTGCCTGCGGCGCAGGCCGGCGCGTCCCCTCTCGTGACGGTGACGCCGCAGGGATCCGACTATCTCATCTCGGGCGACCTGAGCGCGCTGAACGATCTTCTCAGGGAGACGGGCGCGTCCTACGATGCGGCGACGATCGTCTCCAAGGCGATCGAACAGGATGACGGGAATTGGCGGGTCATGATGGACTCGCTTCCCCGCATCGTCTTTCATTCCAAAGAGGCGAACGGCAGCCTCGAACTGACGAATTTCCGCTCGACGGCGCTGATCAGTCCCGCCATCGCCTGGCTTCTCAGCGGCGCCGCGAGCATGGACAAAGGGGCCCTTCAGATTCAGACGCCAAAGCTTGAGGAGGCGGTCGATTTCGGCCCCGTTCAGGAGAATGTCACAACCACCGTCGGCGGCGACGGCTCGGTTTCGACCGTGGTGAAGGAGGACATTTCCGATATCGGCTTCAAAGCGACCGGGGTCGGGAGGAATGACGCTCCGGTCAATATCAGCGGCCGGTCGGACAAGGCGCTGATCGATGTCGGCGTCGACGGGTTCAGAAGCCGCAGGGCGTTCGACCTTTGGGGCCTGTTGGCTTCCCACCCGGCGCGCGCCGATCTTGCCACCCACGAACCGGAGCTGAAGGGCATCCTCCGAGAGCTGGCGGCCCCTGGCCTCAAGTTCGCCGAAGGGATCGAGGCGCAGAAAACCCTCGTCACCTCGTCGATCGGCGCGATTACGCTGGCCGACGCGAAATATCGGCTTGGGGCGGCGAATGCGGGGCCGCAGAGCGCGATCAGCTTGGGCGTTTCGGCCGAGGGCCTGAGTCTGCCGGTCGGGCTGCTCCCGGCCGGCGCGGGCGACCTGACGCCCTCGAAGATCGACGTGGCGGCGACGCTCAAGGGCGTCGATCTTGCCGCGGCGGCGAACGAATGGATCTCCGACCTCAGCCTTCAAGGCGATGGACCCGTCATTTCCGATCAGGACGCCGACAAGGTCGAGGCGGCTCTTTTGAGCGCCGGTCCGGTCCGGATCGAATTCGCGCCCTCGCATGTCGTCGCGCCGGCGATCGACGCCGACTTTACCGGCGTCATTCGCTTCGATCACGGCAAGCCGGCGAGCGCCTCGATGACCGTCCACATGCGCGGGTTCGACAAGACGATGGCGGCGGTCAAGGCGCTGGGTCCCGACGTCGCGGGCAAGGCCATGCCCGCTCTTGCCCTGGCCAAGGGGCTGGGAAAGAGCGAAAGCGACGGCAGCCTCAGCTGGCTGGTCGAACTGACCCCTGACCGGTCGATGATGGTCAACGGCATCCCGTTCGGCAAGGCGCCGGACTGAAAAACCCGTCCGGACAAGGAGTTAAGCGGCGACCAGAACAGCGAGCTTTGTTGCGCGAACAGGGGCTTTTGTTCGCTCGAACAGGGAGTTTTTTTCGCGTTAACGGGGAAAGAATTCGCCCCTCTTCGCGCTCACGTCGACGGCGACGAATTTACCGGCCTTCGCCCTAAAGCCGCGCCGCAAGCGCCGCGTAGACCGCGAGCGCAGCGCTGGCCAGAACGTTCCAGCCGGCCAGCGACAGTCCGGCAATCCGCAACTGGACCTCGTCGCAGCGGACGACCTTGACCGAATCGAGCGACTTCACCAGGTCGTTCACGTCGAGCGATCCGGTCAGGCCGCCGGTGCAGGCGGTCGGTCCCGCCCACCAGTGGTATTCGACCCCGGCGTGGTAGGCGGCGAGCGCGGCGCTGGCGACAAAGGCCGCCGCCAGCAACGCGAACCCGGCCCGCGCCAGCCCATGGGCCGAGCGGCTGGCGGCGAATGCGGTCAACACGGCGAGCGGCGCGGCGGCATAGAAGGCGTAGCGCTGGGTAAGGCAGAGCTCGCAGGGCTCATAGCCGAGCGCCTGAAAGATCCAGACCGCGGCGAGGATGGCGAGCGACGCCGCGGCGATCATGAGCGCCCTCGCCGCTTGCGAGGGCGGCAGGACGATCTCGGCCGGCGTCATCCGAAGAACCGCGTGGGCGCCCCCGTGAGGCCGCTGTCACCCCCGCCAACCCGGGGGTCCACAGGCGCGAGGGAGAAAGAGTTCTCGACAACATGCCGAATCGCAGCGGCGGTTTCTCTCGATGCCCGCCTGCGCGGGCATGACAAGGATAGGGCGGCTCGGCGATCTCTCATCAGAAGACCTTGATCGCGATCACGAAACCGGCGACGACCAGCGCCGCGAATCCGCCGAGAACCGCGGCGAAATTGCGCTCCATCGCCGCGCGCAGCGGTTCGCCGAACCAGTGGAGGGCGCCCGCGACCATGAAGAACCGCGCCCCCCGCGTCACGATCGAAAGAGCGACGAACAGCGGAAAATTATAGCCGAGCAGGCCGCTCACGATCGTGACCAGTTTGTAGGGGATCGGCGTTAAGCCCTTGATCAGGATCACCAGCCACCCCCATTGAGCGTAGGTCTGTTTCAGCGCCTCCACTTTCGCGCCGTAGCCGTAGAGGTTGACGAGCCACTGCCCGACCGTGTCGAAGAGCATGGCGCCGATGGCGTAGCCGAGCATCCCGCCGATGACCGAGGCGACCGTGGCGATGAGCGCGTAGCGCCAGGCGCGCGCCGGTTTGGCGAGCGCCATCGGGGCGAGCAGCACGTCGGGCGGAATGGGAAAGAACGAACTCTCGGCGAAGGCGACCGCGGCAAGGGCGGCTTCCGCACGCGGACCCTCGGCAAGGGCTTTCAGTCGAGGGTAGAGCGAGTCGAACATTGCGGAGCCCGAGTGTTGCGGCGCAACATATAAGCGAGTGCGATGATGGCGTCCATGCGGC
>Ga0302177_10002635_pt1 | contig 12602 bp, 10 predicted proteins | sample I_Palsa_E1_2_FD_198780 | JGI IMG/M metagenome (GOLD analysis project Ga0302177, IMG submission 198780) | Peat permafrost microbial communities from Stordalen Mire near Abisko, Sweden - I_Palsa_E1_2 | ecosystem: Environmental > Terrestrial > Soil > Palsa > Peat permafrost | place: Sweden... | reverse complement strand
AGTGAATACGGGACACTTCAAACCGCCCTCGCCATAACGACAAGAGCCGCAGGTAAGCGACCACGCTGCCGGAGTGAAGGATAGGCTCGGAGCCAAACTGGGGATCTTCTTCTACGGAAAAATCGGAGAACTCAAAGCCGGGCAGAGGCAGCAAGCGCATCCTGACGGATGAGATATGCACCTGCCGGCCAATGCTGCGGCTGATGCTGTTGGCAATCCTGTGCTGATAGCGATTGATGTTGACTAGCGGCGGCAGCACAAAAGCGACCACCGCCAACGCCACCACACCCAGAGGGACCCAGCGCCGCGGCGAAGGACGCCCGCCACCCATGCTAACGGACCAGATGCAACGTCCGGCGCCAGCGGGTCTGATCGAAGAAGTGAAGGATCACGTGGGTATAAAACGAAATCTTGTCACCCACTCCTTCTTTTTCGTACTGGTTGTCCGGTTCGATAAATGACCAGTAAACGAACAAGGGGCGTCCGACAATGTTGGCTCGGGGAACGAATCCCCAATACCGGCCGTCGAGGGAGACGGTACGGTTGTCGCCCATGGCAAAGTAGCGGCCCGGCGGAACCACAAGATCCTCACCCTGAATGTAGTTCGGCAATTCAGCGGCCCAGGTCGGGGTCACATCGCCGCTTTGCGTTGGCGGCACGGCGGGAAAGTCATCGCGGTAAGGAAAATAGTTGCCGTAGTCCGGCATCGCCGCTTGTGGTTCGTGCTGCGGTTGCCCGTTAAGAAAGACCACGCCGTTGCGCAGGTGAATATGGTCGCCAGGGATGCCAATGACACGTTTTACCAGGTACAGGTCGGGCTCGCCGGGTTTGAAAAATACGATGATGTCGCTGCGGCGGGGTTCCCGGTAGTAAACGAAGGGAGCCCAGGAGGTACGAGGAGCGAGGGTAATGCGGTCGACCAGAACGTGGTCGCCCACCAGCAGGGTCTTCTCCATGGACGACGACGGAATCTCAAAGTTCTGGAAGATGAACGTCAGGGCAAACAGCCCGATGACCAGCACGGTGCAGATGGAAGCAAATGCTTCCAGCGGCGTCTCTTCCCTTGCCTGTTCGGTTTTGATCTCAGTTTCCGTAGCTTCCATGCTAGTAGCCAAAGTCGCCCTCACTCAGTGAATGACCCGGAACATGCGGCTCCAACGTGCAAAGTCCATCACGGTGTCGAGCGGGCTCTTCTCGTGTCCGAGTCTATCATCCGGCAGAGTGTTGGCATCGGTGGCCGAAGGTTCGTGGAGAGAGAAGTAAACGAGGAAAGGCAAGCCCACGACATTCGCGCGCGGGACAAAACCCCAGTAACGGCTATCGCGGCTGTGATTGCGGTTATCACCGAGTACAAAATAGAGCCCTGGGGGCACGACCAATTCGCCGTTCTGTACATCGTGGCGCATTTGAATCCACCAGTGGGTGTCGACACCGGGGTCGGTATAAAGCTTGGCGGGAAACTGATCGCGGAAATTGTCCTGATACGCACCTTCGAAGACCGCAAAAGGCTCGCTTTGTTTTTGCCCGTTGATGCACACCACACCATTTTGCAGACGAATGTGGTCGCCAGGAACGCCCACCACCCGCTTGACCACATGGTCGCTGGGGTCGAGCGGGAAGTGGAACACGATCACGTCGTCGCGTTTTACCTGCTCATAGGGCAACAGCCAGTGCCAGATCCCTGGCGGTCCATAGACAGCCTTATTCACCAGCAGAAAGTCGCCTACGAGTAAGGTACGCTCCATGGATTCAGAGGGGATGCGGAACGGCTGGACCACAAACGTGAGCACAAAGAGGGCGATCACGATGATCGACAACAGGGAGCGGAAGGTATCGAGCAGGTTGGGAAAGACAAGGTGGGCGTGGCTATCGTGCATGGGCCTTTGGGGAATCGCAGGGGACCCCGCTGCCGCTACGCCGACCGCTTCTTCCGTGGTCACGCGAAAGAACTCCACCGGCCGTTGGTTGGTCAAGAACCGTTACCTTCTGCGAGAGGCTGCCGGACAGGAGCCTGCTTCCGGAGTTTCTCAAAGGCCCGCCGGGCGGCCTCCTGCTCGGCGCGCTTCTTCGTGGTTCCTACACCGCGCGCAATCGCCTTTGGTTCATTTCCCTCCGCCACTCTCACCTCCACCAGGAAGCGCTTGCGGTGATCGGGCCCGCTTTCTGCTTTGAGGACGTAATCCGGGGGCCCCGTCTTCTGTGCTTGCAGCAGCTCTTGCAGCGCCGTCTTGTGATCCCCCAGAGAGACGCCGAGATCCAGCGCTTGGCGGAGTTCATTCACATAGGGGGCCACCACGTGCTCCTTTACAAAGGGCTCCACTGCGGGTAGACCGCCGTCCAGATACAACGCGGCGATGACCGCCTCTACGCAATTGGCCAGCAAGGTGGACTTCTTTCGGCCGCCGCCTCTTTCCTCTCCGCGCCCCAGGCGCAGGTAACTCCCCAGGTCGAGCGCTGCGGCCACCTGGGCCAGATGGCGCCGGCTGACCAGGCTGGCTCGTAGACGAGTCCATTCCCCTTCATGAAGATCAGGAAAACGACGGAAGAGGGTCTCTGCAACCACCAGGCCCAGAACTGCGTCTCCCAGAAACTCCAGTTGCTCATTGTCTTCTTCACGCAGTGCATTCGCTCCCTCGGCCTGACGGCCTTCGAGAGTTTGCTCGTACGCCAGCGAGCTGTGGGTCAACGCCTTCACCAGCAGTTGCGGCTGGTGGAAGGTGTAACCCAGCGCCACCTGGAGCGTGTTGGGAGATGGTTGTGTCATGAGGCGGGTGGCCCTGTCTCCTACTTTAGTGCATGACGAGAGGGATAGTTGGCAGATAACACGATAGAGGCAGGGGGCATTAATGGGACGGGGGGTCTGGCGCCGGATCCTCGTCGCCCTGCGGCTCGGTGTGCTCCTGTTTGGGTACGGCGTACGGCTGCTTTAGGCCTTTCTCCGCCGCCAGCCGGGTATCGGCCTGCCCGTCGCGCACGGTGAGTGCGGCGCGGTACTCATTGACGGCCTGGTCGCGCTGATCCTGAATGTCGTAAATGCGCCCGAGGTAGATATGCGACCACGCCAGCATGCGGGGATCCTTGGAGAGACGAATTGTCTCTTCGAAGCTGTGCTGCGCACCAGGGACATCGCGGTGCATGATCGCCACGCGGGCCAGGATGAAATTCGCTCTTGCCGGATCGCCGGATTTATCGGTGACCGACTTTTGGGCCAGCTCCCCGGCGCCGTCCGTATCCCCTTTCATCAATTTCATCTCCGCCAGGTCCAGACCCCTGAGCTCTCGCGGCGAGCGATGGACCACGTCCGAGTCACCTTGCTGACTAAAGGCAATGTTCTTCACGTGGCTCAGTTGCTGGCTCACATCCATTCCATAGACCATCTGGCCGATACTTTCTTTGAAGCTCTGGGGCTGCTTCTCAAAGGCGGCGAAGGCGTAGTAGAAGTAGTCCGTCAGCACATAACCGTTCTCCATGTCCTTCTGCACCGCATGGCGGCGGACCGCCTCGGCTGCCTCGACGGAAGCATTGTGCTGATGGGTGGCTGATTCAAGGTCGCTACGGCGAACGTCGGCTGGAATCTTGTAAATGGTGACGCCGGTGTCCATCGTCCGGGCTTCGACGGCCCGAATCATGCTTTCCACGACCAGGGCCACAATGTCACTGCGATAGGTGTAATCGAGAGGCGCGTCCTTAACCGTCTTGAGAAAGGGCAGAAGCCTGTCGAGGGTGGTTGCGCGCGCGTATAGCAGCGGCTCAATCTGATAGTGGAGGTAAGCGTGGCGTACTTCCCGCATATGGATACTTCCATTGACGGGGGAAGCAACGACAACGTAATCAGCTCCGTAGACCCGGGCATTGGTCTGTGAGGGGTCGAGCAGCGGCTCGATCACCACCAGAAAGCGCCGGCCACCGATGGCTCCGGCAGGCGTCTTGAGATAAATGCCGGTATCGTCAATCATCTTCGTCAGCGAGTCGTGGAGTTCGCTCAGCTGCTTATCGTATTGCGGGCGGACGTGGAGCCAGATCGCGTGCAGATTCACCAGCTCATTGAAGCGCCGCAATAAAGGCAACATGTTTTCGACGCCCGCAGCGTCTGGGGGTATGTCCGCGCCCTCGGCGCTCGGCGTCAGCTCGGGAGGCGGCGTGATGTAGAGAGCGAGCGAAATATACTGCGCCAGATCGGAACCGGCATTTGAGAGCCTGTGCCGATCGATGAAGTCGCAGATCTGTTCATGCGCTTCGCGTGCATCGGCGGAGCCCTGAAGCGCCTGGTTGACTTGATCCCGGACGTCCTGACGCACGACGTCGGAGGCACTGAGTCCCTGGTCGTAGCCGCACGAGTTCAGCGTTGCAGCAATATCGAAAAGTGCTTCGCTATTCTGCAGACTGATGTCGGGTCCGGCTGTATCCACCAGAGCAGGAGATTTGGGGGGAGCAGGGGCCGACTCAGGATTAGAAGAGGAAGTCTGAGCAAAAGCGCCTGGCAAACAACAGAGACTTAGAAGCGCAAAGGACGCGTTTAGAACCCGGGATAGGAGTACGGATGGCTTGCTAAGAGACCGCATAGATTGCTGCAAAGGACCCTCACCAAGTCTATGCATTTGCGTATGAGGGGGTCAACCGGCGCATCCGCACCCAATAACAACCTAAGGAGCGGCCTTCGCAGTTGAGTGGGTGGCCCAGGTCTCGCTTTTGAGACCTGGGTTTCTTCTGATAATGGGTCCTAGCCGGAACACCCAGGTCTCCTAAGGAACAAGTCTGCCTTCCGTGGGAGGTCAGGGGGTGAGACCTGACTATCCCACCCTTCGCAAAGAGCGCGAAGGATGGGGCACCCGTCGATTCCCCCGATTTCCTGTACGCAGCTCTGGACAGGACCACGTGTGCGCCTTTCTTTAAGGAAAGGCGCATGAAGTGCAGGGAACCCACGAGACTCCACAGGAAATCGGGATTCGTGGAGGGGATAGAGCCCAAAAGCGCGTTCCTTCCACCCTTCACTTGCCGCCGGCTAGTCGTTTGCTCGAAAGCGGGACCTGGGCCACCCACTCAAAAAACGGCTGTTCAGCAACTGCTCTCCCTGGAGAGACCTGCGATTCTTTCGCCCGGTGCTCTCTAGCCCGGTACCGAAACTCCCGAGAAGGAGAGGAGTACCGTACCCCGTACCGGCTGGCCAAACACCTGTGCCGGGGCGAAAACGCTGAAAGTCAGAGTGTCTTCCAACTGCGAACGGGTCTTATTATCAGCGTCTCCGGAGATAATTCGGTAGTCATAGACTCTGCCTTCTCCGTTGACGAACGCTTGGACAACTACCGGATTGTTGCTATCTGCAACGCCCCCGGCAGGCTCGAGCGCAGAGTAAACGAAACGGGGACCGGATACCTTCCCGAGAGGTTCATCACGTGCCAACAGCGGCTCCGGGGACGCGAACATTCCGATCAACAGCGCCACCCCACCCAGGAGTGCAACGGTGCTGGCGAAACCAGCCGTAACCTGCCATAGCAGCGGACTGAGCCTATTTTGCCAACGAACTCGTCCGCGGGCGAATTTCTCCTGAGCGGTATTAGCCGCCTCCTGCGACAGGGCAACGCGAAGCCGAAGGCCGAGATTCGCCGGAGCTTTGGCCGGTCCGATCGAACTGATCAATGATTGCGCATTACGCCATTCGGCAAATTCAGCCGCACACCCGGAGCAGACCTCAAGATGCGCCGCAATCTCGTGCATCTCTGCGCCGGTAACAGCGCCATCGAGGTATGCCGAGAATTGGTCACGGTAATGTGGGCATTTCTTCACGTGGCCCCCTTGGCGCTCGTCGAGAGCGCGTCCATCGGCTGAAAAGCAGCACTTGGCCGTTTTGCCGCAGCCTCAGCAAAACCCGCCAGCCGGGCCTTCAGGCAAGCGCGGCCACGCATGAGACGCGACTTGACTGTGCCAAGATTCACGCCCAGGATCTCCGCCACCTCTTCGTAGGAAAAACCCTCTATATCGCGCAGAACAACAACCGCGTGGAACGGCTCTGGAACCTGGCGCAGCTCCTCCTCGACCTTGGCTCGGACCTCTTCTGAGGCTGCCCGGTCGAAAGGCGATTCATGGGCGTCGACGAGCGTGTCCTTAAGGCACAGCGGCTGGCCGTCATTGCTCTCACCAAACTCCGTCTCAATGGTGACTTCCTGGCGCTTGTGGCGTCCCCACCAGCGGCGCTGGTTGCTGGCCTCGCGCAGGGCGATGCGATAAATCCAGGTGCGCAGGCTGGAGTCGCCGTTAAATCCGCCAATCCCGCGGTAGACTTTGATGAAGACATCCTGGGTCAGGTCAGCCGCGTCCGCCGGGTCGGGAATGGTGCGCGCGACCAAGCTGTAAATGGGCTGGTGATACTTCGCGATCAACCACGCGAACGCCTCCTCAGAACCGGCTTTCAGTTCTGAGACAATCCCGGTTTCTTCAGAGGGTACGCTGAGGACGCTGGCGATATTTCCCAAAGCAATGCCTACCTGCATGCAAAAGTCCTCCATACCATAACAGGAAGCATTCCTCTGCGTCTCCCAATTAAACGCTCAAGGCAGCCCGCGGGGGATTAGGCGGTCTTTACTTTAGACACCACCCAAGCGACAAATGGCTGCAGCAAATAGGTTACTGAGGTGCTGGCGTGGGGACCGGTTTCTTCTTGTGCGGTTTGGGGGCATCAGGGCCATCGTCGACCACAATTTTGGTGGGCGCCGGTGCCGCAGGTGCGGGGTGGGCGGCGGGTGCCTGCAGTCGGGCAATCTGGGCGTCCTGGGCGCCTATCGATTGCAGCAACCAGGCTCCCAGTTTGCCCCGGCCGTCTTCCAGCCCAGCGCGGGCATCTTCCAGGCTGCCGGCATCCGATTCGGAGCCAGCCAGCGCCGCCGTCTCGCTCACCCTGAGCAGCACGTCATAAAGCGCATCCAGATTCCGAAATACGGCGAAACTTGGAGACAATGCGGCCGGAGCGCTCGCCTCTGCCTGGGACATGAGTCCTGGCAGGGTGGTGGTCAGGTCGCGCTGCATGGAGGAAACATCCTGTTGCACGGCGGCGCGGGTTGTTCCCGACGCTTTCCAGTGGCCAAGGTTGATGTTGCCGATTGCAGTCTGCACATTGGCCAGCGCGGGGCGAAGGTTGGCCATGGCGAAGCCTCCTGGAGCAGGCGCAGTACTCTGGGCGGGTGCGGCGCCTTGGGCGGCCGCGAACAAGGTGAAAGAGCCGCTCCATAGGAGAAAGGTTAGCACCGCGAATTTGGCGGAACGAGGGGAGTTGGACATTCGTTGGCCCAATGACAAAGGGTGAACGACGGTCGCCACGTGGGGAGCGTTTGACGTATTTGGCATGCTCCAGCAGAATAAAGGATGTTCTTCCCTTTGTGGGCCTGTGGCGCAGCTGGGAGCGCGCTTCCATGGCATGGAAGAGGTCATCGGTTCGATCCCGATCAGGTCCACCAATAAATCAACAACTTAGCGAATCGGCACGAAAAGCACGACACGCTTTCGTACGCTGGTTCTCATCCTGGGCAGCAAGACCGTACCTCAGGGGCTAAACAGGCTGCGGAAAAACCCAGGCTTTTGAAGGGTACGGCCTTTAGGCCGTACGTAACCAATCTAGAATCAGTACGGCTTTAGCCGCTGAGGGCTGCGATTTCACCTGAACCCGACTTTTCCGCAGCCTGTAAAGCCCTGAATTGTAGACCGAAGTATCGAAGGGCCTGCGGTCGCCTAAGAAGATGAAAATGGCGCGGACGAAAGGCCGTGGATACACAAATTAAGCCTCGCTTGCCACGTTTTACTTTTCTTATCCAGACCTGCTCTTTTCCATCCGTTTCTTAGCCGAACGTTTCTGCGGGTCGGAAGTGGTGGCGCGATTCTCGTGCCACCACTTGAGCGCATGAGCGCGCTGCTTCTCTGCTTTGCAGATTTCCGCGTCGCATACGGTTTGATCCTTCCGCTTTGCGATGAAGTACGGGGCAGCGCAGTCTGCATTGGCGCAGAATTTGAAGTTTTTCCAGTGCTCCAGGACGCCCTGGATGAGCATCGCACGCAAGTGCACCCAGTTAGGCACAAGACGCCCAGCCTCGATCGAGCACTCAAAAGGCAGGTAATCCCCAGCCTTCACCGCGTCGGGGCTCTCGATCGCAGATCCTTTGTACTTCCTGAATGTGGCCGCCAACGGGCGCCAGGCGAGCCACTTATCCAGGATCTTCTCTGCGCCGTCGATGCGCGGCCTCTTCCAGATAGCCCTGAGCTCCTTTCCCAGTTCCATGAGGCCTCGCGATGATTCTTCGCGAATCCTGCCATACCACTTTTCCTGAAACCACTTGACTCGGTTCGGCTCGGGCTTCGTGTTCGCCAGATCGCAGAGCAGTTCCCTGCGCACAGGAAGGGTCCTGACAAGAAGACGCTTTTCTTCGCTACGCGATTTATTAACCGGACTAGAGAGTTTGGACTGTCGTGTTTGCGCCAACATCCCTCCGCTTGTACTAGATCACTTGATGTGTCACAACGCTATAGTACTCTAACTTGCAGATGCAGGCAGGGGAATAACTTCCATGGCGCAAGGCACACAAGTGACAAGGCTGATGAATGTCTTTCTATTAGCGGGCGGCTCTTCGCGCGCCCTTACATTGCTGGCGTTGGCAGCAACGATGACTTATTGTGCCCAGGCGCAAAATATCGAGGGTCAACCGATTGCAGCGCAATATGGCGAGTTCGAGGTGCAGAATGAGGGCAACGGTTTCGCCTTCGACCCCGCCAATTGCAACGTTACGGGCGGGGGCGAGAACTTTCCTGCCTTCACCACGGGAACCCCGGTTAAGGTAGTCGATGCTCTTCCTTCGCAAACCGAAGTCTCAACCACGGTGACCGCATTTCTGTCGGGAAGTAATTGCGCGGTTTCGCTGTTTGGATTGGCTTACCAGCACGCCTCGTTCTATCTCACCTCCGGCACAGGAGGACTGCAAGAGGCGTTGAATAACGAGAAAATCAACGCCGGGGGCAACAACACCATCATCCTCAACGCACGCTGGTATGAACTCATCGCGCCCAGAACCGCGAGCACGGTCATCAGTACAGTAAGTGGCAGCTACAACTTCGGCCTGGTGGATGTCACCACCAATCCATACACCAGTTACAACTGGAACGGTTCGCAATACGTTCAGGCTGTCGCCGCTTCCGGCGGCTCCCCGAGCGGCGCGGCCGGTGGAGTGTTGAGCGGAAATTATCCTAACCCTGGGATTACCAACCCCCTCAATCTCTCCGCGCTGAATACTATCAGCGCCGGCACGTTCTCGAACAACAGCAGCTCGCCGAGCGGCACGAATACCTACCTCAATGCGCTGATCAACGGATGCAGTCCTGCTACCGAGGTCCACTCCGTCCAGTACAACTACGCGATGACCAGCGGCGTGGTAGGCTGCGTGACCGGGCCTGCGCCCGGCTCGGGGGTCTACCAGATCAATGGCATCGCGGGCCTCGCGACCTCACAGGACGCCAACGTTGTGGGCGGATACTTTCAAGGCAGAGCGCTGGGCAACAGCATGGTGGCCTGGGGGATCAACCCCGTGGTGCAGGACGTTGCCGGGCTTACCTCGAACGTAGTCCTCTTTGGCCAAGAACTCGACGTGCAGCCGTACAACCCGGTGTCCACTTACTCGGGCGGATACGGTTTGGCGATCAACCTGATTAACAACACCAACAATGGCGGGACTTACCCCTTCCCCGCGCTGGCGATCTCCGCCAGGGTCAATGGCGGATCGACACCCGCCTACTGGTCACAGGGAATCAACTCGGAGTTGGGTGCGCTTCCTGCCAGCGAATACAACCCTTTCCTCTATATCCAGAGCACGTGCCAGTCAACCGGCAGCGCGAACTGCGCCAGCCCGGCGATCCTGGAGGCTTTTGAAGAGTACGGGTCGGGCGCAACGCGCGAGGCGTGGAATATGTACACGGCGATTGGCACCGGGGCGACGCCGACGACGGATAACTTTGTTCTGGGCCATAACACATTCGCTGGGCCTGCCGGCCAGACGCACACGTTCGAGTTAGCCAACGGGATCCAGCTGCAGTTAGATGGCTCGACCAGCGGGAGCGCTGTTTTGTCGGCTCCGGCTACGGGCGGTGGCCTCAACATCTCGGCGCCCGGGGGCATCAACTACACCAATCCCGGCACGTTCTCCAACACGGCCAGCAATTTTCCGAATACCACCGCGATCAACGGCTGCAACCTGGGCAGCATCTTCCAGATTCCGCAGTACACGGCTTACCTCACCGCGGCTATGTCGGCGTGCGCGACGGCTCCCACGAATAGCCCTGGCTCGGCTTATAACCAGACGGCCGGTGGATTCTTCGCGGCGACGGCCAGCGGCATCGGCAGCGGGTCTGGCGAGAGCACCGCCGTGGGCGTGAGCGAGTACGGCATCATTACCGGCAACAATACGCTGGCCTTCGGCGCAAACCCTCTGGTGGAGGACTTCAACGACGGAGCGACCAACCAGCAGTTGATCGGCGAAGAGGTGGACGTGCAGCCGCAGAAGGCGGCTTCGGCTTACGCCTACAACGGTTATGCGGTTCTGGGAACACACTACGCTCTCTATAACCAGGGTGGGCAGGGCGGAACATACGGACCTGCGGTAACGATCTCGGGAAGCAATTTTGGCAGCCCGGCCTACTGGGGTCAGCTCATCTACTCGAGCGTAGGGTCGCTTGGCCCAGCCAGCGTCGTAGCCAACATCAATTCGATTGCCAATGCCACGTCAGGTGCTAACTCCAACTGCCCGCAGCTTCTCAATGCATATGAGGCTTATTGGACAGGGAGTGCTTCCCAGCCAGAGGGCTGGGTGGAAGGTTGTACGGTTGGGGGGGGAACCAATCCGGCCGTCGACACCTTCTATCTGGGGCACAGTGTAGGCACCCCGCCTGCCGGCCAGACGCACACCTTTGAGCTGAAGGACGGAATCCAGATCAAGCTGGATGGCTCGACCAGCGGATCGACTGTCATAGCAGCTTCGGCAACGGGTGGAACGCTCGAGCTGGGGAGCGTAAACGCAACCGTCGATGGGAGCGGAAATCTAGCGGTCACCACTTGCACAGGTTGCGGCGGCGGCATGGTTTATCCCGGGGCGGGAGTGCCGAATTCTACCGGCGGGGCGTGGGGCACGTCCTACACGGTGGGGACGGGGTCGAATAACCTGCTGCAGTTGAATGCCAGTTCGCAAATCCCGGCGGTAAATGCTGCGCTGCTGACCAGCTTGAATGCGTCGGCTCTGGCGAGCGGCACGGTACCAGCGGCACAGATGCCGGCGCTGACGGGAGACTGCACCACGTCGGCGGGGGCGGTGGCCACTACCTGCACCAAGACCAATGGCACGGCTTTTGGCACGGCGGCGACGCAGAATACCGGGACTTCGGGGGCCAACGTGCCGCTGCTGAACGGGGCTAACACGCATTCCGGGGCGGCGACCTTTTCCGCAGCGGGTGCGGCCTCGACGCCTGGGGTGACCGTATCGGGAGCGCCCTATACGGGGGGATCGGCGACCACGACGCTTCCGCAGTTCTATCTCAACGCCGGGGCGGCGGTCTCGACCTTCTCGACCTCGGGCACCATGTTTGGAGTGAACGCGCCTTCTGGATTCGGCGGCCACTTGCTGAACCTGTTCGTGAATGGCAGCAGCACCAAGTTTCGCGTGGACGCTTCGGGGGACCTGTTTGTCGCGGGCACGACGACGCTTTCCTCGAACGTGGGTCTTAGCTCCACCAACGCGCCGACGATGGCCGCGGGAGCCGCTGCGGGGACTTCGCCTAGCTGCACCACAGTGACGGGGAATAACAACTCGATGGTGATCAGTTGCACCACTGGGACCTCGACCACGGCGAGCGCGACGCTGGCGACGATCACCTTCAACGGCACGCTGGGCACGGTGCCCAATGGCTGCAACCTGATGGCCAGGAATTCGGCTACAGCCCTGGTGGCGAACGATGTGTATACCACGGCGCCGACCAGCACTACATTCACCATTGCCGTGGCGACCAGTGCGCTGACGGCCTCAACCGCCTATTCCTGGAGTGCGCAATGCTTCTAAAGACGCGGTTGGCGTGGCTGCTGCTTTGCTGTGTGGGATCGGCCATGGCGCAGTCTGTGACCACGGTTGAGGTGTATGGCTCCGTGCCCGCGATCCAGGCGTACAACGGCCTGGGAACCAACATCACTCCCTCGAATTCGTGGGAGTACGCCGCAGCCCAAGCCGCACACATCACCTATGGCAGATACGATTGCGGCTGGCAGGGGGTGGAAATTCAAACCATGCCCGCAAACACCTCCGGTGGATAATGCGATGCCCAGCAATACAAAGAGCTTGCCGAACGAGCAATGGAGCAAACTACCGGCAAGCACCTCTTTTCCACCCTGGACCCCGAAGGCAACTCGATCGCGATCATCGTGAAGCATCTGGCGGGCAATATGCGTTGCCGCTGGACCGACTTTCTTACTACGGACGGCGAGAAGCCAGACCGCAGGCGCGACGTGGAATTTACCGATCCTCCACCAACCGGCCGGGACCTTCTGGAAGCCTGGGAAGATGGATGGAAGCGACTGTTCGAGACTCTGG
>Ga0302177_10002629_pt1 | contig 12627 bp, 9 predicted proteins | sample I_Palsa_E1_2_FD_198780 | JGI IMG/M metagenome (GOLD analysis project Ga0302177, IMG submission 198780) | Peat permafrost microbial communities from Stordalen Mire near Abisko, Sweden - I_Palsa_E1_2 | ecosystem: Environmental > Terrestrial > Soil > Palsa > Peat permafrost | place: Sweden: Abisko... | reverse complement strand
TGCCGCCCGGTGACGCACGCCGAGCTGGTCGAGGCCGCACACGCCGACCTCAGCGGGGCGCTCGCCCCGTAGCCTACTCGCGCGGCTGACCGGCGAACTCGCTGTCGGGGTACGTCGCGTCGAGCCAGTCGAGCATGTCGTCGCGGCGGGTGCGCGCGTCGTCGAGATCGAGCTTGGCGTAGAGCTGCGCCAGCGAGAAGGTGAACTTGGGGATCCAAGGATCGCGCGGAAATTTCGCTTGCCAGTCGCGCAGCGCGTCCTCGACCAGGACCGCTTTGTCGAAAATGTGGTCGGCGTCGGTCGGGAATGCGTCGGCGCGCGCCGAGAGGTCCTTGATCGAGTTGCGGATGCCCAGGATGCTCATCTTCAGGCGTCCGAAGTAGCGATCGGCGGGAGCCAAGTCGTTGGACGTCGTGGCGAAGACCGGCGCCGCGAACGAGAGGGCCAGGACCAGCGCCAACAGGATCCGCTTCATGGGGAACGTCCTTGTGGGATGCGGCGAGGGCGGTTCGTCAAAGAGACGAATCGCGTATCTCAGTCATCGGCACCGCCACCCGGCGAGCGCAGCCGCCGCGATCACACAATCGTACGCCGGCGGAGGGCGGTGTGACGCGCGTCGCTGGCGCAGCGCGCGCCGCGCAATCCGTTAGTCCGGATCGCTGAACAAGAAGGCGAGATCGTCGCGGGTGAGCGTCTTGGCCACCGCGCTGTCGGCCTTCACGACCGCCTTCGAGAGGGTCGACTTGCGCTCGGCCAGGGCGCGGATCTTCTCCTCGACGGAGCCTGCGGTCACCATCCGGTAGGCGGTGACGGGACGCGTCTGCCCGATCCGGTGCGTACGGTCGATCGCCTGACGTTCGACGGCCGGGTTCCACCACGGATCGTAGAGGATCACGTAGTCGGCCGCGGTCAGGGTGAGGCCGACGCCGCCGGCCTTCAGCGAGCACAGGAACACCGGCGGCCCGTCCTCGGCCATGAACCGGTCGACCTCGGCTTGGCGGTCGCGGTCCTTGGTCGACCCGTCGAGGTAGCCGTAGGCGATCTCACGCTTGTCGAGGGCGCGGCGCATGATCTTGAGCATCGAGGCGAACGCGCTGAAGACCAGCACGCGGTGTCCGCCGTCGAGGATCTCGTCGACGGTCTCCAGGAACGCCTCGAACTTCCCGCTCGCCTCGGGATCGTCGAGCGCTTCGGGCATCAAGAGGCCCGGATGCGCGCAGACCTGGCGCAGCCGGGTCAGTGCCTCGAGGACGTGCAGCGTCGTCGCCTCGCCGCCTTCGCGGTCGAGCTTGGCCAAGACGTCGCGCCGCGCCGCCTCGACGATCCCGCGGTAGAGCCGGCGCTGCAGCGGCGAGAGCTCGCACTCGATGATCGCTTCGGTCCGTTCGGGCAGCTCGCGCGCGACGTCTTCCTTGGTGCGCCGCAGGACGAACGGTTCCAGTCGCGAGCGCAGCACGAGCGCCGCGCGCTCGTCGCCGTCGGCGATCGGGAGTTCGAAGCGGCGGCGGAACGAGGCCTCCGAGCCGAGCAGCCCCGGCTCGACGAAACCGAAGATCGCCCACAGGTCGCGCAGCGAGTTCTCGACCGGCGTCCCGGTCAAGGCGAGGCGATGGTCGGCCTGCAGGCCGCGCACGACCCGCGCGATCTGCGAGGCGGGATTCTTCGTGTTCTGCGCTTCGTCGAGGACCAGCGTGCGGAAGCGGAAGCGCTCGAGCTGGTGCGCGTCGAGCCGGGCCAGCGCGTACGAGGTGATCACCACGTCGTAATCGTGGATCGTCTCGTACTTGGCGGCGCGATCGCTCCCGGACTGCAACCGCAGCGACGTCACCGAGGGCGCGAACTTCTTCAGCTCGTTCTCCCAGGTGTGGGTGACCGAGGTCGGTGCAATGACCAGCACCGGGACCTCGCCCTCGGTCTCCTTGCGCCGCAGGAGATGGGCGATGACCTGGACGGTGTTGTGGGTCACGATGAAATCGTCGAGCAGGAACAGCCGGTCGGGCGCGTCGACCGCGATGCACATCATCTCGCAGTCCTGCTCGTACTGCACGTCGACGATCGCCCGGGTCGGCAGATACTTGGTCCGCGGCGTGTACCGCGCCATCTTCCGCGCCAACCGAAACGGCGCATACTCCGGCGGCAACGAGATCCCCACCCGATACGCCGGCTTCCCAATCCGCTGCTCGCCCTTGTAGGTGTACTTCGGCTGCGCCTTGTACTGCATCCGCGCCACGCCGCCCAGCGATTGCACGAGCCACGCAACGTCCTGTGCGAGCTGGTCGGAGATCGTGGTGAACTCGACGTTCCCATTCTGCGGCTGCGCCGTCCCGTCGGTGTCCAGGAGACCTTGCAACATCGCCAGGCGATCCGTCAACGATGCGGTCTTGTACGCCGACGGGACAAACTTCATCCCCGACCCAAAACCGTGCAATCCGAGTTCTTCGAGCGCGCTCCACAACGCGTGCTCGCCCGGAATCGTCGTTTTAATCCTGTAGTCGTATCGTTGTTTGTAGACGAACTCGGTCCCGGTCGGTAGGAGCTCGCGGCACTCCTCCAGGATCGTTTCGTCGGCCGTCGTCAACTGCAAACCTTGCTTACGCGTGAACGAGCCGTCTCCGAGAAGGCACCCGAGCAAATACGGATCGAGCGGCAAGTCCGGATTTTGCCCGAAATGCATCGGGTCAGCAATCGGAATGTAATGACGAGCATTCCCGGCAGCGTCGAAAAGGCGTTCGCGGATCTCACGCGTCGTCAAGACACGATATGGAAGACCGCGCTTCTTGCGCACCGCCGAGTTCACCGCCCATAGGTGATCGTCGGACACCTGCGTCGACGAACCGTCGCTGAACGTGACGCGATACGCCGGTAGCGTTCCTTGCGGATACACGCCAACGACCTGGTGCGGCAATCCATCGCGTCCCATGACCTCATCACCAACTTGCAAGTCACCGAAACGCCGCAGTCCAGTCGGCGTTATAACTCGCCTGTGTACCCCGGCAGACTTACCGACCCCCATATCGTCTGCCAAAATCCCACCGAAACGGAACGATGACAAGTACGAAAGGAAATCTAAACCACGCCGCTGGTAATCGCGCAGCGTACCGACCAGCGCGTTCGGAACCGGCACTTCTTCCACGCCTTCGAAGTTGCGTAACCGCTCGCGGATGCGCTCGACTTCTTCGGGCAGCACGACGTCGCCGAAGGCCTCATGCAGTTCGTCACGCATCGCGACCAGCGTCGCCAAGCCGGTGCGGCGCCGGTCCGTCAACTCGGAGAGCAAGTGCTGGCGCGACCGCAGATCGGCGACGTCGACCAGCTTGCCGCGCACTTCGGCGTAACGCCCCTTGGCGCCGAGCAGCGCGCGCAGCTCCTCGCGCGTGAGCGGCTGGCCGTCGCCGACGAACACCGAGACGTCGAGATCGAACCAATCGCCGCCGCCCTCGACGGCCGCGGCGCTGATCGCGACGTCGATCACCCCACCACCGAGCAACGAGGCCAGCGACTCGTCGAGCCGGATCTCGACGTCGTCCCACGACGGCCAGGTCGTGCGGACGACCTCGGCCGCCCGGTCGGCGTCGTGCAACGCGAACACATCGGCGCCGCGCGGCACGAACCCGTTCTCGAGGAAGCGCTGCGCGAAGTCGCGCGCGACGTCGGGCGGCCAGCGCACGAAGCGTCCGTCGCTCGACGTCACCGCGCCGTGGGCGTTGAACGGCGCGAACGCGCCCGTGACGCGGTCGGCGAAGGTCAGTCGAGCCACCAGCGCCGAGTCGCGCCAGCCGGCGCGCACGACCAGCGCCGGCCGCGCCGCGTCGTCGACGCCCAGCGCGGTGCGCTCGCCGTCGGTCAGGAACGGCGCGACGCGCGCAACGGCGCGCGTCGTGGGTGCTCGCTCCAGCTCGACCGGCGCTTCGGCGGCGGCCCGGGCAGCCGCGATGACCTTGCGCGCGTCGAACGCCCCGTCGAGCAGGTACGCGGTGCGTTCCGCGATCAGCCAGGCCGGCGGGCCGTCGAGGACCAGCGCCTCGCCGAGGGCGACCGCGGCGCCGTCCGCGTTCTCGACGACCGGGATGAACGACGCGCCGGCGCGGACCGCACGCAGCCGCATCCCGCGCGCCTCGACGGCGAAGAGCGGCAACTCCGAGGGATGCCGGTTCGCCCCGGGCTCGTCCTCGAAGCGCAGCCGCGGATGGCGCGCCAGCCGGAAGAGCGCCCGGGCCAGCGCTTTGGGTGAGGAGCGCGCACCGAAGGCTTCGTTGACCGCGTCGTCGCGCAGCAGCGCCCGATCGAGCTCGTCCCAGTCGTCGGTCGGGGTCTGGTCCATCATCGCCAGGATCGCGTCCGCGTCGCGAATGACGCCGCGCAGGCGCGGCGTGTCGAGGTAGAGCGAACCGCCGAGCGTTCCGCCGTTCGAAACCGCCAGGACCGGCCAGACCGAGCGTGCGCGCGGGCGGCCGTTCTCGGTGTCGGTATCCGGGATCCACGAGAGGTCGACCTCAGGACCCTCGCCGGCCAGCACGGGTACGGCCGCGTCCTCGGCGGCGCGCACGACCTCGAGCGTCGCGACGACGTGCTGGCAAACCCCGGTCGCGCCGCAGGTGCAGACGGCTCGCAGCGCCTGCGGCCCGGTCCCGGTCGCCCACTCGACCGTCGTCTGCACCGTGGCGCGGTCGCGCACCGTCGCCTCGATCCGGTTGGGCTCGACCGAACGCAACGCGACGCGCGTCCCCTCGACGAGGCCGAGCGCATCGCGGGTCAGGTCACGAGCGAACCAGGTGCCGATCTGCGCCGGGAGGCGCGATCGCCAGAGGCCATAGGGCGTCAACCTGAGGTGGTTCGGCTAAGCCGACTGGACCTCCGGCTGCGGGGGCGTAGGCGGTTCGAGTTTCGGGATCTTCGAGAACCGCAGCTTCTCAGGATTGTCGGCGTTGACTTCGGCGAGGATGCGGTCGCCGCTCCCGAAGGTGCCGCGAATCATCTCCTCGGCCAACTCGTCCTCGACTTCGCGCTGGATCGCGCGGCGCAGCGGACGCGCGCCGAACTGCGGGTCCCAGCCCTTCTTGGCCAGCAGTTGCTTCGCGTCTTCGGTGACCTCGAGATACATCTCCTGAGCTCGCACCTCGCGGATGACTTTCTCAAGCTCGAGCCCGACGATCTCGGCGATCTCTTCGCGGCTGAGCTGGTGGAAGACCACGATCTCGTCGACGCGGTTGAGGAACTCGGGCCGGAAGGCGTGCTTCACTTCTTCCAGCACCTTGTTCTTCATGCGTTCGTAAGCCTGAGCATCGGTGGCCCCGGTGTCCTTCTGCGGCCGGAAGCCGATGTCGCTGGTCGTCGTCATCCCGGTCGCACCGACGTTCGAGGTCATGATGATGACCGTGTTCTTGAAGTCGACCACGCGGCCCTGAGAATCGGTCAGCCGACCATCCTCCAACACTTGCAGGAGCAGGTTGAAGACGTCGGGATGCGCCTTCTCGATCTCGTCGAGGAGCACGACCGAATACGGCCGGCGGCGCACCGCTTCGGTGAGCTGGCCGCCCTCTTCGTAGCCGACGTAGCCGGGCGGCGCGCCGACCAGTCGCGAGACGGAGTACTTCTCCATGTACTCCGACATGTCGATGCGGATCATCGACTCGGCGTCGTCGAACATGAACTCGGCCAGCGAGCGCGCGACTTCGGTCTTGCCGACCCCGGTCGGACCGAGGAAGATGAACGAACCGATCGGGCGCTTGGGGTTCTTGAGCCCGGCGCGCGAGCGGCGGATCGCCCGAGTGACCGTCCCGATCGCCTGGTTCTGCCCGATGACGCGCTTGTGGAGCTGATCCTCCATCCCCAACAGCTTGGCCGTCTCTTGTTCGGCCAGCTTCGAGACGGGGATCTTGGTCCACGACGAGACGATGTGTGCGACGTCCGCTTCGGTCACCTTGAGCGTCTTGTCGGCCGCTGCGCGCCGATCGGCCCACTCCGCTTCGAGCCGCTGCTTCTCTAGACGCAGCTTCTCCTCGCGGTCGCGGATCGCGGCGGCCTTCTCGAACTCTTGCGACTTGACGACCGACTCTTTCTCGAGTTTGACCTGGCGGATCTGGTTCTCGATCTCGCGCACTTCCGGCGGCGGCAGCGTCGCCTGCAAGCGCACCCGCGAGGCCGCCTCGTCGATCAAGTCGACGGCCTTGTCCGGCAAGAAGCGATCGCTGATGTAGCGGTCGCCGAGCTTCGCCGCGGCGATCAACGCCTCGTCGGTGATGGTGACCTTGTGGTGCGCTTCGTAGCGGTCGCGCAAGCCCTTGAGAATCTCGACCGTCTCATCGACCGTCGGCTCGCCGACCATGACCGGCTGGAAGCGCCGCTCGAGCGCCGAGTCCTTCTCGATGTGCTTGCGGAACTCGTTGAGCGTCGTCGCACCGATGCACTGCAACTCGCCGCGCGCGAGCGCGGGCTTGATGATGTTCGAGGCGTCGATCGCACCTTCGGCGGCGCCGGCGCCGACCAGCGTGTGCAGCTCGTCGATGAACAGGATGATCTCGCCGGCGGCGCCGCGGATCTCGTCCATGACGCGCTTCATGCGCTCCTCGAACTCGCCGCGGTACTTGGTCCCGGCGACCAGGCCGGCCAGGTCGAGCGTGATGACGCGCTTGTCGCGCAGCGGCTCGGGGACTTCGTTCTTGATGACGCGCTGAGCCAGCCCCTCGGCGATCGCCGTCTTGCCGACGCCGGGCTCGCCGATCAGGGCCGGGTTGTTCTTGGTCCGGCGGCTGAGGATCTGGATGACCCGCTCGATCTCGGTCGCCCGGCCGATCACCGGGTCGAGCTTGTTCTCGCGCGCCAGCGTGGTCAGGTCGCGGCCGTACGCATCCAGCGTCGGGGTCTTCGACTTGCCCTTGGGGGCCGGCGGCTGTCCCTCGGCGCCGAGCAGTGAGGTCGTCTGCACCCGGACCTTCGCGGGGTCGACCCCGAGGTTGGTCAGGACGCGCGCGGCGACACCCTCCCCCTCCCGGATCAGACCCAGCAGCAGGTGCTCGGTCCCGATGTAGTTGTGGTTCAGTTGCCGGGCTTCTTCGAACGCCAGCTCGATCACGCGCTTGGCGCGCGGCGTGAAGACCATCTCCTGCTGGACGGTCTGTCCGCCCCGCCCGACGATCGCCTCGACCTCTTGGCGGACCTTGGCCAGGTTGACGCCCAGGGTCTCGAGGACTTTCGCCGCGAGGCTCTCCCCCTCGGAGATGATCCCGAGCAGGATGTGCTCGGTCCCGATGTAGTTGTTCCCGAGACGCTGCGCCTCTTCCTGAGCGAGCACGATACTGCGCCGCGCTCTCTCGGTGAACGGTTCCCACATTGACATGACGGTTCGAAACTCCCCGAGCGGCCCGGCCGCTCCCTGCCTCCATGCGGGTTGGACTCCCTGGAAGTCGGTGCGGCCTAGGTGCTGGTTAAACCTTCGACGGGTTCGTTCAGTTTCAAACCCTTGGCCGAAGGTAGCATGGAAGCAGGCACCGCGAGGGCGAACGGTGAGTCCGACTTTTCTGCCGCCCACGAGGACGCCGCAATTTACCTCCTAGGACTGCTCTCCGTGCCGGAGCTGGCCGACCAGCTCATCAACGGCATCACCCTCGGCATGCTGTACATCCTGGTCGCCCTGGGCCTGAACATCATCCTGGGGCTGATGGGGGTCATCAACTTCTCCCACGGCGCGTTCTTCATGCTCGGCGCCTACGTGATGTACGCGCTGGTACCGCGGCTGGGGTTCTGGCCCGCGATCCCGGCGGCCGCACTCCTGGTCGGTCTGCTGGGCATGGCCTTCGAGTCGACCTTGGTCCGGCCGCTCTACCGCCGGCTGCCCGAGTTCACGTTGCTGCTGACGTTCGGGACGGCGTTGATCTTCACCGAGGTGGTGCGCCGGGTCTGGGGCGACGACGCGGTCCGGGTCAGCACCCCGGCCTACATGCCCGACTCGATCGCGCTGGGCAACTTGCAGTTCCCGTTCTACAAAGACTTCCTGTTGGTGCTCATCACGATCGCCATCCTGGCGTTCGTCTGGCTGCTGCTCAACAAGACGAACATCGGGATCATCATCCGGGCCGGCACGCGCGACGCCGAGATGGTCAAGATCCTCGGCATCAACATGCCGCTGATGTTCACGCTGGTGTTCGGCATCGGCTCGTTCATGGCCGGGCTGGCCGGCGCGCTGGCGGCGCCGATCTACGCGGTCCAGCCGCAGTTGGCCTCGGAGTGGATCGTGTTGACCTTCGTCATCGTGATCGTCGGCGGGATCGGCTCGTTCTGGGGCGCCATCGTCGGCGGCTTGCTGATCGGCATCGTGACCAGCCTGATGGCGCTGGTCTGGCCGCCGGCGATCGAGCTGAGCGGCTACATCATCATGGGGATCATCCTGCTGATCCGCCCGCGGGGCCTGTTCGGCGTCGAAGGCCTGTTCGAGTGAGAAAACGCTCGCCACTGGCAGCCGCGCTGTTGCACCCGCTGCTCTGGACGGGGCTGCTCTTCATCGTGCTGCCCTTCGTCGCCGGCGCCAACCCGTTCGCCGGCCAGTGGACCGGTTTCGTCGGCATCGCGACGACGATGGTGATCTTCGCACTGTTCGCCGGCGGCTTCAACTTGCTCTTCGGCCACGTCGGCGAGCTCTCGTTCGGGCACGCGATGTTCTTCACGATCGGCGCCTACGCGACGGCGCTGTACGCCAACGGGTTCACCATCCACGTTTTCGGCGCGACGATCGTGCACGCGCCGACCGACAACCTCCTCGTCGCGCTGCTCCTCTCGCTGCTGTTCGCGGTGCTGTGGGCCTGGCTGCTGGCGCGCCTGATCGTCCCGCGCTCGAGCGGGATCTACTTCTCGATGATTACCCTCGCGTTCGCCCAGGTCGTGTTCTTCGTCACGTACGAATGGAGCGACCTGACCGGCGGCGAGGATGGCCTGCAAGGCATCGCGCGGCCGACCCTGTTCGGCTCGCACCTGCTCAGCGAGTCGTACCATTTCTACTGGTTCAGCGCGATCGTCGTCTTCGTGGCGCTCTGCGCGCTCTACTGGATCATCGCCTCGCCCTTCGGCACCGTGCTGCACGCGATCCGCGAGAACAAGCAACGCGCGCGGTTCCTCGGCTACGACGTCAACAAGTTTCGCGTCAACGCGTTCGTGCTCTCGGCCGCCTTCCCGGCGATCGCCGGCTGGCTGTGGACCTGCTACCAGCAGGCGATCAACCCTGACGCCGGCTCGGTCGAATACTCCGGCAACGTCGTCATGATGTCGATGCTCGGCGGCATGCAGACCTTCCTCGGCCCGACGCTGGGCGCGTCGATCTACTGGGAGCTCCAGAACAACATCTCGCAATTGCACAACCCGTCCTGGCTCGAGTCGTATCTGCTGATGGGCAAGTACTGGGAAACCTGGATCGGGATCGTGTTCGTGGTGTTCGTCCTGATCGGGCCACGCGGCATCATGGGTCTGGTCGACGACATCCGCCAGTACGGCTTCGCCGGGACGGTGCGCCGGGCGTTCTCGCGCCGGGCGCGGGTCGAGATCGAGCTGCACGAAGAACTGCCGCCGGTCGAGGGGGCCGCGGCCGTCACCCGGTCGGTGCAATAGGGTGGACTACGTCTTCAAGACCGAGGGGCTGACGCGCCGCTTCTCGGGCTTCACCGCAGTGAACGAGGTCTCGCTCGAGATCCCCGCCGGCGGCGTGCGCACCATCATCGGGCCCAACGGCGCCGGCAAGACGACCTTCTTCAACCTGCTCAGCGGGATGCTGCCGCCCAGCGCCGGCCGGATCTGGTTCAAGGGCCAGGAGATCACCTCGCTGCATGCCTATCAGCGCGCGCGCCTGGGGATCGCGCGCTCGTTCCAGATCACCAACATCTTCGGTCATCTGAGCGTCTACGAGAACGTCCGGCTCGCGGTGCAGGCCGTCCTCGACGGCAAGGCCCGCTTTCTGTTTCCGGGACGGCGCTTCGCCGATCTGCCGACCAAGACCGAATCGGTCCTGCACGACGTCGGCCTGTGGGACGCGCGGGATGCGCGCGCCGAGAACCTCTCGCACGGTGACCAGCGGCGGCTCGAGATCGGTCTGGTGCTGGCCAGCGATCCACCGGTGCTCCTCTTGGACGAACCGCTGGCCGGGATGTCACCGACCGAGACGCACGCGACGGTCGAGCTGATCAATCGCATCGCCCCCGGCCGCACGATCCTGCTCGTCGAGCACGACATCGACGTCGTGATGTCGATCTCGACCACGATCACGGTCTTCCAGACCGGCTCGGTGCTGGCGATCGGCACACCGGCCGAGATCCGCGCCAACGAAGCCGTCCAGCGCGCTTACCTGGGAGAGTTCGTCTAATGCTCCTCGAGCTCGACCGGGTGAACGCGTATTACGAGAAGAGCCACGTGCTCCAGGACGTCTCGCTGGAGGTGGGTGCGGGCGAAGTCGTCGCGCTGCTCGGGCGCAACGGCTCGGGACGCTCGACGACCTGCAAGGCCGTCATGGGTCTGGTCGCGGTGAAGAGCGGTACGATCCGCTTCCACGGCAAGCCGGTTACGAACCGTACGCCGTTCGCGATCGCGCAGGCCGGCATCGCATTCGTCCCCGAGGACCGGCGGATCTTTCCGAACCTGACCGTCGGCGAGAACTTGCGGCTGGCCGCGCTGGCCGGTCGCAAGGGTGTCTGGACCGAGAAGCGCGTCTACGAGTTCTTCGAAGTGCTGGGCGAGCGCAAGGACAAGCCGGCGAAGCTCTCGGGCGGCGAGCAACAGATGCTCGCGATCGCGCGCTGGTCGCGAATGCCGACATCATCCTGCTCGACGAGCCGATGGAGGGCTTGGCGCCGCTGATCGCGCGCAACGTCGAGGAGGTCGTGCGCACGATCCGCAGCGAGGGCAACACGATTCTGCTCGTCGAGCAGAACGTGCACGTCGCGATGAGCCTCTCCGACCGCGGCTACGTCCTCTCCAACGGCCGGATCGTCGGCTCGGGGACGATCGCCGAGCTGCGCGCCGACGAGGCGATGATGCAGCGCTACCTGGCCGTCTGAGGGGCTCGCCCGCTTGCGGCTATGGAACTTCTGCGCCGCCCGGCGTATCGTAGAGGCCGTATGGTGACTCCCGAAACGGTGCGCGAAGCGCTCAAAGAGGTCGAAGACCCCGAGCTGAACATGGGGATCCTGGACCTGGGTCTGGTCTACGACGTGGCCTGCGAAGGCCCCGAGGGGCAGGAGGTCACCGTCGTCATGACGCTGACCTCGCCGATGTGCCCGGTCGGTCCGATGTTCCGCCAGGCCGTGCTGAGTAAGGTCGAGAGCGTCGAGGGCGTCAAATCCGCCAACGTCGAGATCACCTTCACGCCCCCGTGGGACCCGAAAACGATGGCGAGCGAGGACGTCAAGCTGGCACTCGGCATCTGGTGAGCGTCGGCCCCTGGGCCAAGCAGTGGCACGCCCGTACGGCGGCCCTGCGCCGGGTCGAGAAACAGCTCGCTCGGAGCCCCGACGACGTCGGGCTACGGCTCGAGCGGGCCCAGTTGCTGGAGGATCTCGGCCTGCGCGAAGAGGCCGCGGCCGCCTACGTTCAGGTGCTCGTCGTGCATCCGTGGCACTACGATGCGATGATGCGCCTGGGTGCGCTGTTCGCCGTCGGCGGGAAACAGGACGCGGCGCGCGCCGTCTTCCTCGAAGCCGCGATGCGCCACGCCGACCGAGCGGCGCCGCATGCGTGCCTAGGCAACGTCCTGCTCGACGTCGGCGACACGCCGGCGGCCCAGGCGGCCTTCGAGGCCGCGTTGCGCGCCGACCCCGACCATCGCGAAGCTCACCGGGGTCTGGCGATCATCTTCGAGCGCGCCGGCGACGTCGCGGCGGCCGACCGCGCATGGCGTGCCGGCTTCCCCGACGGCTCGATCGCGATCTCACCCTACCGCGGCCCCAAGGAACCGATCCGCGTCCTGCTGGTCACCTCGGCGATCGGCGGCAACATCCCGTTGCAGCACGTGTTGGACGACCGCGTCTTTCAATGGGCGACGCTGATCGCGGAGTCCTATACGCCCTCGATGACGATGCCGCCGCACAGCGTGCTCTTCAACGCGATCGGCGATGCCGACAAGTGCGCGCGCGCGCTCGACCACGCCGAGCTGCTGCTCGAACGCGTCGATGCGCAGATCATCAACCCCCCGGACCGCGTTCGCGGCTCGGGGCGGGCCGCCAACGCCGACCGGCTCGGCGCGCTCCCCGGCGTCGCCGTTCCGCGCATCGTCGCCTTTCCGCGCGCCGCGCTGCTGGCCGAGGATGCGGCCGCGACGCTCGCCGAGCACGGCTTCGACTGGCCGCTGTTGGTGCGCAGCCCCGGTTTCCACACCGGGAACCACTTCGTGAGCATCGCCGGACCGGCCGAGCTGGCCGAGTCGGTCGCGCCGCTCCCCGGCGACGAGCTGCTGGCGATCGCGTACCTCGACACGCGCCGCGCCGATGGGACCTGGGCGAAGTACCGGGCGATGTTCGTCGACGGCGAGCTGTTCCCGCTGCACCTGGCGATCTCGCGCGAGTGGAAAGTCCACTACTTCACCTCGGCGATGGACGAGGACGTCGCGTTCCGCGAGGCCGAGCGCGCCTTCCTCGAAGACATGCCGGGGACGAT
>Ga0302177_10002628_pt1 | contig 12628 bp, 10 predicted proteins | sample I_Palsa_E1_2_FD_198780 | JGI IMG/M metagenome (GOLD analysis project Ga0302177, IMG submission 198780) | Peat permafrost microbial communities from Stordalen Mire near Abisko, Sweden - I_Palsa_E1_2 | ecosystem: Environmental > Terrestrial > Soil > Palsa > Peat permafrost | place: Sweden... | reverse complement strand
GACAGCGGTATTCGAGGTGACCTGGACCGCCGTGGTGCCCCCTCCGTTCTGGCCCGGATAGAGCGGATTCACTCCGTATCCAAGATACGGGTTGGCTTGCCCATAGTCCTGCAGGTTGTGGAGTTCACTGAAGCGCGATGAAGCATACCCCCACGTGTTCAGAGATGCCACCAGGTGCGCGCCGCAAGGTCCTGGAGTGCAGGGCTGGCCCGCATCTGCCGGAACGGCGTTTCCGGGAGACACGGCGAAGATCCACGACATGGAATTTTGGCCGCGATTGCAGTAGACCACCAGGTTGCCCTGCTGCACAGGCCCCCCGGAACAGACTGTCACGGGCTCCGCGGCGGGGATATCGATCGGACCGCCGATATACCCGGTGATCAGCGTGCCCAGGTCCAGGCCCAGCGAGCTGGGCGTCAGATCGGTGATGACCGCGTTCGAGTAAGTGACCGAATAGTTATCGCTCGAAAGCAGCGAACCCAGCCCGATCGGCGCTCCGTTGGCGAAGTTATTCGAGGTCGTATACGATCCGGTATAGACCACTTGGAGCATTGCCAGTTTACCGGAATTATCCGTGACGACACAATACCAGGTAGGGGTAGTTTTAGTGTCGTCGATGGCGATATAAATCTCGGGACTGAAAAGCGGGCAGGCCTGCGAGGGCCAGGTATTGGTGCCGGTGGTCTTGGCATTCGTGATCATCGGCCCGACTACGCTGACCGATCCGTTCGCCGGATTGAACCAGGACAGTTGCGCATAGCTGCCGCCCGTCTCGATTTCGCCCAGAAAGCCGCCGCCTACGCTATTGTGCGCGAAGAGGGTTTGGTTTCCGTTATCCGGCCATTCCCCGGGATCGTCCGAGACGTAAGAGACGGTCACGTTCTGGATATAGATCGATGTGCCCGGATCGGCGACCACACGGTTGATCATCACCGCGAAATCCTGCGCGCAATAGTAGGTGTACGATCCCGGCGAGCTGGTCAACGTCAGAGAATTGCCAAACCCGCTGCCGATGGTTTCCTCCTGCGAGGTGCCGCTGCCGGATGCACAGGCATCCGCGGTAGAGACATTGGAAAGCCGGATACGGCCGCTTCCACCGGCAGTCCACGTCGAGTCGAAATTATTGCCGCTCACTAAGGTCACGGTGGCCCCGCTGATGGTGACTTTCCCGGTGTATTGGTAGGAATCGAACAAAGTGATCTTTGGGTTGCTGTCGTAAACCCACGGGTCGATGCCGGTAGCGCCTGGGTTGTTCGTGCCAACCCTTACCGTCGCCGGGGTGGTGAGCGGCAGCGTCGCGATTTTGACCGTGCTCGCCGCCGACGCGCCCGCGTTCATGCTGAGAGCCACGCCGATCTGGCACTTGCTGGACGTGCTGGAGGTGCAGTATCCCGTGATGTTGACCTGGAGTTGTTGGATATACCCGCCGCATGTGGAATTGGTCTCACACGGGAGACCGTCCCCCCAGTTAGATGTGATGGTGTCCGGCCGAATCACCAGCGGCAACGTAGAATTGCCGACCGAAGCGTAACCGGAACTGCCGACTGCGTTGCACGGAGTTACCCAAGGACCAACGGCGTCGCAGGGATTCTGCCCCTGGTCATAGGCCGTGGTCATGGCCTGCGTTCCGCTGGTGTATCCGAAGCCGGGATACGTGGCGCGCTGCACCAGGATGCCGGTTTGCGGATCGATAAACTGCTCGTTTGCAATCGCGCCGGGGGACGACGGGCTGGCCCATGCGCCGGGCGCCGCCGGATCGGATGGCCACGGATCTCCGTAGCCGAGGCCGAGCGGGATGTTCGCGGTGGTGAATTGGCCGCTGGCGGCGGACGCTCCGCAGGCGATCTGGTAGAAGTAGGGAGTGTTTGCCTGGAGCGCGTTGCTGATCCGTTGCGTGACGAAGCCGTAGACGCCGCTGAGCGGTGCATTGCGCGCGCCGATGACCACCGTTCGCGCATTGCCGGCCGTCACGGTGCTGGGGCGCGCCAGATCCGAGGTACTGTCGGTGATTAAGTCGTTGATCGGTGGAGAGTAGCTGGAACTGGTGCTTACGGCGATGGAGCAGGCGGACCCGCTCGGCGCTGTGTACGCAATAACAGCCTGTGTCGCGGTAGTGCCCAGCACGCGCACGTTGGATTGCGCCATGCAGCAGCCCGCCGCCAGGGAAAGCGCCCAAAACCCTTTCATCGGTTTATGCCCCTGATCTTTATCGCCCACCGGTCTATCGATAGATAGTGGTAAGTTCCTGTACCTACATTGATAGACATGAAGTTGGGTGTAAGATTCGCCGTAGGCGCCAGCGCTATAATCTGACTGTTGCCGAAGGCGCCGCCGGAGACGCCGATCTGAAAGTTGACGGTTCCAGGCGTAGAGCTATAAATACGGATCTTGTACCAGGTGCCCAGGACTACGGGCAGTCCGCTGTCCACACAGTGTTGCGTGCCGGACACGATCACTTCATAGACCCAATCCACGGTACTCTCCCCGGAAGAACATCCGCCACCGGCTGTGTCATACCGTACGGCTATCTGGTTTCCGTTCGCGGGATGGTAGGTAGTGGTGTTGTCCGTAAATCCCACCAGATACCTCGACAAAGCGATGCTGCTCGGATCCGTTTCCACAATGGACTGCGCTTCCCAATAAGTAAAAGATCCGCCGGTACCCAGGTTTGCGATAGGCATAATTCCAGCCGGCGTGTCATAGGGATCCGCCAGGTTCAAAGAGGCTCCCATGCCGGCGACGGTATTGCCGCCACTGATGTGGTAAATCCCAGGATGGCCTCCAGGATCGGGAACGGAACTCGAATAACAGGTGGTTCCCCCGATGCAGCTGATACCCCAGCCAAGAGCGGCAATTCCAAAACTCCCTACGGCACCCCGTTGATTAGGCATAAACTCGTCTACTAGAAACAAGCCGGTGTCGAAGGGATTGAAGTCGACTGTATTAGATGTATTGGTCAAATCATCGCGAAATGTATACGCGGCGCCCCCTCCTCCGCCGCAGGTCCAGGCCGCATTCAGAGCGGTGGCCACCGCTCCGGTGCCGCCTGCAGTGCACGGAGTCGTCTGCGCGCAGTTCGAGCAATACAGGATGCTTCCGTTTACGGCGCCGCCGAGATTGGCAAACGTCGAGGTACGTAAAAACGCGCTCTGCTGTGTCCAGATGTTGGTGGACGCGCAATAGTATTTGTTCTGTCCGGCCGCGGCGTCGGTCGCGAAGTACTCCTCGCCTTGTGCGCAGGTGGATGGCAACAGAGCGGTCAGCCCGGTCTTGGAGGGTAGCGTGTGCGTGGCGCCCGCCGCGTTCCAGGAGCCCAGCATCACGCGGCTCCCGTTGATGGTGGTCTGCCCCGGAAGTATTGACTCGATCCCCAGTGCAAGAATGCAAAGGGTACTGATAGGGAATGCCTTCATGGTATTAGTAATTCCTCACGATAGTTGCCCGAAAAGGGTTGCTGGGCGGTGTCACCGCGGCTCCCGATAGATTGCAGAGCCGCACGTTTACGGTGTTGGCGGAGCTCACGAACATGACGCCCAGAACTCCGGAAGGCAGGTTGGATGGCCAGGCAGGCGCCACGGCGTCGCCGGGGTTCGCGCCAGTTACGGTCAAAGACTGATCCGGCGCGCAGGCGTTGTTGGAAATGCTGGCAAAGGTCAAGGTCGCTGAATTTGTCAGATACGTCGGAATCACGCCATTATCTACCGCGAGAGTGGTCTGCCCGGGAGTCTCTGTAATGATGATTCCTTGCCCGCCGGCAAGCGCCTTCGAGCTCAAGAACGCGCGCTGGTCGAGGCCGCCAGCGCCGTTCCAGGTACCGTTAATGGCCGTCCAGGTGTAAATGGGGATGACGTTCGCCGGAAATGAAGTAACTCCAGGCTGCTGGGTACAGCTTGTGGAGCAAACTACGGTTAGGTTGTGCCCCACTACCAGTGTTCCGGAACCGGTGATGTAAATATAGGCCGCCCCGGTCGCATTGCCGACGATGGTGGCGGTAGCGCTGTTGGTGATGGTATAGACCTGATATCCGAAGCGAACATTGCAGGGTGTAGTCGACGCGCAGTTGGCTCCGATGGTCAGCACGTTAGGGGAAGTGAAGACCACGGCCAGATCCCCGAGTTGGGATGCCATGCCCGCTCCGCCTCCGCTGCCGGATGGCGCCCACTGGGATCCATTCCAGACCAGCGTCTGGCCGCTCAACGGCGCCGTGCTGGCCACCGGCCGGCTTTGGATGCCGGTCACCGTGGCGGCTGTCAGAGTGCCGCTAAGATCGCCGCTCGCCCCAGGCAGTTGCGTGTTACCGACCGTGCCGGCGATCTGTCCGAAGGTGTAATCCCCGGTGAAGGAACTGACTACCCCGGTCCTGCCGAACACGCTGGTGATGGCGCCACCAGCGCCGCCGGCCACCGTGCCCGGTTGCCACGTTGAGGATGTAGAGTTCCACACCAGCGCTTGTCCGCTGGAAGGAGCCGTATTTGCCACTGGACGGTTTTGCAGACCGGTTACTGTAGCGGCCGCGGTATTGCCGGAGAGATCTCCGCCCACCGGCGGGATCCCACCTCCACCGGATACGCTGGGCGTGCCCGCGCCGTTCACCACGCAGTAGCCGGACTGCGCCGTAGCGAAATTAATGGTGACGTTAAACGTCGTCGGGCTGATCTGAATTTTGTCCGGCTCCACCTGCTGGGGCGGCGTTTCACTGTCGAAGCAATCCACAATCAGATTGGCGGTGCCGAACAGGTGCACGGTCCCGGGAATGGTCAGGCTGGTTTGAGACACGAATATGTACGCGGCATTACCGGTTGCGCCAGCCACCGGCAGCCACTGACTCGTGGCGGTATTCCACTCGAGGACTTGGCCGTTGGACGGAGCCGTAGTGCTTACCGCCCGTCCTTGCAGGCCTGTTACCGTTACGCTGTTCGGCGCGCCGGCGATGTCTCCCCCCAGAGCCAGCCATTGCGTGCTGCCTCCGCTGCTGGAAAGCAGCTCGTTGGTGAGGCTGGCATTCGGCGCCGGGGTACTGCCTTCGAGTGTCCACACGTTTACCGCGTTACATGCATACACATTACTGCCGGCGGGAGCGCTGGTCAGGAAGAAAAACTGCCCTACCGCGCAAGTAGAAGGTAAGCTGGTACCCGTCTGCATGGGCTTGGTGGATATGGCCCCTGAAAAATCCACGCTCTTGGACTGCGTGCGCAAATCGACTGAAGTCTGACCCTCGCCCGTGGCGACGAAAACCGCCCACAGCAGAAGGCTGATCGGAACTCTGCGTTTGGCCATCTTAGCTTTACTGAAACACGGCGGCGTCCTCCGAAATCGCAGAGTAATTTCGCTTGGTTTGTCTTTTCTGCTAGTTACGAATAGCACGCGGGCGTGACTGGCCCTGGGTTCGTTTCCGCATTTCCCCGCCTGGAGCGCCCGCAAAATGCTACATTAGAATTGACCTTGATTTCAAGTATTCCGCAACATTCCCGGACTTCCTGGCGGCCGGCGTTTTATATGGCGCTGGTTTATATATTCGTCACTTATACCCGGCTTCCCGAGTTTGTTTCCATGGTGTCCGGCCATAGCCTGCGGGTCGGGCTGATCATAACTGTTCTTGCGGTTCTGGGGATTTTGCTCAGCGGAAGTCTTTATCGAATTTTTTCTTCCAAAATCGTGCTGGCGCTGACGGCTTTTACCGGCTGGCTTTGTTTATGTACTCCGTTTAGTGTCTGGCGCGGGGGAAGCGCGAGTCAGGTCGTGTTTTGGTGCTTATCCGTGGTTGGTCTGATCCTGCTGGCCGGATGCATCGAAGGCGCGGAGCAATGCCGCAAGGCAGGCTACGCCCTGGCCGTGTCGGTCCTGGCCATCGAAGTGCTGAGCTTCTTCCTGGGCAGCACGAAAAGCGCGCTGGACACCGGACGTCTCGCGTTCGTAGCCGGCACCTTTTCGAATTCTAACGATTTCGCGGCCTTGCTGCTCATGGGCTTGCCGTTCTGCTTGCTGGTGGTGCGCACGCGCAAGGGGCTCTCTGTCTTGAAAGGGGCTTGTGTTCTGGGCCTCTTCCTCATTCCGTTATCAGTGGTCCGGACGGGTTCGCGCGGGGGATTGCTGGCCCTGGTGATCATGTTTGTCCTGTTCTTTTTTTCCGTGCCGCCCCTGCAGAGGGTCCCGCTGGCTATCGTGGCGTTGCTCCTGGCCGTGGCTGCCTCTGTTTTTGCGGGTAGCGGCGCTCTGGACCGGTACAAGACCATTTTTCAGAGTGGCGACACGGTCTATTACGCGAATAAAACAGAAGAGTCCGCGGCACTATCCACGCTCAGCCGGAAAGAGCTATTCATGAGCAGCCTGCGCCTGACCATCCAGCATCCGGTTCTGGGGGTCGGGCCCGGAATGTTCCCGATCGCCGATGCCAAGGACGCCGGAGAGAAGAAACAAGCCGCCTCCTGGCATCAGACGCATAACACGTATACCCAGATCTCCTGCGAGAACGGATTGCCGGCGCTGTTTTTTTATAGCGCGGCTTTGTTTTTCTGTTTTAAGGTCACGCGCGTCGTGCGGCTGGGCGCCGCCGCGCACCCCGAGCTGCGCCCCTACGGCGATATGGCATTTTGCCTGCGGCTCTCCCTGGTCGCCTTTACCGTCACGGCCATTTTTGCGAGCAACGCCTATTCTTTTTACTTTCCCTTGCTGGCGGGCCTCTGCGCGGCCTTGGAGCGGTCCGTGGGCTCGGGCATGAAGGCGCCTGAAGCCCACCCGGATGCCCATCCGCTGCCGCCGGCCCCTCCCCGCCAGCGAGCAGGTTATCCACCGGCGGAGCCGCGTCGCACCATGCCCGCGCCCGCCAATTATTGGCGGTGACCGTGTCAGAAGTCGGTGCCCTCGTCACATTCCAGACCCTTAGTAGCGAGGTCGATAGTGAGTGTCCGTTGTGGTATGAAATCACGCAACGCGAGGGGTATCGGTGGTGGTGGCGGCCGGGTCGCCTTGAAAGGTCGAAATGATGGGGGGCGGATGAATCGATCAGGCCTAGTATAGGGTAGTAGAGGATGTGGTCCCGCCACTGCCGGAGCACAGGATCTAAGGTCCGGCCACCCGATAACTAGCCAAAAGCGTGTCGCCAACCTGCGGAACCGATGCCGCCCCAAAGGTAATCGCATTGCCTGACAGGGTGTAGTCTTGACCGATCTTTTGTAAGATTCCGTTGCGATAGAGCGCCAAGCTCGTTTGCGGCGTGGCGGTGGCACTCGTGGTGAACGCCCGATTCAAGCCATTCACGGTTCCCGCCGGTACCTCCTGGTCCACGAACGTCGGACTGGCGGTACCGCATGGCCCCGAAGAGCCGTCCACGTATACGCAATCCGAAAGATTGCCGCTTGCCCCGTCAATTGCACCTGTCGAGTCGATGACAGCCGCGAGCCCTGGGGCGAAGAAGGCGCCTTCAATTGGGCGTGCGGCCAAGTCGCTGACCAAGTTGATAACGGAGGACTCCGCGATGGTCGCGATTTCAGGCTGCACGGCGTGCTGCGCGGCAGCAGGTTGCACGGCGCTATGGGGCTGCCTAGCGGCCTGCACTCGCACGTCTTTCAGCTGCAACGGGGTTGGGCGGTCCGGAACGGCCCAAGTCTCCCTAAACTCGCCAGTCTTGCCGGAGTAGTATTTTACCGAATAGTACGTGAGCCAATCAGCGTGATTGACCAGTCGCAAGTTCAACTTTCCGTGCTTAATACGGGTATCTACCGGCATGCCAATGCTTGAGGCACTCCCGGCATTCAAAGAACTCCAGGTAATGGTAACACTGCCCTCGAACGGGGTGCCATCGACACGATAGAGAACGTCGCGGATCGTGGTCAGCCCCGGACCGGCGAACGATGTGGCTGTCAAGCTAAAAACTGCGGTAGCTAATGCGATCCTTTGTTTAATCACTTAACCTCCAAATTAGGAAAACTCTGGGCTCGCGTTCCAAGACTGGAAATCTCCGAGATCCCCTCTGCTCACTTCAATATACCGAGCAAACAGGTGGCGTACTGATCCATGCTCTAGGCCGATTCGCCCTAAGTCATGGCAGCTACATGTCTTAGTAATTCTGCATTCCCTGTGTATTGCTGTGAACGCACAAGTGCGGGTTGGTCGGCACTGCATCTCCGCAGTGGGGACGGCCGACGCGGTTTCAGGTGGGGGAGTAACGTGCGAAGCGCCGCCGGAAAAGGACGGCGACGCTCGCTCATAACATAGTGCAACTCAACGCCTATTGTTGCTTCTTACGGAGCCGTGACTTCTTCCGTTTCTGCGGTTCTGCAGGTTCGGACTTTGGTTGAGTGGGTTCGTCAGGCAATTTGCGATCATTGCCAGTCGGACTGTCCACGATGGGTTCAGGCATAAGTGGGGTACCTCCAATTATCATGATCTGCCGAGTCACTCTAGCCAAAGGGCTATGTTATTAGAAACAAAGGCACAAATTGGTGTGACTGAAAAATGTAGAGGTGTGGGAGTTTCCAGGCCGCCAAATAATGGACGGAACTTTGGCGAAGTCATTTGTTTCGCTGCAATGACTCCCGGCGCCTCGGGCGTGGCCCGGCTGGCTGTGAGTAGGTAATGTAGATTACATAAGAGGCAACAGGTCAGGATCCACCTTTGCCAATGCAGCGGGATAGCCGCGGCGAATCGCCTGCGTTAAGCATTGTTTTGATTCGATGGGATGATGTGCGAGCAAAGCCAATACAGCTCTTGTGTAGAGAACCATGGGGTCGTCGGGGTCCTTCTCGGCGACATCCTTCAGGGCTAAGGAAGCCTCTGTAAGGTCGCCAAGCCGGGCCAGGGAGCGGGAGCGGCGGCAACTCTCCACGATGCTGAGCGGTCTTGCCACGGACAGCCTTTCAAACATGGAAATTAACTGGTTACAAGTCTTCCGGGCCTGCTCCCGCTGGCCGGAATACCAAAGGGCGTCAGCCAACCCCACGATAAACGCTGTGGAATTCGGGCGCATTTGGATGGCTGTCTCGAAGAATGGAACCGATATTGCGTACTGCCCGGAGTAGTAGGCAACGACCCCAAGATCCGAGTAAACTTCAGCGGAGGGACTTCGCTCAAGAGCAACTTCGAAAGCCTTGCGAGCCCCTTCGAAGTCTCCAGCACACAGAAGAGCAGCACCTAGGTTGCAGTAGCCGGTACTTGCGTCGGGGTTGAGGCGGGTGACATACATAAACTGCTGGCGCGCTTCGTCTAAGTGTCCGGCTTTGAGGAGCGCTGATCCCAGGTCGTTGTGGGAAAACCAAGATTCCGGGTCGAGGCGAACCGCCATCTGGTAGTACTCCATCGCCCGGTTGACTTGGCCGGAGGCTTCCAAGGCTCGGGCGAGTAGGCGATTGGCCTCCGCAGAGTTGCTGAACTGTTTCCAGAGAGCCTGCAAATTAAGAATCACGTTTTGAAAGCGACCGGAGTCGAGATCGATCCTCGCCTGGAAAAGAACACTCTCCCGTTTACTAAGACCGCTGGCTGTAGCCTGGTGAAGTGCGCTCCCGGCCCGGGTCAGCAACTGCGGATCCTCGGTCCTCTCAAATAGCCGGATGAGAGCTTCGGTCCGGGCACGGTGTGCCAGCAAATTGTCAGGACGGTATGCAACAGCCTCATCAAGAGCATGCACAGCGATGAGCAAATCAGTTGCGGTGCTCTTCGAGGTGAGATGAGCGATGCCCGTGGCGTACAGTTCCTGGCTGCTGGTTGTCCTGGACAAAGAAGGACAGCGCACTCCCCAGAAAACCGTCGCCAGCAACGCAGCAACAAAGAACAAGATGAGCTTTCGGCTATTCAGCCAGTGTCCTACGGTCCACAAGAACCGAGGGAACGCGCGCGGCACCTTAGGGACTTCATCCGGATCTGTCAGATCCCGCATCACTTCTGCGGCACTGTTATATCGCTGGCTGCGATCCAGTTTAAGGCAATGGCGCACGACCGTATCGAGAACTGACAGCTTGCGCAACTCGCCTGATTTGACATGCTTCTCCCATGGGGAGAGCAATATCCGTGTGCGTAGCGGCTCGAGCGTCTCTAATGCGGTGGTGCCGGTGAGCATTTCCAGGAGCACTAGACCTAACGAATACAGGTCCGAGCGGGCATCCGCGGGTAGGCCTGCGACTACCTCGGGCGCCATATAACGAGGCGTTCCACTCTTTTCGCCCGACGTGCTCAGCTTCAAGTCTTCGGCCAGAACGGAGCGGGCGAGTCCGAAGTCTGAGACGAGGATCTCGCCATTCTTCCCGATGAGCAGGTTGCCGGGCTTTAGGTCTCGATGGACGATACCGGCAGAGTGAATAGCCAGGAGCGCCTGGCAGATCTGCGAGGCAAGATTGCAGACTTGCGATGGCGGCAGGCAGTGCTCACGAAACAGCAGTGTAGCCAGGTTCTCCCCATCAACCCAGTCCATCGCGATAAGAGGCTGGCCTTCCACCTCGTCGAGATCATGGACGCGAACGACGTGGGGATTCTGAACCCGTGAAGCGAAGATGACTTCGCGCTTCAGCTGCATGATATAGCGCAGGTTGGAGGCCAGCTCCGGCCGCAACACTTTAACTGCAACAGTTCGGTTCAGCACCCGATCCAAAGCACGAAAGACCCTCCCCATGCCGCCTTCTCCGATTGGCTCGTATAGCTCGTAACGCTCTCCTTCCGGGCAAGAAGACGTAAATGGGGACTGCTGGATTGGGTGGAGAGACATGTATTAAGAAAATTGTTGGCTAGATAATGTTGTCCAGGTTTCCCGCAAAGTTCTCCGTCTTTGTTATCAGCCGAGTGCGGAGCTTGGACCATCGGTCGCGCCCCGAAAACCAGGTGGGTCTTGACGTTACTCCTGGCCGTGGCCGCCGCTGTTTTTTGCGGGTAGCGGCGCTCTGGACCGGTACAAGACCATTTTTCGGGGCGGGCGACACTGTCTATTACGCGAATGCAACGGAAAAATCCGCATTATCCACGCTCACGGATAGAGCTGTTCCTGAGCAGCGTGCGTCTGTCGGGCCACGGATGTTCCCGATCGCCGATGCTAAGATGATTAGGAGAAGAGGCATCCCGCCTCCTGGCATTTTTGAAGGCGCCTGAACCCCGCCAGGATGCCCAGCCGCTGCCGCCGGCCCGGCCCCGCCGGCGAGCAGGTTATCCACGGCGTAGCCGCTCGCGTCATGCCCGCCCACGCCAATTATCGGCGGTGACCCAATTACCGCATGCCGCATTCCTGCATCACTCAAAGCCGCATCCACCGCAGGGGAGGAGCGAACCGTGAGAAGTCCGTGTCGGCCGTCACCCACTCACATCCGCTTTCGATGGCGACAGCGGCGTGCACGGCGTCTGCCACGAGCTTCCCAGATATGCGAGAGCTGGTGCAGAGCTGGTGAAAAATGGGCCAATGGCGTGGTCCCGGTCGAATCAGGATGCATGCCGGGCGTGCCAAAAACGCATTGAGGAACCGAAATGCCTGCTCACAGGTCGACGGGGGATCAAAGATGCGAGGATTGGTCACCACTCGAACAAAGCCGTGGAGAACAGGTTCCGAAAGCGCAAACGGCTCAGCTCCGGTGGCGCACTCCATAAGCCATTCGGCGTAGCGACGGTGCTCGCGCGCTTCTTCCCGATGCGCGTAAACCAGGATGTTGACATCCGGCATCCGCATGGCTGGCTAGCGAGGTTGCTCGCGGAAGCACGCTTCATCTTCCAGCGCTATCAAAGTGGAAGTACGATCAAGATCCATTTGCGGATCTACCAATTTGCCGCGAACCGTGTGCAGACGAAATGCCGGAACAGAAGAAGAGGGGTTTCGCGCCAGCAGGCAGCGGAGGGCGTCCTCGAGCAGCGCACTCAGGGTTACGCCACGCTCGGCGGCGCACTGTTTAGCATTTTCGAGGAGCGGCGCGGGGAGGGAGATCGTCGTTCTCATATTGAGAATGATAGCATACGTATGCAGCTGCATCAAGGTCTGATGCATTTGCATAAACCGCTCCCGAGCGATATTCAGCTCATGATTATCACATCTTGACAATCATCAGGAAAGTGCTATCGTTATCAGGATGCCTTTCTCGGCAACATCCATGGAAGAGCCCAACACCGACGTCATCCAGGGGACGCTGGACATGTTGATCCTCAAAACGCTGAGCCTCGCGCCCATGCATGCCTTCGGCATCGCCCGCCGCGTCGAGCAGATCTCTCGCGGGGTGTTCAAGGTGAACCCCGGATCCCTGCTCACCGCGATGCAGCGGCTGGAGCGCGCCGGATGGCTGGATGCCGAGTGGCGCCAGACGGAGAACTCGCGCCGCGCGAAGTTCTATTCACTGACCCGTACCGGAAAAAAACAACTCGAGATCGAAACCGCGAATTGGACGCGTCGGGCGTCAGCCATCGCGAGGGTCTTGAAGGTGGAGGGTTAAGCGCATGTCACTCTGGCGGCAATTGGCACGCGGACTGCACGTGCTGGCGAATCGCACGGTGGCCGACCAGGAAGTCTCCGACGAGGTGCGGGACTATCTCGAACAGGCCACTGCCGCGTTGGTCGAGAGCGGATACTCTCCCGACGATGCGCAGCGGACCGCGCGGTTGGAGCTCGGCAACATCACCGTCCTCCGGGAACAAGTGCGCGCGTACGGATGGGAGAACGCCATCGGAACCT
>Ga0302177_10002626_pt1 | contig 12633 bp, 9 predicted proteins | sample I_Palsa_E1_2_FD_198780 | JGI IMG/M metagenome (GOLD analysis project Ga0302177, IMG submission 198780) | Peat permafrost microbial communities from Stordalen Mire near Abisko, Sweden - I_Palsa_E1_2 | ecosystem: Environmental > Terrestrial > Soil > Palsa > Peat permafrost | place: Sweden: Abisko... | reverse complement strand
GGGGCAGCGGCATCCCGGCCCGCCCTATCCGGGCCAGCCCTATCCGGGCCAGCAGGTCGGCGGGCCAGTTCCGGAGTATTCCTTCTCGCATCTGGTGCCGGTGCGGCACTGGGTCCGTGACCCCGCGCTGCGCAGCTGGCCGGTGCTGCTGCTGGTCGCCCTGGTCTGCGTGCCGCCCATCGCGCTGGTCCTGCTGAACAACGCCACCGAATCCACCATTCACGCCATTGCCTGGATCTTCGCCGCCTACTTCGCCGTGGCCTGGCTGCTGCTGCTCGGCGTTATCGTCCGCCCGCAGCATGTCACCAGGGCGATGCTGGCCGCGATCGCCGTGATCGGCATCGTCACCCAGGCGCCCACCGCGATATTCCTGGAAACCAGGCTGCACGCCGGTACCGGGAGCCTGCTTGACGTCTTCACCATCGGTCTTCCCGAAGAGCTGGCTAAGGCCATCCCGATCGTGGCCGTGGCCTTGATATGGCGGCAGAAGTGGCAGGAGCAGGCGCCCAGGGATTACCTCTTCCTCGGCGCCGTGAGCGGGCTTGTCTTCGGGGCGGCCGAAGCCGTGCACTATTTCATCGACGTCCTCGGCTCGCTGTCGGGAAACGCCAATGGGATCCTGCTGCAGGGCCTGACCATTCAGTACATCTGGCGGTTCCTCACCGACCCGATCGACCATGCCACCTGGGCCGGCATTACCGGGTATTTCATCGGCCTGGCCGTCACCGGGCAGACCCGGAAGTACTCCATCGCCCCGATCGGGATCGCCATCGCGGCGGTCCTGCACGGCCTCAACGACTGGAATCCGATCAACAGCCATCCCGCCTGGGTCGTGGTGACCCTGATCAGCGTGCTGCTGTTCCTCGGCTACGCCCGCGCCGGGGCCCTGCTCCCGCCGGCCTTCGCGGCCGCCGCCGCCCAGAGCGCCCAGAGCGCCCAGAGCGCCCCGGGCATCGCGGTGCATGCCGCGGGCTGGACCCCTCCGGCCGCGCCGCCCCCGGCCGCCCCCCGCGCCCGGCCCCAACCCGCGAGGCCGGCGATGCCGGCCCAGCCTCCGCCGCCCGGTGCGCCCGTCCCGCAAGAGGCGTGGTGGCAGGCGCCATCACCCCGGCCGGTACCCGCCGCCTCCGCGGCGTCGCATCCCGACGCGGCGTCGCACCCTACCGTGGTGCCGTCGCCTACCGTGGTGACGCGGGTCACCGCGTCGCAGAAGGTCCCGCCCAAGCCCTGGTGGGAGCAGTAGCACCGGGTTCGTGCCGGCAGATTCGGGAGAGGAGGGGGTGCTTCGGTGGTCACGCTCGACCGCAGGAAGCTCGCCGCCCCAGTGGTCGCGCAGGCCGCCGCGTTTGTCGTAGTGCTGGTCATCGGCATTTTCAACGGTCACACGACGAAGACGCCGGCGCCAGGACCGACGCGCAGCGCGTCGCCGGGCGCCCGTCCGAGCTCACCGGCCGCCAGCTCGACCTCACCGGCCGCCGCCAAGGCGCAGGGCGCCAAGCTGACCGTCACGGTGGTGGAAGAGATGGCCACCGGTGTGAGCGTGGCCGGCAGCCAGGTAAAAGTGCTTCGCCACGGAACGACGGTCGTGACCGCGTCCGGCACCCTGAACGCGGCCCGGGCGTTCGCCACGAACCTCCCGGCCGGGGAATACGAGGTCTGCGTGGACCCCGTCGGCTGGATCAGCGCGGTCCCGGGCACCCAGCTGGTCCACGGCTTCATCTGCTCCCCGGCCACGGTCGGCTCGGCGCCCCAGTCGGTCACGTTCCACGTCGTGCCCAAGACCACCCAGGTCTCGGCGTGAGCGCGCACGCGCACGGCCGGTCCGGGCCCAGCGCCCGCAGACCGCAGCCGGACGGCCCGCCTCCGGTCCTGTGGGCCCTGCTGGTGATCGCCGCCGCGCTGGTCGGCGGCCTGGCCGCGGCCGCCCTGGTGCATACCTCCCTCATCGTCGCGGTGATCGTCGGCGTCGTCGCGGGCGGCCTCGCCGTCGCCGTCTTCCGGTCCTCAGGCCACCCGGCGGAATGGCCTCCCAGCGACCGCGCCCCCGAAAGCCCCACGGCCACGGTCCCCATTCCCCCCGCCGTCTCCCCAGGCTCCGCTGTCTCCCCAGGCTCCGCTGTCCCCGCGGGTCCGGCCGAGACCGTGGTCCAGCTGCTGCCCGCCCAGCCTGGCCGCGGCCACGTGCGCCCGGGGGCGGACAAGCCGTGGTGGGACGCGGCCCCGGGGGCGCCGCCGCCGCCCAGCTCAGGCGCCCAGCGGGGGCCGGCTCCCGACCTGTCCACCTACCTGGCGTCGACGTTTATCGCGCAATGCCCGCGGTGCGGCGCGTTCCGGCTCGACTTCAGGCGGGCCCTGAGCGGCTGGGATTTCCGCTGTGAGTCCTGCGAACACGTCTGGACCTGGCAGCCGGGCTCGCCGTGGCCGCCGGTCCGGGTCGCGCCCAAGCGGCGGATGCCATCGCGCCCGCCCTCCCCTTGATCCCGTCCAGGTCCCCGTCTTTGGTTAGCGCCGGTAAGCAATGGAGGCAATTCATGTATTCCAGAGATATCAGCCGGAGAGATCCGGGCTGTGTGGTGTTCTTGCTCGATCGCTCCGACTCCATGAGGCAAAACTGGGGAAACAGCCGGGAGACCATGGCTGAGGGAGCGGCCAGGGCGCTCAACGAGACCCTGCTTGAATTGCTCTTCACCTCGCAGGGCGAGCCGGGCAAGGCCCGTCATTATTTCGACGTCGGCATCTTCGGCTACGGACTGCGCCCGGTGGCCGGGGGTGAGGGGGTGGAGCCCGCGTTCGGCGGCAAGCTCGCGGGCCAGCCGCTGGTCGCGCTGCCCGATCTGCGCGACAACCCGATCGCGGTGCGCGAGACGCCCTCGGTTGACGCCGGGGCCCCGCCGAGCCGGGTTCCGGTCTGGGTCGAGCCCGTCTACGGGCACCGGACTCCGATGTGCCAGGCGGTCGCGGTGGCCGGCGCCCACGTCTATGAGTGGGCGAGCGCGCATCCGGACTCGTTCCCGCCGATCATCATCAACATCACCGACGGCATGGTGACCGACAGCCCGTATGAGGGCGCCGGCCTGGAAGAGTGGGCGCAGCGGCTGGTCAACATCCAGACCAGCGACGGGCCGGCGCTGCTGTTCAACATCTTCCTGTCCCCGGCGGGATCGGCTAACCCGGTGATGTTCCCGGCCACGGACCGCGGCCTGCCCGCGCCGGGCCCGGACCTGTTCCGCATCAGCAGCCTGCTGCCGCCGCCCATGGTGGCCAGCGCGCAGAGCGCGGGGATACCGGTAGAGCCGGGCGCCCGCGGGTTCGGGTTCAACGCGGACGCCTACAACCTGGTCAGGTTCCTCGAGGTCGGCACCAAGGTCGACGTGCGGGACTGACCGGCGATGCAGATCCAGGTGGTGACCTTCAGCGAGGTCAAGGACGGCAACGCGGCCGATGAATGGCAGGACGGCGCCAGCGGCGGCGTGGCCGGCGACGGGACCGGGACGGCCCGGTTCATCGTGGTCGACGGCGCCACCGGTGCCTTCGACGCGGTGCGCTGGGTGGACCAGCTGGTGACGTCCTTCGTGCCCCCGCCGGGCGCCGACCACGCCGGGCCCCGCCCCCCTGGGCTCGAGCCCGCCGCGATGAGGGCCTGGTTCGCGCGGATGCAGGACCAGTGGGCCGCGGACGTGCCGGCCTTCGACAGCATCATCGAGGAGCGCAAGTTCCGCGAGGTCGGCTCCTTCGCCACCTTCCTCGGCTTCGAGATCACCGGCCTGGATGGCCCGGATCCGTTCTGGCGCGCCGTCGCCCTGGGCGACACGGTGCTCTTCCACGTCCGGGCGGGCCGCCTGATCGCCACCTTCCCGCCGATGCGAGCAGGCGAGTTCGGCTCGCATCCGGCCGGCCTGCATACCCTGCCGTCCAGCCTGGACGAGATGACCGACCGCCTGCTCGCCGGCGGCGGGGTTCTCGCGGACGGCGATTTTCTTTTCGCGGCCACCGACGCGATGGCGGACTGGATCCTGCGGGCCGCCGAACGCGACGAGGCCAAGGTATTCCACACCCTGGCCGAGCTGGCGCACCCCGATGTTTTCGCCCGCCTGGTCGAGGATCAACGCAAGGAGCAGGACGGCGCAAAGAGAATGAAGAACGACGACGTGACGCTGATGCGCCTGCGCATGCTGGCCGACCAGCCCTCCTTCCTGCTGGCGTGCCGATGACCACGTTCCCCGTCGCGGGTGATTACTACAAGGCCGTGCAGGTGCCAGGCCGGGCGTTCACCGTGCCGAAGCTGCAGACCGCGCAGTTCGTCTGGGACAGCCTCGGCCCCACCCTGGCCCGGGGCAGCAGCGCCGTGGTGTTCCAGGCCACGGTCGACGGAAGCCCGCAGGCGGTGCGCTGTTACATCAGGAACGACGCCTCGAGCCGGGACCGGTACAGCGCGCTGGGCACGTACCTGGCCAGCCACGACCTGAGCCCGCACGTGTCGGGCACCATCTGGCTCGACTCAGCCATCCGGGTCAACAATGCGACCTGGCCGGTCCTGCAGATGGGCTGGATCGACGGCCGGACGCTGAACGAGTACGTGGACTTCCTGGTGGCGGGCTCCAATGTCGCCGCCCTCACCACCCTGGCCGCCAAATGGCGGGACATGGTCGCGCTGCTGCAGAACTCCAAGTTCGGCCACGGCGACCTGCAGCACGGCAATGTGCTGGTGGACCAGCTAGGCCAGCTCCGCCTGGTTGACTTCGACGGCGTCTGGATCCCGCAGCTGGCGGGCCACTCCCCGCCCACCGAATTCGGCCACCCGAACTACCAGCGCCCCGGGCTGCGCGAATGGGACCGCTGGCTTGACACCTTCTCCGCGTTCGTCATCTACCTCTCGCTCGTCGCGCTCAGCAAGGATCCCGGGCTCTGGCTGGCGCTTTACAACTCCAAGAACCTGCTGTTCTCCCGGACCGACTTCTACGCCCCGTACGAAACGCAGGCCTGGAAGCAGCTGGCCGCGCTGCGCGACCCGCAGCTGGACGAGCTGGGCCGCCGGCTGAAGGAATGCTGCGCCGCCGACTGGGTGTCGGAGGCGAGCCTGGAGGCGACCCTCGATCAGCGGGCGCCCTCGCCCGCGCCGCCGTCTCCCTGGTGGAAGCAGCAGCCCGTCACCTCCGCCTCGTCCCCCGCCACCCCGACCTTCACCCCGAACCCGACCTACACCCCCGCCCCGTCCCCAATCCCGTCGTCCCCAGCCCCGTCGTCCCCGGCCGGCCCGTCCCCAGCCGGCCCGCCCGCCGCGGGCCCGTGGCCGTGGAACCAAGAACCCCGGGAAGCCCGCGGATCCCAGAACTCACTGCCCCGTCCGCCTCCGCTGTCCGCGCCGCTCGGTCAGGCGGGCACCGGTCCGATCACGCAGCTACGCCGGACGATGGCACCCGCGGGCCTGACCTGGTGGTCCGGGGAGGAATCAGGTCCCGCCCAGCCGCCCCGGCCGCAACAGCCACTCCAACCGAAACAGCCGAAACAGGCGCCACAGCCGCCCGCCCCGCGTCCGCAGCGGCCGGTGTCCAAGCGGCAGCAGGCGCAGACCTTCGGCGCCATCGCGCTCGGGGTGGGCATCGTGATGCTGATCGCCGGCGCCGCCGGGTCCCAGCCCGTCGTTGTGGTCATCGGCCTGATCGCCGCCGCGTGGGGCACGTGGCGGCTCATCTCCGCCGGAAGCGGGCAGAACACCAAACCGCCCGCCTGACCGAGCCCTACGAGTCGATCCACTGCAGCGGTTGCCAGTACGCCAGCAGGTCGCCGTCGTTCGTCCCGATGAGAACCGCCATGACCAGCTGCTGGTTATCGGTGCTGACAATTATCGGGTCATTATCTTTATTGACGTACTCGGCGACGGATCCGCTGGTGGCCGGCGAGGCGCTGGTGTAAGTATCCCGGCAGTTGGTAATGAAATTGCTGAATCGATTATTGGTCGTGCAGGACTGCGCGCTGGCCGGGAAGTTCGAACTCGTCAGGAAGGCGCTGAATCCCTTGCTCAGCTCGCTGGTGTCGGAGAACAGGTAGTAGATGATGGTCGTGGCGGCCAGGCCCTGCAGACGGGTGCACTCGGCCACCGCGCGCGCGCCGAACGAGGTGCCGTCGTTACTGCAGTTATCGTTGTCACCCTGGACACTGCCCGGGATCATGTTCAGCAAGGTGTCGTAGGCCGACGCCGGGGTCGGGTCGGGATCAGGGTCCGGGTCAGGGGCCGGGTCCGGCGACCCATCCGGGCTCGGACTCCCCACGTTGCCCTGGTTGCCGCCCTGCGACGTGGTCAACGCCACCGTCTTGGCGGGAAACGGGCTCAGGTGAGCCACCGCCGCGATACCCAGGTAAACCGCTACCAGCGCGATCGCGGCCACGATGCCGAGGGTGTTCCGGCTGGGTACCCGTGACCCACCCGGCGGCCACCCCCGCGCAGCACTCCCGCTACCAGGCCCCCCACCACCAGGCCCCCCGCCCGCAGTCCCCCCGCTGCCAGGCCCCCCACCGCCAGGCACTCCGCCAACGGGCCCGCCCGGCGGCGCAGTGCCGCCGGGGGGCATCGCGTCACCCTGATCAGTCAGCCCGACAGCCGCCGAACCAACCCCCGCCCCCGCCCCCGGCTGGAGGCCCCCGGACGCGACGAAGCCGAGGGCGCGCGCGTACTCGCGCACGACCCACAGGCACCCCGCCGGGTCCAGCGCGTGGGCCCGCGCCAGGGTGGCAGCGACGGACTGGATCGCGCCGTAGGTGCCCTCGCGTTCAATACACTCCCGCAGCAGCGCCGGCACGTCGCTCCGGGCCGCGCTGCCGATGAGGATGGCCTCCCCGGGCAGGCCGCCGAGACGATCCCGGCAGATCCCGTCCATAATGACCGCGTTCGACAAGGCCTGAGTCCCACGCTCGGCCACGACCGCCTGCAGGGCCCGGCGAGCCCTGCCGTCCGGGTCGATTGCGTGCCCATTCCCTTCAGTCACGAAGGACCTCCCCAAGGGGCATTTAGTGCGAAACATAGCACATCGGCCCTGAATGGCAACGGGACAAAGGGCGCCGGCCGCGACGGCGCAAATTGCCGGCTTCTCACCGTGGCGGCAGCGCCGCTGCCAGTCACCTAAAAACATTTATCCCGAACGATGCGTGGTACCACATGCCGCTCTTCATGTTTCGCGCCCCGTCCCGGCGCCTAGCGAGCCGGCCGTCGTCGGCATTGCCCCGAGCGCCCCAGGCGCCGCGAGCGCCCCGCGGGCACATCGTGACCGGTGAACGGGTGATCGATATGTCCTTGCCCTATGTGATCTGGCTCATGCCGCTCACCGCGCCCGCAGCGCCCCCGAGAGCTCGCTGGCCGTCTCGGCCGCGATCGCCCGTCGGTGAACAGGCGGCAGAATCCGGCCGCTCCGCAGTTCCGGTTCGTATTCGCAATTGCCCTGACAGTAGGTCAAACCGGGGTATTTATCCTCCAGTCGCGCCAGGTCGCCCGAATCTGGCCCTACCATTCTCTTTGTGACGGAGGATCCTCAGGTACGGCGCGCGGGCCGGCGCCACGCCCGGAGGGCCCACCGCGCGGCCGCGCGTATCGCGCTGGTGCTGGGCGCGCTGGGGTTCGCCGCATCGGTGTCCGGGGTAGCGATCCAGCTGATGCCCAGGCAGTTTACCGCCGGCCAGCAGCGCGAGATCGAGGCGTGGCAGGTCGCCAGCCGGTGGCAGGCGATTCCGGCCGGGAAGATCTTCCCCGCCTCGGTGCCGTATCAGCTTCCCGCCACGGTGCTCGAGGACACGACCCCGCTGAACCTGGACGCGCTGCGGGTGAGCATCGCACCGCAGCAGTCAGACTGTGGCAAGAGCGTGACCAGTGCGGCGGCCGGGGCGGTGCTGGACCACGAGGGGTGCGAGGCCGTGCTGCGTGCGACCTATGTCGACTCCACCCGGAGTTACGTGATGACGGTGGGCGTCGCGGTGCTCCCGACCGCCGCGGCCGCGTCCAGCGCCGACACGGGACTGGCCCGGCCGCTGCTCGCCGCCGCCCGCAACGCCGACGGGGTCACCCGGCTCTTGGCGGGCGTCCAGGTGGTCAGGTTCAGCGGCATGGCCGCGGAGCTGTACGACTACAACCGGCAGATCTCCGACAGCTTTAGCTACGGCCCCTACGTCGTCATGTACGCGGCCGGATACTCCGACCGCCGGCCGCGGGTTCCCGTGTCCCAGGATTCGTACGCCTACGGTGAGATGACCAGCATGGCCAGGGGCGTCGCCCAGTCGGTCGCGGCCACGCTCGGCGCCAGCCCCGCCCCCCCGCACTGCCCCGGAGCGCCCGGATGCTGACTGGGCGCCGCAGGCTCCCCGCGCTGGCCGGCCTCGCGGTACTGGCCGGATCCTGCCTGGTGTCGCTGGCAGCGATGCCCGGGACAGCCCGTGCGGCCGCACAGCACGCCGCCGGGCCGGCCTCGGGCACGGTCCTCACCGACAGCATCAGGGACAACCAGCAGTGGGTTCTTGACATGCTGAACGTCCCGGCCGCATGGCCGGTAAGCGAGGGCCGCGGGGTCACCGTCGCGGTGATCGACAGTGGGGTGAACCCTGATGTCAGCGACCTGATCGGATCGGTCACCACCGGCCCCGACTACACCGGCGTGACCACGTCCCGGTCCAGCCCGGACTGGGGGGTGCACGGCACCTGGATGGCGTCCCTGATCGCCGGCCACGGGCATGACGACGGCAGCAGCGGGGTCATCGGTATAGCACCAGGGGCCCATATCCTGTCGATCCGGGTGATCCCCGACCGCGGCGACCCTCACTACGCCCAGTACGAGCGCGAACAGGAGACCCGCATCCAGCAGTCGCTGGCGAACGGGATCAACTACGCGGTGGCGCACGGCGCGAAGGTCATCAGCATGTCGATCGGCTACGGCGCGCCGAGCGGCACAGTCAGGAACGCGCTGCAGCAGGCCTACGATCATGGCGTGGTGGTCGTCGCCTCGGCGGGAAACTCGGGTGATCAGGTGGGTTCGGGTGGTGACGGCGAGGCGCCGGAATCCTTCCCGGCCGATTATCCCGGCGTGATCAGCGTGGGCGCCGTGAATTCCACCGGCGTGGTGGCCACCTTCTCCAGCGATAACCTGTCCGTCCAGGTGGCGGCGCCCGGCGTGTCCGTTCCCGCGCAGGGCCGGGACGGCCAGTACTGGTGGGTCAGCGGCACCAGCCCGGCCTGCGCGCTCGTGGCCGGGGTGGCCGCGCTGATCAAGTCGAAGTATCCGGGTCTCGCGCCCGAACTGGTCGCCAGCGCGCTGACCTCGACGACCACCGACCGGCCGGCCGGCGGCTACAACAGCCAGCTGGGATTCGGCGTCGTCAACGCGGCCGCGGCCCTCGCCAAAGCCGGCCAGTTCGCCCACAGCCAGTCCGCCAACGCCCAGTCCGCTGACGCCCAGTCCGCCGGGACCGGCGTCGTCGCCACCGCCAGGTTCCACGGCGAGCTCGCGCCCGAGCCGGTTCCCCCCCGGGGACCCGGCCAGCTCGTCCTGTTCGCACTACTCGCGCTGGCCTGCCTAGCACTGACCATCGCCGCCGGTACCCGCCTAGCCGTCCTCCGCCGGACACACCGATGACCCCCACCCCCCAGCACGACACCGGTTCCCTTCCGCCCGCCGGTTCCCCTCCGCCCGCCGGTTCTCCTCCGCCCGCCGGTTCTCCTCCGCCCGCCGGTTCCCCTCCGCCCGCCGGTTCCCCTCCGCCCGCCGGATCCCCGCCGGTCGACGACTTCACCAGCCAGGTGCTCGACGTGGTGGACTCGATTCCGCCTGGCCGGGTGATGTCCTACGGCGATATCGCCGAGTACCTGGGCGCGGGTCCCGGCCCGCGGCAGGTCGGCCGGGTGCTGGCCGCCTACGGCGGCGCGGTCCCGTGGTGGCGCGTCATTCACTCCGACGGCACCCCCGCCCCCGGTCACGACAGCCGCGCCCTCGAGCACTACCTGGCCGAAGGCACCCCGCTCCGCTCCTCCCGCCCCCCCGTCCGCGTAGACATGCGCCGCGCCCGCTGGCCCGCCCACACCTAGCCGCTAAGACCAAAAGCCGCCCCGCCGTCCCTTACTTAACGGCATCCCTGTTAATTAGTGGGACCCGTGCTTTCTGCCGTCCACCAAACCTTAAAAAGATTGTGGTGGATCCGGGCTTCGTGGTGGATTGGGGGTATTCCAGTGCACCCGATCCACCGCCGAGCCCGAATCCACCACGCAAATTCCGCTGATTGTGTTAAGGGTATTAGTGAGGGGATAGCCGGGATTAAAGTTATGTTCCGGGTTTCGCGATCGAGGCCGGGATGGCTTCCCGTATGGCTTCGATGCGGGTCGGCGCTAGGCGGGAGCGCCGCAAACCACGATAACCAGTGCACAAACCTCTCAGCCCTGCTCTCCGGCCTCCCTCGCGCGGCAACTCAGGGGTGCTGCCTCGGTCCGCTCCCGGGAACCGCTTCCCGGCAGCCGCCGCGCCCGCTTCCCGGGCGACCCACCGGTAGCCCCTGATCCCTCTCCTGCAGGCCCCCGCGCCCGCTTCCCGCCGGAACGCCACAAGCCCGGAACGCCACACGCTGGGTCTTCGCCGGATAGGCCGCGAAATGTCAGTGGCGTCTGCTGGAATGCGGTACTGATGAACCAGTCTCACGCACCCGCGTACCGCCTCGTCCGCCGGCCTTTGCCCGGGGCCTCGGCGCCGCGCCTGGACGAGGCGCAGCAGCGGGTGGTGGAGCACGAGGGCGGCCCGCTGCTGGTGCTGGCGGGACCCGGTACCGGCAAGACGACCACGATCGTGGCCGCTGTGGCGGACCGGATCGAGCGGCGCGGCATCGACCCGGAGCGCGTGCTCGTGCTGACCTTCAGCCGGAAGGCGGCGGTCGAGCTCCGCGAGCGGATCACCGCCCGGCTGCGGCGTACCACCCGCGAGCCGCTGGCGATGACCTTCCACAGCTATGCCTACGGGCTCGCGCGCCGGGAGTTCGTGCTCGCGGGCGACGAGCCCCCGCGGCTGCTTTCCGCGCCCGAGCAGCTGCTTGAGATTCGCCGGATGCTGCGCGGGGAGGCCCAGGACGGCGGCGCCCGCTGGCCCGAGCGGCTCCGTCCGGCCCTGGCCACCAGGGGATTCGCCGAGGAAGTACGCGACCTGCTGATGCGCGCGGCCGAACGTGGCCTGGACGGCCGGCGGCTACGCCAGCTCGGCAAGCTGCGCGACCGCGACGACTGGATGGCGGCGGCCACGTTCCTGGACCGGTACGCGGCGCGTTTCGACCTGGCGCCGGTGCCGGCCTACGACTACGCGGAGATCGTCCGCATCGCCGCGGCGCTGCTGAGCCGCGAGGAGACCAGGCAGCGCGAGCGCGGGGCCTATGACGTGGTGCTGGTCGACGAGTACCAGGACAGCGACCCGGCCCAGGAGTCGCTGCTGCTGGCGCTGGCCGGCGACGGGCGTGAGCTGATCGCCGTCGGCGACCCGGACCAGTCCATCTACGCGTTCCGCGGTGCCGACGTGCAGGCGCTTACCGAGTTCGGTGAGCGGTTCCGTACCGCGGACGGTCAGCCCGCGCCGGTGGTCGCGCTGCGCACCTGCCGCCGCAGCGGCCCGGTCCTGCTGGCCGCGTCCCGGCGCGTGGCCCGGCGGCTGCCGGCGGCACCGTCCGCGCCCGGCGGTTCGGCCAGCCACCGGGACCTGGTACCGGCCTCGCCAACCCCGCCGGGCGAGGTCCGCATCCTGGTCGCGGACAGCTCGACCCAGGAGGCCGCCCTGGTCGCCGACACGTTGCGCCGCGCCCACCTGGCGGATCGAATTCCCTGGTCCTCGATGGCCGTCCTGGTGCGCTCGGCGACCAGGCAAGTCCCGTTGCTGCGGCGGGCGCTGACCGCCGCGGGGGTCCCGGTCACGGTGGCCGGCGATGAGCTGCCGCTGGCGGACGAGCCAGGCACCCGGCCGCTGCTCATGCTGCTGCGCTGCGCGCTGCGGCCGGCCGCGCTCGACGAGCAGACCGCGGCCGAGCTGCTCTGCGGCCCGCTGGGCGGCACTGACGCCCTCGGCCTGCGCCGCCTGCGCCGGTCGCTGCAGCTCCTGTCCGAGGCAGCGGGTGAGGGAAAAGGGACCGGGGACCTGATCGCCGGGGTGCTGCGCGATCCGCGTGACCTCGCCGGGGTTCCGGACCGGGTCGCGGGCCCGGCCAAGCGCGTGGCCGGGCTGCTAGCCCGGGCCACGGCCGCCATCGAGGCGGGCGGTAACGCCGAGGACGTGCTCTGGGCGATCTGGGACGCGTCCGGGTTGGCGGAGCAGTGGCAGCGGATCAGCGCGGCCGGTGGCCCGGCCGGCGCGGCCGCGGACCGGGACCTGGATGCGGTGCTGGCCCTCTTCGACCAGGCCGCGCACTTCACCGACACCATGCCGCCAGGCGCGCCCGGCCTGTTCGCTGAGAGCCTGGCCGGACAGGAGATCGTCGGCGACACCCTGGCCGAGCACGCCGTCCGGGAGGACTGCGTCCGCATCCTCACCGCGCACCGGTCCAAGGGCCTGGAGTGGGAGGTCGTGGTGGTCGCGGGCGTCCAGGAGGACACCTGGCCCGACCTGCGGCTGCGCGGATCGCTGCTCGGCGCGGGCG
>Ga0302177_10002623_pt1 | contig 12635 bp, 7 predicted proteins | sample I_Palsa_E1_2_FD_198780 | JGI IMG/M metagenome (GOLD analysis project Ga0302177, IMG submission 198780) | Peat permafrost microbial communities from Stordalen Mire near Abisko, Sweden - I_Palsa_E1_2 | ecosystem: Environmental > Terrestrial > Soil > Palsa > Peat permafrost | place: Sweden: Abisko... | reverse complement strand
AGCCCATGGATGCCGGGTCGGGAACCACAGTACTTCCGAATAGAAAGCGGGACTTCGCCCCAGCCCGACGAGGCATGCGTGTGCGCGGCTGGCGTCTGCACATGGGCGGGTAGAGGCCCCTAAAGGCCGCCGATCGGTTTGTGGTGGCTGCGACACCCCACCCGGCGGCCGGCCTCGATACCCGATGATTTATGACGCTGGGGATGAGTTGCTCGACGTCGGTGTCGGCCTCGGTGTCGGTGTCGGTGTCGGTGTCGGTGTCGGCGTCGGCGTCGGCCTGCGCGTGGGCGTGGGCGTGGGCGAGCTATGTAGCGGGGTGGGCGTCGGCGGGAGGGCGGATGCTGTCGGGCTTTGCACCGGGGACGTGGTCGACGTGCTCTTCGCTTGCTCCTGTGCCGCAGCCAGGCTGCTGGCGGCCTTACTTCTACCCTGGCCGTGTGCTGAGCTGGTCGCCGACGGTGCGGGGCTACTGGTGGATGAGCCAGCTCCTGACGCGCCTGTGCTGCGCGGCTTCGCACCAGTGAGGCCAGCCGACCGGCCGGGAGCTGGCGTGCTGCCCGCGCTCCGCGTCGTCCCCGGTGCCGCCGCGAAGTGACGGAGCTCGCCGGCGAGTTTAGGGGAACCCAGCCCGATCGCCACCCCCGCGGCGAGCAGCAGAACCAGGGCCGTGCCCAGTACCGCCTTGCGAGAGCGGTGCCGCATCGGCCCGGCCGTGCTGTCTTCGTCGCTGGAGAACATCCTGGACATCTGCGGTCGTTCCGGCGGTACGGCCGGCAGTCGGAAATCGGTGTCCATGCTGTCTTCGGAGGGCCCAGGGGCTGGTGCGAGAAAGCGCGCGGCACCTACGGCGACCGTGGTTTTGGGGTCGGTGTCAATCGCCGGTGCCTGGCCGAACTCGGCCGAGATCAGCTGGGAGACGAGCGGGATCCGGGACGAGCCCCCGACCAGCAGGATCGCATCAAGCTGCGCGCTGTCGACGGCTGCCGACTCCAGCGCCCGGTGCAGCGCCTTGATGGTCCGGTCCAGTTCTGGCCGGATCATTTCCTCGAACTCGGCCCGGGTCACCCGGACCCGCTGCCGCACCCCACCGAGCGCCACCGGGATGGTGGTGTCGGTGTCCACCGACAGGGCTTCCTTCGCCTCCGTGCACTCGCGGCGCAGCCGGGCGACCTCGGGAACGATGTACGGATCGTTCGGGTCGATCTGGGTCAGCGACACCCCGGCGGCGGCGCATACGTGCTCGAACAGCATCTCGTCAAAGGTGACCCCACCGAGCCCGTCGATCCCTTCGGGCCTGCCAAGGAGCGTGAATGCGGTCGGTGAGTCCTTGCGGACCACAGCGGCGTCGAAGGTCCCCCCGCCCAGGTCGTACACGGCCAGACGGGCGCCGACCTCGACCTGCTCCCGGCTGGCGCAGCCGATCGCGGCGGCCTGCGGTTCGCTCAGCAGTTGTGCGCGGCCCAGCCGCGTCATCTCACCGATGCGGGTGGCCTGGACGGCCTGCTCGAACAGGCTTAACTTGTGTGGTCCCCAGCTGGCCGGGCAGGTCAGCGTGACGCCTTCGGGCAGTTCACCTTCTCGCTGGTTGACCCGCTGCCATACCCAGTGGACGAGCACCGCGGCAAGCTCATGAGCCGGCCACTGCACCCCGCCCACCAGCAGCGGGATCTCATCACCGATCCGGCGCTTGAACTCCCGCACCACACGGTCAGGGTCGGTGAGCGCGCGGCGTTCCGCGCTCTCGCCGACCACCAGCGAGCCGTCTCCGGCCAGGAACAGCACCGACGGTACGGCGGGCGAGCGGCAGCCCAGCGGAACGACGTCGGTTTCCAGCTCGTCCACGGTCGGCCGGTACAGCGCCGCGGCCGTGTAGGTCGTGCCGAGGTCGATCCCCAGCCAGTACGCCATCCTCATCACCCTCCCCAAGCGGGCGCTCCCCAGCACCTTACGGATGTATCCAGGGAACCTTTCGGAAACGTCCTGAAAATAAGACGCGGATCCGGGCCATCGCGTTGGCGCTGGCAACCCCCTGCAAACCCCCTTTCCTAATTAGGGGATTAGGAGCGGGCTGAGGAGAAATCCCCTAATCCCCTATTAGGGGAACCGCCCGGATCCCCTATCGGTGCCCCAGAGATAGCGGGTTGTTCCCCGATTGCCGCGGGGCGATCGGTCCCTAGATTTATCGAAGCGCCCGGAAATCCGGTCCCTTCGCTCATCTGACGATATCGAGGAAATAGCAACGATGACCGCTGCGACCTCGTTGCTGGACTTCATCCTGAGACTGCTGAAAGATCCGCAGGCCCAGGCGGAGTTCCGCGCGAGTCCCGAGCAAGTGCTGGCCGCCAACGGCCTCACTGACGTGTCCGCTGCGGATATTCGCGACACACTGCCGCTGGTGACGGACAACCGCTTCGTCGATCTGAACAGGAGCCACGCCGTCTCGCCGTTGGTCGTGTCGGTCGCGGGAGGCAGTCACATTCACGCTGCCATCCAGTACCTGCACCACATCACCGGCACGTACCGGTACGACGACCACGGCGCCCACGCCCACGACCCCGGGCACGTGAACATCTGGGCCACCGGCGACGTGACGCCGACCTTCGATGACAGCCACGTGGTGGCGGGCGGCTCCCTTCCCGGCCCGGGCGGCGCACCGGGCACCGGCAACTGGGCGGGCGACGGTCACGGGAACTCAGGCCACAACAGCAACCTCATTTACGGTGACCACAACAATGGCCTGATCTACGGCGACGCGCAGGACGGCCCGGCCGGAAGCTCGCCCAGCAGCACTTTCCGCCACCCAAGCCACGACCACGGCGGCGGCCTGCACCGCTTCGGCTCCGGGGCCGCCACGACCTCGGCGGGCGGTACCGGCAGCCCGGCCGCTTACTCCGGTGACACCGTCGGCTCGCACGACAGCACCGGCTTTCGTCCCCTGGACTCCGGCGGAGCCGCCAGCCCTGCGGGCCCGGACAACTATCACACGCACGACGCTCACGGCAGCTTCGGCGACAGTTACTACGGCCAGGACAGCTACTACGGCCAAGACACCGAGCACGGCACTAACGACGTCCAGGAGCCGCACATATATCTGGACCTGCACTGAGTTGGTGACCGCGGCGGCCCGGATCAACTGCCGACCGGGACCGTGGCCGCCTCAGAACTGGCACGACGAAGCGGCACGCCGCTTTACGTGTTGATCTGTCTGGCTGCGTCCGCAGCCGGACAGCTCCCTTCAGAAAGAGAGAAAGAGCAAAGATGCCACCAACACCACATAACCCGTCCGGCCCCACGCCGCCCTGCCCCACCCGCGGCGGCGACAAGAACAACGGTCACCACGACCAGCACTGGAATTTCGGTGGCGGGGCTGCCCCCGAACAGTCTGGCTGGGGCAAGGACTCCCACCACGACGACCAGCACTGGCACTCCGGCGGCGGGGCTGCCGCCGCTCGGTCGGGCTGGGGCAAGGACTCCCACCACGACGACCAGCACTGGAATTTCGGTGGCGGGGCTGCCCCCGCTCGGTCGGGCTGGGGCAAGGACTCCCAACACGACGACCAGCACGGGCACTCCGGCGGCGGGGCTGCCCCCGCTCCGTGTGCTCCCAAGCCCGACGCCTGGGAGCACGACCAACACGGCCACCAAGAGCACGAGGTCAAGCTCTACGACCACCACGAGCACTACGACCATCACGTCGACCACTGCGCGGGCTTTGACGGGCACGACGCCGCCGTTCTGGGTCTTTTGTTCTGAGCAGCTGACATAGCAGCGTTACCCTTCTTTGGCCCACCCGGGATACCCGGGTGGGCCAAAGGCGTGAGGAGGCAACAATGCCGAGTGACACCGCGAGCGAGCACGCCGTCGCCACGGGCACCCAGTCGGCCGCCAGCGGCGGGCAATTCGCCGTGGCCGAAGCCGCATCCCCGGCCATCCAGACCGTCGAGCTCACGCTACGGGCCTCGACCGCATACCAGCGGCCCGATCTCGCGGTGCGGGCCCGCCAGGCGCTGCAGCGCCTGCACAACCCGCGGGTGCGCGTCCTAGTGGTGGGCGAGTTCAAGCAGGGCAAGAGCATGCTGGTGAACGCCCTGGTCAACGCCCCGATCTGCCCGATCGACGATGACATCTCGACCTCGGTGCCGACCGTAGTCCGGTACGCGCACCATCCGTCGGCGACGCTGGTCCGCGGCGCCTGGGGCGGCGGCGACGGCGACGAGCAAGAAGAACGCTATCAGGTGCCGATCGAGCAGCTCGCCAGCCACGTCTCCGAAGCCGACAATCCGGGCAACCATGCGGGCCTGAAGTACGCGGAGGCCGGGATTCCCAGGGACATCCTCGCCGACGGCCTGGAGCTGGTGGACACGCCAGGCGTCGGTGGCCTCGGCTCGGTGCAGGGCTCCGCCACGATGGCCATGCTGCCCAGCGCGGACGCGATCCTGCTGGTGTCCGATGCAGCGGCCGAGTACAGCCGCCCCGAGCTTGAGTTTCTGCGTCAGGCGAAACTGGTCTGCCCGAACGTCGCCTGCGTGCTCACCAAGATCGACCTGTACCCGCGGTGGCAGTGGATCGCCGAACTAGACCGCAGACACCTGCGCACCGCCGGCATCGACGCAGAGCTGCTGGCCGCCTCCTCGATGCTGCGGCTGCACGCATCGCGGGCCAGGGACAACGCGCTCAACGCTGAATCGGGTTTCCCCGCCCTCGTCACATTCCTGCGCGAGCGCGTGCTCGGACAGTCCGAGCGGATGGCCAATCGGGCCGCGGCCAACGATGTCGTGACGATCACCGCCCAGCTGGCCTCCGGTATGCGCGCCGAGCTGGCCGCCTGCGAAGATCCGGAGCGGGCCGCCCAGCTGGTCGCCGAGCTGGAGCAGGCCAGGCAACGAGCCGACGGCCTGAGGGACCGCGGCTCGCGCTGGGCCCAGGCACTGAATGACGGGATCGCCGACCTCAACGTCGACGTCGACTACGACCTGCGGGACCGGATGCGGGTCATCGTCCGGGAAGCGGAGAAGGCGCTGGACGGTGCCGACCCCAAGAAGATCTGGGACCAGTTCGCCGCGCAGCTGGAGGAGCAGGCCGCCGCGGCCGTGGCGGCGAACTTCCTATGGGCCACCAAGCGAGCGCGCTGGCTGGCCGCCCAGGTGGGCGACCTATTCGAGGAGGACGGTGCCCAGGCGCTGCCCCGGTTGCGCACGGCCAGGGCCGCGGCGCCGGAGGTGATCGCTGAGATAGAGCGTCCGGACGGAGAGAAGTTCGGTGTCGGCCAGCAGGCATTTGTCGGGCTGCGCGGTGGTTACATGGGCACCCTGATGGCGGGTATGGCTTCCACGTTCATGGGCCTGAGCTTGCTGAATCCGTTTTCGGCCGCGGCCGGGCTGCTCATGGGCGGTAAAATGGTCCGCGACGAGAGCCGGCGTCTACTCGACCGGCGCCGGATGGAGGCCAAGAACACAGTGCGCCGCTACGTGGATGATGTTTCGTTCCAGGTGGGCAAGCAATCACGGGACATGCTCCGCTACGTGCAACGTGATCTGCGGGATCACTTCATGGCCCGCAGCGATGAGCTGGTCTGCTCGGCGCAGGAGTCGCTGATCGCGGCGGAACGAGCCCTGCAGGCCGGTGAGGCGGAGCGGCAGCAGCGAATAGCCGACCTGTACGCGGAACTCGAGCGGATCGCCGCGCTGGAACACGAAGGGCAGGCGCTGGCGCTTGCGGCCGAATAGGTCGGGCCTCTGGGTACGGTGACCAGCGCGTCGGACCTCTCGTCGATCGCCCGCCGGCTGCTGCAGCGCACCATGGAGGCGTACCGGGGTTCGCCCGAGACCCAGCGGTGGCTGCGCGGGGAACTGGACCGCATCGACGCCCCGCTGCAGGTCGCCATCGCGGGCAAGGTGAAGGCGGGCAAGTCGACGTTGCTCAACGCCATGGTCGGCGAGATGGTCGCTGCGACGGACGCGGCGGAGTGCACCACGCTAGTCACCTGGTACCAGTACGGGAACGTGCCGCGGCTGACGCTGTACCCGAAGCTGGGCGCGCCGCGGCAGCTGCCGGCCAGTCGGCGCGACGGAAGGCTGATCATCGACCTGGGCGCCACCCCGGCCGCCGACGTCGAGCGGCTCGTGGTGGACTGGCCGTCGCGGCAGCTGAAGGCCACCACGCTGATCGACACCCCCGGGATCGGGTCGCTCACGACCGAGAACTCGGAGCGGTCGGCGGCCTTCCTGCTGCTGGAGGACGAGCCGACCGCCGCCGACGCGGTCGTCTACCTGATGCGGCATCTGCATGCCACGGACTTCGAATTCCTCGAGGCGTTCAGCGAATACGGCGCGGCCAGCGCCAGCGGGCTGAACGCGATCGCGGTGCTTTCGCGGGCAGACGAGATCGGCGGCGGGAGGCTGGACGCGCTGATGTCGGCCCGTCGTGTCGCCGCCCGATACCGATCCGATCCCCGCCTTGTCGGCCTGTGCCAGGACGTCGTGCCGGTGGCCGGACTGCTCGCACAGGCCGGCCGCTCGCTGCGGCAGGACGAGTTCCAGGCCTTCTCGACGCTGGCCGGCGCCCCCCGCGATGACACGGAGGCCATGCTGCTCTCCGTCGGCCGCTTCCTGCACTCGGGCCCGCGTGAGGACGCCCTGCTCTCACTCGGCAGGAGGCGCGTCCTCCTTGACCGCTTCGGCCTATTCGGGGTGCGACTGGCCACCACGCTGGTCCGACAGGGCAGTATCAGCCCGGACCTGCTCGCCGCCGAGCTGGTGCGGCGCAGCGGTCTCGACGAGTTGCGCAGTTCGCTGGCCAGCCGGTTCACGGAACGCCGCGACCTGCTCAAGGCGCGGTCAGCGCTGCTCACCGTGGATTTCGTGCTCAGGCGCGAGCCCTCACCGCAGGGCCGCAGCCTGCTCGCCGAGGTCGAGCGGATCCTGGCCGGCAGTCACGAGTTTGCCGAGATGCGGCTGCTGGCCGCGATCCGCTCGTCGGCGGTGACGTTCCCCGACGCCTACCGCGCGGAAGCGGAGCGGCTGCTCGGCGCGAACGGGACGGTCCCGGGCCGGCGGCTTGGGCTTGTCGACGATACCGATCCCGGGACGCTTCGCGCGGTGGCGCTGGAGGCGCTGGAGCGATGGCGGCGGCTCAGCGAGAATCCGGTCTTCCCGCGTGCTTTCGCCGACGCGGCCCGGACAGTGGTGCGCAGCTGTGAGGGGATCCTGCACGCGTTGCCCGGCCGGTGAGCGCAGTCCGCCCTTAGTTCGCTCCATTCTCCGGGGCGAGCATGACCTGCAGGTGCCCGAACAGCTCGCGACGGCTCGTCGCGCCCAGCCGCCGGCGAATCCGGGCCACATGGTGTTCCACAGTCTTGGCGGAGATGAACAGCTGGGCGCCGATCTCCTTGTAGGTCAGGCCGGTCAGCACCCGCCGCGCGATCTCCTGTTCCCTGGTGCTCAGCGTGACGGCGGGCGAGACGCCGGTGTGCTGGCTCCCGGTCGGCCGCGGGCTTCCGCCAGGCCGGGGGGGAACCTCAGCCTGCCGCGGCGGATCCCCGCCCGGGACGGCCGGTTCCTGTTCCGCTACCGGTGCCGGGTGGCCGGCTTGCGCGGAGCCGTCCGGCCGCACCAGGCGGGCGCATTCCAGCAGGGTGGTCATCGCCTTGCGGTCGGTGGCGCGGATCGCAGCCTGTCCCGCCAGCCGGGCGCCCTCCGCGCCGAGGCCCGCTGCGGCAAGCTGGCGCGCGATTGCGACGACGGCGTCCACGTCTGCCGTGCCGGCCAGCACCCGCATCCAGCACCCGGCGGCCCCGGCGAGCATGGCGGCGTACGGGTCGGCCGCCCCCAGTTCGGCCAGCACGGACACGTGCCGCCTGGCTTCCTCCGGTGATTCGCCGGCTATCGCGGCGTGCGTGCCATACCAGTGCAGCGGTACCCGCCACAGAACGGGCTGGCCGAGTCCCGCCAGCAGCACCTCCGCCTGGTGCAGGTGCGGCTCAATCCACCACTGCTCGCACAGCCGGGCCGCGGCGACCGCCAGCTCGCCGAGTGGCAGCAGCACATACAGATCGACCGGGTGGCGGAGCAGCGCCTCACGTGCCCGCAACCAGCCGCGCCGCAGCGCAGCCAGATCGCCTTCACGCCGGGCCAGGGCCATGGCCGCGGCCGCAGCGAACAGCTCGTCGCGGGGTTCCAGCGGCAGCCGGCCCACGCCCGCCGAGCCGAGTAGCGCATGCGCGTCCCTGGTATGCCCGCGCATGGTAGCGAGGAAGGCCAGCAGAAGGGTGTGCCGCGCCGCGGCTGCTTTGCCGCCCAGCCCAGCCGATATGGCCCGCCGCAGCACCGAGTGGGCCGTGCCGAACTCCCCGGCATGCATGGCCACCAGTGCGGCCAGCGCCGCGGGGGTGTCGGGCAGCAGCGGCGTGCTGCCCGCCGACTCCAGCAAGGTCGCGGCCCGGGTGAGCTGGGAAAGCGCCGTAACAGGCGAACCGCTTATCGTCTCTTCGATGCCGTGAGCCATCAGCGACTCTACGCCGCCGAGCAGGGTCGGTGCCCTCTCGACCTGCCGGTCAGCGGCCAGCACCTGCCGGGCCTCGCCGATAGCGCCGATACCGGCCAGCACCGGAACGGCGATCATCGGGTAATCGGCCCCGCCTGCCGACCCGGCCACCCGGTACAGTTCGGCCGCGCGGGACAGCAGCCCGCGATGGGCGAGGACGGCAGCGGTGATGCCCAGCGCGCGGGCTCGTCCGGCGGCATGCTCGTTGCTCAACGCCTTGTCCGCTAGCCGCAGCGCTTCGTCGAGTCGGCCGCTGCGCGCGGCGGCGTCGGCCCGGCAGACGAGCAGGGAAGGGGCCTGCGTTCCGGCCGCACTGGCCGCGGTGAAAAGCTTGTCAGCCAGCTCGGGCGCCGAGCCGAGCGCCTCGTTGCCCGCGGCCAGCAACGCAGTGGCCACTTGGGGGCCTTGAGCGCCGGCCGTCATCAGGGCCTGGCCCACCGGCAGCATGGAGCCACCGCGCCGTAGCTGCAGGCCGGCCAGCATCTCGCAGACGCGGTTCGTGTGTACCGCCGGAGCCAGCCGCAGCAGCAACCGCCCGACCAGCGGCACGACCGCGCCGTCATCGGTCATGAGCCCGGTGGCCTGAGCCTCCCGCAGTGCCGCATTGATAGTCGGCCCGTCGGTCTCCAGCAGCTGAGTGAGTTTCTCGGTGTCGCCGCCCGCGCCCAGCGTCGCGGCGAAAAGCACATGCCGCACCTCTGCAGGCAACGCCTCGATGACATACCGCAATTGCTCCTGAACACCGGCGGGAACGTCGAGTCTGATACGCGGCGCAAGATGGCTGAGGACCTCCGTGCTGAGCTGGCCGCTGTCCCTCAGGCCGACCATCAGCTGTTCGAGCAGAACGGGCAGACCGGCGGTTTGTTCGAACAACAGCCGGGTCAGCGGTTCCGGGCACGGAGCGCCCAGTAGATCGCAGACCCGGTCAGCGAGGGCCGCCCGGTCTAAATGGCCGAGCACGATCGGCGGACGATGCGCGGTGAGGACCGAGCCGAGCACGGTAAGCGCCGGGCTCGCGGGCCATCGGCGATGCGCCACGAGCAGTCGCTGACCGGGGGAGCGGGCGAGCTGCCGTAGCCGGTCGAGGTCGGCCTCATCGAGCAGGTGCGCGTCGTCGATCAGCACTGACGCCCCGCTAAGGTCCCCGCTCGCGTGGCAGTCCCTGATGACCGGCACGCCGACCTTGACGTAATGCCGGGCTGCCGCCTCGATCAGTGCCGTTTTACCGCAGCCACCAGGACCGATGATGTCGATCAGCAGCCCGGAACCCGGTTCGGCGTCGATCTCGTCGCACAATGTGCTCGCCTCTGCGGATATGCCCGCACGGTGATCCGGCGCGATCTGCGTCATCTACCGGCTTACCCGGAGGCTGTGCCGTCCGAGCTGTCCCGCCTGCCGGTCACGGCTGGGCGCGAAGCGCAGGCGGCACGCGCCACACCGCGCCGTCGCGACGGTAAGAACACGCCCACTCGGGGCGAAAGGCGGTACCATCGCTGCTCCTCGGTCGCTTGGCGAACAGATCGCTGCACGGGGTGAGCGCAGACGGTACGCCAGGACCCCTGAGCCAGGATGGCAGGCACGGTGCGGGGGGTCGAGCCGCGCCGCGGCCGCCCGTTCTCCGCTCTCCCCCAGCAGTACGTTAGACCTTGCCCTGTACAGATGTCCGGCATATTTCTCTATCTATGAGACCAGCCCGCGCTGGTTCCGTCCCCGTCGTCATGGTGACCTGTGCGCTCACGCCTCCTCTTATGGGCAGGGTGTCACATTTATGCACTTACGGAGCCGGGATCGAGGTCGGAGGACGAGGGATCGGACACTGGCAGTTCGGCGGTCTGGGAACGGGCGGTCTGGGAACGGGCGGTCTGGGAACGGGCAGACTGGGAACGGGCAGACTGGGAACGGGCAGACTGCTTGAAGTTGAGACGGCCGTTCTTCATCACGCCGATCCGCTGGCCGCGGCGGGCGACGGTACTGTCGTGGGTGACGAACACCATGGTCAGGCCGCGCTCCCGCCACATGGTGTCGAGCAGGTCGATGATCTCGTCCCTGGTGTCCTCGTCGAGGTTTCCGGTCGGCTCGTCGGCCAGCAGGACCTTCGGCTCCTTGACCAGGGCTCGCGCGATCGCGACCCGCTGCTGCTGGCCGCCGGACAGCTCACCTGGCACGTGGCGCAGCCGGTCGGCGAGGCCGACCGCCTCGAGGGCGACCGCGGCCCGCTGCCGACGGGCCGTCGCCGACACGTGCAGCGGCACCAGCGCAGCTTCCACGTTCTCCTGCGCGGACAGGGTGGGGATCAGGTTGAAGGTCTGGAACACGAAGCCCATCGACTCGGCGCGCACCCTGGTCACCTCGGCCTCGCGCAGCTGCGCGAGGTCACGCCCGTCGAAGTCGACGACCCCGCTGGACGGCCGGTCCAGGCCGCCGAGAATCTGCAGCAGGGTCGACTTGCCGTGCCCGGTCGGCCCCTGGATGGAGAGCCATTCGCCATCTTCCACGACTAGGTCGACCCCGCGCAGGGCGGCGACGGTGTCGCGACCCTTCTGGTAATTCTTGGTCACTCCGGAGAGCTTGTACATCTGGCTTTCCTCTCGCCGAACCAGGTCGGTCAGTTAGCGTCAGGCCACCTTGGACAGGGCAGCCGCCGGGCGGAGCCGCGCGGCTCGCCAGCCGCCGAACATGCCGGCAATGAGGCCGCCGGCCACGGCCAGCAGCACCGCGAGCAGGATGACGTTGGTGCTTACCGCGGCGGACAGATGAACAGCCACGGTGTGGCTGGCCGTGGTTGTGGGGCGGAAACCGCCGCCTCCGCCGAACCCGCCACCGCCAGTGCCGGTACCGCCCGTACCGCCCGTACCGCCGGTACCGCCGGTACCGCCGAAGCCAAACTGCCTGGCTCCTCCGGGCGTGGCCGAGCCGGTGGTCTGGCCGACGACGGCGGTCAGCTTGTGCGACAGCTTGGACACCAGCTCCGCGCCGGCGAAGCCGAGCCCGATACCGACCACGCCGCCGATGATGCCCATGGCGACCGCCTCGCCCATTACCTGGCCGATGATGCGGCGGCTCTTCCAGCCGAGCGCCTTCAGCGTGCCGAACTCACGGACCCGGCGCGAGACCGCCGCCATCGTCAGCAGGATGGCCAGGCCGAACGCCGCGATCAGCACCGCGATCGCGAGCCACTTCCCGAGGTTGTTGGCCAGGCTGGAGGCGCTGGACAGCGAACCGGTAACCTCGCTCGCCAGGTCACTCGAGGTGGTCACGGTGTCCGAGGGCAGGGCCGTCTTAATCTCGGCGGAGACGGTGTTGATGGCCGAGGCGCTGCTGGCCGCGACGTAGACCGTGTTCACGTCGCTCTTCATGTTGGCCAGGCTCTGCGCGACGCCGATCGGGATGTAGACGTCCGAGGGGTTGTCGCCCGCGGGCTCGCTGACGACCCCGACGACCTTGAAGTTGGTCGTGGTGCCCTTGCTGTTCCCGATGGCGATGGTGGATCCGACCGACAGCTTGTTCTGGGTGGCGTAGGACGAGTCCACCAGCGCGACGTCGGAACTGCCATCCGCGGTCGTGAACGTGCGCCCGGAGCTAATCGTGCCCGAGCTGAGCGGGCCGAGTTCACCGCTGCCGATGTCCACGCCATCGACGCCGAAGGTGTTCGTGGTGAAGCTGGCCCGGAAGCTTCCGCCGCCGCTTCCTGACCCGCCGCCTCCGCCGCCGAAGCCGCCGCTGCCTCCGCCGGAGGTGTTGATGGCCGGGACGGTGCCGCTGAGGGTCCTGTCGTTCAGGGTCAGGCCGCCGGCCGCCGCCGACACGTCATGCAGGTCGGCGACCGTGGTGACCGAGGAAGAGCTGATCGAGCCGAGCGTGCCGCCCGCCGCCAGCGTGCTGGTGTCGATCTTGGTGCCGGCCGCGGGGCGCTTGGTGGTCCCGGTGCGGAATCCGAAGCCGAACGAACCCGGGGTGAACGATCCGGCGGTCGGCGTCTTGGTCACCGTGACGTCCGTGCCCACGCCGTACAGCGCGTGCAGCACGGTGCCCTGGGCGTTCTTGACGCCCGAGGCGGCCGCCGTCACCGTGATCACCAGGCCGATCCCGAGCGC
>Ga0302177_10002616_pt1 | contig 12648 bp, 10 predicted proteins | sample I_Palsa_E1_2_FD_198780 | JGI IMG/M metagenome (GOLD analysis project Ga0302177, IMG submission 198780) | Peat permafrost microbial communities from Stordalen Mire near Abisko, Sweden - I_Palsa_E1_2 | ecosystem: Environmental > Terrestrial > Soil > Palsa > Peat permafrost | place: Sweden... | reverse complement strand
ACGGCGCGGACCCGGCCGTCGGCGATCAGGTTGCTGAGCGACACATGGTGACCGCCGAATCGCCAGCCCCAGGGCTCCGCCCCGCCCGGCTCGCCGAAGACCCGCAGGTAGTACAGGCCGGGGTCGCGGCCCCGCTCACGCTCCCAGTCGGCGACCCAGCCCTCGGCGTGGTCGAGGACGTTCTCCAGCCCGATGATCGTGGCCACGGTGACGTACCCGGCGTGGGACAGCCCGCTGGCCACGAGCTGGTGCGCCAGCCGCTGCTGAGCCGGGCTCTGCGCGCTGAGGGCCAGGCCGCCGTGGTCGGTCGGGGTGTAGAACCATCGCTGCCGGTCGCCGTCCGACGGGCCGCCGGGCGTGTCCCCGCTGGCCACGGCCCGCTGCGCGGGGTCCAGCGCGTCAAGCCAGGCCGCCGCAGCCGCCGCCATCCGGCTCGCGGTATCCGCGGCGGCGGTGTCCTTGTCCAGGTCCCGCACACTCATAACGTCCAAACTGCCCACCCCGGGCGGCCCTGGCAAGGGACCGTGCGCAGGTTGTTCAGGGGGCGGCGGGGAAACGCTCACTGCGCTTTACGTAGGTTTGGATGCCATGGCGACCGCGAAACCTGCTCCCGGCCCGGCGCCGGGCCCGACGATCTTCGTTCTCTTCGGCGCGACCGGCGACCTGGCCAAGCGGATGGTGCTGCCGGCCTTCTACCAGCTCGCGCAGCAAGGCCTGCTGCCCAAGCGCTGGCGGCTGGTCGGGAACGGCCGCGGCGACGTCTCGCACGAGGACTTCCGCACCCACGTGCACGATGCGCTCACCGAGTTCGGCCCGAAGCCCGAGCCGGGCGAGTGGGACCAGTTCTCCCAGCACGTTTTCTTCGCTGGCGGTGGCTTCAGCACCGACCAGCCCGGCAGGCTGCTGGACGTGCTGGCCGACGCTCGTCAGGCCCTCGGTGGCGACCCGCAGCTGATCCATTACCTCGCGGTGCCCCCGGTCGCCTTCGGCGAGCTGACCAAGGCCCTCGGCCAGCACAACCTGGCCCGCGGCGCCCGGGTCGTCTACGAAAAGCCGTTCGGCACCTCGCAGCGGGACTTCCGGCTGCTCGACCGGATCGTCCACTCCGTGCTCGACGAGCAGCAGGTCTACCGCATCGACCATTTCCTGGGCAAGGAGGCGACCCAGGATCTGCACCTGCTGCGCTTCGCCAACGGGCTGTTCGCCGCGGGATGGAGCCGTCAGTACATCGATTCGGTGCAGATTGACGTGCCGGAGAAGCTGGGTATCACCGACCGGTCCCGGTTCTACGACGCCACCGGGGCGGTGCTGGACATGCTGGTCACACACCTGTTCCAGGTCGCGGCCGAGGTCGCCATGGAGCCGCCGGCCAGCCTCGGCGCCCTGGACCTGCAGGCCGCCCGGGAGAAGGTGATCAGTTCGTTCCGGCCGCTGGACCCGGCCGAGGTAGTGCTGGGCCAGTTCGACGGCTACCACGATGTGCCCGGGGTGGCACCCGAGTCCACCATGGACACGTTCGTCGCGGCCCGCCTCTGGATCGACAACTCCCGCTGGCGCGGCGTGCCGTTCTACCTGCGCACCGGCAAGCGACTGGCCGCCTCCGAGCAGCGGGTCAGCATCATCTCGCGCGAGCCGACCGGCCCGCTCGCCGGGAAGCTGCCGTGGGACGCCAACGTGCTGGCGTTCTCCCTCGATGGCAGCGGCCAGATCGACCTGTCGCTGCTGGCCAAGAAGCCTGGCCCGGGACTGGAAACTGAGGAGGCGCACGCCTCCATCCCGCTGTCCAGCCTGCCCGGCGCGGACCCGCTGCCGCCGTACGTGCGGCTCATCCACGATGTGATCATTGGTGACCGCTCGCTGTTCACCCGGCCGGACGGCCTGGCCGCGGTGTGGAAGGTGGCCGACCCGCTGCTGTCGCACCGGCCGCTGGTGGCCCCCTACCGGCCGGGCTCCTGGGGACCGGTCGAAGCCCGGAAGCTGATCGCGCCCGGGCACTGGCTGCTGGGCCAGTAGGCCACGGTCACGGGTCGGGTGGCTCGTCGCCGGGCCCCGCGGTGGCTTTCGCGTCGGACCACCGGTGCACGATGCTGGTGTCGGAGATGAAGCGGACCGCACGGCCCTGCGCCCAGCGCACGGCTGCCTCCTGCAGGCAGTCGTCGACGAGGCGGGCGGTGGCGCCGCCCTGCTCCGCAGGGGCGTGCACGATCAGTTCGTCGTGCAGGCACAGCACGATCCGGGCGCCCAGCGGCGCGCCGCGGGCCCGGACCGTCACCGCCCACATCTTGAACAGCTCCGCCGCGGCGCCCTGGATGAGGGCGTTCCGGCCGTAACGGCCCCGGGCGGCGACCCGGGCCGCCGTCTCCTTGCCACCCGCCGTCATCACGACCCGCCGGCCACCGTACGTGCGCAGGTCACGTCCGGCCTGGGCATCGCGGTCCGCCTCATCGAGATACCTCATGGCGACCGGATAGGCCTTGGTGAGCCGGCGCAGCGCCTGGGCGCCGTGTCCGGTCGTCTGCCCGTACATGGCGCCCAGGACCGCGACCTTGGCCGTGGGCCGGTCCACCCCGAGCTGCTCGGCGACCGGGGCGTACAGGTCATCGGCCGTGGTGGCGCCGGCCAGGGCCCGGTCCCGGGAGACCGCGGCGAGCACCCGTGGCTCGATCTGGCCGAGGTCGGCCCGGACGAAGACGTGCCCGGTCTCGGCCACGACCGCCCGGCGCATCACCGCCGGCATGTTGTGCAGGCCGCCGGAGGCGGTCATCCGCCCGGCCGCGCCGTCCGAGCCCGTCCAGGTCCCGCGCAGCCGGCCGTCCTCCCCGAGGTGAGCGTCCAGCCATCCGTAGCCGTAGGTGGTGGCGATCCGTTCCGCCTTGCGCCACTCCAGCAGGGCGGCGACGAGCGGGTGGGCGTCGCGGAACGCCCGCAGCCGCCAGGCCCGGGTGTCGGGTACGTCCACACCGATCCGGGCCAGCAGCGAGCGCACCTGCGCCGGGCTGCGCAGGTCGGCGGAGGCGCCCGGCGGCGCGTGCCGGAGCACGGCGGCGTCGCGCGCGGCCCGGCTGCGCGCCGCCTCGGCCTCGGTCCGCGGCCGGGGGCCGACGAACGCCGCCAGGACCTGCTGCGCGGTGGCCCGGTCCATCGGCAGCCCATCCGCCGACAGCTCCGCGCACAGCAGCTCAGCCGCCGATTCGGAGTAGGCCGTGGCCAGGGCCATCGGCCGGTCAGCCAGCCGGGCCAGCCCGGCCTGCTGGAGCGCGGCGGTCGTGACGGCCAGCTCCGCCCACCGGGTCAGGTGACCCGGACTGGCCGACCAGCCGCCGCTCACCCAGGGAGGCCGTAGGTAGCCGTCCGGCCCGACCGGCTCCTCCAGGTCCCCGGGCTCACCCTGCTCGAACAGATTGGGCGGCCCTGCGGCCGGGATCGTCGCCAGCGCGAGTTCCTTTAGATGGGCCCAAACCCAGCCGGGGTCGGCCCGCCACCCACCGAACAGCAGCCGGTGCACCGCCGCGATGTCCCAGCAGGTAGCCAGTCGCACGCCCCGGGCCGCCAGCGTGGCCGCCGTCTCACCGGACCAGATCACCCAGCGGGGCCGCAGCTTCTCGTCGGCGAGGCGCACGGCGTCCGCGCCGGCCAGGAGCGGCCGGCCGGCTGCGGACAGCCCGATCCGCGGGCCGGGGCCGGCGGCCAGCCCGACCAGGTCCCCACGGGCCACACCCGCCTCGCCCAGTTGCGCTAGCTCGTCCACGGCCGCCCCACGTCACCCACCCTGCCACAGTTGGTGACGTTGGTCCCTGGCTGCCCATCGCGGGCGGGTGCCACCCTGGGCAGATGTTCGTCGCCCACGACATCGAATGCGGTGTTGACTTCGCCACGGCACGGCCCGGGCTGGTCGGCCTGGCCGCTGACCGCGTGCTGGTAGACGCGTCACGGGTGGCCTACCACGAGGGGCTCGCCAGCCTCGGCCTGGATTGCCCCAGGCTGGCACGGGTCCGTACGCTCACCTGTACGCGGGGCGGCGGCCAGGCGACCGCAGGACTGCGCTGGGAGGCGACCGGTGTGTCCGCCGGCCTGTTCCCGGTGCTGGACGCCGACCTCACCCTGTCGCCCAAGGGCCAGTCCAGCACCAGGCTGGCGCTGGCCGGCGTGTACCGGCCGGTGTTCGGTGGCCTGGACAGCGACCTCTACCCCGCAGCCGTGGACCGGGTGGCCGACCTCACGGTGCGGACCCTGCTCCGTACCGTCGCCGGGTACCTGACCGGATCCGGGGCGATCTTCCCGCCAGTGCACATCCCCCGCCGGGCCAAGGCCTCCTGACCGCTGTTCCCGCGCCGCCTCAAGATTTACCTGAGTGGCGCTGCGAGCACGGCCTTCCTGGACCTACCGGGAGACCCGGCGCCAGGCCGCCCGTGGCACCAGTCGCATGGCGGTGGCCAGGCCGGCCAGGGACCGCGGCACCCAGACGGTCTGACGGCTCTGGCGGTCCGCGCCCAGGGCGGCCGCGACGGCCGCGCCGACGGCGGCCGGGGTGGTGGCCAGCGGGGCGGGATCCATGCCCGCCGTCATCCGTCCGGTGACGAATCCGGGCCGGACCAGCAGCACCCGCACGCCACTGTCGTGCAGTGAGTCCGCCAGCCCGCGCGCGAACGCGTCCAGCCCGGCCTTGGCCGCCCCGTACACCATGTTGGCCTTGCGGGGCCGGACCGCGGCCACCGAGGACAGCACCACGATCGTGCCGCGCCCCTGGTCGCGCATCCGGGCCGCCGAGGCCAGCAGCGTGGTGACGTGGCTGGTGAAGTTGGTGTCGATGAGCACCGCCGCCTGCCGCGGATCCTGATCCAGCACCGGCTGGGGGGTCAGCACCCCGGCGGCGGAGATCACGATGTCCACCGGTCCGTCGGCGAAGACGTCCCGGATGAGGGCGTCGTGCGCGGAGATCTCCGTGGCGTCGTAATGGTAGGTACGGACCCGGCCGGAGAGGGTCTTCCCGGCTGCCTCCAGCGCCGCCTGATCGCGGCCGGCGAGCAGGATCTCGGTCTCCGGAGGCAGGCGGAGCGCGGTCAGGATGGCCAGTCCGATCTCGCTCGTCCCGCCGAGCAGCAGGATCCTGCTTACTTGCCGTTGTGTCGTCACTGCACGAGCTCCCAGAGGCCGGTTACGAACATCAGCAGCCAGGTTAGTTCCAGGAGGACCATGGGCGTGTCCCGGATCAGCAGATCTTCGACGGGCCGGGGAGTGGCCAGGGCGGTGAGCCGGTCGAACCGGGCCAGCGCGCCAGACAGCGGCAGGGCGCTGGCCAGGTGCCAGGCCCGGATCCAGTTGTCCTGCTCACTGAGGGCCCACAGCGCGTAGGTGATGATCATCGTCACCGCGGTGATGCGCTGGGTCAGCCGCAGGGCGGCCGGCCGGTACCAGCGCATCGAGGGCCGGTGCCGGACCGCCTCGGGGCCGAGCACGGCCATCTCGGTGTACCGCTTGGCGGTGGCGACCAGCAGGGCGCCCAGGCTGCAGACGAGCAGGAACCAGCCCGAGGGCGGCACGTGGGTCGCCGCCGCGCCGCCGAGCGCCCGGAGCACGAACCCGGACGCGACAAACATCAGCTCGATCACCGGGATGTGCTTGAGCACGAGGCTGTACAACAGCGAGGAGGCGATATACGCGGCGATGATCACGGACAGCAGCGGTGTGCGGATCAGGAAGCCCGCGGCCAGGGCCACGACGACGCAGACGACGGCCACCGCGACCGCGTGGGCCTTGGGCAGTTCGCCGGCCGCGATCGGACGCCGCCGCTTGACCGGATGCCGCCGGTCCCGTTCCGCGTCGGCGACGTCGTTCACCATGTAGACCGCGACGGACGCGACGGTGAACGCCGCCGCCGCGACCAGCGCATAGGCCAGCCCGTCGTGGCGCCCGAGCGACGTCCCAGCGAGCGGCGCCGCGAACACGAGCAGGTTCTTCGGCCACTGCCGCGGCCGGGCTGTGCGCAGGACCGCGAGCAGCCAGCGCGCCGGGTACGGCGCGGCATCGGAAGCGGCCGCCCGGCTGGTGACGGCCTTAGGGAGTGGACGGGTCACCGGGCGAATACCGCCGTGAAGTCGCGGCTATTGACTGAGTAGTAACGGTTGGCCGGTTCCGGCTGGTTGGGGAGAAGGTTGACCGGTGTGGGGTCGGCCGCGCTGGGCGACGGCTTGTAGTACATGTAGGACATCCACGCCGGGTTGATGTCCATCTGCATGGCATTCACGGCGCCGGCCCGCTGCAGCAGATCGGCCAGGGTCCGCACGGACAGCGCCGGTCCGTAGACGAAGATGACCCGCCCGTCGCTGGTGATGCCGACCCCGGAGCGCCACACGTAGTAGCCACCCCCCAGGGTGGCGCCCCACTGGCTCTGCACGTCCTGGTCCACCGAGGCCGGGACGGTCCCGTTGGCCACGATGAGCTTGAGGTTCTGCCGGACGCCCAGAACGTTCGAGCTCATGCCCACGCCGTGGTCCCAGGAGCCGATGGACACCTGGCCGTTCTTGTAGTAGACGAGCGACGCGGCGCCGCTGGTCAGGGTGCCCTTGGTGAGGCCGTTGAGGTAGAAACCGCCTCCGGCGGAGTCCAGCTTGAATCCGCCGTTGAACGTGGCGAGCAGCCCGGTACGGGAATTCGGCGGCAGCCACGGCGAGTAGCCCCAGTTGGCCGTCCCGGGGTCTTCGGCGCCGGGGCGGAGCTGGAACGAGAGCAGGCGCTGGTCCATCGACGCGATGCCGGCCACGTAGGACGTGTGGATGCCGTCGGGGCGCAGGTAGGTGCCGTAGATGGCCGGGATGCCGGTCACGCTGGCCAGCACGCGCCATTGTCCTTCGCCGGGCAGTGGCGATCCGGCGGGTGAGCTGAGCCGGGAGGGCACGATCGGCGTGATCGTGGCGGCACCGGGCTTGTGCGGAGCGGTCGCCGACGTGGGGCCCCCGGTGGCCGGGGCCGCCAGCGAGAACTGCGGCTTCCCGCCGACCTTGGGGGCCTTGTAGGTGAGCCATTCGCCCAGCGTGACGACGGGACCCAGATAGTGGTCCCGCGCCCATTCGGCGAGCCGGGTGGAGGCGGTGCCGTTGCCTGGTGCCGTCATGGCCTGGCCGACTGACCAGCCGACCCAGCCGAGGAACAGGACGAGCACGATGAGGATGGCCTGCACGCTGCGGTGGGCGAGCAGCCGGCGCAGCCGCCGCCGGCGCGGCTTAACCGTCCGGCGCCGGCCATCCCGGCCGCCGTCGCCCGGCCCGGGCGCTCCGCTCTGCGCGTCATTACGCGGGTCCCGCCCTACCGGGATACCCGGCCCGTTGCCACCCGGCCCGTTGCCACCCGGCCCGTTGCCACCCGGCCCGTTGCCACCCGGCCCGTTGCCACCCGGCCCGTTGCCACCCGGCCCGTTGCCACCCGGCCCGTTGCCACCCGGCCTGTAGCCAGGCGAGGCACTGTGGCGCGGTCCGTAACCGCTCGGCCTGCGGTCGGGCCCGGCGGTGTCGTCCGTTACATGGTCGTCTGGCCCATGGTCCGGGCCGTAGCCAGGCGGGACCGGATACTCGTAGCCGGGGGCGACCCGCTGCCCGTGCTCGCCCGGCGGGGGCGGTGCGCTGCGGCTGTAGTTCTCGTACTCGGGCCGGCCGTAGCCGGGGTGATCATGGCGAGGCTGGTACTCGTCGTTGGGGGCGTCCGGTCCGTAATTATTCGGGCCGCCGGGCGCGCGACGGTCTCTTTCCCCCCGGCCCTGGCTGCCCTGATCCAGCAGCCGGTTGTCATACCGGTGCCTCGGCGGTACCGATCGCGGCACGCGCGTACCTCCTGCTGAGCGCCTGTGTGTATTGCCCCGCTGAGCTGTACGTCTACCCCCGGAACATGAAGGCTCGATGACGGGACATTCCGTGGAGAATTCTGCAACGTGCCTTAGCAGTGCCTGAATATATTAGCGTAAAACGCCTGGCAGGACTCGGGTACAAGGCGTTTGGTGCATGCCCGGCATGCCCGGCATGCCCGGTCTCGGCGTGCCGGGTCCCGGGCGTCCAGGGGTCCCGGGCGTGCCTGAGTGCTCAGGGTCCCAGGGCCCGGGTGCCGAATCCGTTCCCGAATCTCCAGAACTTAGGCGCCCGGCTGTCGATCCGGGCGTTTCCTGTTCGTGTAGGGAGTGAGAGGCCGGCGATGAGCTGGCCGAACGGCAAGCCGGACCGGAAGAAGGAGCACCGACCATGAAGCAGTACCTGCTCAGCATGTACCAGCCCCAGGGCGACCCCCCGCCTCCCGAAGTCCTCGGGCCGATCATGCAGAAGCTCGGACTTATTCGGCAGGAACTCATCGGCGAGGGCGCGTGGGTGTTCGGCGACGGCCTCTGCCCGCCGGAAACCGCGACTGTGTTGCGCGCACAGGACGACGACGTGCTCGTCACGGACGGCCCGTTCGTTGAGGGCAAGGAGTACCTGGGTGGGTTCATGATCATCAAGGCGCCTGACCTCGACGTGGCTCTGGCCTGGGGCCGGAGGTACGCCGAGACGACCGGCCTGCCCATGGAGGTGCGGCCGTTCCAGAGCGATGCCTCGGACTGAGCCCGCCACGCCCGGCCGCGGCCCCGGACAGCACCCGGAGCGGGATATCGAGCGGGTGTTCCGCGCGGAGTACGGCCGCGCGGTCGCCGTCCTGGTCCGCATTTTCGGTGATATCGACGTCGCCGAAGAGGCGGTCCAGGAGGCGTTCACGACGGCGCTGGAACGGTGGCCGGCGGCCGGTACCCCGCCGAGCCCCGCGGGATGGATCATCACCACAGCCCGGAACCGGGCGATCGACCGGCTGAGACGCGAATCGTCACGGGAGGACCGGCACGCGCAGGCCGCTGTGCTGCACGCGGCCGACGCGGGCCGCGAGCCAGCCGAGGAGGGACCCGTGCGTGACGACCGGCTGCGCCTCATCTTCACCTGCTGCCACCCGTCGCTGGCCACCGCGGCCCAGGTGGCGCTGACGTTGCGGCTGCTGGGTGGCCTGAGTACCGCCGAAATCGCCCGCGCCTTCCTGGTGCCCGAGCCGACGATGGCCCAGCGCCTGGTCCGGGCCAAGAACAAGATCCGCGACGCCGGAATCCCGTACCGCATCCCGCGCGAGGCTGAGCTCGCGGATCGGCTGCGGTCCGTTCTGGCGGTCGTCTACCTCATCTTCAACGAGGGCTACAGCGCAAGTTCGGGCGACCGGTTCAGCCGGCCAGAGCTGAGCCAGGAGGCGATCCGGCTCGGCCGGCTGCTGGCCGCGTTGATGCCCGACGAGCCGGAGGCCCTCGGCCTGCTGGCGCTCATGCTGCTGATCGATTCCCGCCGTGCGGCGCGGACCGGCCCGGACGGCGCCCTGATCCCGCTGGCCGAGCAGGATCGCCAGCGCTGGGACCGGGATCTGATCGCGGAAGGCCAGGGCCTCGTCCGCGGCTGCCTGCGGCGTAACCAGCCGGGCCCGTACCAGCTGCAGGCGGCCATCAACGCGGTACACGGCGATGCACCGGACACCGCAACGACGAGCTGGCCGCAGATCGTCCGGCTGTATGACCAGTTGCTGGCGCAGCAGCCGACCCCGGTGGTGGCGCTGCACCGTGCGGTCGCGGTGGCCGAGGTCGACGGCCCGGGCGCGGCCCTGCGGCTGGTCGACGACCTGGACCTGGGCAGGTACCACGTGTTCCACGTCGTCCGTGCCGATCTGCTGCGGCGGCTGGGCCGGCCGGACGAAGCGGATGAGGCGTACCAGGCGGCCATGGCCGGCACACAGAATGCGGCCGAACGGGCCTTTCTCGAACGCAGGCGCCGCTCGCTGAAGACGCCGCGCCAAGGGATTTTAAATTAATTAAATGGTCCCGATGTTCCGCACATCCTCGTCCGGGTCATTCCGCTGTGCGGGTACAGCGCGCCGGGTGCCGGGCATTCTGGCCGGCCAATTGTGCCCATTCTCGGCAGTTCCTGGCGGTGTCCCGGCTCGGCCCGGTCAGCCCGCGGCGGCCAGGAGCGCGGCCACCGCCGCTTCGGCCGCCTCGGCGGCAGGCAGCGAGGCCGGAAATGCCGGGATGCCCGGCAGCACCCCGTCCGCCTCGTAGCGGCTGATGAGCCTGGGGTCGATGTAGGAGGAGCGGGCCACGGTCGGGGTGTCGCCGAGCCAGTTGGCCACCCCGCGCACGCTGGCGGTGATGACGCTCCTGCGGGCCCGGGTGCTCGGCGGTGGTGCCGCGTTGGCCAGCAGCAGCGCCATCAGCACGGTGGCGTTCCAGGTCCGGAACTCCTTGGCCGTGAAGTGCCCGCCGGAGTGCGTGGCGATGTAACCGCTCACGTGCTGCGAGTGCAGCACGTGCCACCGGTCCCCCTGCCGCCAGGAGAACAGGGCGTCCAGGCCGTTGCCGCTGCGGGCCAGAGCCCGCACGGTGGACCGGATCGCCGCGTCGGTAACGGTGATCTCCCGGTGCTTGCCTTCCTTGGCGGTGTAGTCGAAGCGGACGCCGTCCCGCTTCACCTGCACGTGCCGTTTCTCCAGCGTCGCCGCCCCATAGTGATGATCAAGCTCGGCGTACCGCTCGCCGCCGATGCGGAAGAGCCCCAGGTCGATCAGCCGCACCGCGCTGGCGGTCACCCGGTCCCGGTCGAGTTCGCGGCGCTTGAGATCCCGCAGGGTGGCGGTGCGCAGCGCGGGCAGCGCGTCGGCGAACCGCAGCATGTGCGCGAACTTCTCCGCGTCACGCTGCTCGCGCCACAGCTGGTGGTAGTGGTACTGGGTCCGGCCCCGGGTGTCGACGCCGGTGGCCTGGATGTGGCCCAGCGGATCGGGTGAGATCCAGACGTCCCGCCAGGCCGGCGGGAGCACCAGCGCCTTGATCCGGCGCAGCGTTGCGTCGTCGGTAATGAGCACGCCCGATTCGTCCCGGTATCGGAAGCTGTCCCCGGCGCGTTCGCGGCTGATGCCCGGGGTGTGCGGATCGCTGCGCGTCAGGCCCGCCACCGCGGCCGGCGCCGCTGCGTCTACGCCCATCAATCTCCGCACCTCCCGGGTCACTGGTCCCCGGCGCGGGGACGCTGCCCTGTACGTGAGGACGAACTGGCCGCCGATGATATTCCCGTCCAGGGCCGCGCGGCCTCCGGCGCTGGGCCGGCCGGGCGCAGCCAGATGAAGCCGACCGCGAGGGCGGCGAGGAGCATCACCAGCGGGACGGCTGGGACCGCGGCCTGGGCCGTGGCCAGCAGCAGGCCGCTCAGGCCCGCACCCGCCACCAGCGCGCACAGCGCGGCGACCTGCCGCCTGCTGTTGTCGCCATGTCCCTGGCCGGGGCTGGCCAGCGAGCCGACCAGCGACGTCAGCGTTCCGGTCAGGTAGGTGGTCGAGACCCCGGCGAGTCCCATCATGGCCACCACACCACTCTGCAGGCCCATGGCCATCGCCGCCACCGCGAGCAGGAACAGCTGCGCGCCGCCCTCCGGCCTGGCCCCAGTGATCTGCCAGCCGATGGTGAAGACGGCCAGCAGCACAACCTCGGTGATCAGGGCACCGGCGATCCACGCGGACCAGTGCGCCCCGTCCTGGCGGCCGGGTCGCCAGCCGGTACCGGCCAGCCGCGAGGCCGCGGCTACGCCGATCACGTAGGCGCCGACAGCGATCGCGGCGCGTTCGGCCAGCCTGCCGGAGTGCTCGGCGGCGGCCAGCCCGAGGAAGACAATGTTGGACGTCATCACGCTGGCGAATACGCTGCCGAGCCGGGTGAAGCAGGCTACGTCCGTGGCGGCGGAGCCGACGGTCAGCAGCACCGCGACCGCGCTCAGTGCCCGCGGCATGGGCTGGGCGTTTGCGGTGCCGCTGGGCTGGGCGCGCGCCGGGCCGTTGGGCTGGGCGCTCACCGGGCCGCTGCGCTGGCCTTCACGCGGCGCCGCGCCGCCGGGCTGGGCGTTTGCCGGGTCGCCGCCCTGGCCGCCCGCCGGGTCCCCTTGCCGCGCTTGCTCCATTACCGGTTCATGGCTCCTGGCCGCCGCACCCGCCTCCGCGAGCCGGGCGAGACCCTCACCGGCATCATGGCCGAGGCCATTCGGACGCAGCCCGTCGACGAAGCCGCCCTGGAAAAGCTGCCCCGTGCCGGGCCCTTTCTCACCTGCCGCAGAGCAATCATCGCGCCGAGGCCGTCGGCACGCGGACGGCGCGGGCCCATACCGGAGCGTCCGGGGCCGCGTCGCCGAGCAGGGCGACGACCACGCGCATGCCCTTGGGCGGGAGGCCGGGCCAGGGCGTATAGCCGTCGGTGAGGACGACTGTGATCGCCGGCCGGGGCCGCAGCGCGGACGCCGCGCCGATGCCGGCTCCCATATTGGTCCCGCCCCCGCCGATCAGCTCGACCTGGCGGGCCGATGACACCCGCTGGGCGGGAGCGACGGCGGTGTCGCAGGCCAGCACCCGGACCTGACGGACCAGGCCGAGCGACTTGAGCAGGCCTTCCACCTCGGTGAGCGCCACGGCCAGCAGGTCGTCGGTCATGCTGGCCGAGGTGTCGCAGACGACGGCGACTTCGGGCACGGGCCGGCGCAAGGCGGGCAGCACGACGTCGCCGGCCACGGCCGCGCGCCGGGAGGGCCGCCGGTAGGAGTAGTCGGCCGCGCCGGCCCGGTCCGCGAT
>Ga0302177_10002615_pt1 | contig 12652 bp, 7 predicted proteins | sample I_Palsa_E1_2_FD_198780 | JGI IMG/M metagenome (GOLD analysis project Ga0302177, IMG submission 198780) | Peat permafrost microbial communities from Stordalen Mire near Abisko, Sweden - I_Palsa_E1_2 | ecosystem: Environmental > Terrestrial > Soil > Palsa > Peat permafrost | place: Sweden: Abisko... | reverse complement strand
CGATGCCACCGAGTAAGGGAGACAAGCTGGTATCGCAAAACCCGGCGCAGTTAACTGTGGGCGCAGTCGTTACCGAGCGATTCTTGAAGGTGTACCGCCCATAGATGGACTGCTTGGAAGTAATGTTCTGATCGATGCGGACATCGAACTGGTTGCTCGAAATCGGAGCCGGGAAGTTCGTCGAATAATTGTTCTGGAAAGAGTCGGCGCTCCCGCTGTTGGGAACCGGCATCAGGTACTTGATGACGTTTGCCGCCACCGGAGAGACCGGCACCGTGCAATTGGTAGGACCCGTGCAGGGAATCGGCGTGCCATCGTAGTTGTTGATCGTAGGCGTAGCTGTCCCCTGCGTGGTCGACAAATAGTTGTACAAATTCCCGGCCCGCATATCCAGGCTGGGGAAGCTTTCCACCAGCGGAAACTGACGCGGCAGCCGCAGACCCTCATAGCTGCCGAAGAAAAACGTCTTATCCCGGCCATTGTAAAGATGAGGAATGCGCACCGGGCCGCCCCCGAAGCCCCCAAAGTCATTCATGTGCAGCGAAGGCTTGCCGGTGAATGGATTCCCTGCCGTGAGAGCAGTGTTCTCCAGATTTTCAAACACGCCCCCGTGATAATCGTTTGTCCCGGCCCGCGACGTGGTGGTCACGTCCGCGACACCGCTATATTCCGCGTTGTTATTGCTCTCGCTGACCCGGATCTCGGAAATAGAATTGAAGGAAGGGAAAAGCTCGTTAAGCGGCCCGCTGTTTTCCACGTTCACGCTGCTGATGCCATCGATGGTGTACGACATCAGAGCCGGCGTGGTCCCCGCGACCACCAGGTTGGAATTGTCATCCACCTGTACCCCAGGCTCTGTGGTCAAAGTCAAAATAGGGCTGGTTGATCCATTCGACCGGGAAAAAACAGCAACCGGCAGATCCACCAGCTCATGGCCGGTCTTGGTGGATGCCAGGCTTGATTGGTCGGTTGTGATCACGTCCCCGGCCGCCTGCACCTCAACCGTCTGTGACTCTGCGCCGATGGCCAGGCTGGCGTCGATACGCTGTGTATCGCGGGCCTGCAGCACCAGGTGGTCGAACACCTGGTCCTTGAACCCGTTGGCTTGAATTTCTACTTGATAGGTCCCCGCATCCAGGTTAAGAAATTCATACGTTCCCGACGCACTGGTCGTCGCCGAGTGTTTCGCGGAGCTCCCCTGGTTCACCAGCGTTACGGTCGCGCCCGGCACCACCGACCCCGATTGATCCTTCACCGTACCCACAATCGATCCAAACGTGGACTGGCCATACGCGGCCATGGTTGACGACATAACACAAGCCAGCAGGGCCACCAGCGCCCGCTTCGCAAGAAAGGAACCGGTCATAGCTCACCTCCGTAAATTGTGTAACCGTCACTGAACGTGATCCCTGTAGATACAAGTGGGTGGCCCAGGTCTCGCTTTTGAGACCTGGGTTTCTCCCCGGTGGAAATTAAGGCTGCATCGGCAAGTCCATCAAAGGACTCTTGGAATAGAAATCAAACGGCCGTATTGAAAAGTCATGCCACATGGTCGGCATCTGCGGCCAATCCTCCGGCCGCGGCACATGGTGAAACCCCATGGTGTACCACGCAACAATATCCGTGTTCATGATGTTCCGATTCTGTTTCACCCAAACCGGCAACCCATCTGTGCCCTTGCTGCCCGACACATACACTCCAGCCGCGTACCGTTCTTTCGCGTCGTAAGGGGTCACCCACAGCTGGTGGTCTGAAAACCCAGCCCGCTTCTGCGGCCAGTCATCCAGCGACAGCAGGGAAGCCCCTGTCAACCCGGGCATAATCTCAAAGCTGGTCGGAGACCCCAGTTCATTCTTCACATCAGGATTCACAAACCGCCACATCGCCGGGTGTTGCATGCTGATGTCCTGCATCGCTGAGCCTTCCGTCCCGATGCAATCCGCCTTCATCGCCCAAATAGTCTTCCGCGCACTGGTTGGAGGCAGCTTGTACTGCACCAGCTTGTCTACTTCGAAGTTATTCTTCGTCCCATCCACATCGATATCCAGCCGGAACGAGAAGAAGTGGTCATGATCCACTCCATCTGTATTCGGCGCCACCAGGTGGCCGAACTCCACCGTATTTCCCTCGGGATCCTTCCCCATCATGGCCATCTTGTCCTTCACCGGCTTCACTTCCAATTCACCGGTAGCCCCGACCGCAATCGTGATCGCGCCCTCCTGCTCAAACCGCCAATCGAGGATGTAGTCATAATTCCCGACCACAGCGATCGTGCGGAACACCAGCTCCCGGCTCGGCCGTCCCATGATATTTTCCTGCTCCGCATGTCGCCACGCCGGATCGCCCAGCGTGCGTTCAAACAAACACGCGAGCTGCGGACGCACAAACGGAGTCCCATTTTCATGAAAGAACGTTCCGCTGAAATACGTGGCGTAGTCGGGGCAATCCACACCTTTGATCAGCGGCTTCGTAATCCCCAACCCGGTGTTCATGAAGTATTCCCCGGCATCCAGAAACACGTGCGAGTTCCACGTCTCTTCAGGATCCATATAGGGCACATACATCTCAGAAAGCGAGCCCTCATACAGCACCGAACGCCGCTTGCCCTGGTAATCGAGCGCAGCCTGGTTGATGATGGGACCACTCCGCGGATCGACTCGAAACCTGAAGTGCCAGTTCTGCCAGCTCACTTCTCCATCCTTGATGGTGAAGCTGGGCCCTTCCGGCTGCGACACCGCGATGGGCTTGGTTCCCGGCAACGCCGGCCCGCCATCCTGGTCATACTTCTCGCTCACCGGCGCCATGGGCGTCATTCCATAGTCTTCAAACCGTGTCAGCTTCTTGCTCGTCATATCCACGGTAAAAAAGATGCCGGCTACTTCGCGGTCTTCGTATCCATTTTCCGCATCGATGTTGTACAAGCATCCGCCCCATCCAATCCGCCGTCCATCCTGTTCTTTCAGGCCGATGTACCCGCCCGGCGTCGCATAGCAGTACACCAGGTTCAGATCCGTGATGCCGCGCTTCTTCAGTGCGTCCACCACCCGTGGATCGTGCTTGATCGCATCCTCGATTTCTTCTGATTCCGCGGTGGTGAAAGGCGCCTGCGCCCCCTTCAGCTCTTCGAACGACTCCACCTTGGCGGTCGAGATATTCACCAGCGCCGCATACGATTTGCCTTTGTAATACAGCACCACGTCTGCCTTACGCTCGATCGGCATGCCGGGCTTCCAATCCAGCACCGTTTGCTTTTCCGGCTCGTGCAGCAGCACGCTCGCGAAGATGGTCTTTTCCTCCGTATGCCCGGCATCGCGCACCGCCTTATACACCACCCAATATTCCGCAGGCGTGAGCGCATCGAGAGGATGGTTAACAGCCGGCGCGAGGGCCGCAGCGGGCAGCGAGAAAAGCAGCGTGGTTACCCACGCGAACGTCAATATACGAACGATGGATCGAGGCAGATACACAGCGGACGTAACCTCCGGGAGCAAAGGGGGGCCGAAAAGATGACTGGGAGCCGGCCCACGCGGGCACATTGCGCGAGGGTAAAATCCAGGCAAGTTCCATTGCTGGAACAGCGAGTTAGCGACAGGGCTATCGCAGGATTAAGCTGACAATAGCGAAGCAGCCCCGCAAAGTCAACGACTATTCATCCCCCGCAGCACGAGCCCGCGGCTGTCTCTGCAGGCAGATCCATCGCCGGGTTGGCGGTGAAGAAGTTATTCGGCTTGAGCATAAAGCCCGCATATTCCACGGGCATGATAGGAAAGTCCTCTGGCCTGCACACATGGCTCACCCCGAAGCAGGGCCACACCACGATGTCCTGGTTCTCGATCGACCGGTTTTGTTGCACCCAATGCGGCAGTCCATCGCCGCCCGCGTGCTGGTTAGGATAGTCTCCCGTCGCATAGCGCTCGTCCGCTGTCCACTGCGTCACCCACAGGTGCTTAGTGGCAAACCCTCCGCGCTTATCGATACTGCTGCCTGGCTGGGCCAGCATCAAGGGGCTCGGCTGCGCCACCAACTTATACCCCGGATGTTTGCCCACTGCATTCACGTGATTGGGGTTGATGATCTTCCAGAATCGCCCTGTCTTGCCATCGGCTTCGCGGCACGCGTCCAGCTCGCGGTGGAGTGTCCGCGCCGTCACATCGAACACATTGCCATAAGGATTGTCTTTACCCCAGGGCCGTGGATGGTACTCATGCTCGGTGACGCTATTCCCCTCACCATCTACATTCATGTGCAGCCGGGCACAGAAGAAGTGCTGATGGTTCGGACCGCCCAATCCCTCGGCCACCATGCCCCCATAGGGATAATCCTCACCAGGAGCGATCGCTGCGGTCTGGATAATCCCGGTCAGCTTCGTTTCTAACTGGATCGTCCCATCCTGGTACAGATACCAATAGAAACCGTAGTCATAATTGCCCACGGTAGCGAAGAAGCTGATGACTAATCTTCGTGAGCGCCGCACCTGGTGCAGCCCGGTACGAAAGTCGAAGTGTTTCCACAGGATGCCGTAGTCCTCCTCGTGCATGCAAACGGCATTCTTCATGAGGGTGACTGAGCCCTGGTCTTCGACCATGGGAATATCGAAATAGTGGATGAGCCCCAGGCAATCGCATCCCAGTTCGAGCGAATTCGCCAGCTTACCCAGTCCATACTCGCCGCAATCGAAAGCATTCTTCCAAAACTGGCTGGTCCCGCGATCCCCATAAGGCACCACCATCTCGGTCACGCTGGCCCGGTAAACCAGGGGACGTTCCTCGCAGGTCAACTGGTGCAGCACCAAACCCTCGCGCGGAGTAAACCCTACCCGGAAGCTCCACTTCTGCCACTTCACTTCCCAGCCATCGACCGAGAAGCTGGCGCCCTCGGGCTGCGAGATATGCAAAGGCTTCAGGTCGGCACGAGGTGTTCCGAGAGACGCGGGATCGTAATTATGTTTCTGCTTCGGAACGGGGATTATCTTCTCGTCGTCCACGAGGTGGAGCACTCGCTTGGCAATTAAATCGACCACCGCGACCAGTCCTTCGATCGGGTGGGAGTACGCGTTATCTGACAGAGCACTGCGATAGTAGCTGACGGCCCGCACCACGCGCTTTCCCTCTTCCAGAGGGAAGCCAAAGTTGCCGGCGGAGAAGGGATCCACCTGCACCAGCTTGATATCCTCATCGGTCAGGCCGCGTCGCTTGACTGCGCTGCGCCATCCCTCATCTGCCTTGACAATGTCGGCGCAATGGAAGAAGTCCTCCACCAGCACCGGAGGCTGTCCGTAGGGAGCTGTCTCGGTAGCATGGTGTACCCATGAAACGACGGTGCCCAGCGAAAGATTCACCACGGCCTCGTGTGTCTCTCCGGTCCGCGAGTCGAAGACCATCAGGAAAGCGCATCGTTCAAAAGCGTCCCCGGGCCGAAAAGCAAGGACGGAGGCCTTCACCGGTTCATGCAGCTGGACCATAGCGAACCGAATCTCAGGTCCCAGCTTCTTCAATGCAATCAGCAACTCACAAGCCCGCCCGATCTCCAACGCGCTCAAAGGATCGAGGGGATGCCCCAAACCCAAAGAAGATCCCATCACCGGAGTAAAAGCCGCAACACTCATAAACCCTCCTGAACCTACCTAAAAACAAACCCACACTACCCTTGTCATCCCGACAAGCCCTCCACAAACCTACCTAAAACGAAACCCCTCTACCCTTGTCATCCCGACCGAAGCGAAGCGAAGTGGAGGGATCTGCAGTGCGCCCTGCGGTCTCAACAAATCTCAAGCCGCGTCCTCCACAACCTCGTCCACCGCCACCCGCGAACCCCGTCGAGCCGTCCCCAACCCAACACCCACAACCATCACCGCCAACATAACCCAGGGAAAACTCCGCACCAACCCATCCTCGCTCCCGCTCAGCGCCGGCAAATTTACAATCAGTAAATAAAGCGCATAACCCAGCCCTGCCATTCCCAGCACTGGAGCCACCACGGTATTCCAAACCCGTTTATCCAAACCATTCCGCCAGAAGAAAACAATCACCGCTGCGCTCACCATAAACTGCAGTCCCACGATCCCAATGGTGGCGAACGCCGAAGTCCAGCTAAACACCACTGTCAAAGGATCGGCTCCACTCCACACCGCCAGCAGCAGCCCCACTGCCGCGCAAACCGTCTGCGCATAACTCGCTTTATAAGGAGAAAGAAATCGCGGATGAATCCCACACAAAAACCGCCACAGCAAACCCTCCCGTCCCAGCGCAAACAAATACCTTGTGATGGTGTTATGGAAAGCCAGCACGCAAGCGAAGATGCTGCTCAGCAGCAAAGCCCGCATGATCCCAGTCCCCACCCGGCCCAGGTACTTGTCACTCTGCGCGAACCAAAAATTCCCCGGGTCTTTCAGCGCGGCGGCGACCACATGATCCACGCCATACGCACTGATAATCGCCCAAGTACTAAACGCAAAGAACACCATGATGATTGAAACCGAGGCATACGTCGCCAGGGGAACCGTCCGCGTGGGATTCCTGCTTTCCTCCCCATAGATCGCCGTAGCTTCAAACCCCACAAACGACGCCAGGGCAAACATGAGGGCAATACCCGGATGCCCGCTAAGCACCTCGCCAGGAGCGAAAGGGCGCGCATTGAACCCCTGCGGGCCGCCCCCATGCAGCACAATCGAAACACTCAAAGCCAGCAGGATCCCCATCTCCAGCGAGATAAAAAGCCCCAGCACCCACCCGCTCAAATCCAGCTTACGCATTCCCAAAAACTGCACCAGCGCCATCGCGGCCACACTATAGGCCCACCAGGGCAACAGCGGATTGACGATGACCACCGCGAAGAATCCGAACAGCGCATACACGCCCACCTGCATGGCCGTGTACGAAACAACCGCCACCAATGCGCCGCCCACTCCAAAGGCGGGGCTCAATCCCTGTGCCAGGTATGCATAAAACGCGCCTGCATTCACCACATGCCGGCTCATCGCCGCATAGCCTACGCTGAACACCAGCAGAATCAGACCCGCGGCCACAAAGGCCCCGGGGACTCCAGCTCCGTTACCCAGCCGGATAGCCACGGGGATGATCCCCAGCATCCCGGTCAGCGGCGCAGCAGCGGCGATGACAAAAAACACAATCTGCCACATACCGATTGCATTTTTCTTGAGTGCAGGCAAAGACGCGGCCATGTTCCTTCATCCTCGCCTGCCGCGCAATTTTTGTCATTGCTATTCACGCCACTTTGTTGATAACTTACGCCAACGGTCCTCGTCGACCGGCTCCCAGCACAAGGTGTGAAACATGCAGCCCCCAATGATCCGGGCTAATCTGCTAGAGCCGATCCTCGACGCCCTTCACGGCCACGACACCGCCGCACTTCTGCGCGATTACGCGTTGCCGCAGACTCCCATCGATCCTTACCAGCTCATCCCGTTGGCCAAATACGTCGCCCTTTTCGAGCACGCAGCCCAGCTATTGGGAGACCCCTGTTTAGGATTAAAACTGGGCCATGCCTTCCGCCCCGACCTTCTCGGACCGCTCGGCTTCCTCTTCCAGGCCTCCATCAATCTTCGCCAGGCCTTGCAACAGCTGACCTCCTGGCTCAGCGTCTGGCAGAGCGCGACCCGTGTGGAACTCATCTCTGGAGACGCCACCGCCGACTACATCTACCAGATCGGCGATGCCTCCATTCGCCCCCGCCGCCAGGACGCTGAATACTCCCTTGCCGCCCTTTGCAGTCTCATACGCAACTTTCTCGGTTGCCAATGGTCTCCGCTCGAGGTCCACTTCGAGCATTCGTCCCACATGAGGAGAGCCTACGAGCACTCCTTTCACGCGCCCGTCTTCTTCGGGCAGAATCTAAATCGTATCGTCCTGCGCGCTGGAGACCTCAACCGTGCCGGCATCGCTTCCGATCGATCGATGATGCCTTTCATGGAGCGTCATCTGCACGATCTGGCGGAAGAGAGCAGGGAACCGGAGACCCTGGCCAGCCGGGTCAACTACCTGATTGCCCGGCGCATGGGCGCAGGCCCGCTGACTGTTTCCGCCGTGGCCCAGGAGCTCGGCCTTTCCGCCCGTTCCTTTCAGCGCCGTTTAGCGGAGGAGCGCACCACCTTTCGCAATCTGGTTCGCGACCAGCGCCGCACCCTGGCCGAATCGCTCATGAAAGACCGATCTGCCACTGTTACCGACGTGGCGCACACCTGCGGCTACTCTGAAACCGCGGTCCTCTCGCGAGCCTTCAAGGTCTGGACGGGAGCCTCACCGCGAGCCTTCGCAAGAGCCACGCGAGGATGAAGACTCTGGGTAAAGGCGGGGGCGAATGTTCTGTTTGTCACAGCTCTCATGTTTTGTATCAGGGCACGACTTTAGTCGGGCCGTAAAAGAACTAAGAGAGAATGGGCTTTAGCCCCTGCCGGCACTCGAGTTCAGGCAGATTCGACGGCCCACAAAAGGAATTCCATGCGACCGCTCGCCGTAGGAAAGAAAAAAACAACTCTGGACCGCGTACTCGGGCGACGCGATCTAGTCTTACTCTTCGTCGTAGCGGTTGCCAACCTGAACCTGATCCCCGCCGTCTCCGCCTCCGGCCCAGTCACCCTATGGCTATGGCTCATAGCTCTATCCTGCTTCTTCTGGCCGCAAGGAGCAGCTGTAACCGAACTATCCCAGAAGTGGCCAGGCGAGGGTGGCATCTATCTCTGGGCCAAACGAAGCTTTGGCGAGGAGCACGGTTTCCTGGCCGGCTGGTGTTACTGGTTATCCAACGTCGTCTATCTCCCCACCGTCGTGCTCTCCTGCGTGGGGGTCGCCGTCTACGTAGCCGGACCAAAAATCCAGAAGCTCTCTGAGAGCCACGCCTTCACCGGAATCGCTTCGCTGCTCATCATCCTCTTCCTGCTGCTGTTAAACATCCGCGGTCTGTCGCTCGGCAAATGGATCAACAACCTGGGCGGCCTCGGCACCATTGGCGGCGCGGTCATCATCTGTCTGTTGGCCGTCTTGACCCTGCACCACAACGGAAGCGCCCTTCACCCCGCCGATATGCGCGTTGGTTTCCATGACTGGCGTCTCTTCGCTGCCTTTGGCACCATCTGCTACAGCCTCATAGGCCTGGACCTCGCCTCCATCATGGGCGATGAAATCCGCGACCCCAAGCGCAATCTCCCCATCGCCATCCTCCTCGGCGGCCTGATTGCCGGCTTCATCTACTTCGGCACCACGTTATCGATGTTGATCGCCATGCCGCAAAAAGAAATAGGAGTCCTCTCCGGCGTCCTCCAGGCCATCAGCGTCATGAGCACCCGCACCGGCCTCACGGGCGTGGTGGCCCCGCTCGCGCTCCTCGAATGCATCGCCATCCTGGGCACAGCGTCTGCCTGGTTCAGCGGCGCAGCCCGTCTTCCCTTTGTCGCTGGAGTCGATCGCTATCTTCCCCCCATCATCGGCCGCCTGCATCCCCGCTATCACACTCCCTACGTGAGCCTGATCCTCTTCGCCATCCTCTCCTCGCTGTTGATCGCCACCAGTTTCTTAGGTGTCTCGGTGGGCGAAGCCTTTCTCACCATGTTGGATCTTGCCGTGATCCTGCAGCTCACGCCATCGGCGTATATGTTCCTCTCTCTGCTCAAGCACACCTGGGGGAAGCCCGCGGTCCTCAACGCCAACAAAGCCTATTTGACGGCCAACGCCGTGGCCGGCCTGGGTGCGACCGTTGTCGGTATGATCGTGGCCTTCATCCCCGGGCGCCAGGTCAACTCGATATGGATCTACGAAGTCAAGCTCATCGCGGGATGCATCATTGTCTACGGCTCGGCCTTCTTCTTTTACCAGCGAGCGCTCTTCAAGGCGCGTACCGCTCCCGAGATGGTCCCCGGCGCGGAATACGGCGCCTGAGCCATGCGTCATCCCAGCCGCTTCAAGTTAAGATTCCGTATCAGCCGATGTAAATATTTAGGATGAATCCCCAACAGACGAGCCGCGTCAACGGGACTCCCCTTTGCCTCATCCAGCGCCGCAAGCACCAGCTGTTTCTTCGTCTCGTTCAGCGTGTCGTGATAGCGCCCGGCTAAAGCCGATGCCTGTTCCTCCAGCAGCGCGTGGGGCAAATCTTCGGGAAGAATTTCATCCGTAAGCCCCATCACGATGGCATGTTCGATCGCGTTCTCAAGCTCGCGAACATTGCCCGGCCAACTATATTGCAGCAGCAGAGACCGTGCTTCCGCCGCGATCCCTTTGAAACTCCGCTTGCACTTCGCCGCGTACTCATTGGCAAAATGCAACGCCAGGATGGGAATGTCTTCGCGATGTTCCCGCAGGGGCGGCGAGACAATCGAAACCACATTCAACCGGTAATACAAATCCTGTCGAAACTCCCCGGACTTGATCGCCTGTTCCAGGTTTTTATTGGTCGCGGCCACCACCCGGGCATGAAACGACAGCAGCCGGTTTCCCCCCAGCCGTTCGAACTCACGTTGTTGCAACGCCCGCAAAAGCTTGGCCTGTAACAGGGGAGCCATCTCCCCAATCTCGTCCAGGAACAGGGTTCCGTCCTCCGCCGCTTCGAGCTTGCCCTTCCTCACTGTGGTCGCCCCGGTGAACGCTCCCTTTTCGTGGCCGAACAATTCGCTTTCCAGCAAGGTGTCCGGAATCGCAGCGCAGTTAATCGTCACGAAGGGCTTGTCCGTCCGTGAGCTGTAGGCGTGCAGGGCGCGGGCGATCAGTTCTTTCCCGGTTCCGCTCTCCCCCCGAATCAGGACCGTCGAATCCCCTTGAGCCACCCGCCGGATGAACTCCCGCACCCGCAGCATCGGCCGGCTCTCCCCCACCAGGGTCTGCTCCGCTTTCCCCTCCACCCGCAGCCTCTGGTTCTCGGCCCGCAGAGAATCCAGCTTCGACAGGTTCTCAAGCGTAATCGCAGCGATGCGCGAAACCGAGCTCAGGAAGTAAGCGTGTTCCTCACCAAACGGCGCGTGGGACGCGGGGGAACTCAGGTAAATCACTCCCAGCACGCGCTCAATCCCCAGCAGTGGCACACATAACACCTGCTCCGCCGAACCAGTCTGCGCGGTCACCAAAACCGCACATTGTTCCCAGCTCGCCTGCTGCACCAGTGCGTCCTGAATTCGTACTTCCTGCGGCTCCTTGCGATTCCAGGTACACGGCGCACCGGCTTCCTCATTTCGATTCAGTTGCAGCACGATGGCGCCCTGTGCGGCCGGGATCACTTCGCAGATCAGCGCCAGCAACTCGCACTGCATGGCCTGCACGTCGCGGGTGGAGTTGATGACATTCGCGATCTTGAAAAATGCGCTGAGATCGCGCGCCATGCGGCCCACCCAGGATGCATCCGACGGCAGCCCCGAAAAATCCAGCTGCAAAGTTTTCAAAGCGGAGTCAGTGCTGCTTGCGGCCGAGCGGGTCCCGGTGTCGTCGTCATCCGGGCCGGTCAGGAACACAAATTCGCTGCCTCCTGCGCGAATCCGGTCGCCGTGCTGGATCGCCTTACGGCTCACCTTGGTCCCGTTCACGAACGTCCCGTTGTGACTATTGAGGTCCTCGATTTCAAACCCGCCGCTCGAGGTTTTTGTTACCGAGCAATGCTTGCGAGACACTGCGGTGTCCCTCGTTTGCACCTGGTTGGACGCATCCCTGCCCAGCAGCAACGGTCCGTCCTTTGCTCTCCAGACGGTTCCCTTCAGCAGGCCGGATATCGCCACCAGTCTTGCGTCGTTCACATCGCCCCCGGTTGTCAGTCTAGCGGATAGGACGGGAACCAACTGGCTCCGCGGGGGTATCCGTTCGGCTACCAATACGACCCCGAGCGCCGGGCGGCCCGTGCGTAAGTTATTGACAAATAAATCTGAGGAACTTTGGCTTCCAGCGTGCAATTAGGTCAATCGTCGCGGCAAGCTTCCAGTGAAGTGGCTGAGAGTTTGAGAAACAAAATTCAAGGAGGACGTCATGAATCGCAATCTCATCGGAACCCTTTCCTTAGCGGTGTTGTCCCTCACCCTCACCACCGGCGCCTATGCTCAGTCCACTGTGAAGGCCGACGTGCCCTTCGCTTTCAACGTGGGATCGTCTCAATTGCCGGCTGGCCGTTATCAAATCCGGGAAGACTATATGAGGCAAGTCATCAACATCCTCAATGTGAAGACCGGCACAATCGTGACCGTTCCCGTCTATCACGATGCTTACACCGCCGCCCGTCCCGCCATGATTTTTCGCAATGTGGGCGATCGCCGTTTCCTGGCCCGGATTTCTGAAGGCATGGACGGCCTGAACCTGACCATCCCCGCCTCCAAAATGGAAAAGCAGCTCCAGGCGGTTGAGGTAGCCAAAGGCCAATCGGACGAAGGCAAAAATGTCCTGATCGCCCTCAAGTAAGCAGGCGGATCGATCTGCGTTGTGGGCCTTGCAGAAGGGGCTGTGGCACGACTCTAGCCGTGCCACAGCCCGGCAAAAAATGTGGTCGGGGGCAAATATTCTGGTCGCCACTACTCGAGTGTTTTGTATCGGGCACGACTCTGTTCATGCCGTTACCGTTCAAAGAAATGTGGGCTTTAGAGAGCCTACGTAAGAACTCGACTTACAACTGCTTTTAGCGTCCGGTCACGATAGCTGGAGTCCCGAAGGGACGGCTGAGAGTAGCCCAG
>Ga0302177_10002613_pt1 | contig 12655 bp, 9 predicted proteins | sample I_Palsa_E1_2_FD_198780 | JGI IMG/M metagenome (GOLD analysis project Ga0302177, IMG submission 198780) | Peat permafrost microbial communities from Stordalen Mire near Abisko, Sweden - I_Palsa_E1_2 | ecosystem: Environmental > Terrestrial > Soil > Palsa > Peat permafrost | place: Sweden: Abisko... | reverse complement strand
GAGCGGGCCGGGGCGCGGGTCACCGTGCGCGGCGCCCGGCCCGTCATCGCGCACGTCGGGGCGGTCCTGGTGGGCTGGGGTCCGGTGCCTGCCGACCTCAGCGTGCACGTGCCGACGCTGGAGGACGCATTGCTCGGCCTGCTGGACGGGGCCGATGTCGGCGACGAAGGTGCAGAATACCGGGAACTAGTGGGAGGACGGCGATGAACACCGCGGCGGGACGGCTGATCCGGGCCGAGCTGAAGCTGATGACACGCGATCCGCTCGTGCTGACGTTCGTGTTCGCGTTCCCGATCGTGACCATGCTGATCATCGGCGGGGCGTTCGGCACCAAGCCGACCCCCGGCTTCGACAACACCAACCCGGCGCACTGGTACGTGGCGTCCTACCTGACCGTGGTCATCGCCGCGGTGGGGCTGGTCATGCTGCCGGTGCACCTGGCCTCCTACCGGGAGCGCGGGGTGCTGCGCCGGTTCGCGGCCGCGGGCTTCGGCCGCTGGTCGTTCGCTGTCGCGCAGCTCGTGGTCGGGCTGATCACCACCGTGGTGGCGTGCACGCTGCTGCTGGCGGTGGCCGCGCCGGTCTACGGCCTGCCCGCGCTGCACGACGGATGGCGGGTCGCGGTGGCCCTGGCGTTCGGCGCGGTGGGCTTCGTGAGCCTGGGCGTGCTGCTCGGCACGCTGCTGCCTTCTGCCCGGTCGGCTCAGGCGGTCGGGCTGCTGCTGTTCTTCCCGTCCTTCCTGCTCGGCGCGGGCGGACCGCCGCCGCACGTGATGGGCTCGGTGGTCCGGCACATCGCGGGGCCGCTGCCGCTCACGCTGCTCACCAATGCGGTCCGCGGGCCCTGGCTGGGCCTGGGCCCGGCCACCGGGTCGCTGGTGGGTCTGGTCCTGCTGAGCGTCGCGTTCACCGCCGTAGCCGCCCGGCGCGCGGTTCTGTGACGCCCCCTGGCTCGCACGTAGGATCTGCGACATGAGCGGCGATCCGGCCCGGCTTCCGTCCGGAGACCTCGTGCCGGGCCGGATCAAGTGGATCGCCGTCGCCGGGTTCGCCGTGATCGTCGCGGGCGGGGCACTGCCGGGAAATCCGAACGCCCCGGCGGTGGCGGTCGCCGCCGTGGTCACGGTCGCGGCGGCCGCGGCGCTGGTCTACGGCAGGCGGCTGCCGCTGCTGGCTGCGGCAGTGGCCACCGCCGGGATCGCGGTCGAGGGCGACGGCTTGTCGAGCGACATCGGCTGGCTCGCGGCGTGCCTGTTGGCCGGCTGGTGCGTGATCGTGGTCAGCCAGCGGGTCGGGCTGATCTACTGGGCCGCCATCATGAGCTTGTTCGCGGCCGAGTGGCTATGGGTCAGGCCCGATCCCGGCTGGGGCGCCTGGTTGGCGGGCAGCACCCTGACCGTGCTGTGCGCCCTTCTGATCCGTCACGAGATCGACCTGAACGCGCAGCTGCGGGCGGCCCAGGCCGGCCTGGCCGAGCAGGCCAGGACCACCGAGCGCAACCGCATCGCCCGCGAGCTGCACGACGTCATCGGGCACACCCTGGTGGTGTCCTTGCTGCACGTCCAGAGCGCTCGGCTGGCCGTAGAGCACGACCCGGCCGACGCCGCGCGGGCTCTGGCCGAGGCGGAGCGGCTGGGCCGCGAGTGCCTGGCCGAGGTCCGGATGACCGTCGGGATGCTCCGCAGGGAAGAAAGCCCCGGCCTGAACGAGGCGGCCACCGCGCCGCTGCCGGGCGTCGAAGCGCTTCCCGCGCTGGTGGAGCAGTTCCGGTCGGCGGGCGCGGACATCACCCTCACCGTGGAAGGCGATGCCGGCGGCCTGCCCGCCACCACGGGCCTGGCCGTGTACCGCATCGCACAGGAGGCGCTGACCAACGCGGTCAAGCACGCGCCCGGCGCGCCGACCGCGGTCCGGCTGACCGTCGGCCCCGAACGGGTGACGCTGACCGCAGACAGCCGGGCCGAGCCGGGCAGCGTGGCCAAGCCGGGCGCCGGGCTGGGCGTGGTCAGCATGCGCGAGCGCGCCGAATCGCTCGGCGGGATCTGCGAGGCGGGCCCGGCCGGCCAGGGCTGGCTGGTGCGGGCCACGCTTCCACTCGACGCCTCGCTGCGGGCCCAGGCATGAACGGCGGGGCCGTGATCCGGGTCCTGCTGGTCGATGACCAGGAGCTGGTGCGAACCGGACTGCGGGGCATCTTGCGCGAGTCGTTCGGCTTCGACGTGGTGGGTGAGTGCGCCGACGGGCGGGGGGTGTCCGCCGCGGCGGCGGCCCTAGCCCCGGACGTGGTCCTGATGGACGTGCGGATGCCTTTTGTCGACGGCGTACAGGCCACCCGCGAACTGCGCCGCCAGGACGGCAGCCCGCCGGTGCTGGCCCTGACCACCTTTGACGACGAGGAGGTGCTGGCGGGCATGCTGCGGGCCGGCGCGGCCGGGTTCGTGCTCAAGGGGGTACCCGCCGAGGATCTGCAGCGAGCGGTCCGCGCGGTGGCCGAAGGCGGCGCCTGGCTCGACCCGGCGGTCACCGCGCGGGTGCTGGCCATCTACCGGTCCGCGGCGCCGGGCGCGAACGCGGCCGACCAGGCCGACCTCGACGTCCTGACCGGCCGCGAGCGTGAGGTGCTCGCCCTGGTCGGCCGCGGCAAGACCAACGGCGAGATCGCGGCCGAGCTGTTCGTCAGCGAGGGAACGGTCAAGACGCACATCAACCACGTCTTCACCAAACTGCAGCTGCGGGACCGGGCCGCGGCGGTGGTGTTTGCCTTCGACCACGACCTGGTGACGCGTGAGTAGGACCCTGCCGCCCGACCACGACACAATGGTCGGGTGACCGACAAGAGCGCCGAGAAGTCGGAGAGCACCGGTTGGCTGGTGCTGATCTACCGCGTCCCGCCCGAGCCAACCCGGCTGCGCTCCACGGTGTGGCGGCGCATCAAGAGCCTGGGTGCCATCTACCTGCAGAACTCGGCCGCCGCGCTGCCCGCCAGCGCCGCCACCGAACGCGCCCTGCGCAAGCTCCGCCGGGAGATCCTCGACATGTCCGGCACCGCCATCCTGCTGTCCTGCGATGTGCTGGCCGGGGAAGCCGACGTGCGCAACGCCTTCCAGGCGGCCAGGAACGACGAGTACGAGGAGATCGTCGACCGCTGCGAGGACTTCCTGCAGCAGGTGAAGAAGGAGTACGCGGAAAACCACTTCACCTACGCCGAGCTTGAGGAGAACGAGGTCGACCTGGTCAAGCTGCGGAACTGGTTCGCCAAGATCCGGGAGCGGGATGCCTTCGACGCGGATGGCCGGCAGGCGGTGGAGAAGGCGCTGGAAGGGTGCGAGCAGTCGCTGGAGGCCTATGCCGCCCGGGTGTACGCCGAGGAAGCGGAGAGCAAGTGATGACCGGCCCGCGTTTACGTCCGCACCAGCAGGAACACGGTCAGGCTCGGCACGTGAGCGACCCGGACCACCCGGTAGTGCGGCCGCAGCAGGGCCGCCTGGGCTCGGGTCACCGCTGCGTACGGGCTTCGGTCGTAGCCGCTGCCCACGATCCAGATCCGAGGCTCCGCGCCCACGCGGCAGCCGGCCGGTTCCTGGCACGGGACGGGGTACAGGCGATCGGCCTGCACGCTGGTCTCGGCGATGAACAGCTGGCGCGGCAGCGGGGTGCCCGGCCGCAGGTCCTGGGCCAGGTAGTACTCAAGGCCGTAGCCGATCATCAGCCAGCGGACTTCTCCTGCCTGGCTCTGGTAGACGATGCCGTCGCCGGCCCGCGCCGACCGCGCGACGACCTGCGCCGCCTGCGCGTAACCCAGATACGAGCCGCCGTCGCCGACGGGATAGGACGACCAGCTGTGCGCCCCGGGCGCGCGGATCACCTGCTGGTCGCCCGCGCCGAGCACGGCGATCAGGGCCAGCCCGACCGTGGCGAACCTCAGGTCGAGGTTGCTCAGCGCGATCCCGGCCAGGACGGCCCAGGCGCCCACGGTCAGCAGCAGGTAGCGGGGAAAGAAGTAGGAGTACGGGCCCTGCGAGGCTAGCCACACCGCGGCCACCGGGACCACGGCGATCGCGGTCATGAACGCGGCTTTCTGCCAGGAGATGGCCCAGGCCAGGACGGCCAGCACGATGAGGGCGGCCGCGACCGAGGTCGAGTAGAACAGATTCCGGCCGAAGAAGGAGAAGTCGGCCAGGTCGATCCCGGGTCGCGGAATCCATTTCACCTGGTCGGCCGCCTGGGCCGAGCCGAGCACGGCCAACGGCAGGCAAACCAAGAGCCCCGCCGCCGCGCTGACCCCGAACCAGAGCTGGCGGTTGTCCCGGTCCTGGTGCCAGCGCAGCGCCACCCCCGCGGCGTGGCCCGCCACCACCGACAGGGCCACCACGTCGACATAACCGAGCAGCGCCAGGCAGCCGGCATAGGCCAGCCAGCGCCGCGCCGACGGCTGGTCCAGGGCGCGCAGCAGCAGCAGGGTGGCGACCATGGCCACCAGCACCTCGAGGGAGTAGAACCGGACCTCCTGGGCGAACCGGGACACGCTCGGCACCAGCGCGAACACCAGCCCGGAGAGCAGACCGGCCCGGGGGCCCGCGAGCCTGCGGCCGACCAGCGTCACGCACGCCGCGGCGGCCGCCATAGCGAGCACCGACAGGCTGCGCATGGCGTCGACGGAGTCGCCGAAGGCCATGATCCAGACGTGCAGGAGCAGGTAGTAGGCGAGCTGGGTACCGCCGGTGTGGCGCGCGGTCGCGATCAGGCTCGACAGCGGCCGGGTCCCGAACGACCAGCTGGCCAGTTCGTCCCGCCACAGCTCGGGGCGGCCGACCTGGTAGAAGCCGAGAACCACGGTCAGCAGCGCCGGCCAGCACCACGGCATCCGCGCTGCCCAGCTGACCAGGGCCGTGTTCGCCAGCACTACCCGGTCCCCGCGCGTCTCGGGTGGCCCGAGAGCCGGGCGCTGCCGCGCGTATTCGGTTACCGTCATCAACCATCCACTCAGTTCGGGGCGCCCGTCACTGACTGGTTAGGCTACGGCCGAATTCGCCGCGCGCCCGCCGGAACACATGCGGCGTAAGGGAGATTTCATAACTGCGCGCTACGGCGTGGGCACGGTCACCGTCGGAGGTACAGCCCGCCGCGCGGGACGTTGCCCGCGCCGAGGGAGGCACTGGGCAGGCCGATGAGCCTGAAGTGCGCTTCGAAGTAGGCGTGCAGCGCGGGAGTCCAGGCGATCCGCGCGCCGGTATAGCCGTTGTTGCCGATCAGCCAGACGTACCGGGCATGCTCGAACGCCTGCTGCCAGACCTGCGTGTCGGCCCGCAGAACCCCGGGACCGGCCACGAAGTCCTTGCCGTCCGTGGTGGCGATCAAGGTGCCCACGGTGTCAACGATGGCGGGACAGCCGGGTGAGCGGGCGGTGAAGCGGCCGATCACGACCGTGGCCGCGGCCGTGTCGGTCAGCACGCACGCCCCGGGCGGGATGAGCACGCCCGCCGCGGACAGGTTCCGGGCCGGATACAGCGTGGTCACGGCGTAGCCGTCGGCCGCGCCCATGGCGGCGACCAGGAGCGCCGCGAACACCCCGACCGCCACCCGGCCGCGGCCATGCGCTTTGCGTGGTAGTTCGGGCTGTGCGAGCTCTCCGGGCCTTACGAGCTGGTCGGGTTTGTGGTGCTTCCCGGGCTTGTCGCGCTTTCCGGGCTTGACCGGGCGGGGCCGCCCAGCGGTCAGGAACCGGGCCGCGGCCAGGGCGATCAGGCTGACCAGGAAGGGACCGGCGAAGGCCGCGTAGTGCACGTACCACTCCGACGGCGAGAACAGCATCCCGACTACCACGAAGGTGCTGATCAGCGCGAACCAGTCCAGAGGGGTGGCCCGGGAGCCGGCCCGCCAGGCCCGCAGCCAGGCCGCGACCACGAACAGGAACAAGACTCCGGCCGCCGTGGACCCGGCCCAGATCTTCGGGTTCACGCCGACGCTGGACAGCCCGATGATCCCGGTGATGTCGGCCAGCCGGGGGTTCGCCCCTACCCGGCCATGCGTCGCCTGGACCAGTTCGGAGACGAAGACGGTCCGCCCGAAACCGTTCGGCGCCAGGGCCAGGAAGGGCAGGCAGGGGACGGCGATCCCGACGGCGAACCCGCCCGCGAAGGGCAGTGCTCGCCGGGGGCGATGACCCCCCGCCACCCCCCGCTCACGGGGGGGCTGCCCACTCCCCCATTTCCGCCTGGCCCGCAGGCGTCGCAGCAGGCACAACAGCCACGCCAGCAGAGCCGGGATGGCGGCCCAGATCTTGACCGCGGCGCCGAAACCGAAGCACACGCCGGCCCAGAACGCGCGGCGGGAGCCGTGCTCGCCGGGTCCTCCCCGATGGCCCGCCAGGTGGTCACCGTCGAATAGGAGCACCGCTCCCAGCAGGCAGAACAGGTTCAGCCAAGGCTCGAGGAACAGGGATTGCGAGGCGTTCAGCGCGGCCGGGTAGATCGCGTAGCCGCCGCTGGCCACACCTGCGGCCAGCGGGCCACGGTGCCGGACGAGCAAGCCGACCAGGACCACGTTGGCGGTGTCCGCGCCCACGGTGAGAATCCGGGCCGCGGCCAGGGCCCACGCGCTGCCGAACACCTTGCCGCCCAGCGCGGCCGGCACCATCAGCAGCATGGAGCCGGGCGGCTGAACCATCGCGAAGTCCCGGTACGGGATCACCCCGTTGACCAGGCGCAGCGCGTTGCCGATGTACACCCCGTCGTCGTACTGGGTGAATCCGAGCAGGTAACCCGGCCGGGTCAGCTGGAAGACCCGCAGGCCAAGGCCGAGCAGGGCGGCCGCCGTGATGACCAGACCGGGGCGCGACCGCCAGATCGGCGGGGCCGGGCGCGCGGGGACGATGCGGGTACCGGCTGACCCGGTAGCAGGCGGCATGCCCACGCCTAACCCGCCTTTCCGCCCCTCTTTCCTGCTTATCACGGTCTGCGCACGTGCAACCTTACCGACGAACCCGAGTTACGTTGCGCTCGGCCGCGCAGCCGGCTGCTTGCTGATGGTAGTGGGTCACGGTCACCGGGAGGGCCGGAACCCTAGCACATGCCCTACGATCAGCAGGATGACGGTCACTCTGCTTACCAGCCAGTCAACGCCGACGGCGACCGATGCGGACGCTCTTGTTATCGGAGTGTTCCAGGGCGCGGACGGCCCGGTCCCGGCCCCGGATATCGACGACATCGACCTCATGGCCGCCCTGACCGCGCTCGGCGCGGCTGGCAAGCCGGAGGAGCTCACCAAGATCCCCACCGGCGGCCGCCTGGCGGTCCCGGTCATCGTGGCCGTAGGGCTGGGTGCTGCCCCCGGCACCGACCCGTCGGCCCAGGACCCGGCCGAGCGTCACGCTTACCTGGAACGGCTGCGGCGCGCGGCCGGGGCCGCGACTCGCGACCTCACGTCGGGCCGGTCCCGGCGGATCGCCGTTGCCCTTCCGGCCGGCGAGCCGGACGAGGCCGAGGCGGTGGCGCTCGGCGCGCTGCTCGGCGCCTATTCCTTCCGCAGGTACCGGACGACCAGCGCCGCGCCCGGTAACTCCGAAGTCATCGTGCACACCGCCCGGGACCTCGCCACCGACCGGGCCAGAATCCTGGCCGAGGCGATGACGCTGGTCCGCGACCTGGTCAACACGGCGCCCGCGGACATGGTGCCGGCGGACCTGGCCGCGGTCGCCCAGCAGACGGCCAGCGCGAGCGGCCTGGGCGTGCTGGTCCTGGACGAGAACGAGCTGGCCAAGGAGGAATACGGCGGCATCCTGGCGGTGGGCATGGGCTCGGCGCACCCGCCGCGGCTGGTCCGGCTCGAGTACTCCCACCCGGAGGCCACCAGCACCGTGGTCTTCGCGGGCAAGGGAATCACGTTCGACTCCGGCGGCCTGTCGCTGAAGCCGCCGAAGGCCATGGAGACCATGAAGGCCGACATGAGCGGCGCCGCGGCGGTGCTGGGCGCGTTCCAGGCCATCGCCGCGCTCGGCCCCGTGGTCAACGTGGTCGGCTACCTGCCGCTGGCCGAGAACATGCCCGGTGGCGGGGCCCAGCGGCCCTCCGACGTCATCACCATCTACGGCGGCAAGACCGTGGAGGTACTGAACACCGACGCCGAGGGGCGGCTGGTCCTGGCCGACGCGCTGGCCCGCTCGGGCGCGGACGCGCCCGCCCTGCTCATCGACGTGGCCACCTTGACCGGAGCGGCGACGGTGGCCCTGGGCACCCGCATGTCCGGGGTGATGGCCAGCGACGAGGCGCTGGCCGCGCAGGTCGCCGAGTCGGCCAAGCGGGCGGGCGAGGCGATGTGGCCGATGCCGCTGCCCGAGGACCTGCGCAAGGGACTTGATTCGAGCGTCGCGGACATCGCCAACGTGGCCGCGGATCGCGCGGGCGGCATGTTGACCGCCGGGCTGTTCCTGCGCGAGTTCGTGCCGGACGGCGTCCGCTGGGCTCATCTGGACATCGCCGGGCCAGCCTTCAATGATGGCGGCGCTTACGGGTACACCCCCAAGGGCGGCACCGGAGCGGCAGTCAGGACCCTGGTGCAGGTCGCGCTGGACGTGGCGGACGGCAGGCTGTCCTGATTCCGGACGGCTCGGCAACGAGCAAGTGAAATGATGAGGACTGAGTAAGGCGATTAAGGAGGCTCGAGGGGTGGCAGAGGGCATCGGCAGCTACGACATCGTCGTGCTCGGGGGCGGCAGTGGCGGGTACGCCTGCGCGCTACGCGCGGCCGAGCTCGGTAAGCGCGTGGCGCTGATCGAAAAAGACAAGGTCGGCGGGACCTGCCTGCATCGCGGCTGCATCCCGACCAAGGCTCTGCTGCACGCGGCCGAGATCGCGGACCAGGCCAAGGAGAGCGCGAAGTTCGGCGTCAAGACCGCGTTCGGGGGCATCGACGTACCGGGCGTGCAGAAGTACAAGAACTCGGTGGTCGACCGGCTGTGGCGGGGTTTGCAGTCCACCATCTCGGCTCGGAAGATCGACACCATCGAGGGCTCGGGCCGGCTCGAATCGCCGAACTCGGTCAGGGTCGGCGACACCGTCTACGAAGCCGAGCATGTGGTCCTGGCCACCGGATCGGTACCACGCAGCCTGCCTGGGCTGGAGATCGACGGCACGCACGTGATCACCTCCGACGACGCGCTGGAGCTGGACCGGGTGCCCGGTTCGGTGATCATCCTCGGCGGCGGCGTGATCGGGGTCGAGTTCGCGAGCGTATGGCGGTCGTTCGGCGCCGAAGTGACGATCGTGGAGCTGCTGCCTCAGCTGCTGCCGCTGGAAGACGAGACCAGCGCGCAGGTGCTGCAGCGGGCGTTCCGGCGCCGCGGCATCCGTTTCGAGCTCAACACTAGCTTCGAGTCGGTCAAGCACACCGATACCGGCGTCACGGTCACCGTGGAGGGCGGCCGGACGCTCGACGCGGACCTGCTGCTCGTGGCGGTGGGCCGTGCTCCGGTGTCCGAGGGCCTCGGCTACACCGAGGTCGGCGTGGCGCTCGAGCGGGGTTACGTCAAGGTGGATCCGCTCTGCCGCACCAACATTCCCTCGATTTCCGCGGTCGGCGACCTCATCAACACCCCGCAGCTGGCCCACGTCGGCTTCGCCGAGGGGATCATGGTCGCCGAACGGGTCAGCGGGCTCGACGTCAACCCGATCGACTACGACGGCGTGCCGCGGATCACCTACAGCGAACCCGAGGTCGCGTCGGTGGGCCTGACCTCGGCTCAGGTCGCGGAGCGCCGGATCGAGGTCGTCGAGGTCAACTACCCGCTGGGCGCCAACGGCAAGAGCGTCATCCTGCAGACCCAGGGCGCGGCGAAGGTCATCGCCGAGGCCGGTTCCGACGGGTCCGGGCCGGGACGCGTGCTCGGCATCCACCTCGTGGGCAGCAGGGTCGGCGAGCTCATCGCCGAGGGCCAGCTGATCTACAACTGGGACGCGGAGCCCTCCGATGTCGCCCAGCTCATTCACCCGCACCCGACCCAGTCCGAGATTATCGGCGAAGCGCACCTCGCGCTGGCCGGCAAACCCCTGCACTTCCACGCCTAATTTGCTGCCCACCCAAGGAGTCCCCAAAATGTCGGTCTCGGTATCCATGCCGCAGCTCGGTGAGAGCGTCACCGAGGGTACCGTCACGCGCTGGCTGAAGAAGGAAGGCGAGCGCGTAGAGGTGGATGAGCCGCTGCTGGAGGTGTCGACGGACAAGGTGGACACCGAGATCCCCTCCCCCGCGTCCGGGATCCTGCGCTCCATCGCGGTCGACGAAGACGAGACGGTCGCGGTAGGCGCCCAGCTGGCCGTCATCGAGGACAGCGAGACGAGCGACTCCGCACCAGCGCAGACCAGCCCGCCCGCCGCGCAGGACACCTCGGCGCCGCAGACGGCCAGCGCGCCGCCGCAGGACGCCGCCGAGTCCGTGCCGGCCGCCGAGCCCGAACCGGCCACGGCCAGCTCCGACGGGTGGAACACGCCCAGCTACGCTCCGCCTCCCGCCTACGCTCCGCCGCCCGCCTACGGCCAGCCCCCGTCCTACGGCCAGCCCGCCGCGCCGACCCCGGCGGCTCAGGCGCAGCCCTACGCGACACCACCCAGCCAGGCCCCGTCCGCGCCGTACGCGACGCTGCCGTCGATGCCAGCGTCCCCGCCCGCCGCGGCCGAAGCCCCGCCGGCCGCGCAGGCTGAAGCGGCCGCCCCGGCCCAGTCCGCCGGCGAGGAGTACCCGGCACCGACACCGCTGCCAGGGGCCGGCGAGGCGCCCTATGTCACTCCACTGGTCCGCAAGCTCGCCGCCGAGCACGCGGTGAACCTGGAAACCGTCACCGGAACCGGCGTCGGCGGGCGGATCCGCAAGCACGATGTCATGGAGGCCGCCCGGACGCAGCGCGGTTCGCAGGCCCCTCAAGCGTCCCAAGCCGCCCAAGCGTCCCAGGCACCCCAAGCACCCCAGGATGCGCAGGCACCCCAGGACGGGCAGGCGGCCGCGGTACCCCAGCAGGCCCAGCGGCCTGCCGACGGGCCCGCCCCAGCCGGCCAGCCCGCCGCCCCGGCGGCCAGGCGCCCGGCGGTGGTGCCATCCTCGCTGCGCGGTACCACGCAGCGGATGTCCCGGCCCCGTCAGATGATCGCGCAGCGGATGGTCGAGTCGCTGCGGACGTCGGCGCAGCTCACCACCGTGGTCGAGGCCGACGTGACGGCCATCGCCCGGCTGCGCGACCGGGCCAAGGCGGACTTCGAGGCCCGGGAAGGCGTCAAGCTGACCTTCCTCCCGTTCTTCGCGCTGGCCGCCGTCGAGGCCCTGAAGGTGCACCCGAAGCTGAACGCGGTGATCAACGGGGACCAGGTCACCTACCACGACACCGAGCATCTCGGGGTGGCGGTCGATACCGAGCGCGGCCTCATGGTGCCCGTGATCCACAACGCGGGTGACCTGAACATCGGCGGGCTGGCCCGCAAGATCGGTGACCTGGCCCAGCGCACCCGGTCGGGGCAGGTCGGCCCGGACGAGCTGGCCGGCGGCACGTTCACCCTGACCAACACGGGCAGCCGCGGCGCCCTGTTCGACACGCCCATCATCAATCAGCCGCAGGTCGCCATCCTCGGCACGGGCATCGTGGTGCGCCGCCCGGTCGTGGTGGAGGACCCCGCGCTCGGCGAGGTGATGGCGGTGCGTTCGATGGTCTACCTCGCGCTGACCTACGACCACCGGCTGGTCGACGGCGCCGACGCGGCCCGGTTCCTGACCACGGTCAAGAACCGGCTGGAAGAAGGGGCCTTCGAAACCGAACTTGGGCTGTAACCAGCCTGGATGAAGGTCGCCGTAACCGGCTCGTCCGGTCTGATCGGGACCGCGCTGGTGGCCAGCCTCCGGTCGGACGGCCATCAGGTGATCAGGCTTGTCCGGCGGGCACCGAGGTCCGACGACGAGGTGCGCTGGGATCCGCGGGCAGCCGACGCGGGACTTGCCTCCGATCACGGCGCGCTGGAGGGTATCGGCGCCTGCGTCCACCTGGCCGGCGCCGGGGTGGCCAGCCGCCGCTGGACGAGCAGCTACAAGGCGGAGATCCGGGCCAGCCGGGTGCTCGGCACCCGCGCGCTGGCCGGCGCCCTGGCTCGGCTCGGCTCGCCGCCCGCCACGCTGGTGGCAGCCTCGGCCATCGGCTGGTACGGCGAGACCGGCGGCCGTGAGGTGGATGAGACCGACCCGGCCGGGACGAGCTTCCTCGCCCGGCTAGTCCGGGACTGGGAAGCGGCCGCGGACCCGGCCGCCGAGGCTGGCATCCGGGTCGTTCATCCGCGCAGCGGCCTGGTCCTGACCCCGGCCGGCGGGCTGCTGGCCCGGTTGCTTCCCCTGGCCCGGCTGGGCTTGTGCCCCCGGTTCGCGGCGGGCACGCAGGCGATGAGCTGGATCTCGCTGTCCGACGAGATCGCCGCGATCCGGTTCCTGCTGGACCGCGAGGACATCACCGGCCCGGTCAACCTCACCGCTCCGGAGCCGGTCACCAATGCCGCCTTCACCGGCGCTCTCGACGCCGCGGTCGGACGCCGAGATCTGCCCTGGCTGCGGATTCCCGGCCCGATGTTGCGCCTCGGCTTGGGCGAGGCCTCGGTAGAGCTGCTGAGCAGTACCCGGGTGATGCCCAAGC
>Ga0302177_10002612_pt1 | contig 12656 bp, 6 predicted proteins | sample I_Palsa_E1_2_FD_198780 | JGI IMG/M metagenome (GOLD analysis project Ga0302177, IMG submission 198780) | Peat permafrost microbial communities from Stordalen Mire near Abisko, Sweden - I_Palsa_E1_2 | ecosystem: Environmental > Terrestrial > Soil > Palsa > Peat permafrost | place: Sweden: Abisko... | reverse complement strand
CGGTGCGCGCTGCCTCGACCGCTTCACGCTGATGCTGATGCAGCCGGAGGATCGGGCCGTCGGGGTTGTCGTCCTTGAGCCGGAAAATCCTCTCGCACTCGGGCTGGAGCAGCCCTTCAGCTATCAGGTCGGTGACCGTACCGCCAGAGGCGAAGTTCGGGTTGAGCGACAACCAGGGATCGGGCCACTGGTACCCCCGGGCCATGCGCTCGGCGACGTGCTCGCGGATGTTCTTGTCGTGGATGTCGACGAAACTGCCGGTGAACTCACGGTAGTCATCGATCAGCCGGTCACGAACCCGGAAAACATCCATACCACATCCTGCTCCACGCCTCTGACATTAAGGTGGCTCTCCATGCCGTGCCCGCAAAGCTCAAAGGTTGCCGACGGTCAGCACTCGCAGCTCGGCCAGGTGATTTCCGGCGAGCAGCCGAACCCATACATACAGATATTACAGGGGCGAATCAGTGTGACTTGTGATCTGGCAGTATCAATTGACTACCTATCCGACAAGGCACGGACTGCACGAAACAGTAACATATCGTCCCTTATCCTGTCCTTTCAAGGCACTGCGTCCATGCCAATCGATGGTATACATGCCTGATCTTGGCCCCTCATCTTGCCACCTTGAACCATATCCATTCAGCTTCACACGCGTGCCCATCTGGTGATCATGGCGAGATCTTCCAGGTGACGGAAATGCAGTGATCATGAACGAGGAGGAAGCGTACGGCATGGCACTACTGGGGTTAGGCGATGACCTTATCGAGATGTCTTCGCCGTCACCACGGTCGGGCCGTCGGCCGACCGGAGACCTCGCGCATGGTGACGGTGACCGATCCGTCCTGGGTGACGGCAGGTGCGGGGGCCGTTTCCCACGGGCGGAAGCCTAGCGGTACTTCGTCTCCCGGGACGGAGGTGGAAAGCCAGCAGATGAATCTGGCCTTGTTGAGCTCGGGCCATGGGGTGGCCGGGTGCAGCGGCGGCTCGTCGGCGGTGCTTTCCGCGGCGAGGGTGGCCGTCGATGGGGGCCCGTCGCCGTCGAACTGTGACCAGTCCATGTGGCTGATCGGTCCGGGTCCGCCGCCGTGCAGGACCCAGTGCCAGGTGCGTGCGACCAGGCCGGTGTCGCCGAATTCTTCGAGGTCCTGATCGACGAGGAATTCGATGACCGTGCGGGGCGGGGTGATCGCGGGCGGCAGCGGGTCAGGGATTTCTATCGCGGGCATCGGCGGTCGCCTCCCTTGCTTTGACCATGATGCGCCATGGTCGGTGGTCAGTCAGCGGCCTCGGGTGACGTGTCGCGTTCGGCGGCGAGCTGGAGGATCTTCGCTGAGGGGGTGATCTGCGGCTTCGGCGGCTGGAGGATCGCATCGCGTCCGGGCGGATTCCAGGACGGGAAAGCCTCGCCGAGGTCGTCCCAGTCGGGGTCCTCGCTGGGGACCTTGAGTCCTTGGAGCTCTTCGAGCTTCTCGCGGAACGACTGGCGGTTGGCGGCAAGCTCGCGGACCCAGACGGCCATCTCGGCGATCTTCTTGTCCAAGGTCAAGGTCAGCTCGGAGCGGTCGGTGTCGCTGACGGGGGCAGGTTCGGCGGAGCGGAGGGGCTCGATCCGCTGGTCGGGGTGACGGCGGCGCAGTTCGGCGTCGGCCGCGGTGGCTAGGTGGCGGGACGGCTCGGTGGCGTGTTCCCACTCCAGCCGGTCGTCCATGGTGGCGGCGAAGATGGTCTCTTGCTGCCGGTAGTGGCCGCTCATCGCCCGGTAGCTGGCGGCTAGGACATCGTGCCGCGCGGCGCGGTCGTGGTCGCCGGCCTTGCGGGCGGCGTCGGCTTCGGCTGCGGCGCGGATGGCGTCCCGGTCGGCATTGGCCGCGCCGAGGCGGGCCAGTCGCAGTTCCTTGCCGACGTGCCGGGGTGCCCAGGCGGTCTCGGCGGCGTAGGTGTCGCGGATGAGCCAGAGCCTGCCGTCGGGCATGCTGCGGACATCGGGCCCGTCTAGCGGGCCGAGGGCGAGGAACGCCTCGTGCCAGGCGGCACGCTGGTCCGGCGCGTCGCGGGTGGGTTCGGGTCCGATCGGGTCATCGGGGTGGTCATGGGCGTAGGTTTCCCGGTAGGCGCCGATGGAGGATGCCTTGTTCTGCCATTCCTGCTGGGCGGCCGGGTCGGCGGGCACTGCGCCGAGGGCCTTGATCGCCCAGGGGGGCGGGTGCTGGGCGGTGTGCTGTCCGATGCGCTGTTTGCGGTCGTCCATCATGGCCGCGATCTGGGTCAGGTAGGCGTGGCGACCGGGATCGGGTAGCTGGGGTACGCGGCGGGACCATGGGCCCTGCGGCTGGGGCAGCAGCGGGTGTACGCACTGCCGGATCCGGGCATCGAGGACGGCGGCGATATCCCGGGCGCCGGCGAGGTCCCGGGATTCGATGGCGGAACGGGCGAGGTCGGCAGGGTCCAGGCCGGCCAGCTCGGCGGTCCGCAGGGTCCGGTATAGCCACCGTGCCTGGTGGGACAGTTCCTGCCGGTAGCCGAGGGGGAGCGCGGCCATGACCAGGTCGCGGTAGCGGTCGTTCTGGGCGGTGCGGGTTTCGGCGGTCCAGATCGTGTTCAAGATGGCGAGGTGGTCGGCGTTGGCCAGGTTGCGCTGCCTGGTCTGGGAGGCGGACAGCTCGGCGCTGTCGCGGTCGAGCACGTCGGCGAGGACGGCGATTGGTTCGCGCGGGTCTGGGCTGCCGGGCCCGGGGGCGGGGGCCTGGCCGGGCAGCAAACCGTCGCGTTCGTTCCGGATGTGTTCGTAACGGTCCAGCTCGGGGGCGGGCCGGGTGCCGGGCTGCGGGTCGGCGGGCCTGGGCGGGGTGGTGAACACGAACGCGATGTTGGTGTCGGTGCCGCGGGTCATCGCCGGGTACAGCCAGTGGCGGTCCTCGTTTCCGGTGACCATGGTGATCCCGGTATGCACGGTGGCGCCCTGGGCGGAATGCCCGGTGATCGCGTAGGCCAGGTCGGAGGTGCGGTAGCCGCGGTAGCAGAACGCCCGGCCGGTGAAGCGCTGCTGCCCGGTCGCCGGGTCGGGCTCGAGCTGGCGGCGGGCCATCACGCCGCCGCTGGTGATGGCCTCGATCCGCAGGATATCGCCGTTGGCCAGGGCCCGGCCGGGCTCACCCGCCTCGAGCGTATGGTCGTTCTGCCGGCAGATGATCAAGTCACCGACCGAGGCTTCGGCGCCCTCGGCGATCGTCACCGTCTGGGTGTTGTCGACCAGGCCGAGGTGGATCAGGTCGTCGCGGATCCGGGCGGACAGTTCCCGGCAGCGGGCCCAGTCCGCGGCGGTCAAGATGACGTCCCGGCCGGCCAGGTAGCTGGCGACGTAGGCTTTCACGGCCTGGTCCATGGCCTGGTCGGGTGGGACGCCGTAGATCCGGCCGTGCTGGTCGTAGTCGTCCAGCGCGGTCGCGTCTCCGCGGCGCAGCCGCAGCGAGGCCTCCCGTTCCCAGGCGGCGGTAAAGCGGACCGGCTCGGCGAGCTGCACGTAGCCGAGCTGGTCAGCTAGGAGCATCATCGCGCCGCCGCCTTCTACGGCGGCGAGCTGTTCCTGGTCCCCGGCCAGCACCAGCTTGCAGCCGTTCCGCGCCGCGAAATCGACCAGCGCGGACAGGTGGGCCAGGGAGACCATCGAGCCCTCGTCGACTACGATCAGCGACCCCGGCGGGATGATGTCGATGCGGGCCAGGAGCTTGGTGGTGTTGGCTGATACCCGCACACCGGCGTTGCGGAGTTCGTTGGCGGCGTTCTGGGATGTCGCGGTGCCGAACACCCGCCCGGAGCCGGCTTGCCCGGTCCAGGCCAGCGCCCCCGCGGCCAGGACCCTGGTCTTCCCGGTCCCGGCCGGGCCCGTGATCACCTCCACGGTGCGAGCCGAGGTGAGTACATGCCAGACGGCGGCGGCTTGGTCCAGCCGCAGCCCGCGTTGCGTGACCTGGTTACGCGCATCCTGCGCGCCCTCGCGCAGCTGCGCCTCCAGTAGCGCCGGATCGGCGCCCAGGCGACGCGCCGCCAGCTCAGGCGGCAGACGCGGCGCGCCCTGCGTCTGCGCCTGCGCGACCAGCCGCTCTTCGGCGGATAGCTGCGCGGCGGTGGCATAGCGCGTGGTGCCCGGCCGCGTGTACACGCTGCGCCCGTCCAGCTCGCGGCGCAGCGAACCGGGTAGCGGCGGCCACTGCGGGGCCTCCAGCGACACGACATCCTCGATGCGGCCGGACAGGGCCTCATCGGCGAGGCCGAGCAGCAGCTCCTGGGCGGCCAGGGGGCTCATCTGCCGGGTCTGCGCAGGCATCACCAGGGCCAGCTGCTTGAGCAGGTCATGGCGGGTCCAGGTGGACTGCTTAGCTGTCACCAGCGCCAATGCCTTCTGCACTGCCCGCGCCTGCTCTCCCCGCGACGGCGGGCCGTCAGCCCGCGGGCCACCCGGCTCGCGGCCGCCGACGGTTGCTGACGCGCTCCCGTCCGTGCCGCCTACGTTCGACACGGCCGGGGCGATGTGCGCCAGCTCGCCGCCGATCGTAGCGTCCCATTGTTGCGCGAGTGCGTCCCAGTCGATCTGACCCGCGTCCTTGCCCCTGCGCGACAGCAGAGTCGCCTTCTGCGTGATGTAGTACAGCTCGCGCGAGTTCGGCGCGCGGCCGTTCTTGCGCTCCCACGCCTGCGCGAGTTCGTGCTCCTTCTCGTGCACCTGGACGGTCCGCGCGGAGTAGGCGTCCATCTGCGCTCGCGTGACGCCTTTGATCTCGTTGCCGCGTCCGTCGGCGCGCGGCACCCAGTCCACGCCGAACTCGCGCGTCAGCTCGCACTCCACCGCGGTGGCGGCGACGCCCTGCAGGGCGCCGATGACCGCGCGCAGGCTCGCCGTGTCATGCGCACGCCACCTCCCGTCGCTGATGATCCGGGTGATCCGCGCCAGTTGATTGTGAATGTGATCTTGGGGATCGCCGTCCCGGCTGGTGCCCTGCAGCCAGGACGTCACGATCAGGCCCGCTTCCTCAAACCGGCCCGGCTCCTGGCCGTCGACCCGGATGCCGTGGTAGCCGGTGCGGGTGACCCCGGCCCAGGTCTGGGCATACTCGAGCGCGGTGCGGTTGGCCCGGTGGAGGATGGCCTGGAACTTCTCCTCCTGGACGGCCCAGTACGCTGTCGCGCGCTCGTCTCCGGCGAGGCGTGCTCGGCGCGCGTTTTCCCGGATCGAGGCGTGCAGGACTGAGATCGACTTGCTGAACGAGACGGTGACGTCGGTGTAGGCGGCGGGCTGACGGGTTGCTTTGGCCGCTTCCCGCTCTAGCTCGATCAGCCGTTCGGCAGTGGCGTGCGGTTCAGCGACCTGCAGGCGCTCCAGGTGGTCGGTGAATTTCGTGTAGCTCCCGCGCGATCTGCCCAGCTTCTCTCCAGTCCGCGGGTCGAGCTGCTGGTAGACCGAGTCATAGGGCTCGCGCTCGACGACCTGGCCGGTGGCGAAGCCTAGGGCTTGTGCTCCGGGGCCCCACCATCGGCCTGGTGGTTCCCCGGCCTGGGCGGCGTTGATGTAGTAGCCACCGGTGGTCTTCTCGGCGCCGGCTTGAGCCTGGTTCTTCCACGCATAGCCGAGGTCGTAGCCCTTAGCGACGGTGACGACCACGGCCATCGGCTGCCTCCCTCGTGATCGCGCGGCCGCAGGACTGACCATGATCATTTAGATCAATGCAACGGTCTGCACGGCTTTAGATCATGGTGACGATGGGCAGGACAAGATCGCCGGGAGCGAGTAGTGCAGAGGGGCCAGCTAGGGATAGGGAAGGGTCAGTGAGCAGAGAAAACAAGAAATTCAGCGACGCGACAGAAATGACGGTTCTTGCGGGTTCACTGGATGCATAGACGTCGCCCGGATCCTAGATTTCGTCTGGGGCCGTATGCTTGCCCGCCCAGCTAGCTAGCCCTAGGTGGCTAGATGCCGTCTGGATAACGAATCGGTGGCGAATTTAGCCTGCGTGTATCGGAGCTGCTGGCTGGGGTGAGAATAATGGGATCAGCCGGGTTGCCGGGTTATCCCGCAGTGTGGGGAGGGCGGGACAGATGTTATCTTTGCGCATGGCAGTGAGTTATGAGGCTGCCGGGGGGCTAATTGCGCGGACTGGAACCAGCGCAGCCCTCCCGCAGACAACATCATCTGGGCAGCACGTCGCCACGCTTAGAGCCACGTGCATGGCTCCTATGTCCCCGTTGCAGGCCCTGCGCCGTGCACAGACCGCCGTCTTCCTGCACAAGCTTCTGGCGTATCCAATGCACGTGGCTGGCCTGCCTATCTCAGCCGGCGGCATCATGTGCCCTGCAACGTATGGCTGCAGACTGGGAGCAGGTACAGGGAGTACATGCATGACCGGTTTGGAGTTCCGCCAGGTACATCAACTTCGGCTGACGACGATTAACTACTGATCGAGGGGGCGGATCGGTGCCTTATTTCGTCGAGATCCCGTTGGACAACGGTGAAACCATACTTGCCGAGGTCACTGGGCAGGTTGAGGACCTGGCTCCAGTAGGTGGCCGAAGCAAAGAGGTAATCGGGCGGCTGCCCGAGACTTTGACCGATGCCCTGGATCGCGTTCAGGCTTTCGCGGGCGAGGCGCTTTCTCGTATGCGGAAACATCACGAGCCGCCGGACCGGGTGGCGGTGGAGTTCGGGCTTAAGTTCTCCGCGAAGGCGGGCGTCTTTATCGCTGAATCGGCAGCCGAAGGGCACCTGACTGTCACAGCTGAATGGTCTCGGCCCACGGCATCCCCTGCCCGCGGCGGGCCAGACGCTGCGGCGGGTGCTGAGGGGGCGGGTGGTGGAGGTGGCTGAGGTGGAGGGTGCTGCCGGTGGTCATGAGAACCTCGTGGCACAGGCGCTTGTGCGGATCCTGGATAAGTCGAGTGATCATTACGGGTTCGGCCTGCTGGTTGCTAACGGCAGGGTAGTGACGTGCGCCCATGTGGTGGCGGGGTCCATGGGCGAGCCAGACGAGCTTGCGGCGCCGCCGTCACGCGGCCGGGTGCGGCTGGATTTCCCATTCATTGCGCCAGGGCAGGTGCTTACCGCCGGGACTGCGGCCTGGCGGGCGATGGCCGATGACGGTAGCGGCGATCTCGCCGGCCTGGTGCTTGACGATGATGTGCCTGACGGCGCGCGTCCGCTTGCCATGACGCGTGGCGGGAATCTCCGCGGTCACGACATCTTGGCGTACGGCTATCAGGCCGGGCTCCCAGGCGGTGTCCCCGCATGGGTGCCTGGCGCCGTAGTGGACCGTACTGAGAGAGGCTGGCTGCAGCTGGAGATCGGCGAGGCTATAGGTGGCCTGCGCATCCGTGGGGGTTTCAGCGGTACTCCGGTCTGGGATGCCCAGATCGGGCAGGTCGTCGGACTGGTCGTGCGAGCCTCGCTGGGCCGAAACGCCCGGCTGGCATTCGCGGTCAGCGGGGAGATGGTTTTCGATACGTGGCCGGATCTGCGCGATTCCTTCCTGCGAGCGTGCCCGTTCCGCAGCCTTCGGTCATTCCAGGCTGGTGACGAAGATCTGTTCTTCGGCCGTAACGAACTCGCCGCCGACGCGGTTAATACGATCGCTCTTAGCGATAGCACGGTGGTAAGCGGGCCGTCCGGGGCCGGCAAGACCTCGTTGCTCAACGCTGCCGTCATTCCGGGACTTGAGCGGCAAGGCCACGCGGTGATTATCGTTCGGCCGCTGACCCGGGATTCATTGTGGGAGACGCTTGCCGCTGCAGTCGCGGCAAAAGCTTCCCCGCTATCCGGCACCGACATGCAGCGTTCCGAGTCGCCGTCTGACCTCCAACGGACCGAGACGCAGCTGAAGGAAAGCTTTGCAGGCGAGACCATTCCGAGCCGTGTCCGCCGACTGTGTGACTGCCTAGGCGGGGATCGTGTCGTGGTGGTGGTCGACCAGTTTGAGGAGGTCCTGCGGGCCGGCGGCCCGCGCGCCCGGGCGTTGGGCTGGGACCTGGGTCAGATACCTTCGGTCCGTCATCCCGAGGGCAGGCCATTCGCCCGGATCGTCACAGTCGTACGTGAGGACGACGAGGCTCAGCTGCGGAGCCTGCCGCCGTTTGACGGCGATGCGATAACCGTCGTTCATGTGGGCGCGCTGTCCGCTGCCCAGTTCCGGGCTGCAGTGGTTGAACCCGTTCACCGCAGCGGGTTCGCCCGGTATGAGGACAGGCTTCCCGAGCGCATCATCGATGAGGTCCGCGTCCAGCCGTACTCGCTTCCCGCGCTCCAGGTGATTCTGACCGAGCTGTGGGAGCGGCAGGGGCCTGACGGGCTGCTGCGGCACAGCGTCTACCAGGAGCTGAATCGAGGGGCGGGGCCGCTGGCCACTCACCTGGAAGGGCTGTGGAAGCAGCTCACTCCCGGCGATCGGGACGCTGCTCGCCGATTCTTCCTCCACCTTGTCCTGCCGGTGGGAGAGAAAGGGTTCGCCCGCCGGGCTGCGAGCCAGGCCGAGGTGGACCCAGGCGACTGGCCGGTCGCAGGTACCCTGGCTACCCAGCGTCTGGTCGTATTGCGCGGTTCGCCTTCCGGTGGTGCCGTCGCCGAGCTGGTCCATGACTCGCTGATCGAGCAGTGGCCTACCTTGGCCGGTCACCTGTCCGCCCACCACGACTTCCTGCAATGGCGTGATGACTTGCGCCGCCGGATATCGGCCTGGCGGCAGTCCGGCAGGCAGCCGAATCAGCTCCTCACCGGCGCAGCGCTCAAGCGGGGACTCGCGCAGCAGGACACCCAGCCAGGGCAGCTGAGTCGGTATGAACGCGAGTTCCTGCTGCTGAGCAGGACCCGGGTCAGGAAGCTGCGAAGGCGCGCATTCTTGTCGGCCACCACGGTCCTGACGCTGATCGCGGCGCTTTTGGTATTCGCGGTGACCCAGCGCCAGAACGCCAGCCAGAACGCGAGCGTTGCCCTCTCGCGCAATCTCGACGCCACCGCCGGTCAGCTGGCAAGCAGCAACCCGCAGCTTGCCGCCCTGCTCAGCGTGGCGGCCTTCAGGGTCAGCGACACATCCGAAGCTCAGGTCAGCCTTGCCCAGCAACTCAGCAATCTCAAGCCCGTCGACCGGTTCCTCAATGTTTCGTCTGATCTGGTGCGCGGGGTAGCTTTCACATCCGGCGGCGGCACCCTCGTCACCTGCGGAGATGAAGTCGCCGAATGGGACGTGAGGACAGGTACGCGGACCGCCATCCTGCCTGCTGGCAGGTGCGACGGCATGGCGATGAGCCCGGATGGCCATACCGTCGCTGTGGTCAGCCTGGGCGCCAATGGCAAGAGCGCGGTCACCTTGTGGGACTCCTCGCGGCGGATTAAGCTCGCGACCTTCGCCGATGAGACCGGCCCGGTGGCGTTCAGCCCAGACGGACGCGTCCTCGCCATTGGTAACGTACGGGGTACCGAGATCGGCCTGTGGGATGTTGCCAAGAAGACTATGGTGACGACCCTTGCTGTCCCGCAGCCCTCGGGCGAAACCGCCCCTGAAGCTAACGGCGGGATTGCCATCGCCTTCAGCCCAGACGGCCGGTTCCTTGCCGCAGACAGCACGCTTACACCGACCCCTCCCGCGGTCGGAGACATTACAGTCGTGTGGGACCTAAAACTGCACAAGATCATTGCGCAGTTGCAGGGCGGCCATTCATTCAGAGGCGTTTTCTCCCTGGCCTTCAGCCCAGACGGGCGGGTGGTCGCGGCAGGCACTCATGACGCGAATATCGTGCTATATAGCCTGGCTAGCGGAAGGCCGCTGGCCACCCTTCCAGCAGACGGGGATGTGAACAGTCTGGCCTTTAGCAAAGACGGCCGGACTCTCGTGTCTGGCGACGGGGGCGGGCACGTGATTGTCTGGGATGTTGCCCGACAGGCACGACAGGCCACCTTGAGCGGCGATACCGCCGGGGTGGACAGCGTTACATTCAGCTCTGACGGCCTCACTGTCGCATCCGGCGGCGACGATGGCAAAGTTATCATCTGGGCACTCCAAGGGAACAATCACCTAACCCTGGCAACCCTCCCTCAAGCAGACGGCCCGGCCGTTTTCGGTCCAGGTGAGCGGGTGCTTGCCGCGGCTGGAACCGCCGGAAGCGCTATCTGGGATATCAGCAGGCGCATCAAGCTGGCGTCGCTTCCCGCAAAGACGACGCCGATCGGATTCACCGCCAACGGACGCACTATCGTCCTGCTCGGAACAGGCGGCGACCTCATCTTGTGGAATGTGGCCCAGGGGCGCGAAACCGCAAGCGCTGTACTCCCTGGCGCTACCGTCGCTGCGCTCAGTCCTGATGGCAAGACACTCGCATACGGGACCGATAGCAGCGGCGACGTCTCTCTATGGGATCTACAACGCCAAACGGAGGTGGCAACCTTGGCCAGCCGCAGTCCAGGTGTGAATAGCCTAGCCTTCAGTCCGAGTGGAGACACGCTCGCCGTAGGCACCACGAACCAGATCGTCCTCTGGAATCTTAGCAAGCGTAGCGTGACCACCACGCTACCCGGGGAAAACCCGTCGGGAGGAGTACTATCTGTGGCACTTAGCCCAGACGGCCAGACCCTGGCATCAACCGCCTTGGAGGGCAGCCAGACCGGCCTTGGATGCGCGGCATGTTACGTGATTCTCTGGAATCTCAGTCACCGCACACAAATCGCCACCCTCGGTGGTTTCGCTCCCAACGAGCCGAACAGCCTGGCCTTCAGCCCTGACGGTCGCATACTAGCCTCCGGCACAGGCAGTGAGGTCATTTTGTGGTCAGTAGCCCAGAGAACGTCCATGGCAACCCTGCATGTCCCTGGGCCCGTGTCATTCAGCCAGGATGGCCACGTTCTAGCGACGAGTTCACAATGGAACCCAAGCCTCGTCATGGCCACCGGGATTACCTTGTGGGACGTCGACGCCACCGAGTGGGCTCAACAGCTGTGCCAGCTCGCGGGTCGTGACCTGACCAAGGCTGAGTGGGCTACATACGCTCCCGGACGTCCATACCAGCAAATATGTCCCGAGAAATAAGTGTCTGAGGCGCAAACACGTCCGACCGCGCAGGTTCGAGGACGAGCTTCGTGGCGCTTCCCTCAGCGACGAAACCGTCGGCGCTTACTGTAAGTCCGGCGGTCTAAAGTTCATTAGTGGCTGGTCGGCAGGTTCAACATCACAGGCGCCAGCTCAGTTTAAGGTTTGATGCGTCTGGCTCTCAGGCGCGGAGACCTTCGAGCCATTGTTCCGACAACCTTAACATCTTGGCAAGTCCCCGAGTTGTATAGAAACTAGCAGTCGACTGATCCGCGACGTTTTGTTATGCTACGAGCATGGGATTTTGGGCTACGTTGACAGGCCGAGTTAAGCCTCGACCCGCAATCCTCGACCCGCTCATCGCGTTGTCAGCGGCGTGTGACGCCATAGCGACAGGAGTCGCGTTCACGCCGACCGGCCTGGGTTCGGTTTGCGTGCGTGCGATCGAGGATCGCGTCTTCCGGGATAAACAGCACGATGTGTGCAATTGGCTAAACCGCGATACCGAGGCGATGGCAGTAGAGATCAGTGAGGACTCCTACGGTTTTACCTGGATGGTTATACATCGGCCAGCTGATCGGTTTGAATCGCTCGTAGCGGACATACATGCGGCCAGCATGAAGTTTGCGAACGGCGGCTTCGGGCCCCAGCTACTTTGCTCAGTCGTGAATTTCGAGGATAGGGATGGTCGTTGTCTTGGCATCGTCTACCTCTATAGTAGGGGAACTTTCTACCCATTTGCGCCCCGACCTGAGGAGACCAGGGATAATGATTTGGAGCTTCGCATCAAGGACGTGATCAATGAAAGGTTGCCGCTTGAGCCAGAACTGAAGCGCTGGCTTGCTGTCTGGGGCGCCCCTGGGTTGTGAGACAGCTCGAAAGAGGCTTCGGGTGCTGGTTTGCGCAGTTCAGGTTATTCTATTGACGGTGTCTGTGGCTGTCCGCGCCGTGGGACTTCTAGATTCTTGGTAGGCGCGCATATGATAGATAGCATAGGTCCGTAAATGTTAACGGCAACTTTCAGGCCAGTTAACGTATAGAGAAAAGGGTAGAAACGTTGTAAGCCACCGCATTACCTGCTGCCTTGCGTTGGTCGGCGACGCTATGCAAGCGGCGCAGAATTTGCCCACACCTGTTCGAAGCTGTCGAGGTAAACGGCTGTCATCTCGCCGCCGCCGTTATCACGCAGGCAGAATACCGGGGCCTGCGCGGCTGGGATTCCGTAGGTGTGCTGATTGATCACGAGCTGGCCGTCGGCGCGGTAGATCGAGTTGTACAGCACGGTGCGGTGAAGGCGGACCTCGACGTTCTGGACGTTCATGAGCGGGCGGTAAAGCGTTAGGGCGTTGCGGATCTTAGCGGGCATGGCGTCGCCGATGCCTTCCTCTTCGCCACGCTCCGCAGCGTGCGGCCCGTCAGGGTCTCCGAGCGCCATCCGTACGGTCACTCCGGCATGGCCTTTATCGGCGAGGATGCGGAGAATTCCTGTGTCCTCGGCGAGGAACAGCGCGCTGTACGCCAGGATGCCGATCTCGTGCTCAGCAGAAGCGAACAGCCTTGTCCAGACCTCGCGGGGAACGGCCCATCGGTGCAGAT
>Ga0302177_10002610_pt1 | contig 12658 bp, 16 predicted proteins | sample I_Palsa_E1_2_FD_198780 | JGI IMG/M metagenome (GOLD analysis project Ga0302177, IMG submission 198780) | Peat permafrost microbial communities from Stordalen Mire near Abisko, Sweden - I_Palsa_E1_2 | ecosystem: Environmental > Terrestrial > Soil > Palsa > Peat permafrost | place: Sweden... | reverse complement strand
GCGCGGGTCAAGCGGCGCTCCCAGCAGCATGACTCCCGCCGTGCGGAAGTAACTGGACGCCCGGAAGAACGCCAGCCGGGCGCTGTCCAGCCGTCCGGCCGCCTGCTCGCTCTCCGCCAGCGCCAGCGTCCTGACTGCCGTCGCTGTCCACGCCGCATGCCAGCTCGCCAGGTTCGTCCCGTTGACCGCCCTGGCTGTGGTGACGCACTCTCCGATGTCCGCCCCGCCGTACGGCGCGGCCCCGGCAGCTCGCAGCGTCTGCGCGTCCAGCAACTCGTCTTTCACCGCAAGATGCGTCACAACCCGGATGCTAGCGTATGCACCACCGCCACGACCGACCCATCTAGCCGCCTCGTCCGGGCCTTCTCAGGCTTAATGCCAGGCGCATTCTCGTTCTCGGTTCGACAGCTCCACTCGCCGCGAGTGCCGAATACGCGCCCAAGTGGCCTGCCTTGTAGGTGACGATGCAGGTCAGCGGCTAGTTGAGCTGTCCCATGGTAAGGAGAACTTCGACGATGGGCATTTCACTGAGGCGGCACCGGAACGGATGATCTGCGCGCCTGTAATTGAGAACGGCCATCTGGCCCGGGGCGATCGGAATCGGCGTTCTGGAAGCCGAAGCTGCGCGCTCCGGTGGCGAGCGGTAGTCAGGAGAGCCACGAGCAGGAGGGCGGCCTTGGCGTCCGATGCCCGCGTGGTTCGTCCAGCCAGGTACCGCTGACAGTGTCGTGCCCGCAGGGGTCGCGCTGCTACCGGACAGCGCGGCCTCCTCCGTTCGCGGGCTAGTCTTCCCGCTGTGGATACCGCTGGACTGACGACCGTGTGGGCCAGGGCATGGGGTGATTGCAGGCCGGTCAGCTATGAGCTGCGCGGCAGCCTTCATGACCGCTGGGCCCGCTTCCACAGCCTGCCCGGTTCGAAGCGTTACGCCGATAACGAGGAGGAGTAACGCCGAGCTCATTCGCAGGCACCTGGCCGTGCTCGCGGAACTTCTGTCCCTCGGGGGCGGCGATCGGTCGCGCGAGCTTGTGGTCGTGACGGCCTCGTGGTCCGGCCCCCAGCGGGCCCCGCGCGCCGCCGAACTTGTCGCGGCGCTCCCCACCGCGACCTACTGGACCAGCGTTTTGACCGACGACAGCATCCCGGCGGACGAAGTCTGGCTGCATCTGTGGGCCTCGGCCAGCCACCTGCGCGGCGAGGAACTGTCCCGGCTCCTGCGCCTGGTCGCCGACGACGTGACCCGCGGCGTCATCATCACCACGGCCGAGATGGGCTGGCTTCACGCGCCTTATGACGGCGGTGCCGACATCATCGCAGCCAGCCCGGGCCACCGGGATCAGTTCCGCCGCTCGCACGAGGACTGGCTGTCCGCTCATCCCTCGGGGCTGTGACACCCCGGCGACGTCCAGAGGCCCATCGGGCCGCGTCGTGGTCCAGCTCCAGCCGATCTGCGCGGACTCTGATTCGTACATCGTGATAACAGCGGCCGCGCAGATCTGCCGATCTAGCAAGCGACCGTCCGCAAACGTGCCAGCACCTCCGCTGTCGGCACGGGCTGTTTCGGCACGTACGGGGCAACAACATGCTGCGTCATGGTTGGATTAGGCATATGAGCCGGATGCGCAGTAAGGTCGTTGTCGCGATCTTTGTACCTGTCACCATCATTGCAATATCACTTCTTGTCATTATATCGCCGCTCGCACTTCAGGTGATCGACTCCCATTCAAATGCGAACTGGTCTGAGCTCAGTAATATCGGCCAGACCTATGGTGCGGTATCGGCGTTGCTGGCTGCGCTTGCCCTAGTCGGCGTCGCCGTGTCAGTGCTAATGCAGAACCGTGAGCTTAGGCATGATCGCTGGGAGGCTGGGAGATCGCGACATTTTGACATCATACGTATGGCGCTCGACGATCCTCTATACCGTCAAGTGTTTTCAGTTCCTGGCCCGCAGACACCTGATGATGAAGCACGGCTTGTCGGCTACATAAATATGCTATTCGAGTACTGGAAGATGATGTGGGAATTTGGGGACTGGTCGGAGGCGCAGCTGAGAGCTTGTTTTGGAGACGTACTGAGTACCCAGGCCGGATATTCATACTGGACCAAGTATGGAATTGGGCGAGCACGCTTGACCAGAACTAGGCGTGCACGAATATTCGAGCGAGTCGCCGATGAGGTGTACCGGGGTCTTCCGTCTCCCGCATCGGGTGAAATTAGTTCAGGAATCCGCCGAGGGCAGCCATTCAGTCCAGATCCAGTTCAAGCTGCAGGGCTTGCTCTCGGAGTTGTTGCATGTGTGGCGGCATTGAGCTGGAGAAGATTCAAGCTGAAGAGCATGTCAGGGGCAAAATAGGCCGTCTTTATAGAATGGTGCGAGTCTTTGCGGATAGTTTGGTCGGAGGGCGACTTCGCTGGCCAGGGCGGCGTGCCGATGCGAGCGACGGTTCCTGCAGGGAGCCGACTCAGCCAACCAGGCATAGCCGCCGTCAAGCGCCCTCAATGTTCACTCGCGTTGGCTTGGTATCGCCTCGCATAACGGATGATCTGCGCTCGGCTGCACTGTGTGATGTTGTTAGTGCCGACCGACCGTATTCGACGATCTGAGCACCTGCCCCTTCGCGGAACAGTGGCACTGCGTGTGGTCGTCCGTCGCCGGAAGCTGAGCGTTAGGGGGTAGTGCGTGAGCGAGTGCGGACATTCGCGCGCTCTCAATGGCTGCAAGTCCGGACTCATCGGCGCCGTTCTGACACCATGGAGTTGGGTGCCGCGCCGGACGGACGCGGCACCCGAGGACCTGGGTGCGGGATTTCTCCTGCAGTGACACCTCGTACTGCCACGGTGATGGCAGTCCCAGGAGTTGCGTGCCCTGCCCGCGTTTGACCGGAGAGCAGGGCGTCCAGTAACCCGACGCCATTACCCTGCCATACACCTCGCAGGAGATCAAACACGATGACCGCGCTGGTTGCCTGGGTCGGAGCTGACTCGCGCGGCCCGGCTTCACTGAACATCGCCGCAGACAGCAGGATTACCTGGAGGCCGGAGAATTCGTCCGCGCACCACTGGGACCAGGGGAAGAAGGTCTTCGCGTCGTCGTCGGTGCCGCTCGTGATCGGGTTCGTGGGCGACGTCCTGTTCCCGGCGCTCGTCCTTCCCGGCGTCATCGATCGGATCGACCGCGGCGTGTTCCGGCCGGACGGCCCGGTCGTCGAGGGCGTCATCTCGGCGCTGCGCCGCGGATGGCGGGACTATCCCCCCGCTGAGCGCCGGAACGCGAACGTCTACGTCGCGTACCGGGCGGGAGAACGCATGTCCTGCCGGTTCCAGCTGACTTCCCTGTCATACCGCACCGGTTCAACCACCGGCTGGACAGTCCGCGACATACCGGTCCCCGCTTCCTCGGCCTTCCTCAAGATCGACGGTTCGGGGAAACCGCCGTCAGTGAAGCACTCGCCGCATGGCGGGAGACCAGCGCCGCCGACACGAGCCGGGCGGTCTTCAGCGGCTTCGTCGATGCCGTCACGGCGCGCGTCGACCCGAATTCCGGCGGCGCGCCGCAACTTGGCTGCATCTACAGGACCGGGCCCGGGCGACTGCTCGGCATCATCCACGACAGCCAGCGTTACTTTGCGGGAGCCCACCTCATCGGAGATGAGGCCCTTGACGGGGTCGAATGGCGTAACGCCCTGTTCGAACGCGCAGACGGGCACACCAAGCGGCGCCTTCCCGGAGCTCAGCCGCAGCCGCGGCAAGTCGCACCATAGGCTAAGGACCCGGTTATCAGCGCGCCTGGACGAGCACCCGCGTCGGCACGGACGAGCAAAGTCAAGATGACCAGATCCGTCAGTGTTTCCTTGGTTGTGCCCAGCGCACGCCGGACAGCGCCGCCCTGCAACGGAGTGTCCGGTCGGTGGCTATGTTTAGCACACCGGAAGCTGAAACTAGGTGCCGGGCATAACGAGGAAGGGCCGGGGAAGCAGATGAGCGGTGCCAGGCTGCCGGCCTCACTGGCCGCCGTCCCACAGGCAGACCAGTTCGAGATCGTCGCGGCCATGCTGGTCGAGGCGCTAGCCGGTGACGCCGAGCTGCACCGCCTCGATCCTGGCGGGGGCCGCGCCCAGCTGGCCGACTTCAGGTTTGAGGGAGCCTCTGGCGCCGACCTCGGCCGCCTGGAAGTCACGACCACGACCAGGAAGAAGCGCAGCAGCTTCAACCGTGAAGTCGGCCGCCGCAGCTGGCTCTTTCACTCGCTGTCGTGGTCCTGGACGGTGCAAGCGCGAGACTCCGCCCGTATCGGCGAGCTTCACGCGAAGATTGAACCGCTCCTGGCCCAGCTGGAACGTGACGGGCGGACCGGCGGGTGGATCCCGGACCAGCCCGGCCTGGAGCCCGCAGACCCCGGGGCGCTCCCGCCAGCCCTGGCGCGCCTCGGTGTCCTGGCCGTGAGCGCTGCCCATCGTCACGTCCCAGGAGGGACAGCCTGGGTCTCGGTCCACCCTCATATGAGCAGCGGCGCCTTCTCGCGCAACGCCGCGGCCTGTGAGGCGCAGGCCGAAGTCAACAAGAGCGATAACCAGGCAAAGCTCAAAGGCGCTGGAGTCACCCGCTCCGAGCTGTTCGTCTGGCTTGACGCCGGCCCCGGGCAGGCGGCGCTTTCTACCCTGGCGAAGCCGCCGTTCGACAGCGCGCTCGCCGAGGTGCCGGTCCTTGACCTGCCAGCGTGCATCACGGCCGTCTGGGTGGCGGTCGGTCTCGACGACTGGCCCAGGCCAGCCCCGGTGATCTTCCGCTGCGACGGTCACAGCTGGCAAAGCCTGAACCCGCCAGTGCTCGACTACGACCAGGACCGCGTCGATGCAATGCTCGCCCGACTTAGGTAGCCATCCTGCTTCAACTGCGGAGGCCGACGCCCGGGATGTCTGGGCGGTCAGTGAATTTGCGGGCAGAGGAACCGCTTCGAACGAGCTACTCACCTGTGTCCGGCCGCGCACTCAGCCCGACAGCCACCTCGAACTGCATGTGTGCGAGTCCTATCCAGGTGAGCTATTAAGACGCGGGGATCATATACCCCACATCGGCATCATTAGCCACACGCGCATCTCTTCTGTCGTACGCCGGGGTGATTGTGGGGGATGGAATTGCGCTGGTCCGCGAGCACTTCGGCGGGTGCCGACGGCGTGGTTCAGGGCGCTGGCATGGGCCGAGCGCGATGACCAGTGCTGGGAGCTTTCGCTGCCCGTCTCCGTGATCGACGAAGTACATGGACATTGAGCTCGCGACGGGGGCCACACTCTTGAAGGGGGCTGATCTTCCGTAGATAGTTGAAGACAGCAGCTGTCTTTGTATCTGAAATATCGCCTAGTTAGACCGCTTGTGCTTCAGGGTCAGCTTGCCGCCACTGAAATATTTTCTGATAGCTCCGCAAGCTCCTGTTGGATCGCATCTGACAGTTTCTCTGATGCGAGAGGCAGTAGGCAGTAATCCACAACGGCAGCATGATTCTCTACCGCTGGGCATATAGAGACAGCCAGCAGCTGTACCCCACGGCGGACAGCAGCCCACTGCTTGTAAGCCGGTAGTTTCTTAAGCGCGTCCAAGGCCGCGCGGGCGGCCATGCCAGCGACTGCGTTAGGTACGCCGACCGATGTCAGTGCCGTCGTGACGGCCTGGGTTATAAGCTCAGTCGCCTTATCCTCGACTGTATCCATAGTATGTGCGATCGCGGCAAGGGCGCCGCACAGCAGATGGCTTCGCCACTTACTGGGAGGCCAGCCATTAGCCTTAAGGCTGTCTGTGATCGCATCCGAGACCTGTCCGGCTGCGTCAGCGTCGATGGCTGATATCAGGCCCGCAGCCGAGTTAACTGGTGCTGCGTCTACCAAAGAATCGAGCAGCTCAACGAGCTGCGCTTGCGCGTCGCGTAGCACCGCTTTCCGAGTCCGTCGTATCTGACCAGACAACCTCCGTGACGCGGAGCCGCCAGTCTTGACCGACGCCGCCGAGGAGCGACCCCCCTTATTGGGCTTGCATCTACGGCCGCCGTCCGCCTTGCTCTGACACATCGCCTTCCGCCTTTCCCCGTGTGAGGCCGATATGGGTGTCGAAGACCACTCTTATAACAACTACACGGGAACCTGGTGGCGCGCTAGATGCAAATTCATTCTTTCTAAGTGGCCCGGATAAGTGTGAAATAGAAACACCAAGCTCGCCCTGTGACAAATTTCTCTACGGTTTCAAGGGCGCAACTTCGATGCGCCGAGCCCCTCCGGCACAGCAGCCGGGACGCCGAGTTGCAGGGACCAGAGCGAGACCTCAGTAGCGAGCGCACGTCGCCGACGGCGCGAAAAGTACCTAACGGGCGCTGTTGTGCGGTGGGGGCGGCGCAGCGCTCCGCCGAGGCGGCTAAGCGCTGGCGTTCACCGTTCCGCCCTCGATCGCCGTGGCGGCACTCGCCACAGCCGCCCTGATGCGCGGGCGCAGTGCGCGCCGGAAGCCCTTGCCAAGACGCGGTGACAATGGCATGCGGGTGGTGCGCCGCGCGAGAAGAGGATGACCGTGACCGTACCCGAGACCCGTTCCGGGCAGCCCAAGCAGTTGGATGCCGGGGTCTTCCAGCCGGAGATCAGCTCGTTCCGCCTGCACCTGGCCGCCGAGGGCAAGGCCGCCAAGACGGTGCGGACCTACACCGAGGCAGTGCAGTGGTTCGCCGCCGCCAACTTGCGCCGGGAGGGGAACCGCACGGGCTGTGAGGAGGTCGGGAAGCGGGACGTGCAGGAGTGGGTGGCCTGGCTGCTGGGCCGGTACAGCGCCGCGTACGCGAGCAACCAGTACCGGGCGCTGCAGCAGTTCTTCAGGTGGCTGGCCGTCGAGGAGGAGATCCCGGACCCGATGGGCGGGCTGAAGTCGCCCCGGGTCCCGGACAAGCTCGTCCCGGTCTTCACTGGCGACGAACTCCGGCGGCTGGAACGGGTGTGTACAGGCCGCGGCTTCGGGGAGCGTCGCGACACCGCGATTATCGCGGTGCTCGAGGCGACCGGGATCCGGCTGGCGGAGCTGGCCGGTATCCGGTACGACCCTGACGACCCGCGACGCAGCGACGTCGACCTGTGGCACCGGGAGATTACCGTGCACGGGAAGGGCAGTAAGACCCGCATCGTCAAGATCAGCCACGACGCCGCCCGCGCCCTCGACCGGTACCTCCGCGTCCGCGCCCGGCATGCCCAGGCCTACCGGCCGCAGCTGTGGCTCGGGGTGAGCAACCGGGGCCCGATGACCGCCAGTGGCATCTACCAGGTCATCGTCCGCCGTGGCCGCCAGTGCGGGGTCGAGGTGTTCCCGCACCGGTTCCGGCACCACTTCAGCCACACCTGGCTGGACCGCGGCGGCGTCGAGGGCGACCTGATGGAGCTGAACGGCTGGACCTCCCCGCAGATGCTCCGCCGTTACGGCGCCAGCGCCCGCAGCGCCAGAGCGCGCCGCAGCTATGACCGCGTCATGCAGGACTCCCGCTGATCTTGCTCTTAGGCCACCGGTTCGGGGACGGATTCGGTCTAGTGTGCCAGGGAGCCTGCTCATCTAGGGGTGGGCGCCGGGCCGGCCGGTCATCTGCGGCCGTCGTCAGCGCCTTGTTGAGGACGTAGGCGCGTATCGTGTTTTCCGCCGCTCCGTCCGGCACGGCTGCGGCTTCCGCGGCGATCTGGTGAGCCTTTGCGGCATTCTCAGGTATGTCTCTCGCCTCGCAGCGTCATCTTCCCCGTGGGGGGACATCGACGCTGACCCGGGGTTCCGCGCAGGCTGCGGAGCGGATTTCCACCGCTGGACGGGCCCCCGTGCCGAGTCGTTGCGGCAAGAATTCGCCATGTCCGATATAGATGAGAGGTGGGCCGTCGTCCTGTTCGATGGTAGTGCGGTACAAGTCGGGCTTCCCTGCCGCAGGGGGGTAGTTCAATGTGACCTTGCAGGGGAAGTCACGGGGGAAGTATGCGCTGATGCCGCCGTTGGCGCGCTAATTCACCAGCACCATCACTGTAGTCGTCGTGGGGTTCGTTTCCAGTTGGAGGTCACAGGCCGGAGTCCTTCACCTGCCGGCCGGGGGCCGCGCAGCTGGTTGAGACGATCGCAAAGCGTGACGCCGAAGGTATAGCGCCGACTGGGCGTAGTTGGCACACTACAAGAATGAAAGTGAGTGTCGTCGGGAGCGGGGAATCTGGCGTCCTGGTAGTAGTCAAGCCGGGTGATCATGAGATTCGCGCCCAGGCCATCGCGCTAGGGGACAAGAACAAGCGGACGCTGGGGTTCTTGCCGCACAAGGCTTACGAGCAGGCGTCCGCTGCCGGCACTTTACTGGCGGTCGTTGAGCAAGGGCAGGTTATGGCTTATGCCCTTTATTCTCTTCCCCGGCAGGTTGTCCGGCTTACTCACTTGTGCGTGAGCGGGGAGGCCCGGGGACGGGGCCTGGCCCGTCTTCTCATTACAGCGATCAGCGAGCGGCACGCGGACCGGTTCGGGGTAACGCTTAAGTGCCGTAACGATTACGATGCCAATGGAATTTGGCCAGGACTAGGATTCGAAAAGCAGGGCGAGATACCCGGGCGCAGCCGCCAGAGGTATCCGCTGTCGATCTGGTGGCGGGACCACGGGCATCCCACGCTGTTCTCTGCTGCGGAATCGCTCGGTCTTGTCCGGGTCATGCTGGACCTCAACGTGTTCGCCGATCTTGAGTCGAGCTACCAGCGCGGCGAGCAGAGGGAGTCCGGCGCGCTGACCGGGGACTGGCTCGCCGACCAGGTCGACCTGGTGGTCTCGAGCGAACTGGCGGTAGAGATCGCCAGGCACCCGGACCCGGCGGAAAGGGAACGACAGCTCCGGGCCGCGCACCGGTACCTGACGGTCAGGACCGAGGACCGGGCACTGGACACGGCCGCCAGCCAGATCGCCGGCCTCGTGCTGAAGAACGCCGGTACCGACCTGTCCGCCGACCCGGGTGACATTTCGGATGTGCGGCACCTGGCAGCAGCGTGGCTTTCGGGGACCACGGTCATCGCCACCCGCGACGAGCGGTTCATCGACTGGTCAGCCGCCGTTGCCGGCACTACGGGTGTCCGCGTCATGCGGCCCTCCGATGTCGTCCTCCAGCTTGACGAGCTGACCCGGGCACAGGAGTACCGGCCGGCGCAGCTTGAAGATACTCAGTACGAGCTCGCCCCGGTCCGGTCTCGCCAGGAGACGGATGTCCTGCCGTTCATGCATGACAGCAAGGGGGAGCGCAAGTCTGGCTATCTCGCGATGATCCGCGGGCTGCTCGCCGACGGCCCGAAGTGGAACCGGCTGATCCTGCGTGATCCGCGTGGAGAGCCGGTCGCCTTTGTGGTCACCGGCACCGATGACGCGCAGCTGACTGTTCCGGTTCTGCGGGTCAGGCCCCACCGGCTGGAGGAGACGGTCACCCGGCAGCTGCTGTTCTACCTTCGCAAGCAGGCATGCGCGGCCGGCCGGAACGTCATCCGGATCACCGATCCCGCGCTGGCCGACTCCGCGGCGCGGGCGGTCCGGGAAGAAGGACTCATCCGCGACCAGGACAGCTGGGTCGGCTTCAGCGTCCAGGCCTGCGGTACCGCAACGGCGATCGATGCCCAGCTCAGCCGCGCGGCGTCCGCAGTCGGCCTGCAGGTGCCGCCGCTGCGAGAGGGCCTTTCCGCCGCCATCGCCGCTGATCTGGAGCGCACCCTGTGGCCCGCAAAGATCACTGACTCGGCCCTGCCGTCCTTTCTGGTACCCGTGAGGCCGCAGTGGTCAGCCGAGCTGTTCGGAGTCCCGGAAACGCTGATCCCCCGCTCCAGCACGCTGGGCATCAGCCGCGAGCACGTGTACTACCGCGGCCCGCACCCCCGCGTCGTCTCCGCGCCGGCCCGGCTGCTGTGGTACGCCTCCGGCGCCCGGAAGGACAGCGGTGTCGCTGCGGTGATCGCCTGCTCACGGCTTGAAGAGGTCATCACGGCGAGGCCCGCCGAGCTGCACCAGCGCTTCCGGCACCTGGGAGTCTGGCAGCAAGACCAGGTCGCCGGCGCCGCCCGGAACGGCACAGCGCTTGCCCTGCGATTTGCCGACACCGAGATCTTCCCCAACCGGGTGTCCCTGCGACGGCTCCGGAAGCTCGCCAGCCAGTTTGGTCAGCCCCTATCACTACAATCAGCCAAGAAAATCTCAGCGCAGTTCTTCGCCGCCGTCTACCAGGAGGGACTTTCCGGGAATGACCGAGCATGACAGAGCACTGCTGCTGTCAATCCGCCCGCGCTACGTACACGAGATCCTGAACGGCACCAAGACCGCCGAGATACGCAGGCAGCGCCCCGCCGTGCACCCCGGAACCCTTGTCATCATCTACGCCACCAAGCCCGTCGGAGCACTAGTAGGGACAGCCCGGATCTCGGATGTTTCCTGCGGACGACCCTCGGAAATGTGGGAGCGGCACCACCGAAGCACCGGGGTAACCAGGGCCGAATACGACGCCTACCTCTCCGGAGCGGAAACTGCGCACCTGCTGTTCCTGCACAGGGTCCAGCGACTGGAGCCGCTGCTCACCCTGGAACAAATCCGGTCAGCCACCACATTCCAGCCGCCGCAGAGCTACCGGTACCTCAACCAGCACATGCTGCATACCCTCGTGAACGGCCATCCCGAAAGCCACTCATTGCTCACATTGCTTCAGCCCGACCTGCACGCCGGAGAGCTGCTTGCGCGAGCTGGCAGCACATGCGTAACTGACTGATGCGCGGGCCCAAGTGCAGTCCTAGGCGAAAAGATGAATGCAGCTCTTTGGGTGCGCGTTCAGTTCCTGCAGAAAACCCCAGTCCCTCGTTTGGCTGGTCAGCGTGCGTCTGGCCGGTCCCCTGGAGGGCCGCGTCCTCATTGACCGGCAGCAACGGCACGGACAAGTCGGCGAGTTCGCCTTAGCTGGCCACCAGCGCGGCATCGGCGCGGTCCCATGCCGCCTCGGCGCCACTTCAGCCCCACCTGGCGGCGTCACTGTTGGATCGCTGTTGGCATTGCTGTCGCGTTTGGTGCCAGGGGATGTATCCCGTTGCTGGAGTTTCCGGGTTTGCGTGGCTTTGCCTGCGCGCCACTATCACCAGTTGCGGGCGCTTGTGCGGCTGTGTGCCTAGGATTCAGGTGTAGGGAGGCACGCGATGGCTGGCAGCGCTGTGATCGGCGATCCGCACTACACGACGCCCTTGTATCACAAGACGGAGGCGGCGCACATCATCGCTGTGCCTGCGCAGACGTTCCGGGACTGGGCTGTCGGGTACGCGCGCAAGCGGCTGGACGGCTCGCAGCTGGTCTCGGCGCCGATCGTGACGACGCTCGAGCCCGCGCGGCCGCAGGGTGTGAGCGTTCCTTTCGTTGGGCTCGCCGAGGCGTACATCGTGGCGGCGTTCACCAAGGCCGGGGTTCCGATGCGCCGTATCCGCCCGGCGGTGCTGTGGCTGCAGGAGCACATCGGGCTGCCCCAGGCGCTGGCGAGCCAGCAGCTGCAGACCGATGGCGCGGAGGTGCTGTGGGACTTCGGCCGTCAGTCGGGTAACCCGGCGGATCAGGACATGGTGGACGGGCTTGTGGTGGTGCGCAGCGGCCAGCAGGTGTTCCGCCCGGTCGTGCGGGACTACCTGACGATGGTCACCTACGAGGACGGCTGGACGCGGCGGATCCAGCTGCCGCAGTACGGGAAGGCCGAGGTCGTCGTCGACCCGTGGCTGAACGGCGGCCAGCCGACCGTCGCCCGGCGGGGCGTGCGGGTGGCGGACATCGTCAGCAGGCTCCGCGCGCATGAGCCGCCCGGGGACGTGGCAGGCGACTACGGCCTGACGGTCCCGGAAGTCGAAGCGATCCGCCAGGGAGCGTGAACGGTGGCGGGGGAGGCGGCAGCGTCTGGGCTGCGCTTCTTCCTCGACCGCGGCCTCGGCGCGTTCGTGGTCCCGAGAGCCTTGCGGTCGGCGGGCTGGACGCTGGAGACCATGGACGAGCGGTACGGCGCGGACCAGTCGCAGAACATTCAGGACACGCAGTGGATCGAGGAGGCGACGCTCGCCGGCGACATCCTGCTGTGCAAAGACCTGGCGATCACGCAGAACCCCCTGGAAGCACAAGCCATCTACATGAGCAGCGCGAGGGTGTTCGCGTTGTCTAACGCAGGGATCGCGGGCCCGGCTATGGCTCAGTGGTACCTGGACAACGAGGCAAAGATCGTCAAGACGGCTCGGCGTGCAAGGGGGCCGTACGTAATGGCGGTCAACCCGTCCTACGGCCTGCGCCGGGCGAGGCTGGATTATCCGCCCGACTGACCCAGCCCAATCTGGCGCATCTCTTGGCCAGCGGTGTCGTCTTGTAGGTATTGAGATCAGGCGATGCAGGTAAGGGCCAGGACGATCTCGCCAACACAAAACCAACACAACCCTGTTGCGGGACGGTTCGCTAACACAGCTCCAACACGCATGAAACGGTACTCCCCGGTACAAGACGGCACGACTGATAAGATCCAAATGTCTACCAGTCGTCTCTGTTTGCCCAGCTCAGGCTAGTTTTCAACAACAGGAGCACATGGAGGGCCACTGACTACCCGCCTTCTTGTAAGCGGACGGTCAGCGGTTCGAATCCGCTCACCGGC